>Ga0307420_1001464_pt1 | contig 10429 bp, 5 predicted proteins | sample SalMarWE160240MG_2_FD_202167 | JGI IMG/M metagenome (GOLD analysis project Ga0307420, IMG submission 202167) | Salt marsh sediment microbial communities from the Plum Island Ecosystem LTER, Massachusetts, United States - WE1602-40 | ecosystem: Environmental > Aquatic > Marine > Intertidal zone >... | reverse complement strand
TTAGTACTCTCAAGGATTCCTCCTATGCCTTGGTAATAGCGAGGGCTGAACCTGAGAATAATTTACTTCTTGTACTTAAAGTGTTTCATAAGAATCAAAATCTCAAACTGATAATTATCTCAAACTGGAACCATACCCGATATGGGAAAAAATTATGTGAGTCCTATTCAAAGGCTCCCAATATTCAAATGATCGATGCAATTTATGATGATATGTCTAAATTGCAGCAATATAGGGCAAATTGCACCCTATATATTCATGGGCATAGTGCTGGAGGAACAAATCCTTCACTGGTGGAAGCGATGTTTACAGGGCTGCCAGTAATAGCCTGGGATAATATTTTTAACAGAGTCACAACCCATGATCTGGCATTTTATTTTAAAACAGAGGAAGAACTTGAAAAACAGTTAGTATCATTGAAGAAGCCTGAACTATTGAGATGTGCAAAAGAATTGAGTAAGTACGCAAAACAGAACTATACCTGGAACATAGCTGCCAAAAAAATACTCGAATTAATTGAGCAATAACATATGAACTAATATTGAATTAAGTATGTCTTTATTCGATTTCATAAGTAAATAGTTAATTTCGAAGAAATATTATTAAGAATGTATACAATCGAAGAATTTAAAGTACACCGTTTAGGAAAATGCTCAATCCCATCTCCATTAAACTTATCAAAGGAGCTTGGCGATGGGGTCTTCAATTATACACTGGATGATGAACGTATCATTATGGATCCCAACATTCGTTACTATGAAGAATGTCGGAAAAAAAATATTGAACCATTATCCTTTGAAAAGGCCGGTCCAAAAGAATTCGTTTACTTCGACCCTTCAAAAACAAAAGTAGCCATTGTTACATGCGGGGGCTTATGCCCGGGGCTTAACAATGTGATCAGGGGTTTGGTAATGCAATTAAATAGCCGGTATGGTGTAAAAAGGATTGTTGGGATCAAGTACGGTTTTCAGGGTTTTATTCCAAAATACGGGCATGAAACAGTTGATTTGGAACCAGAAACAATTGATTATATCCATATGCACGGAGGTACTGTTCTTGGGACATCGAGAGGGCCGCAGGATGTTTCAGAAATTGTCGATGCTATGGAACGAATGAATATCAATATCCTTTTTGCCATAGGAGGTGATGGAACACTTCGAGGAGCCCAGGCTATATCGGATGAAATTACAAAGCGCGGACTCAAAATTTCTGTAGCATGTATTCCAAAAACCATTGATAATGATATTAGCTTTATTGATAAGTCGTTTGGTTTTGAAACAGCATTTACCATTGCAACAAGTATTTTACGTAGTGCGCATAACGAAGCTAAAGGCGCTTATAACGGCATAGCACTGGTTAAACTTATGGGCCGTGATTCAGGTTTTATTGCTGCCAATGCAGCTCTTGCGGTTCAGGAAGTCAATTTTGTACTCATACCTGAAGTCAGATTTGATTTAAAGGGTTCCAAGGGTTTTTTGGAACTTATACGTAAACGTCTTGAAAGAAAACACCATGCACTTGTTGTTGTCGCTGAAGGTTCCGGTCAAAATCTTTTTCAGGTTCAGGAATCTGAGAAAGACGCTTCAGGTAATATTAAATATAAGGATATTGGCCTTTACCTGAAGGATGTTATAATTGAAGAACTTAATAAGATAAATATACCTCATACTTTGAAATATATCGACCCCAGCTATATCATACGCAGTGCTCCGGCCAATGCAAATGATAGTCTTTTTTGCAATATACTCGCACAAAATGCCGTACATGCAGCTATGGCCGGCAGAACAGGATTCGTGGTCGGACACTGGAGCTCACAATTTACCGTGCTACCCATTCCCATTACCATCAAACATCGTAAACGTATATCGGCAGAAGATGAACTTTGGTCGAATGTAATTGAAACTACAGGACAACCTAAAATCCTTCATAATTAGTATCCAATTCACAGCTTCGTGTTGGTCGCGATCAATAATTTCATTCAATTTGAACCTATATTCTGCTATGGATGAATTATACTTTGCTGCCCGGTCAAGAAATAATTTATTTGAAGTATTAAACTGTGATTTAATTTTCTTCAAAACAATATAATTTGAAAACATATACTAAACATCTATCTTGAAATTTTGTTGTACCCTCCGTAAAAAAGAAAGTTGATAACCAACTTTTACCGGAATCTGATTTTTTTTAACTTTAATGAAACTTTGTTTGATAATTCGCGTTTCAGAAAAAAATTGAGTTATGAATAATTATACAGACAATAAGCGACATCAAAAGCGATTTAATATCCCCGTAATAGGCCATTTTTCTAATCGTAGTGTTAGGTTCAATTCAATAGTAGAAGCCGAAAAATATACCAATATTTCCTATACTCTTATTTACGAAGCATGTGTCGGTAAAATATACAAAGCCCGTAATGTTTACTGGGAATTTGAAAATGGTGTACACTATATCAGGTACAAAGCACATTATCTTCGTGCCCGGCTTAAACTCTCAGAAGAGGCAAATTTCGGACGCCAGCGAAAACGCAAACAGCTCCAGGAAAGAACAGAAAGTTGATTGTACTTATTTATCTACCTTGAATCCAAGACGTTTGAGCCTTTTTATATCATCTTCTTTAACATTCGAAGTCTTTATTGTGTAAGTAAAAAATTCACGCCTTAAAGGATAATTTCCCCTATATGACTCAAATTTTTTAGGATCGCTATGCAACCAGCTGTTTTCTCTATCAATTGGATAGGTTTGTAATATAATTTCTGTTAAAATATCCTGGAACGATTTATTCAGGCCATCACAAAAAATGTCGGATTTTTTTACCGCAGGAATATTATCAGGTTGCCAATCGTCCAATCCTAAATTGAAAAAGCGACTGAATTGCTGTATAGCCATTTGAGTCCCGTTGGCTTTTCCATCAACCGAATATCCTGCTATGTGAGGTGTGGCTATATTTATGTTTTCAAGAAGTTCAGTATCAATAACGGGTTCATTTTCCCAAACATCCAGAATGGCATCAGATAATTTACCACTTTTTAACACGTCTTTCAGTGTAGCTGTATCAACAACCTCTCCGCGACTGGTATTAATTAATAGAGTCCCTTCATTAATCTTTTCGAAAAAATGCTTATCTGCCAGATGGAATGTTTTATCCTCCCCTGTCATGTTCAGAGGTACATGAAATGAAATAATATCAACTTCTCTTAAAATTCCATCAAGCGATAAAAAGCCACAAAGCCCTTCATTTCTTACCCTTGGAGGATCATTTAAAACAACCCTCATATCGAGAACTTCAGCAAGTTTCAAAATATTTCTTCCAACATTCCCAATTCCAATAATACCCAGAACTCGATTATTCAATTTAATATTCTTTTGCCGTGCATAATATAAAAGAGCCGATGCCACATACTGCAATACAGAACCAGAATTACATCCAGGAGCATTAGTCCATTTTATACCATTTTTTTCACAATATTGAATATCGATGTGATCGTAACCAATTGTGGCGCTTGCAATAAATTTAACAGCCGTACCTTCCAGTAATTCAGCATCACATTTTGTTCGGGTTCTAATGATAATAGCATCTGTATTTTTCAACTTTTCTTTTGTGAAGGAGTTTCCTGCCAAATATTCAACATCAGCATACGGTTCAAGGACATTTTCAATAAATGGAATTTTATTGTCGATAATTACTTTCATTTATTATTTTGTATAAGTAGAGTTTAACATACAGCATCAGACTGGATACTACAAATGTATATCTTGTTAAAAAAATGTTAATTATATGCAATATAAAAAATCCAACGCAACCTTTCTCCTATATTCTTCATCAAGCTAATATTCTGTAAGGGTTAGTACATACTTGCAGTATTTTGAACTATCCTGAGTGGATAAATAACCCTGAGGATGGAATAAACCCAACAAGTGCCCCTATGCTCTGCATAGGGGTTTTCTTTTAAGTTTTACTACCCTACTCCATATCTATATTATTAATAATCATCTCAATTATTGTTAAAAATTGATGTTAACATAATTGCTCATTTTATACCAAGGTATTCCGTTGAGCAATTTTTTTATCAACAAGAAGTGACATTTTATCCAAATAATGAACCATATTTTGTAATTTTCGTAGAATTGTATGTTATTTATTAGTATCAGCATAAATTTCTCAGCTATATTCATGATAATCTCTACCTTTATCTCACTATTTATTAGTTACATAGGGTTTGGAGTAATCCTGCCAGGTTTGATTTCTTTTGTTATAGGAGTAACAACTTCAGTTGTTGCTGTATATACAATAAGAGTATTCAGGAGAAGGAAATATAAAGTATTGTATTCTACAGCGGATAGTATCTTCGATGAAAGCGATCAGCTAAACATCCTTATTAATAACATCCCCGATTGTGTTTATCTAAAAGATTTTTCAGGTCGATATATACTAACCAATCAAAAATTTGCCAATCTTCTTAAAGCTGATAATCCTGAAAGTCTGTATGGGAAAACGGATTCTGATTTATTGATGAAGGAAGAAGCTGATATTTCTTTAGAAGAGGATAAAAAGATTCTCAGTGGTAAAGCTCCATCAATAAAAAGAAAACAAGAGAATATAAAGGATAATCAAAAAACATTTTCCCTTGTAATTAAAGTTCCTATTAAAAATAAAAAAGGTAAGATTATCGGTCTTTTTGGAACTCGCTCCGATATCACAGAACAGGAAGAAGCCTCCCTTCAACTCGAAGAAAAGAACAAGACTCTTGAAAAGGAACGAACCCTTTTCAAAGCCTTAATGGATAATATGCCGGATACTATCTATATTAAAGATACAGAATGCCGGTTTCTTGACGGTAATCCTCAACAAATCACAATAACCAAAGCTAATACCCATGAGAATTTGTTAGGAAAAACAGACTTTGATTTTTATCCTAAAGACATAGCCGAAATATATTATAAGGATGATAAGCATGTGATTCAAACCGGGAAACCTGTAATTAATAAGGAGGAAATCGGTTTCGATGCCGATGGTAATATCCGTATTAAGTCAACTACCAAAGTTCCTTTTAGAGACAATGAGGGCAAGATAATAGGTTTAGTGGGAATCGGCAGAGATATCACAAGTCAGAAAGATGCAGAAGAAAAATTGAAGGAACAAGCCCAAAGCCTGCAAGAAATAAATGTCTTGCTTGAGGAACGACAGGAAGAAGTTAATCAACAATCAGATGAGCTTGGAAACCAGAATCGCATGCTTGAAGAAGAGAGAAATCTTCTTAGAACCTTAATCGATAGTATTCCGGATTATATCTTTTTAAAAGATACAAGTTGCCGGTTCATTACGGTGAATAAAAAATTGATGAAAGTTTTCAAAACTGACGATCTGGAAGATATAATTGGTAAAACAGATAAAGATTTTTACCCAAAGGAATATGCTTCAAATTATCTTAAAGATGATCAGGAAGTAATATCAACCGGGAAAGCCATTCTTCATAAAGAAGGACCAGGAATCGACAGTGAAGGTAATTTTATCCATTTGCTTACTTCAAAAATCCCTTTTAGCGGACCCGATGGCCAGATAGCTGGTCTTATAGGAATTGCCCGTGATATCACCATGATTAAAGAAGCTGAAATTAAGCTTCAGGAACAGACCGATAACCTCAAGGAAGTCAATATTCTGCTGGAAGAAAGGCAGGAAGAAATTCAGCAGCAATCGAGTGAGCTGACTTCACAAAACAGAATACTTGAGAATGAACGAAATCTCCTGCGTACTATCCTTGATACCTTGCCTGATGTTATTTATATAAAAGATAAAGAAAGTCGTTTCATTGCTGCTAACAAAAGGATTCTTGAAGTAATGAAAGCTCCAAGCTATGAATATCTTGAGGGAAAAACTGATTTCGATTTTTATCCAAAGAAAATGGCCCAACTCTTTTTCGATGATGAACAAAAAGTTATTAAAACGAAGAAGCCCCTTATTAATAAAGAAGAAATAGGCCTCGACAGCGAAGGTAAACAGCTAATTCTTTTCACAACTAAAGTTCCTTTTTTTGATGCTGACGGGAATGTATCTGGTATTGTAGGTGTGGGTAGGGATATTACTGAATTGAAAAAATATGAAGAAGCACTTAAAGCACAAACTTCCGCCCTAACGGAAAAGAACAAATTACTAGAAGAACGACAAGAAGAAATTCAAAAACAATCTGAATCGCTTGAAGAGCAAAATACTACACTGGAAAATGAAAGAAACTTACTAAGAACCCTAATCGACCACATGCCCGATTATATATATATAAAGGATAAGAACAGTAGGTTCCTCACAGTAAACAAAAGACTCCTGAAGGTGATGCATGCAACATCGCTGGATGAAATAATAGGAACAACAGACTATGATTCCACTCCTAATAAAGAAGCTGCCGATCTTTATTTGCAGGATGATCAGCATATAATTACTACAGGTGAACCTATTATTAACAAAGAAGAAATTGGTTTTGATGAGAACGACAAGGAAAGAGTGATATCAACAACAAAGGTACCCTTCTACGGTGCAGATGGTAAAGTAGCTGGAATTGTTGGCATTGGAAGGGATATCACAAAACAGAAAAAAGCTGAAAGGCAATTGCGTGAGCAGGCTCAAAATCTGCAGGAAGTCAATATAATTCTTGAAGAAAGACAGGAGAAAATTCAACAACAATCGGAAGAGCTCAATTTACAGGCGCAAACACTGAAGAAAGCAAATACTCAGCTTGAGCAACTTAATGCAACTAAAAATAAGTTTTTCAGCATTATTGCACACGATCTGAAAAATCCATTCCAGGCCATTTTCGGGTTCTCTGAATTACTTTTACGAAACTATGATGATTTTGATGCCCCTCAGAAAATGGATTTACTTGGCATGATCAAAACCTCTTCAGAAAGTGCATATAGTTTATTGGAAAATCTATTGCAGTGGGCACGTACACAAACCGATCGTATCAAATATAATCCGGCTCCGATAGATATAAGCGAGTTGATCGATCAAAATATTACATTAAGCCAGGGTAGCGCTGAGAATAAACATATTTCGCTTATTCATGAATTAAAGTGCTCTTCAAAAGCATTTGCCGATAAAAATATGATCAATCTTGTTCTGCGTAATCTGATAAGTAATGCCATTAAGTTCACCAATGACGGCGGAATTGTAACTGTTCAATGCAGCGAAAATGAAAAACAACACAATCAGCTTGAAATTTCAATTGTCGATACTGGAATAGGGATATCCGAAGAAAATATCAAGAAATTATTCCGCATCGATGAATATTTTTCTACCTCGGGTACTGCAGGTGAAAACGGTACAGGTTTGGGCCTTATTATATGTAAGGAATTCGTAGAAAAAAACGGTGGGCAAATTAAAATTAGTAGCGAATTGGCAGTTGGAACTACTTTTTCTTTTACCCTTCCTATGAACGAAAAAAAATAACATCTATTTCCTCAGAAGCTTCTGACGTAAAATTGCCGATCGGAAAGGATCTATGATGCGAATTAACAAACTTCTTTGGTCCGTTATTATCTCAGCTACTCCGGGCATGTTTTGCTGAAATGCAAGTGCAATATTATAATTAGTAATCAACCTCATACTGTCAAGACGTATTTCAACTGCATAGGATTCATCATTTGGCACTAGAGAAATAGATTTTATCTTTCCAGTAATCGTTCCAAACTCCAAATAGGGGTAATTATCGAAACGGATAACTGCACTATGACCCTCCTTCACTTTCCCGGCACCTTTTGCTGAGAGCATAACTTTGCCCAATAACTCACCCTGCTCCGTGGGCAAAACTGTTAAAACCACCTCACCCTTTTCAACATACTGATTTTCTGACCATATTTTTGTGAATGAAACCTGACCTTCAAAAGGTGAGCGAATGATATAATTCTGTTCCCATTGTGCAATTTCTCCCTTAAGTTTCTCATATGACTCCTTGATGTTCTGTTCAAAAGTCCTGCTGTTTTCTTCAAATTTTAGTTCTAATTCCAAAATTTCCTGCTGCAGGTTGGAAACTTCTATTTGAGATGAAGCTAATTCCGTCTGGGTGTTCTTCCATTCGGAAAGTTTATTCAACTTCTGTGCTTCAGATTTTTCAAGTTGTGATGAGGAAATAACTCTGTCGACATAAAGAGCAGAATCCCTTTGATATTGTTTTTCAACCAGACGATATTCCTGCTTTTGAATAACCTCCTTATCTTCCAACCTATCGAGGAATAGAGAATATTTTTTTAATTCGGCATTAACTGAATTGATTTTTCTCTGATAATAATTAAGTTTTTTAAAATTGATATATTCCTGAATGCGTTTCTGTAAAATTGTATAAGCATCTTGCAAGGATCCAAGTTTAATATTGTCTGGAAAACTTACTACAGTTAATGAATCAATAGTCATACTTTTTCCTAATAATTCCGACAGGTTGCGTACATCATCGTAATTTGAAGCGGACTCAAATACTACAAGCACTTGATTTTTATCAATAAGCTCTGTATCGGTTACATAAAATTTATTAATCCTCGCCGATGTATTTGCCACCATTTCAGCAGGAGGAGTTTCTGTAGTTAATTTAATTGGGGCTTTAATAATATCAGGGTATTTAAGAAATGCCGATCCGATAAAAAGAAGTAGCAACACAGCTATGATAACAACAGTACCAAAACGAACTATCCAGCGGGGAACCTGTCCCAGAATGTCACGAAGTTGTTCGCTGCGCAGTTCAAGACTTCCGGCGGCTTGTTTGTCTTTCTCAGTATAATTTATTTTAGCCATTAACTACCTAATTCAAGTTGATTTTTAACCAGTTTATAGTAAGCTCCCTTTAGTTGTGTCAATTCCTGATGAGTTCCATACTCAATAATTTTTCCTTCTTCCAGTACCACTATCTGATCGGCATTTCGCACTGTACTGAGCCTATGAGCAACCACTACTACTGTCCTTCCATCAAAAAATTTATACAAATTATTAATTATTTGTCGTTCGTTGTTCGCATCGAGAGCATTTGTTGCTTCATCGAAGAACAGAAAGGAAGGATTTTTATAAAGAGCCCGTGCTATAAGTATCCTTTGCTTTTGCCCCTGGCTAAGTCCGAGACCCTCCATTCCAATTTTGGTATTAAAACCCAAAGGCAGACCATCAGCAATTTCATGTACATTAGCCATACGTGCCGCATAATATAATTTCTCTTTATCGATCTCTTCGTCTGAAAGTGCAATATTCCGGGCAATTGTATCTGAAAAAAGATAACCATCCTGCATAACAACTCCACATATACTTCTCCAGTATGCCGGATTAATAGTATCCAGGTTTTGATCGTCAATTAAAATATCCCCATCAACCGGATCATAAAACTTAAGTATTAATTTAATCAGAGTCGTTTTACCGCTTCCGCTTGTACCTACTATAGCTGTTGTTTTATTTTCAGGTATATGCAGATTGATATTTTTCAAGACAAAGGGCGAATGGGGCCCTTCATATTGAAAGGCCAAATTCCTGATCGTAATTTCATTTTTATTTCCTGAAAAGTCAGAGATCAGATCAGGTGATGAACTTTCTTCTTCTTCCAAGTTATGAACCTCTGCCAGACGATTAAGACTTATTTTTGCATCCTGAGTGTTATGAAAAAAGTTAATTAATAGATCGATAGGGCCGGAAAGTTGCCCGATAACATATGATATAGCCACCATACTACCTAAGGTCATCTGCCCTTTCATTACCAATAATGCAGTGTAGAATACTATCAGCACATCTTTATACTGGTTGAATATAAGTGCTCCGGCTTTTTGATTTTGAAGTAGTGTCAATCCCTTTATATTAAGACGAAATAGCTTTGCCTGAATATCCTCCCATTCCCAGCGTTTTCTTTTCTCACAATTATTAAGCTTTATTTCAGGCATCCCCGACAGCAATTGCAGGAGATTACTCTGATTACTTGAAAGCTGGGCAAATTTCCGATTATCGAGATCTTTTCTCCTCTTCATGAATTGCAAGGTCCATATTAAGTAAAATATACTTCCGGCAATGAAGATTAAGAAAATCTTTATACTGAATATGGCCAGGACGATTCCCATTATGACCATAGAAAAAACCGAGTAGAATAAATCGATTGTCGTTTGTGTTAAAAATGTTTCAACACGCTTATGATCAGCTACTCTTTGTAACAAATCGCCCCGATTTTTGGTTTCAAAAAACGAAAGCGGCAAACGCATAAGCTTTATTAGAAAATCAGAAATGAGATAAATATTAACTCGCGAACCTAAATGGAGAATTATCCAGTTCCGGATAAATTCAAGCGAGAACCGGCTGGTTACAAGAATTAATTGCGCAATAAGTATGGTTATAACAAGGGAAAGATTAGGAATCACTATTCCTTTATCGACAATAGTTTGAAACAGGAATGGAAAAATAACCTGAATAAGCGCTCCAATA
>Ga0307420_1001460_pt1 | contig 10443 bp, 7 predicted proteins | sample SalMarWE160240MG_2_FD_202167 | JGI IMG/M metagenome (GOLD analysis project Ga0307420, IMG submission 202167) | Salt marsh sediment microbial communities from the Plum Island Ecosystem LTER, Massachusetts, United States - WE1602-40 | ecosystem: Environmental > Aquatic > Marine > Intertidal zone >... | reverse complement strand
AGCTCTTCCTCGTCCTGCTCTCCACGATGATGCTCCCCAGTATCATCACCCTCATCCCCACCTTCCTGATCTGGCGGACGCTCAAACTGATTGATACCTACGACCCGCTGACCATCGGAAGCTGGTTCGGCGGAGGAGCCTGGGCGGTCTTTATGCTGCGCCAGTTCTTCCTGTCTATCCCGAAAGAGATGGAGGAGGCCGCCGTCATTGACGGTGCCGACACGTTCCAGATTTACTACAAGATCATGCTGCCACTCGTCAAACCGGCCCTGCTGGCATTGGGCGTGCTGATCTTTCAGGCCAACTGGAACAACTTTATGGGGCCCCTCATCTACCTGAACACCACGGTCAAGTTTCCCATGGTCGTGGCGCTAAAGTTCTTCCAAGAGTCGCTCTCCCATGAGGCCCCCAAGTGGCACTACATGATGGCCATGTCCACTGTGATGGCGGCTCCCATTCTGGCGCTCTACTTCATGGCCCAGAAGTACTTTATCGAGGGATTGACCGTCGGCGCAGTCAAAGGCTAGATGTAGAATGTACCACCGATGGCATCCCTGGTTTCTGGTCGTGATGCTGGTGCTGGCCGGGTGCGCTGGACCTCCGACGGTACAGCCACCCACGCTGACCCCGACCCTGCCCGCGCCGGCGACTGAGCGGTCAACGACCGTACCAACCTCGGTGGCCACCCCCAGGCCGGCATCATCGCCAGTCGAGCGTCCGCTGCGGGACGGCCTGATCAACCTGACCCACCTGCAACAGTTGATGGAGGTCGTGGAGTGGGACGGGGAGCGGGTGGCGCTGGTTCACATCTACTCCGAGGAACCGGACTATGGCTGGGTGGACGCCTCCGGTGAGGGGATCGCCTGCGTGGACGACGTGGCCCGCGCCGCTCTGGTCTACCTGGCGTATTACGAGCGCACCGGCGACCCGCTATCGTTGGAACTGGCTCGCTATGCCCTCAACTTTGTCCTGCACCTGCAGATGGAGGACGGCGAGTACTACAACTTTGTCCTGGATCGCGATGGCACGGTCAACACCGGCGGGCGCACCAGTTACAAGTCGTGGGGTTGGTGGGCGGCGCGCGGACAATGGGCGCTGGCCGCCGGCTACCGCGTCTTCCGTGACGTGGACCCATCCTACGCGGCGGTGTTGCGCGAAGCCTACCTGCATGGCGAGGAGGTGCTCCAGTGGGCTGTCGGGCCGGTGGGCGCTTACGACGAACTGCACGGCGTGCCCATCCCGGTCTGGCTTATCGGCAACGGCTCCGACGTCTCCGCGCTGGCGATGCTGGGGCTGGTGGAGTACTACCGCGCCGAGCCGAACAGCCACACGCGCCAACTCATCACCAACCTGGCCAACGGCGTCGCTGCCTACCAACTGGGCGGGCCGGGCGAGTACCCCTACGCCGCTCATCTCTCGACCACCACTTCCACCGCCCTGTGGCACGCCTGGGGCAGCCACCAGGTGCACGCGCTGGCATTGGCCGGTGACCTGCTCGGTCGCCAGGACTGGATCGAGTCGGCTCGTCGGGAGGCGGACACCTTCTTCGTGCGCCTGCTCGCCACCGACCTGGTCAACGAGATGCTGCCGTTGCCCAATCGCCGGGGACAGATCGCCTACGGCGCCGAGGTGATGACCTCCGGCTTCTGGGCGCTCTACCAGGCCACCGGCGAGGAGCGATACGCCCGCTACGCCGGCCTGACCGCCTCCTGGTTCTTCGGCAACAACATGGCCGGCGTAGCGATGTACGACCCGGAGACCGGGCGCTGCTTCGACGGCATTGACGGCCCCACCCCCTACCGTGTCAACCGGAACGCCGGAGCCGAGTCCACCATCGAGGCGCTGTACGCGCTGATGCAGGTGGACCGGGACCCCGTCGCCAGCCGCTACCTGGACGTTCGCGCCGTCGAGACCCCTCCCACGCTCATCGTCGAGGTGGAGGACGGCGTCAAGGTCGCGGGGGACGCCACCTACGGGCGGCGCGAGTGGACCGGCGAGGCGCGCTTCTCCAATGGGCGCTATTACGGCCTCAAGCCCGGCGATGCTGTCTCGGTGACGGTGAACGCGCCCGCCGGCGGCGATTACCTGATCTACGTCTCGCACCTGCGCCGCGCCGCCCCCAAACCGGAGCGTGTCGCCGAGATAGTGCGCGCCCCGAGACCGATCACCGTTGACGGCCAACTGGACGAGTGGGACGGGGCCCAGCCGCTGCCCGTGGACAGCCGCGAGCAGATCCTGCGTGGCGGCGCGTCCTGGCCCGGCCCGGAAGAGGCCAGTTTCACCCTCTACTGGATGTGGGACGATACCCACCTCTACGTCGCGGCCCGCATGCGCGATCCCGAACACGTCCAGAACGAGACCGGCCCCTCCGCCTGGCGCGGCGACACCCTCTGGCTCTACCTGAACACCCCCGGCGACCACCGCCGCGTGGACGTCAAACTGACGCTATCCCAGACCCCCGACGGCCCCCAGGTGTGGAACTGGACGGCCCAGGCCTTCCTGCCGGGCGCGGAACTGGCCTGGCAACCGGTCGAGGGCGGATACGTCTACGAGGCCGCCCTGCCGCTGGAGAGCCTGAACCGCCTGAGACCAGAGGACGGCAAGCGCATCTACTTCGAGGCCGGGAAGGGCTTTGGCAGCGGCTTTATAGATTGGACTGGCCTGGACCCGGACACGGCGGAGAACCTGGCCCCCTTGACCTTTGTGACGGCGCTCTCGCCGGCCGCCCAGGTCGGCGAGACGCCGGAGCAATCACTGGAGGATGTGGCCTTCGCCGTCGCCCTCGACGGCGGCGACCCGACCGTCGTGTCCCATGCCCTCTCGCCCGACCGGGACTACCTGTGGCTTGATCTCATCTTTGACGGGCCGGTCCATTTGAGTCGTGGCTCCCACACGTTGCTGGTGTGCTATGCCGGGCACCAACCCGACCGCGAGGCGGTGGTGGACGCCTTTATGCTTGTCCCTGCTGTTGCCTGCAAGCGGTTGGAGGACGGTGACGGCGGCGCGTTCACGCTGTGCTACAATATGCAGACCGCCGCCGCGGCGTGGGAGGAACAGTAGTGGAGCAATGGCCTGTCCCCCTTCGGGTGATCGGTCGAGCGCTATCCGACTGGTGGGACGACTGGGTGCAGATGGTGTTGATCGACCTGGTCTGGGTGCTCTGCTGGCTGACGGTCGTCCTCGGCCCGCCGGCCACCTTTGGCCTCTACCACGTTGCCAACCGGTTGGTGCACGGCGAGAGCCTGGGCCTGAGCGGGTTACTGGCGGGCGGGCGGCGCTATTTCCTGAGAGCCTGGTTGTGGATACTGCTGAACCTGGTCGTGACGGCGGTGGTGGGGGTCAATGTCTGGTTCTATGCTCGCTTCGACGCCATCTGGGCCGGGCTCCTGCAAGCTTTCTTCCTCCTCCTGGGCCTGGCCTGGCTGGTGGTCCAGTTCTACGCGCTGCCCTACCTGATGGAGCAGGGAAAAAAGTCCCTGCGGCTGGCGCTGCGCAACGGGCTGTTCACCGCGCTGGCGGCCCCCGGCTACACACTGGTAGTGGTCGGCTTGGCGGCGCTGGTCGGGGCGCTGAGCGTGGGGACGGTGGCCCCACTCTTCCTGGGCGGCCCGTGTCTGATCGCCGTCCTGGGCAACCGCGCCGTGCGAGAGCGGCTGGAGACGTATCGCGTGCGGGAGCGAGAGACCGATGAGTTGTGAGACAACCGTAACGTTGCTGGACGGTCACGGCTTCCGCTTGCGCAGCGGGGAATATGCCTTGACCCTCGACGCGGGCCAGGCGTGGATCGCCCGCTCCGGTTCCACCGCTGGGCTAACCTTCACCACCCTTGGGGAAGACGGACTTGGCGCACTGGGTCACGTCCGCCAGCGGCGTATCGCCCCGGTGGACAGCCGTCCGACCGTCACCCTGACGGGGGACACGACTGGGCGGCTTTCGTGCTGACCTTCGACGCCGATCCTGCGCGGCCCTGCCTTTTCCACTGGTGGTTCGTGGTCACGCCCGAAGCCCGGCCGCCGACACGTCCCGCTCTGCCCGAACTGGCGTTCACAGGCGCGCCGTAGGTGACGCTCTACGCCCAGCAAGCCCCGATGGCCGCCGGGCTGGTCTATCTCTACGAAGGGGCGCTGCTGGATAGCACGCTGTTCTACTTCCAGGACCTGACGGCGCTGAACGGCTATTTTGCCGCCAGCCGCACCAGCCCGATGGGGGACGCTTTCCCCACGCCGCTTCCCCATCTGCCCTCAGGTATCGTGGGCTACAGGGATGGCCGGCTGGGCCTGGCGCTGCCTGGGGAGGGGCTGGCTGCTCTGCCCGTCGGGACGATTACCGTGATCAGCGACGGTTACTTGGCGCTGACCCCCGGCCGGCCGGCGGACGAGCGGACGATGGCGCTGCGCTTTCTGGAGGATCTGGCCGCCGTCTATGGACGCATCGCGCGGACGGAGACCACCCTGGTGGATTGGCGAGAACTGGCACAGCGCACCATGGCCGACCTGCCCGACCCGCGTAACCGGGTCGAGGTCACCGGGCAGCGCTTCCTGCGCGCCTACGTCAACAGCGACCGCACGACGCCGGAACTCATCGCCCAACTGGACGTTCTCACCTCGCTGCGCGACTACTGCGCCCGTTATGGCAACAGCGCGCTGACGTCGGACCTGGATGGTCGTCTGTCTGCTACCCTGCCGTACTTTTACAGCCCAGGGGCGCGCTCTATGCTCAATCAACCCCTCGCCGTGCGCCGGGAGGCGGACAGTTGGTACTTCGTCACGGGGTTGGTTGACCTGGCCCGGCTGGCGCGGGGCGGCGATCCGGCGGCGCGGCGGCTGCTGGCAAATTCTGTCGAGCGGGCCGTGGAAATCGCCCACCGTTACAACTATATTTTTCCCATATTCTTCGATCCCGCCGGGGATACGCATCCCCTCCAGCCCTTGCTCTACCCGCCGCACGAGTACGATGTGGCCGGGGCTTATGCGTACCTGATGCTCGACTTGCACGAGGAGACCTTTGAAGCACGCTATCTCCAGGAGGCGCGGGCGGCAGTGGAGGCGCTGGGGGGGCACGGCTTTGACCTGGCCTACGAACTGCACGTCACCGCGCTGGCGGCGACAGCCTGTGCTCGCCTCTTCCGCTTGACAGGCGAACGCTCCTACGTAGAATTGAGCCTGGTGCCGCTGGCGAACCTGTTGCGCGACTGCTGGCTGTGGGAGTGCGAGTACGGCCACGCGGCCGGGTATCGCACCTTTTTCGGCCTGCTTCCGATGACCTTCGCTACAGTCATCACACCCAAAGAGCAATGCGAGGCCTGGCAGAGCCTGGCCGAGTACTTGCGGCTGTGCCACGGCGCGGTGCCTGCGCCGGTCGAGATGCTGGTCGCCGAGTTCTGCCGGCACACATTGAACACCCTGCGCTCCGCCTTCGCGCCGCTGATGCCTCCGGAAAGCACCGCCGTTCGGCCCCAGGTGCAGCGTCACGTGGAGCGCACGGCTCCAGAGTTGTACGTTCCGTTGGAGGATATCCGGGACGGGTGGCAGCAGAGCGGGAACATCGCCCAGGAGTTGTATGGCGCTGGCATGGCGCTGACCTTCGCTGCCCACGCCTACGTGTCCCTGCGGCCGGGGCTAACCATATACAGCGAGTACCCGCTGGTCGGGCAGGACGCGTGCTCGTTCACGTTGAGCGGGACCCCCCGCTTGCCAGGTAAGCGTAGCGTTACTGGGCGAGGTGGGCCGGGTCACCGATGCCAGCGGCCTGAATGTCCCACTGGAGGCCACGGGCGATGGGCACCGCTTCCACGGGCAAGGCCTGTTAGGCTGTTCCAGAAAAATAATCATCCCAGTGTCATTCCTCCGGCAAGCCTTCGGCGTGAGCGCTCAGGCGAACGCTCAGGACAGGTCTGAGCAGCCTGCCCTGAGCGTAGCCGAAGGGGAACGCAGTGAAGCGAAGAATCTCACGCTACAGTACCCAAACTATCTGTCCAAGGCGAGAATCTTCACCTCCGCTGCGCTCCGGTTCAGAATGACAGGTTATGACCTGGGATACTTTAAATTCTGGAACATCCTTAGCCAACGGACGTCTTTTGATGAACCCATCAACAATCAGTGCAAAGGAGATGGCCTCAATGAAGTTACAACGTTATGCAGGCAACCCTATTCTCGAACCCAACCCGCTCCACGACTGGGAGACGCTCAACGTGTTCAACGCCGCCGTCGCGCACTATAATGACCTCTTTCACATACTCTATCGCGCCCAAGGGGTAGACTATGTCTCCCGCATCGGCTACGCTGTCAGCGAGGATGGCTTCCACTTGTCACGGTTGGATAAACCGGTGCTCAGTCCGGCGACCGAGTTCGAGGCGCGGGGCGTAGAAGACCCGCGCGTCACCCGCATCGGCGACACCTTTTATGTGGTCTACGTCGGCTATTCGACGCACGGCACCCGCGTCTCCCTGGCGGCATCGAGCAACCTCATCGCCTGGGAGCGGCTGGGTATCATGCTGCCCGACGAGGACAACAAGGACGCCGCTCTCTTCCCGGAGAAGATCGGCGGGCGCTACTACCTGCTCCATCGCCGCCCACCCGACGTCTGGATCGCCTGCTCCGACGACCTCATCCACTGGACGGACCATCGCGTTATTATGCGACCACGCCCCGGCACCTGGGAGGCGCTGAAGGTTGGCGCCGCCGGCCCACCAATGAAGACAAACCAGGGGTGGCTTTTCATCTACCACGGCGTCGGAGAGGACAACGTCTACAGGCGGGGCATCGCCCTGCTCGACCTGAACGACCCGACGGTGGTGTTGAAGCGGCAGGAGGAGCCAATTCTAGAGCCGGAGGAGGAGTGGGAACTCCACGGCGCCGTGCCCAACGTCGTCTTCAGTTGCGGTCAGGTGATGACGGGCGAGGCCCTCTACGTCTACTACGGCAGCGCCGACACGGTCATCGGTGTAGCAACGGCGGATAAGGAACAGGTACTTGCTTTTCTGGGCATGGTTCATAAGTGACTGGACATTGGCGAAAATCACATTAACAACACAAGATCAGGCCATCCATCGACTGCGTAAAGGCGTGCGAAAACAACCAGGGCTCAATATCGTTTTGAACCCAGGCGATTCACACGCTGGCAAGCAATCGGGCGCCAGGCTGACTGCGCTTCGAGACGCAAGAAACGCTGGAGAACCAAATCGGTGTCGCCGGTTTCGACGGCTATCTCGATGGCTCCCTTCAGCCAGTCGATGGTGTGCTCGTCCCGATGCCGCCGGACGATGTCGCCGTATGTTTTGATTTGGGCAGAACGTTCGTGAGCGAAACGACACTCGACGTAAGCCCAAGCCAGATGAACCACGACGACGTATTTGCCCACCGCCTCGTAGGATCGGACGCGGAAGTCCTCCAGACCAATCTGGGTCTTCAGGTAGAAGTTGAAGGTCTCGCAGGACCAGCGCCAGGTGTATCCTTGCAAGGTCTGTTTGGCCGAGCAAGTGAGATCCGTACAAGCGATGTACGCCGGGGATTTCTCCCTGGGGTGCCTCTTCGAGAAGTAAACACGGACGTCGTATGGGACCTTGGCTAAACGGCCTTCTTGCCGTCGCACATAGTAGGTCTGTTGGTCCCCGTCCGTAGTGGTCACACGCACGCGTGTGTACCACCGGTGCTTGAGTGCCCTGGCGCGGGCATCGACGCGTTTTCCGTCCAACCTGCGATTGCACTTGAGACCACAAATGACGTGCCATCCTTGGCGGCGAACATACTTGATCAGCCGTTGAGAAGCGTACCAACTGTCGAACTGGACGTAGACCGTCCACCCTATCTTTCTCTGTTTGGCTAGCCTGCTCGACACGGTAACGAAAGTAAGCCTTTATCCTTCCCTGTGCCAATCCCCATATAGTCGAGATCAGCGCACCAAGGGAAGGTATAACCACTACCGCCACTGTAAGGGTAATAAGCATAACCTCATGATCATCATCGCGCCACCAGCACGTACCGCCCGCGCGTCGTCTCCGATGTGGCCGTGTAAAGATAGGTGGTCGAACCGAGCACGATCAGGTCGGCGTGGCCGATGCCCCAGTTGTCGGCCATGTCCGTGATCGCCGGGTTGCCGGCGTACTTTTCCCACGGCCCGTCGATGGCCGGCCCGGCACTGCGGGCAAAGCCCAGCCCAAACTGATCGTCCCTGGTGTAGCGCTCGCTGGGGCCGCGCGTGCCCTCGTAGGCCATGTAGTAGCGGCCGCCAAACCTCACCACGTCGGCTGAGGAGATGGTGCGGAACTCAAAGTAGGCGTTGGTCGCTGCGCCCAGGGCATCCAGCGGGCCATAATCGAGCGTTGACCCAAAGAGCGGGTTGGATGCACATGGACGCAAACCCTCCCCGCCGGCGTATTTGTCGCCCACCAGACAACCCATGTGCCCCGGCGCCTGCCCCAGGCCGATAAACACGTAGAGCAGGTTCCCCTCGATGTAGAGGCCCGGCGGCCCACCTGCCAGGCAGTCGAATTGCAGGCCGCGCAGGGTGTTGGGGTGTTTGCCGATGTGCTCGACCTCGTCGCAGGGCTTGCGGTCGCTGTACCACATGCCGGTGTCGGGAACCTGGACCGGTCCCGACCAATGCACGCCGTCTGTGGACGTGCGCAGATAGACCCGGGCTTCCCATTCGTAGACCATGTAGCCCCGGCCAGCGTCAAAGACGACGCGCGGGTATTGCTGCTGCTGGACGTGGTCGTTGGGATCGCAGGGACAGGTGGTGCAGGGGAACAGGCAGGTCGGATTTTCCGGGACGAAATGGAGCCCGCCGTCGCGGCTCTTCCACAACGTGACGCAGCCTGGGAAAGGGACGTGGTCGCCACACGAATCTACCACCCTGGCCGGGTGGTAACTGGCGTTCAGATACGACCAGTACTCGCCTCCGCCCCGGTAGACGGTATCCGACTTGCCCATGGGCAGGCCCACGTCGTACGCGTCGATGACCCACTCGGCGTTGCCAGCCCAAAAGTCGTCCAAAGTGGCCGGCGCTTGCCCCGGAGCTCGCGTGGGGGCAAAATAGGGCGTTGGGGCTGGTGTAGACGAGGGGGGAGGCTCCTGTGTCTGCGCAGCGGTGGGTGTAGGGGTTGGCCAGGGCGTGGGAGGTTGTGTGGGGGTTTCTGTGGGGCTGGGTGTGAGTGCGAACCGTGGCGGTGGCGTGGGGCTGGGCAGGGGAGTCCATGTGGGAGGCCAGGTTGACTGAAGACTGGGTGGAACTGTTTGGATGAAGGATGCGATGGGCGTAGGTGCTGGCTCCGACCGAGCCCGCAGGCAGGCAGACATCAGTGCCATACAGAGGGCCAGTACGGCCACGGTCGTCAGAGCGAGCAACAGCTTTTTGGTCACGGGCTCTGTTCAGCGAGCGTAATGGTTGTCGTCATCATGATCGTCACCGCGCCACCAGCACGTACCGCCCGCGCGTCGTCTCCGACGTGGCCGTGTAGAGATAGGTGGCCGGGCCGACGATGACGATGTCGGCATGACCGATGCCCCAGTTGTTGACCACGTCCATGATCACCGGGTTGCCGGGATACTTTTCCCACGGCCCGTCGACGGCCGGGCCGGCGCTGCGGGCAAACCCCAACGCGAACTGGTTATCCACGACCGTGGGGTCGCTGGGGCCGCGCACCCCCTCGTAGGCCATGTAGTAACGGTCGCCCACGCGCACCACGTCGGCCGAGGAGATGGTGCGGAACTCAAAATAGGGGTTGGCCGCCGCACCCAGGGCGTCCGGCGGCCCATAGCCTGCCTCCGCCCCAAAGAGCGGGTTGGACGCGCACTTATGCAGCCCCGCTGCCCCGGCGTGCTTGTTTCCCACGTAGCAGCCCATGTGCCCCGGATCGCGTCCCAGGCCGACGAACACGTAGAGCAGGTCGCCCTCGACAGTGATGCCCGGCGGCGCGCCGACCAGGCAATCGCCGTATTCCGCCTCGTTCCAGATGTTGGGATGTTCGCCGATGGATTCCGCCTCAGTGCACGGCCGGTCGCTGGAGTGATACTGCCCGGTGCCGGACACGTTTGCCTCGGGCCCCCAGTGGAAGCCGTCACCGGAGATGCGCATGTGGATGCCTGCTCCCCATTCGTAAACGATGTAGGCCCGGTCAGTATCGAAGAAAACGCGCGGATATTGCTGCTGGTGGGTGTGATCGGTTGGGCCGCAGGGGCAGGTCTTGCAGGGGAACAGGCAAGTCGGATTTTCCAGGACGAAATGGCGCCCGCCGTCATGGCTCTTCCACAGCGTGACGCAACCGGGGAAGGGGGCCGGGTCGTCGCACTGATCCACCACCCCGGCCGATTGGTGGCTGGCGTGCAGGTACGACCAGAACTCGGTTCCACCCCGGTAGATAGTGTCCGACTCGCCCACGGGCAGCCCCACGTCGTACTCGTCGATCACCCACTCGGCGCTCCCGGCCCAAAGGTCATCCAGCGT
>Ga0307420_1001457_pt1 | contig 10448 bp, 3 predicted proteins | sample SalMarWE160240MG_2_FD_202167 | JGI IMG/M metagenome (GOLD analysis project Ga0307420, IMG submission 202167) | Salt marsh sediment microbial communities from the Plum Island Ecosystem LTER, Massachusetts, United States - WE1602-40 | ecosystem: Environmental > Aquatic > Marine > Intertidal zone >... | reverse complement strand
ATTTTCTGCAGGATACTCAAGTAGAATTGGCGGAGAGAATTATTCAGGCAAGCGGATTCAAGCGAGTCTTTTTCTCCAATAGCGGGACGGAAGCGGTTGAAGGAGCAATGAAACTTGCACGCAAGTGGGGACAGAAATACGGCAAAGAGCAATTTCTCAATTTGACCAATTCTTTTCATGGTAGAACGATGGGTGCGTTGTCGATGACGGACAGATCAAAATACCGCGAGGGTTATGATCCGTTTCTTCCTAATACTGATTCTGTTCAATTTAACGATTCAAACGATCTTCGCACAAAAGTTAATGATCGGACGCTTGCTGTTATTCTTGAGTGTATTCAAGGCGAAGGCGGAATTAATGTTGTCACAAAAGAATTTGCGGATGAGTTGACCGTGCTTCAGAAGAAGTATGGTTTCCTTGTTATTGCGGATGAAATTCAATCAGGAATGGGACGCACGGGTAAGTTTTTTGGATTTGAGCATATCGGTCTTCATCCTGATATTGTCGTTATAGCAAAAGCAATCGGCGGCGGCCTGCCTCTTGGTGCGATTTTAGGGAATGAAAGAGTTACTGATGTGTTCGGCTATGGCGAACATGGAACAACTTTTGGAGGCAATCCGGTCGCTTGTGCTGCCGGATGTGCGGTGATGGAAGAAGTGATTCAAAAAGGATTAATGAAACATGCCGGCGTGATCGGTGCTTATATCAAAAAGAATGCGCTTGAGATGCAAAGAGAATTTTCTTCAATCATCAAAGAAGTACGCGGAGAAGGCTGTATGCTCGGTATTGAAATCGATAGAGACGGGCAACCTGTTGTCGATGAGTTGCTCAACCGCGGTTTGATGATTAATTGTACGAATACAACAGTACTGCGGATGCTTCCGCCTTATATAATGTCGCAAAAATTTTGCGACCGGTTGATGAGTGAATTAGGTTCAATATTTAAGTCGATGAAATAAAGGCTCTTATGGCAATAATAACGGTGATTGAATAACAATCAGAGGAAAGACGTTATGGGACTCACTGAATCAATGAAGCTAATTCTCACAAGCGCAATAAAAGACTGGACGAAGTTTGCGGTTGAACGGGAAAGACTCACTTTGGCTGCCAACGACCTTGCTGTCATTACGCGCAGAGTTGTTCACGATTGCATCCTTTTTTTAAAATCAAATAATATTGATGTTCAATGTGAATCTCAGGATGCAATGAAAATTCTTGGAACGGATGTTCACGTTGATCCTGTTATTGAAGCGACTTTTCCAGTTGTAAAAGCGAGTGTTGTGTTGAAATGCGCTGGTGCAACAAGATCTATTATTGTTAATTCAAATATGACAATATCAGCAGGCGGAAATGTTGTGACTTTCGACGAATTGAAAAAAAGTATTCCTGCTGCATTTGCTACAAATGCCGCAGATTTTGTCAGAGATAGTTTCTTGTTCGTTGCCCGCGGCGGGAAAGAAGAATAAATATAGAAGAGATAAATTTCATTTTAATAAGCGGCAAATAGGAACGAATGGAACTTCAACCTAAACGTGTTCACGCACCGCAGTTATACGGAAATTTCTGGCTGAATTCAGAACCGGTCTCAATCAGCGATTTTATAGGCGAAGTTGTTATTATTGACTTCTGGGACTATACATGCATCAATTGTATCCGGACTTTTCCTTACATCCAAGAATGGCAGCATAAATACAAAGAATTCGGATTAAAGGTCGTAGGAGTCCATACTCCCGTGTTTGAATTTGCCAGATCTTTAGAATGTGTGCAAAAAGCAATTGATCATTTTAATATCACATACCCGGTAATGCTTGATAACGATGCTGTTATCTGGAACGCATTTGCAGTAAGTTCATGGCCGACGCGTTGTCTCATTGATCGTGATGGATTTATTCGCTTTATGCAGCATGGCGAGGGTGGTTATATGGAATTCGAACGTGCAATCCAACAGCTGTTAATCGAAGCCGGCTGTCATGGTGAACTGCCTGCTTTGATGTCTCCTCTGTGCGATGAAGATCAGGCAGGTGCGGTTTGCTACCGCCCGACAAGTGAACTCTTCTTCGGATATCTTCGCGGTGCACTCGGTAATACCGAAGGGTATAATCCGGAATCGACCATAGAGTATTCCGATCCGGGTATTTATCTCCCGGAACGTTTTTATGTAACCGGCAAGTGGATGAATGAACGCCAGTGTCTGCGATTTGACGGCGATACAGGAGAAGACGGTGAAATTCTTCTGCCTTACCAGGCGCGTGAAGTACATGCCGTTATGAGCTCGAATAACAGTGAACTCTGTGAAGTGACTATTCAGCAAAATAGCCGGCCGCTTGGTAAAGATACGCGAGGTGAAGATATTGTACAACTGCAGGAAGGAACTACATCCTTGTTCGTCGATAATCCGCGCATGTATCAACTTGTCCACAATAAAGAATTTGGCAGTCATCTGCTGAAACTGACGACTTCCAATCCAAATCTAAGAATTTACACTTTCTCTTTTACTACCTGTGTAATACCGGAATTGATTTCTACAAATTAATGGAATGCATTATTAGAGAGTCTATTTATTCTATCTAAAAGAAATCAACAAAAACGAGCACATGATTAACTTCAATTCTCAGTATTTATTTCTTCGGTAATATTAAACTCAAACCGTTTTCTGTAATCAGAGTAATCAAGTCTTAGTATCTCCTGGTTGAATCTAAAAACTAAAATTTTTTATATGTCCTGGCTGGGTGACATAGTATTTAATCCATTTTTTTATCCCATCGATACTATTTTAGGAACTGCAACTGAATGAAAAACGGGCATATCTTTTTTGGTTTTTCATCTCAGCTGCAGCAATCGGCCGTTGTGATTATATTTCTATCTTTGTTTACACTTTTTAAAATTAGTTTTTGTTGCAATGCCATAAGTATCTTACTTACTCGTTCTTACTTGTTTTAAGTTAAATAGTATCTGATGACCGGTAAGAATATGTCCAAGAGAATCGGCTTTTAATTACAATTAGGAATATTCTTGAGCTAGGGAAAAACCATGTCAACGTATATAAAAGATGATTGAGGGGAGCAGTTAAGAACTCTAAGGGAATTTAGTGATGTTGATCAATCATAAAAAACGTTGATTTATATACTGAAAATCGAAATAGTTGACTTCCTTTAAAATCTCAATAATTTCGTGATGTACGTCATTGTTTCTGAAATGATGAAAGACGATGTTAAGACAAAATTAAATTAAGGTATAGGAAAGCTCCTAATAGGCTGCGTTAAAATGAGGCAAAGAGAATTATAACAGATACATATCTATTTATGAAAAAAAGCTTGGCTTTTATACAACAGATAAATATATTTGCAACTTAAAAAAAAGACGGTTAAATGAAGTATTAAAATACGATTTTATGCGAGGTAAACCAGGTAGAAATAATAAAACTTTTTAATATTCAAAAAAGGTAAAAAGCCGGTTTATTCTCGTTTAAAACATATATATCTATAGAAGAATTGTAAAAAATGAATTTCTGAATGATAAATATTGCTTTTTATGCAAAGAAAAGCGAAATTTGGGCAATAATAAAATGATATTCTTAAATAGAAATAATACAGAAACAACGTGTAATTATAGGCGTAATTTGGTAAATAACCAAAAATGACGTTTTTAAAAAAACTTTGGAAAACTATTGACATTTCAGCGGATAATTCCTATCCTCTGTTAGTTAAAAGTGAAAGGGGTCGCAGTAATTATTGTATATTCGAGAGTTATAGAGAAATCGCCTAAAAAGAGAGACATTACTTATTGCCAAAACCATAAGAAAATAAATGTCGAATTTTAATACAAATAAACGAAAGGGAAAACTATATGCTAGGAAATTTACCACCTTAATTTTCATTCACCTTTTAGCGGGAAATGCATTTGAAGAAAGTTTTGTTTCCTTTTCAAATGTTATTCCAAATTTTAATTTAACTCTAACTCATCTCTAACTCATCTATTGGAGTATTATATGAACGCAAAAAATATTTTTATTTCGCTGGTTCTTTTAGTGGGACTTATAGTTCTCACCAGTCCGGCAGCATTTGCGCAGACGACCGTGTATGTCGATAACACCCCGGGTATGGGCAATGACTTCAACAACGGTTTGAGTCCGTCTACACCGAAAGCGACGATCGGTTCTGCGTTAAGTGAATTTCCAAGTGGTACCATTGTTAGTGTTAAAGGTACTGGATTAACGTATAACGAGACTGTTACACTAGGTGCCGGAGTAAATGAAAAGGAATACACTATTGGTACTTATGATGCTACAGCTCCAATAATCACGGCGCTTGTAGTCAACTTAACAGCTGTAGCAGCACCGTATGAAAATAAAGTTACTTTCACGGGACCTTTTGTTGTTAATAATGGAGTAACGTTAACTGCCGGTAGTGCAATCGGTGCGGGTAATCTAACAGTAAAAACATCGATTATAATTACTGAAGGTACTGTTGACGCTGCCGTTATCTATTCAGGTAACGTCAACGTTACATATAATGGTGCTAATGATAGAACAACAGGCGGTGAATTGGGCGATGCAGCCACAACTCCACAACATGTTACACTCGCTTTAACAGTTGCAAAAACAATTACACTGAATACCAGCAAAACTTTTATTGGTACATTAACGACAAATGCAAATTCAACACTTGCATTGGGTGGAAATATTCTTACGTTGAACGATAATGTTGCACATGTGAATGGAGGCAATATTACAGCTTCATCTGCAGGCGGCATTATTGTTGATGGAACAGATGGAAATATGTCCTTTACAGGCAATGGCGAGTTGCCGAACGTTACTATACAAAACGGCAACACTTTGACCATATCTAATTCAGTATCTATCGGATCTTTAACAGCAAATTCAGGCGGTTCTATTATACTGTCTGCAGTGGGAGCCGCAACTATTGATAATGCTAAAGGTACAGGAAAGGTCATAAATACCAGCAGCGGTACAATTAATTATACCGGTGCAGGTGGATTGACGGTCAAGGGCGATGTTGAACAATCCGGCACATCGACAACAGCCACTCAAGCAAGAATCACTTTCAACGGCGGTGTTGTTAATGTGAAAGGAAATGTTATCAACTCTGCAGTTCCTGCACTTTCCGGGACTACAGCTACTCCGAACAATATTGCTAATATAGTATTTAACGATGTAGCGCATATCATCGAAGGATCTGTCCAAATAACAGGCAGCGGTTCGATAACTACAACTACAGGCGCTATTACAAATATTAAAACAATCGAATTTAACACTACCACCAATGTTACAAGGATTGACGCTGGTATCTCTAACTCAGCCGCTTTAACATTAAGCAGCACAACTCCGGCTACTGAAATTAAAAAATCAGGTTCTGTTTTATTCAATGCAAGAACGACGGGAAATATTGGTACTGTTGCAGCCGGTCAAAAAGTTGCAATTTCCAATACTTCGTCCATTACTGCCGGTTATGATCTTGCTGCCAGCCAGAACGGTGCAATTGATTTAAATGCCGCTGCAACTGGTTCTCTCATAGGCACGAATGTTACAACTACAGGAGCCAGCGGTGGTTATATCAACTTAGGTGCAGGCGTTCTTGACATTTCAGGTGATGTAACGAACGGCAGAAGTACAGCTAATGGTGTAATCGCTGCGCCAAGCGGAGGCGTTTTAGTTACTATCGGCGGTAAACTTTCCAACACAGGCGCATCCAATATTACATTGGGTGGCGGTGCTGCAGTTACTGTTGCCGGAAACCTTGAAAATACGGGATCAGGTAAAATTACGATTAACATCACAGGCTTTGGCTTCTCAGTTACCGGCCTTACGACAATTAGCAGCGGCACGGTAGAATTACCGTTGGCAGTTAATGCTACCACATGTGCTTTCACAGGCGGACTTACCTTAACGGGTGGTACACTTGATATCTCCGGCGGTGGTGCAATTACCGGAGTTGTTTCAAGCGGAAGCCTTACATTGACAGGCGGTACATTAAAAGTTGGTACTGGTGTAAGAGTTTGGTCGTCAAGTGCGATTACACATACAATTGGCGGCGCTGCAGGCAATACGACTATTACACCAAATGATAACACAAACCAGACCGCGTTTACAATTATTACACCGGCATATGCACAGGTCCAGACTATTACATTCGGTCCGAGTGTTCCTATGATTCCGGGTCATTTGACAATTAATGTCGGTACTGCTCTTCCAATCCCGGTTATATTACAAGGCGGAAACGCAAGAGTATTGGGAAATGTTACGTTCCAGGCGGGTGTTGTTCAGATTGACGCATCAAAGCTTATCATTGGTCAAAGCTTAAATGCCCCTATTGGCAACGGTACATTTACAAATACCGCGGGTTATACAACAGTCAATAACGGTGCTGTTTCATTGAACGGCGGTTCAGGGCCGGCAACCCAGGGTATTATAGGCAACGGCGGTGCAACTTATCAGTATGGCAGCCTTGAAATTGATAATAATCCGGGTATTGCATCCGCAGCTACTCCTGCGAATCCAATTACTCTTCAGGGTAATCTCTACCTCACAAGAGGAGTATTAGATAACACGGCTAACAATATCACATTTAATAATTCAGTAACCGTTCCTACAATCGTGGTGAACGCTGGTTCATTAGCAGTTGCACCATTATATGGTGCTGGCACTACTGTTAATATTACTTATATCGGTATAGATAAAGCCGCTTCAGTCGAAATGGAAGCCGGTGTAACAGGTAAATTGAATAATTTAACCATTGCAACTACAGATGGTTCTTTTCTTGCCGGACATGGTACTGTTGATCTCGATGGTACCGTATTAACGGGAACAACAGTTACAGTAAGCGGTACTCTTACAATCAATGCCGGTCAGGCATTATTATTGAACAGTGCCGATCTTGTGCTTGCCGGAGAGAGCTTAGTGAATAATGGTTTGCTTACAAACGTAGCTGCCGGCGATCAATTACAGTTCGGTAGATCGGCAGGAACAACTATCACAGGCAACGGCTGGTTGCCGGATATCGCAGTTAATGCAAATTCCTCTGGAAACGTCATCAACGGTTCAAGAGGCCTTGTAACCGGTTATCTTGGTGCTGATGATAAACAGGGTGGCGCTGCAGATTTCGATCCTACAACTACAGCAGCAACCGGATCTCTTACATTTGCAAATGGCACTGCTGGTCTGCAAGTTATATTCGGTACCGGTGCTTTGAACGGGACTAACCTTACAAATATTACTACAGCAAACTCGGGTAATACGCTGAAAATCAGCAGCAATTTAGTTGAAGCCGGTAACGCTACACATGTTGCCGGAACAATTCAAATTGATTCTGCATTTACATTGAAACATAGAGGTGCTGCTCCCTCGTTTACGGGTGGTGCTTTAACAACCGGTCTCGGCACATTGATGTTCACAGGCAATGCAGCAACACCGGTTATTTTTTCAGCTAATACAGCGGATGTTACAATAGCATCCAAAGTTGATGTTAATTTAACCAACACGGCAGATATTTTCGAGCTTAACAATGCCACGGCAGGACATCTTATTATTGCTGGTGATCTCACAGTAACAAAGGGTGTCGTTCAGTTAGGAAGTGCCGTTACAGCGAGAAATCTAACCTTAACAGGTTCAAAACTCACGCTGACATCTACGGGTTCGATCAATACTACTGGTATTGGTACTCTGCGCTTAAATGCTGCAACGCCGCCGTTAGAATGGGCATTCACTGGTGCAGTTACAGTAGGCAACGTCAGAGTAAGTAATGATGTTACTTTGAGTGGAAGTTCAACGCCGTCATTAACGGTTACTGGTTTATTCACTCATGACGGTGGAACTTTAGACTTTGGTGATATGAACCTGACGGTTTCAGGTGGCTTTGCAAGAACAACCGCTGCCGGTGGTTATTCAGCTGGATCGGGTTATTTGATAGTGAGAAATGCTGCATTCAATCAAAGCACTGGATTCGAAATCCCGAATCTAAGATTTGGAACTAATCCGGATGCTCTTGGTCTCACATTTGCCGGAACAGGTAATGTCACAGTTACCAAGAAACTCTATCTTGATAACGCAACTGGAAGTACGATTACTCATACAGTAAGCGGTTCACCAAAGCTTGCTGTTTCTGATGCTGCTGATGTGTATTATTCAGAAGGCAAGTTTGATGTTGCTCCAGTATACGGTGCGACAATCAATCTGCATGTAGTGAATACTGCCGGTGCAGCAAGAGTAGTTGATGCGACAGTATGGCCAGAGGTTGCTGGTTTAGTACAACAGTTGGAAATTAACAATGGCGGTTTCGGTGCAGTTCTTCCGGGAGCCCGCACAGTTAATACAGAACTCTTGTTAACATCCGGTCTGTTGGATATGAGTGCTGCCGCTCAGGTACTGACCATTGTCGATGCCAGTACTATTAATGTGATTGCCGGTATACTTACAACAACGGGTGGTTCAGTCGTTTATGGTAACATGAATAATGTTAACTATAAAATAAACGCTGCGTATTCCGCAAATAAAGAACTCCCGTCGACTGTCAATAATCTGACAATTACGAGAAATACAAACGTAGCAAACTCCGCGGTTACTATTAACCATTCTGTAACGGTTAATGGTGAATTAGCAATTAAGAATAATCTGACAATACCGGCTGCTCCGCCAACAGTCATTGTGACGGCAAATGGTAATGTCTCGATAGTTAATGATGTTGCTAACTTCTCAAACGCAACAAATCCACTTACTAATTTTGTGCAGTCAATGGTATTCGGCGGCGGCAATGCAACACTTACAGTGCCTGATGTAACACCGCCGTTAAATATTGGTACAATTTCAATCAACAAAACTGCAAACACGAATACACTTACATTAACTGGCGGTAATGTCCAAACCGGAACAATCACATTTGTTCAGGGCGACATTGTCACAGGTGATAATGTTCTGTATATTCCGGCTCCTACACAGGGTGCGGTTGCTGGCGGTGCTGTAAGCCAGGGCTTTACAGGTGCAGGTGCTAACAGTATGGTCGTTGGTAATGTAGCAAAACTGCTGGTTAATAGCGGTGCACTTGCAGGTTCAACCGAAGCTACAAATATATTCCCGGTTGGTACTGGTAATGTTTACAGACCTATGTCGTTAACATTCAACCCCAACTATGGTGTTCCTACAACTCCTAATGCGACAATAGTTGTCGGTCACGTCGATTCAAGTCCAGGCGGAGATCAGGCTTTACCAATTATAAATGGAGTTGAGACTGGTGTCGATATTTCAAGATATCCGTCATTCTATTGGAGCGTTTATACAGTAGGAAGTGTTAGCCCGAGTGCCGTATTCGACCTTGGCCTGACAGGTGGTAATTTTACCGATTTTGATTCGCCGGCAAACGTCAGAATTATTAGAAGACATGGCGCAGTTGGTGATATCAATAACGACTGGTTGCTGCAGGGCAGTAACGAGAATTATGACAACGAAGTAAATGTTGAAACCGGCTTTACAGCGATCAACAGAAACTCAGTGGCTGGTCTAAGAACAGGCGGTGCAGTATTTACTTATGGTTTGAAGAGCAATATAATTGCTGCAACTTTAGAAGATGTTATAATTCGTAAAGTGGGCACTTCATATCCTGTTTACAAATTGGCCCTTGAAGGTGTCTTTTCAAACTATGTGGGTTCGTTGACGTATACTACATCCAGCACTAATACTGCTGTAGCAACAGGTGTAATTTCACAGGATACGCTGATAGTAACAGCACTCATGGATGGTGACGCTGAAATCAAGATAAAAGCTATGGATGAAAATAATGATTTTACAACGGCATCATTAAATGTTAATGCAACTTCGGTTGATGTTATTGAGATAGAAATGCCCAAGGAATTTTCATTGAAGCAGAACTATCCAAACCCGTTCAATCCGATAACGAACATATCATTTGATATTCCGCAGAACAGCAGCGTGAAGATCGTTATTTATGATATGCTTGGACGGGAAGTTGCAACGCTTGTGAATACAAACTACGCTCCTGGCAGATATACGGTACCATTTAATGCAAGCAGATTGTCAAGTGGTATGTATATTTATCGTATGACTTCACAGCCAGTAAACGGTGAAATGTTTACAAGTATAAAGAAGTTGATGCTGCTGAAGTAATTGGCAGTGAAGATGTAATTTGTAAGGGCAGATGTTAAATCTGCCCTTATTTTTTTATTGCAGATGTTTTATTTCTGATAAGTTTTTATGGGGCAGGTGAATTATCTGCCCCTTTTTTTGTTCTTATATTACGAAACAATTTTTGTTATCCGTTTAATCCAAATTGCTCTCCATCTCTTTCTTTCGTAAATTAGTATAATTATAAATCACTGGTCATTGAGCAACGAATTCGTTTTCTGAAATAATAAATTCGAAGTGTAAGATAATCACGGGAAGAAGTTCATTGATACAGAGACAAAGAGTATATATTAATGAC
>Ga0307420_1001454_pt1 | contig 10461 bp, 11 predicted proteins | sample SalMarWE160240MG_2_FD_202167 | JGI IMG/M metagenome (GOLD analysis project Ga0307420, IMG submission 202167) | Salt marsh sediment microbial communities from the Plum Island Ecosystem LTER, Massachusetts, United States - WE1602-40 | ecosystem: Environmental > Aquatic > Marine > Intertidal zone >... | reverse complement strand
GAAAGCATCGTTCTCTTCTATTGCTTCTGAAACAGCCTTAATTGTTGCGTCGTCTTCGTTTGCTATCTTCACAACGATTCGGTCGCATTCATCGGTTCCGAATAGGCTCTGGGCTTGCGAGATTGGAATGTAAACTGCGAAGTCTGAAGGTCCGGTGAGGCTTAAACCGCCAATCTCTTCAAGAACAGCCGCAACAGTAACGACATATGTTTTGTTCTCGGGCGGTCGGACCGTAGTGTTAGTCCAGACGATTTCAACAGCATCATCTACGTTGCAGAATATTGTACCGTTTTCCCATGGGTCACTTACCCGTTTTCCAACCACAACAGTGCCATTGTCTGGGTTCGGAACTATCTCTCCACTTTCGGCTACAAAGGTGCTGCCGTAAACCTCTGAATAAACCGCGAAATCTACACCCACCACATTAAGTCTCACCATTCGGTCTCCAGATTGGACATAGCATGCCTCTTGAATAACCGCCGCTGAAGTGACAACATCCTCAATTTCATTGATTATCTGAGTGTCAGTTACCACCAAACTGAAATCTGAACCTGACCCACCAATACCGCCTCCAACACCAGCAAATATGCCGCCTCCACTTCCAGGCGAAACAATCAGTGTATCAGTTGCAAATCCTGACTTCAACTGATCAGTTATAGTAACTTGAAGACCCTGACTGATAGAAAGCAAAGCAACTATAGCTGCGATGCCGATAACTACGCCCAGGGTGGTTAAGCCTGCGCGAAGCTTCCTTAACCGTATTGCACCGAAAGCATAAGAGAAAACGTCGCCTACTTTCATAGCTGATCAATCTCCTTAATTATCGAGCCGTCAAGCATCTTCACGATTCTCGTTGCCTGCGTCGCCAACTGCTGATCATGCGTAATCATAATTATTGTCACACCTTCATCCTTGTTCAGCCGTTTAACTAAACCCATAATCTCCCTCGCAGTTTTCGAGTCAATGTTTCCTGTAGGCTCATCCATCAACAAAAACCCAGGGTTGTTCGCCAAAGCTCGGGCAATCGCAACACGTTGACGTTCACCACCACTGAGTTCAGCAGGTTTATGCTTCATCCGCTCCTTCAAACCCACAGTTTCAAGAAGCTCTTCAGCATGTTTCCTTCGTTCATTCTTGCCTAAGCCAGATACAGCCATCGGCAATTCAACATTCCCTATTGCATTAAGCCGCGGAATAAGGTTGAAGAACTGGAATACAAACCCTATACTTCGCCGCAGGTCAGCCAGCTGGTTATCGTTTAAGGTGGAAACGTCAACACCGTCTATGAACACTTTTCCTTCAGTCGGCTTGTCTAATGCGCCGATCATGTTCAAAAGTGTAGATTTGCCGCTTCCAGAGGGACCCAAGATTGCGATGAAATCGCCCTTTTCAACCTTCAGGTTCACTCCTCGCAACGCATTCACCGGAACCTTTCCAAGAATGTACGTTTTCTTCAGGTCCGCTGTTTCAACAACAGGTTTCGCCAAAACCATCAACCCCTAATTTTTTTAGTTAATTCCTCAACTTTTTCAGTAGAGTCATTCAAAAATTGTTCAACTTCGTTCAAGGCTTGCTCGGTAAATTTTTCTTGTAAAGCCCCCCAGAGATTATAAAGGGATGCAACAAATTGCCTGATAGGTTCCTGAATTTTGATCAGTTTCTTGGAATGGGGGTCAGTCCATAAAAAGAACATGGGCGCCATAGACCCCATCTTTTTTTGCAGTTTATCTTCAAAGTTTACGTGTTCTTCAAAGAATTTTGCGCCCTTTTCTGTGAACACGTAACGTTTAATTCCAGTCACTTCCTTGGGCAACTCTTCGGCATAACCATTCTCCCGAAGCCACGTTAGAAGGGGATAAACTGAACCTGGACTTGGTTTCCATTGTCCACCCGTTTGTTTTTCAATTTCTTCCATTATTTCTGACCCAGACATGGGCTTATCTTTCAAGAGTTTGAATACATAGAATCTCAGGAGCCCCTTTGGAACACTTGCTGTATGCCTTAACCATCTTCTTATTGGACGCGACGAAAGTTGTTCCTCAATTTTCTTCAACCGCTCCTCTGAAAGGTAATAGTTGTTATCCACCTCCACGAAAATGCCTAATAGTCTTGGAGAACTCCTCAAGAAAGTTTTAAACTTCGGTGAAAGCCCCAATTCTTCAACGCTCATCGCCTTCTCAGGGCTTACGGCTCCATTCTGACGGAACTTTTCGATTTCTTTATACATCATTTCTTTGATTTCAGCAAAGTGACCAAACATGACATCACAGACGATATCACATCCGATATCAAGTGTGATATAAAAACGTTACTTACGCGCGCATCTTTCAATCAGTTTCTAGTTCACGCAAAAAATGGATCTGAGTCAGGGTCGAATTCCATTCATGGTACCGAATAGAATCTGGGACAAATTGCAGGTTTGGAGGAAATCTGATTTTGTGGCTGTTATTCAGACAGTTGACCTATCTGTTGCTTGATATCAGATTGTGCACAAGACCGTTAATTTCCCCGTTTGCCCGCCCTACAGTTTCTAGGGTTTGTTCTCCCTTCTCAGTTAAGGTGTAGACTCGTTTCCGTTGGTCCATATCAGCGGTCACGAGACCTTTCCGTTCAAGCGAATACAGCAGGGAATAGACTGTGCCTGAACTCACCAAGACATTGAATCTTCTGTGAACAAGGTTAATAATGTCGTAGCCGCTCAAGGGTTTCTGCTGTAGCTCAGCCAATATTAGCATATCCATGAAAGTTTTTATGGTTCGCCTCCGCAAATTTTCCACAATTTTTGACACCATTTAATCAGACTCCAACTTAGAATGAGACTATTTTAGAGTTTTTTCTATATAACTTTTATATACACTTCGAATTCCGAATCCGATTACAACAAAAAATTATTTATGGCGGAATCTGAATCTGAAATAAACAATTGAAAACTTTGGCTTCGACTCAAGGGTGAATTGATTAAATGGAGAATTTTAACGATCTGATGTTTGAAGCATTAGATGACACACTCAGGCTAGTGCTTGGAGAAAGCGTCTCCGAGTTGATTCACTCGCTTACAGAAAGACAACCATCGCTGAAACTAAAAGAGGTCGGTAACAACATCGAGGTTATTATTGCCTATCTAGAGAAGCTGCTAGGTAAAGAGGGAGCACAAATTATACACACGGTTAGCATCAAACGGTTATGTCTCAAGCTTAAACAAGAATATGAAGAGGTTGAAGCCCACTTTTTGTTTCTCGACGAGCTCTATGAAATGAAGTTCAATCTTTTGATTCCCTTGCTGAATGAAAAAAACTCAGCTCATAACTGAGAGGCTCGAAAAGCCGCGGGCTATTGAGAAGGGAGTCTAAAAATAAATCACGAGTCTAGCTTCAGAATTCAGGCGCATACGAGCCAAATTAGACCGTATATGTATTTTATTTGACATATATCGTAGTTCGAATTACAGTCTAAACTGCAATAAGCAATATATCAAATCAGAAGATATAATAAACGTGAATGGAGGCTCAGAAATGTACGCACTCAAAAACCTGAAAAAAATAAACCACCACAAATTAACAGTTTTGACGGCAATCCTGCTCATAATAGCGGGGTTCAGCATCTGGCTCTACACAACCTCAGTCATCCAAGGCTACACACAGCTATTAGACTCCTCAAATCTGACGCCAGAAGAAACATGGAGTTACACAGGGTCTCTGCAATGGTGGAGAAGCACGTACACGACAACAATCCTTCCTCTGACAGGAATCATGATAACGGTTGGTCTCATCACCTTGCTAGGTCCAACACTATGGACAAGAATACAGCAAAGATATGTCCTCAAAACGTTTACAAACGAGCTTAAACTCGCGTCAACAGAAAAATTTGAGATCGAATAGTTTAGCGGGCATGGAAAGAAAGAGTAAAATCAGACTCCGAATTAGTTCAGATAATAGAGCCAAACAAAACCGTTAAGTCGCTTCTCTCTTTCCTCTTTTCAAAACAGGTGAGCTTGTTTCGAAGAGACAGACTAGTTACTCTAACGTAGATGGCAGCCTAACAGGCAAGTCTGCACAAAGAGGTCAATCGAAGAACCTAGGTTCCTCCCCGCGGTATCGCTGCTTTAGCTATCACCTTTTTTCGATTCCGATTTGTTAGATGCTTCACCATGAAGGTCTTTCTAAGGGTCTACAGGGGAGTTTTGTATAAAAATAACCGAAAACTTCAGAAACTCATTCCTCAAACTTATATACAACAATAAAAAAAAGGAACTGGGTTGGAGAAGGAACCTTCGTGATTTCTGAGGTCTTGCCGTACGCGGTTGCACTCGGGGCAGTTGTAGTAGCTTTGATAGCAATCTATATGATGAGGAGCGGAAGGAAAAAGACCGGCGAAGAGCCGTCGGAAGTTCCTGAGGCTGCCGAGATATTGCCCCTGAAGGGAGAACGAACAGTTACGAATTTTGACGCTCAGAAATCCAAAAAGGAACTTAGGCTATTAGACGTGGAGAGGGAAATTCTTAGTTACGGCATTCGGCGCCTCTACGAAGCTCAGGCTGAAGGAAAGATAAGCGAGAAGGAAAGAGAGCGTCTAGCCCAAGGATACAAGCAGAGGATGCTTGAGATCAAAGACACCATCAACGAAAACGAGTCAGTCGTAGCCCTCCATGAACTAGAAGGCATGCAAGAGGACCTTATCAAACTATTCAATGACCGCTTCGACGAGATAAACAAAAAAATAGGGGGCTTGAGGGTGAACCTAGACATGAAGCAAAAACCCAAGATCCCCAAACCTTCATCAGCTTTACCGTCTTCTCTACCTGAAAAAGCCAAGAGGAAGCCACGGAAACCCTCGGCGCCGAAGAAAACTGAGGCTGAAGAAAGAATTGACCAGATTAGAGCCGAGGTAGAAAAGGTTTTGGAGCGGCTTGGGCAAATGGAAACTGAGGCCTGAAAAGGTGACTTGGAGAGAAGAAGCTAAGAGAAGGGTAGCCTTGGAAGCAGTTAAGCATGTAGAAGACGGTTTCGTCGTTGGGTTGGGTAGTGGAAGCACAGCTGCCTATGTCATAGAGGAGATTGGGCGGCTGATGCTGCAGGAAGGGTTACGGGTTATGGGAGTTCCTAGCTCCAGTCAGGCTATGATGGTGGCTGTGCGGTCAGGTATTCCCTTGACGACTCTAGATGAAAATCCTATTCTGGATTTGGCGATAGATGGCGCCGATCAGATTGACAAGAAACTCAACTTGATTAAGGGCGGGGGCGGAGCATTAACGAGAGAGAAGATTGTTGCCTCAGCAGCTAAACAGTTTGTTGTAGTTGCGGACGAGACGAAACTGGCGGAAAAACTGGGAACAAACTGTCGGGTTCCGGTGGAGGTTTTGCCCTTTGCCTTGGCAACAGCTACGGCGGGTATAAAGGAGCTGGGCGGGAAGCCGCTTCTGCGGGAGTCCAAAGGGAAGGTTGGTGCAGTGGTGACGGATAACGGCAACTACATCGTTGACGTGGATTTTGGTCCTGTAGATGATGCTGAAGAACTGAATCGGCGGCTCAAGCTTATCCCAGGCGTAATTGAAAGTGGTCTCTTCATTGGAATGGCAGACCTGGTTTACCTAGGTAAAGCCGATGGAATTATCAGATTGGAAAAGTAGCAGTGTTTTGCTGCAAATGCTACGTTGCGTCTTATAAGCAAGAAAGCGAAGAGAATTTAGCAAAATGGAATGTTGAATGAAATGCATTTCACATAAAGCATTAGGGCTGTTTCAACGATTGAGGGGTTAACGAAAAATAAAGAGGTGGAAAAAGAGTGAAGAGAACAAAGAGAATTGGTCTGTTGAGTGTTCTATTGGTGGCTTCGGTTGGATTGGCGTTTGTAGCTCAGGCGTCTGGAGTTTTTGGGGGCTTGGCAGGTAACGTTGAGGATGTTGAAATTAGTATGCGAACTGTAATTGTGCCGGGGATAACAACTACTCCTTCCGTTAGTACGGAAAAAGCAACTGATATTGTGCTTATGGATTCATGGATACAAGAGTTTCTGGATGGCGCAGACAATTACATCATTCAGGTTTCTGATGCCATTTATGTGAAAAACGTGTACGACGGCGGCAAGTCTGTAGAACTTGGTATGAGAGTGGGATTTGCGAAGGTTACTATAAAAATCACCAACGATTATGGCGAAGAAATCGGCGTACAAGTCATTGAAGCGATTGTTGATATGATGAATGAAGAGATAACAGAGCGTTACGAGGTTACTCCAGAAGTAATCAAGCCAAAAGTCAAAGAAGGCATTACACCCCTAAGTGAGCTCATGAATAACCATTCAGACTATTACGACGTAATTGTGACCGTGTCTGGAAAAGTTAGTGCACTAGGCGAAGAAAATCGTTTGTTGGCCGAACCCTTTGACTCACTATTTGAACTTGACGAAATGGTGACAGTGATCTATAGCCACGAAGAAGCAACAGTGGACATGTCAGACATCAAAAACGGAGATACGGTAACAGTTACAGGCAAATTTAATGAGCCCAACTTGATATACACCACAAAAATCGAGAAACAATAAAAATGGGGAACAGGGCACATGAAACAAAACACACCTTCCCCAAACCTTCTTTACACGATTAGTTGATGGTATGTTAACTTGAAGTCAAAACAAAAACTTGCAATAATGGTAACACTGTTCGCTGTGTCAGCGTTTACTTTAGCAGGCAAACTTTTGATGCCTACTCCGATTCAAATAGTTATTCAGGGCGAAGACCCCATCGTTGTAGGTCAAATCTTCAGGTACACCCAGTTTGACGTTGCCATAATCAGCATATCCGCCATCATACTAGCAGCCAGCAGTTTCTATTTGCTGTTCGTAAACTCTATTGAAACCCACAAGCTCTCACCAGCCGCTGAGAAACGAGACACTTCAGAACTTGAGATAGCATTTGCACTTCGTCTCCTAGACGGCGACAAAAGGAAACTATTCAACGAGATAGTTGAGGCGGGAGGAGAGATTCTGCAAAGCGAACTGCATACACAGACGGGCTTTTCGAAAGCAAAGATTACACGAATTCTGGATTATCTGGAGTTAAAGGGGCTAACAGTCAGAAAAAGCTACGGCATGACCAACAAAATCATCATAGACAGAAACAGGCTAATGGAAACTAAAAAGTGAAACAAAAAAGGAAACCCGCAATTCATCCCATTTGTTACCGGTAGAACCCAGTTCTCTTTAATTCAAGGACTATCGACGCCATTTTTCTGATCGAACGTAAACATCAATTTTCAAGCACCTATTTGGAGACTAATAGCAGTGTATTGTTGAAAACAAGCTTTTCCTGAAAAACAGAGCACCAACTTCATAATTCATTATAATTTTTTCACAACACGTACTTTCCTGAATTGGAAAAACGGTTTCTGAGAGTTGACGTTTCCTCAACTTAACATGTATAACGTTAAATATCGAGTTAGTTTAAACTTTGAAACGAAAGGTTCCGAGGCATAGTTGATGCTAGACATTAAACTGATTCGAGAGCATCCAGAAATCGTGAGAAAAGACCTAGAAAAGAGATGCGAACCGGAAAAAATTGAGATGCTCAACAATCTCATCGAATACGACAAACAGTGGAGAAAGCTTCTGACCGAGGCAAACGAGCTACGCCATAAACGAAAGCTGATAACCGCCGAGGTCGCAAATCTGAAAAAGAAAGGAAAGGACGCCAGCAAACAGATAGAAGAAGCAAAAAATATTCCACAAAAGATAAAGAAACTGGAAAACCAAGTTGCGGAATACAGAGAAAAAGCCGATTCTATCTTGCTGAAGCTTCCCAACATACTTCACGAAACAGTTCCTTTTGGCAAAGACGAACACGAAAACGTTGTCGAAAAAGTCGTTGGTAAACCTCCAAAATTCGATTTTACACCAAAGAGCCATGTAGAAATCGCTTCGGATTTGGGTTTGGTAGATTTTGAGAGAGCCGCCAAAGTTGCCGGTCATGGTTTCTACTACCTGAAAGGGGATTTGGCTCGGCTTGACTTTGCAATTATGAACTATACGATAGATTTTCTGCGAAACAGAGGCTACACCCTCATTGAGCCGCCTCTCATGATGCACAGGAAACCGTATCTGGGCGTCACAGACCTAGAATTCTTCGGAGACCAGCTGTATAAGATAGAAAACGATGACCTGTACCTCATAGCCACAAGCGAGCATCCCATGGCAGCCTCCTATATGGACGAAGTTATCCTCCAACAAGACCTGCCCATAAAATATGTGGGAGTCAGCCCCTGCTTCAGAAAAGAGGTTGGCGCCCACGGCAAATACACTAAAGGCTTGTTCAGGGTGCACCAATTCAACAAAATCGAACAATTCATCTTCTGTCTCCCCGAAAATTCTTGGAAACTCCATGAGGAGCTCCAAAAAAATTCTGAAGACCTCTACAAAGGTTTGGGGCTACACTATAGGGTTGTAAACGTCTGCACCGGAGACATCGGAATAATAGCGGCTAAAAAATATGACATAGAAGTTTGGATGGCTGACGGCACATACAGAGAAGCAGGATCAAACTCCAACTGCACAGACTATCAAGCGAGAAGACTGAACATAAAATACAGAGAAAAGGAAGGACAGGCTCCGGTTGGTTTTGTTTACACCTTAAATAACACCGCCCTTGCAACCAGCAGAACACTGATAGCCATCCTAGAACAATATCAACAAAAAGACGGCTCCGTCGCTATTCCTGAAGCTTTAAGACCGTTAATGGGCGGCATTGAAAGGCTTGAATGAAACGAAAAGCCGAAGATTTTAATACTTCCCTGTGAAACCTTTCCAATTACAATGAGGGACTTTAGTGTCAAAGAGAAGAGGACGCATTAAGGACAAGTGGCGAGACAAAAAGTGGTACAAAGTGGTGTCTCCGCCATACTTCGGCGGGGTTGAACTGGGAGCCATACCCGCGGACGATCCTTCAAAGCTTGTTGGAAGGATTGTAGACGGTACTCTCTATGACATCACCAACGACTTCGCGCATCAGTATCTCAAAATGTATTTCAGAGTTGAGGGCGTTGAAGGCAAAACCGCCCGCACAGTCTTTAAGGGTCACGAGTACTCCCGGGATTTTCTGAGGAGTCTAGTTAGAAGGAGAACAACGCGAGTAGATGGAATCTTCAATCTCAGCACCAAGGATGATTATGGATTAACGCTGTCGGTTTCTGTTTTCACTCTTTCACGCATAAAAACCTCCCAAGAACAGGAAATACGCACGATTATGCATAAGATCATCAAAGAGAAGGCATCCGCCCTCACCTTCGACCAGTTCGTTCAAGAACTTGTCCTTGGAAAAATTGCTTCCGACATCTACAACAAGGCAAAGAAGATATCTCCTCTCCGCCATGTGGGTGTCCGAAAATCGAAGCTCACCATTCAACCAGCCGCGTAGCTGTCTGTTACGGTTTTCTCATTTAAGGTGTCGTTTGCATAGTATGTGTAAAGATGGGTGTCGCTTTGCCTTTCATTCATGTTCTTGTAGAATCCAATTGAACATAGAAGACGCAATATTATTTAGTCATTGAATTCTCTGAATCGGTCATAAAGTTTCTATCCATACTTTTAGGGGTCTATATTGATGTTAGTTTTCTCGGTTCGAATTGCTAATTAGTATGTAGCTCCCAATATAATGATACAGTTTGACGATGCATTACGTTTATTTATCTATCTTGCCTTACAGTATATCTGCCTAAGGAGACAACGACATGGAACGGAAACAAAGCAAGAACGAAGCTTTGGAAGCTCTGGACTTCATCATAAACGTCTTGAAAGAACACGAAAAGGACTTGGATCGTCTCATAAGTCAACTAGGCATCATAACCGAGAGTTTGGGCGAAACCGGCGAGATAACTGGCAAGATCGAAAAAATAGAAGATCGTATCACAACTCTCCAAGGCGAGATAACTAACCTGATAAAATACCTTGCCTCCCCCAGAGACTCCCCATCTTATATCCACGGAACCCAAGTGATTGTTAAGTGCAAACAATGGGAAGACTTTAAAACTATGGCGGCAGGCGCAGAAACCGTCTCCTACCTTTTCAAAGAGGCGGAGAGATCCTTCCAAGCTGATGCACTAACAAAGGGTAGAGTCGTGTCGTACACGGGAGAATTTCCCCAGGACACTCGTCTCCTGAAGTTATGGCTGTCAAGGGAACTGAATGTTGCTGAAGAGGCCGTCTTCGAGGGAGTTCTGAATATCGGCTAAGTTTGGGTTAACACGCTTTTTGTGCGCCTGATGTGTAGCATCTTACGGGTTAATATGAGTGAGTTTTGAGGTAAAGGCTGAAAAATGGACGACACGCGTGACCAGCCTCATAACATATTCCAAACTCCTTTCTCTCTCCGATGAGGCGCACATCCACGCGTTGAAACTAACAGACAATGAAAGCCAAGATTCACGGCAGATTTTGATCTGAGAATGCTTTGAAAAAAAAGGACCAAGCCTAGGGCAT
>Ga0307420_1001453_pt1 | contig 10469 bp, 5 predicted proteins | sample SalMarWE160240MG_2_FD_202167 | JGI IMG/M metagenome (GOLD analysis project Ga0307420, IMG submission 202167) | Salt marsh sediment microbial communities from the Plum Island Ecosystem LTER, Massachusetts, United States - WE1602-40 | ecosystem: Environmental > Aquatic > Marine > Intertidal zone >... | reverse complement strand
AACGGAATCAAGAACTTTTCGATCATGTTGGGATTTACATCCCTGCCCTTTGAAAAAGAATTAATGTTGCAATGCATTAACCGTTCGTCATCTATTTTAAAATTGCAGGAAGCAGCGATTTTTACTGAGTCGGCCAATGGAATATCGGAGCCTATTTGAGCTTTCCTAGTTTAAAGAATCGTATGTAGGGGAGCTAACATCAGGATTGAATAGATTTTAGGTTAATACCCGAATGATTCATTTAGATAAACTGTACACAAATATCACCAGAAGCCTAAAAAAGATCTATGAGAGATTTCTTAGGATAAGAGGCCGGCCACGGGAGATCGCCCTTGGTTTTGCGCTAGGGATTTTTATCGGAATGACCCCTTCCATGGGCATTCAAACGGCTATTGCGATTCTTCTGGCCGCGCTTTTCAAGTGGAATAAATTCTCCGCAGCCATAGGTGCCTGGATCAACAATCCTCTTACTGCTCCCTTTATCTACAGTTTTAATCATCTCATTGGGGCAAGGCTGCTTGAAATCAAAAGGGGCTACAGCCTACCTACTGAAATCGGTATTTCAAGGATGTCCCAAATGTTGCACAAGGCGCCTGAGGTCTTCTGGGCATTAATACTCGGCGGCGCTATCGTCGGCTTGCCGCTTGCCGTGGCTGGCTATTATTTTTCCTACTCAGCCATCACAAGGTACCAGGAACGTATTAAGAAGACTATCGCAAGGCAAAGAGAAAGATTGGCAATAAAGCGAAAGCAAAGGAAGAAAGCAAGGAGAGAATATCCCTATTCAAAAACTCACTGGAAGTCCAACCCGTAAGGTTCGTCTCCTCGCAATCGGGAGATACAATCTTCTTTCATTTCCCTGTTTTTAGTGAACGCCACCACAAGTCCGTAGAGTATGAACGTTCCAAGAGGAACCTGTAATCGATTGTTTAGAATGTGTAGCCAATTGAAAAATGAAGTCTTCCGGGGCTCTCGCCATCTTCCGGATCAAGCTTCATCCCGTAAAGAAATCCCATGGCACCAATGGGTGTAATGTAGCGTAAACCCACGCCTACTGAAGAGCGAGTTTTATCCGATACAGTTTCTACGTACATGTTGTCTACGCGGCCTATGTCATAAAAGAGGGCCAACTCCAGATTTCTACCGAGATCGATTCTGGTTTCCATGCTCCCCACCACTGCGGAGCGGCCACCAACAGGGTCTCCCTGTGCATCAAAAGAGAGCATGTTTTCATCGAATCCCCGTATGCTTGATGTACCCCCCAGGTTAAAAAGCTGGTCCTCGGGAATTCTCTCGGTTTCACCATAAGGATCAAGATAACCCGCGCGCCCAAGCCAGGCAAGGGTTAGCCGCGACAGAGGAGTTACATAGTACCGTATGTCATACCGGTATTTTAAAAAATTATCAAGTGAGCTGCTTATCCCCTTGGAGACATCAATAGAAAAGGAAGACAGGATTCCCTTTCTCGGGCGGATAAATGAGTCCCTCGTGTCATAGCGTATCGAAGGGGTGGTAACGAAAATGCTCCTCGCTTGAAACGTATCATCCTCAAGATAAGGTGTACTTTCCAACGGGTCTCGCCTGTATTGCTCTCTCCGTTCAAACCTGAAATTCAGCCCTGCATAAGTGTGGTGTAACCATTTTCGAGAGAATCCCAGTGATGCGCCAAAGGACGTGGTCCCAAAATCCTGATTAAATTCCTCTTTTCGTTCCGAGTACAGACCAAATGTCGCTGAGACTCGCGTGCCAAGGAGCTGCGGTTCAGTTATCCCCAATTCACTCCGATAGCCAACCTGGCTTATCTCTCCGGCTATCCATGCGTCTTTCTTTGTTCCGAACAAGTTGCGGTCCCCTGCCTTGGCATGGAGGTAAAATCCCCTATCTGTTTCATATCCCCCTCCTGCCTCGATAAAATACGGTTTTTTCTCTTCAACCCCCACCAAGAGATGGACCTGATCCCTCTTTTCTTTAAGGCCGATTACCCTGAAACTTACGGAGTCAAAGATACCCAGATTGCGGATGTTTCTTTGGGACTGGAGCATCTTCACCAAGGAAAAAGGTTCCCCCGGTTGCATTTGAAACTCTCTTCGAATAATGCTGCTCCTGGTTTTAAAATTGCCCATGCAGTAAACATGCCCCATTGTCACATAGGGCCCCTCATCAATGTAATGCGTTATCTGGACATTCGACTTATCCTGGCTTATCGACACCTCTCCTCGTACCGTAACGTGCGGATAGCCTTTCTTGGAAATCAGGGCCGACAGGGTATTTTCATTACTTTGCACCATGTACCTTCGAAAGGGCTCCCCTGCCTTCATTCGTAGTGCCCTTTTTGCCTCCTCCTCAGTAATAACGGTTAGTCCCACGATTTTTAGTGAAGATACAAGGGCTTGAACTTTTTCCTCGATCTCAAGGGTAATCTCGACAGTCCTTTTATCACCGCTCCATTTCAGCGTGTGTTTGATTTCCGCATCGATATACCCGTGTTTGCTATAGAGGGATTTAATAGCATTAATGTCCTCATCAAGGATTTCCGGTAGAAAAATCCCTTTTTCACGGAACCCCGGAACCCGGGTAAGCATCTGCTTTTTGAGCTTTGCGTCGTCAAAGGTCTGATTTCCCCTGAGCTGTATTGACTTCACAACAGAACGAGGCCCCTCGTTAATAACAAACCGAACCGTGCGTACCGCTTCATCCCTTTCAGCAGCGACCGACCCTTCAATCTTCACCTGGGCACCAAGGAAACCGGCCTTTCCATGCCGTTGTTTTACCTTTTTGATGCTTTTTTTTAATCCTAGATCATTCTTATTCCCTTCCCTTAAAACAACCAGGTCTTGTCTCAAGGTGCTGTCCTTAAATGTCGTATTGCCGGCAAACTCAAACTCATATCGCGGCCCTTCATTAATCAGGATAAAAACTGAAAGGCCTTTTGTCCCGGGCTCGCCTATCTTGTAATCGATCGCAACATCAGGATATCCACTCTTTCTGTAATAACTAACGAGCCCCTCAATATCCTTAGCAAGGTCTCTTTTAACGAAGCGTCCTGAGCTTCCCGGAAGCAAGGCAGCACGCCAGATCTTCATCTTAGATTTGAGCATGGCGTCTGAAAGTGCTCGATTACCTTCAATATTGATCTGACCAACAGTAAGGTAGGGGCCTTTTTCGATGCTTACACGAATAACAACATTACCATCTTGACTATCCTTCTCTGCCGTTACCGTTATCTTTGGTTCGACAAACCCCTCGCGTTTAAAAACCTCTGCAATCAGTGTTCCCTGTTTTGCGAGTTCCTCATGGGTATGCATGTCACCGACGCGAATGGTCATTGCCCTCAGGATTTCTCGCTCGAAAAGGGGAAACTCGCCATATATCCTGATATCTTTGATTAATTGAAAGGGTTTCAGGTTAAATAAAAGGGCGATGCCTCGTTCCTCCTGCCTGGAATCAACATGGATTTCCTGAAATCTCCTGGAGAGCTTCAATGCCTCAATTGACCGTTCAAGCGAATCAGGGGAAAAAGGCTCCCCCGCTTTAAGAATAATGAGGTCCCTGGCCAATTTGATTAACTCTCCTGTATCATCCGGAAGGTCGCCAAGTTTTATGCCAATGCGGGCAATAACCTTATCAGAAGGTGCTGTTGTGCCTTTGCCGTTTTCCTTGAAGTAAGAATGGCACCAGGACGCATGCACGAGAAACGCGGGCAGAAACAACATAATCGGCAGGATCATTGAGAGATTTTTTCTCAGTGGCATTTTCGGTTTGAAGCCTTTCTATCGAAACTCAAGTCTAAAGAATATTTCCCCGCCATGCAGCCCTTTATTGTCCTGATAGCCGCTCAGCAAAATGCTTTCAAGCAATTTATACTCTGCAATCGCGCGCTGGGTCAACTCGCCGTCTTTGGGCTCCCCCGTGTACTTGATGGTCATTCGTTTGGAAAGCTCCTTACCAAGAGTTACCTTTATTTGATCGGAAGTCTCCTCATTGTCCTGTGTCTGGGTCTCAATCCTGACTATATCCAGACCAGTGGCTCTCTTGATATCCTTTTCCAGCGCTGCAGAGATAACCCCGGCAAGCAGTTTGGCCGCTGATTGAGTAGTGTCTCCTTCAGTCTTTATGAGCTCGTTTCTCGTCTTGCCGATCAACAAAAGGGATACTATGTCCCCGTCCTCCTCCGGAGGGTCAGAGGTTAATTCGAATGAAAGCCTATCCGGTGGACCGGCAACGGCCAAATATATTGTCCAGTTCCTGATTTGTACCTCGCTTTGTATATCAACGGTAGGTTCAGTCTGGTAGGGATTTGCAAAATCAATAATCCCTTTTTTAACGATAAACGTCTTGTTTCGGTAGGTAATAGTTCCTCTTTCAATAGAAGCCCGACCGGTAATTATCGGTTTGCTCAGCATTCCCGACACCCGAAGATTGGGGCTGATATCCAAGCGAGCAAGGTTGTTGTCAACAAGAAAGGGATTTCTGTGTTTGATGGAGATATCCGCGCTTATATTTTTAAGAAATGCAAGGGATTGGTTTGTGGAAGGGGGTGCCTCTTCTCGTTTTTTTTCGCCAATTGCTCGAATAATGCCCAGGTTCACATCCTTGTAATATGTTCCTTCGAGAATTATGACCTCCCCCCGAATCAATATTTTCTTGAGGGGTCCATTAATGCTGAGCTGGGTGTTTAAAAGTACGTCCAGCGTGTCTGGCACTCGAACTGGGAGCGAACTGGCGTTGAAATTCATTGCAATATTGGAGGGCCTCAAACCCTCCAGTTCGATCCTGCCCTTGAGATCGAATCGACCGGTGTTTAATTGTCCTTCAAGCCCTTCAACCGTAATCGCCTTGTGTGCAATTCGAATGCTGCCGTTCACATTGTGCAGTTTCTGTGCAAGAGCCGGGATTGTGAAACTCATGTGCCTGAGCCCGATGTCCGCCTGAATATCAAGATGGGACCATGTTCCCTTCACACTAACAGAAAGGGAGATATCCCCAGCTATATCTGGAAGATGTGGAGTGAATGCTCCTGCAACTCTTAAGGGGATCGTTCCCGCTGCCTGGAGATCAATCTGGCCATTTATTTTGCCTTTTCCCCTGATATCAATGTGCCCCTCCTTGAGCAAAATTAGTCTATCTGCGGCGATGGAGATATCCTCATCCTTGAGTGATGCCTTAAAATGAGGGGTATGAATAAGCGCATTACCCTTGAAAAACAGGTCCAGTTGAGAGAAATCGGCATAGACCTGGGTTTTACGGAGCGCCTTACTATTTCCGCTGGCCTCGACCTTACCGGTCACCATTCCGCTGAGCTGATCCTTGCCTGCTATCCTGAAATAAGGGCTCAGGTCGGTCTCGTGAAACAGAAGGGTTGCAGAGAAATCATTATTCTGTAAGTGAAATGATGCAGCGACATCGAAGTTCAGCTTGCCTGAAATCCTGGCTACCCTATCGTGAAGATCAAGATGTATTTGAAAATCCTCGAAGGATTTGCCCTTGAACATTAGATTCTTGAGGCTAATATCACCCTTTAACTGGGGATTCTCAAGCGTTCCATGACCTGAAACAGTGAAAACGATTTTACCCTCGGCAATCTCCCGGTTTATTAACTTTTGAATGCTTCCCAGGGAAACTCCTTTTGATATCATTTCGATCTGATACCGCTTATCAAGGGTAAGCCAGCCTGAGCATTCAATCAATTCCCCTGGTGCCACAGCAAGATGCAATGGCCTGAACCATGCTTTTTGACCATCAAGGACGCACGTCAGTTTAACGTCGTGAAAACGCTGGACCCCGAGATCCACATTTGTACCGTGGAGATCAATGGTCCCTCGCGGTCTTCTGACGTTTCCTTCCATGGTTGCGGCAAGAGAGACTTTTCCTTTCAGGCCATCAACAAAATCTTCCACAGATATGCTGTCGCTCTTTACAACCAGGGTAAATGCAGGATCTTTGAGCGCTCGCTTTGTTTTCTGATCAAAAATCTGAGCCGTCCCGGAGAAACGGAGCATGGACTTATGATTACGAATCTCCATCTTTTCAACAAAGAGCTTTCCATCAGAAAATCGAAATGTGGTTTCACAATCACCGATGCGGATTGCTTTGGACTTCAGGTCTCTCCCTGCTAAAGCGCCCGTTACTATTAAGGATTGGAGAGACCCATCAAGATTCACGTGCCCCTCGATCGTGCCTTTTACTATCTCCTTTGTAAAAAAATCTCTCATCTCAACATCCTTAAAGGTAACAGAGAGATTCAACGGAACTGTTCGGTCAACCTTAAAAAAATCCTCTTTAAGGACCTTAACCGAGCCAGTGGCATTTATGAGAGAGCCTTGATTCTCAAGGGAAAGCATTGCGACTCGTAATCTTCCCGATTGTTCCAGGTTGGCATTGACTCCAATATTCCCGAGCGTTACGTGCCTATATCTGAGCTGTCTTCCCATTAAGACAAAATCAAATGCCGGTCTTTTGGGTGATCCTGTTAGGGTGCCTCTGATATCGCAGGCACCACGTATACCGCCTATCCCAAGGGAAGAAAGTGTCTCGGTCAGATCCGGAGCTTCTATTGCCAGGCTTGCTGCGATGTTACCGGAAGATAAATCAAATCGACCGCTCGACTGCATTGATAGTGATCCTGACCTGGCCTTTAATTGCTTAATAGTTACAACCCCATCCTTGAGACCAGCACTGGTTGTAACGTTGAGATCAATCGGTTTTTCAAGCGTGCCGGCAGCAAATGCTTTGAAATCTGCCTCCATCTCTCCATCTGTGGATATTTCCTTCAGCGATAATCCCGTTCCGGATAATGCCATGGTAAAGGCCACAATACCGCTAAATCCATGTTCCACCGCACTCCGCAATTTCTCAAGCCTTATTCCAGTCCCCTTGAGAAACAGATGGTATGATATGGCCGTAAGATCGCTTTGTGGTGCAATAAATCCCTGTTTAAAGGCCTTGGACAGGTCTACTTTTCCCTGCATGCTCATATTTCCTGAACCAATACTTGCATTGAGATTATTGAGAGTCACAAATCGCTCTTTTAAGATGAGGTCAAGAGATGCCCTATCAATGTAATTCCCCGAAAGCATTCCGCCCCCATAGGTGAGGCTCATGGTAACTTCAGGATTATCCAGTTCCCCTCTGGCAGTTACCCTTGCTCTCATATCTCCTGTTAGCAGCGTCTTCAAAGAAAGGCTTTTCTGTATCTCGGGGAGTGCTGCTAAAACGTCCAGGGATAGATCGAACATGGGTTTTTTGAAAATATCGCGTATGCTTCCGGACACTGTAAGCCTCGATGCAGGGGTGTTGCCCTCAATAATAAGCTCATCAACGTGGTCCTCTTGGAGCCTTGCGCTCACCGTGCATCGTGCAAGGCTCGTATTAACCCTGGGGCTGTCTATCCTGCCTTCGGCGATCTGAAGGACGATACGTGCAGATTGCCTTAAAAGGTCTCCCTCCGCCCTGAGATCAAAGCCCTTTACTGAGATAATTAAACCTGAAGAGGCTCCCTCATAACGAATAGAGCCATGGGCAAACTCTAATGCCTTAACTCGAATCTTAATGGGGAAACCAAATGCCTTTTTTACCCCGGACTTCTCCTTTAACCTTGCATCTTTTTTTCTGGCAGGGGTAACAGCACGCACAAGGTTTAACTCTCCGTTTTTGTCCTTAAGCAAGTTGGCCCACGGCTTCTCCAAGATTACTTTCTTGATGGTGAGTGCTCCCTTTAAAAGCGAAGCCCACGATACATCGACACGGAGGGCGTTGAGGCCTGCGATTTCACCGTTATGCCTGTCTTTAAGTGTAACGTTTTTTAAGGCGAGTTCGCCTTTAAAGAGGGAAAAACGAAAATCGCTGAATGAGATTTTCCCTGGAATAACTCCATTTACCTTGCCCTGAATAAGATCCCGTGCATGATCCGTGTTGAGATATATGCAGATCCCGGCAAGAAAGACGAGCACGATACAGAGACAAATAACTGCGCCGATAAAGCAGGTTTTAGCTATTCTTTTCATGGCATGCTTTTCAGCAGATACCCTCTTTTTAATTATGGTTAATCCAGATTTACTATGACCTGTGCCCTGCGTACTATTCAGATAGGGGCTTTATATACGAAAGATCGGCTCGCGGTTTCAGGGGGGTCTTACAGCAGTAAAGGGTCTTTATGGATTTTTCGTGAAAAAAATCGGCCCGTAGAGAATTTCCGCCTCTGAACCGGTATGCTGCGAGTTTATATATATCGCCACCCCACCCAACTCTGGCGGCTCCTCATTGAAGAGTTTTTTGTAATCCTCGTATACATTTCTTGACTCGTTATACCATACCCCCAGGGGATCGGTCTTATCTCTTACCACAATATACTTAAGTTTTGACCAGGCTGTGCTCGTTCCGCTCGTGCCTTTTGGTGTCTCGTTTTCCCAGAGATATCCCAGCATCAATGTATTTACCTTGGCGGGAAAACGAGGAAAAAGCACGTAGAGCTGACCGGCTTGATCATCCGCTTCCTTTTTTCGAAAGTCGCCGCCTTTGGGCAGCATGCGCGCCTGCCAGGACCAATGGATATAAGGATAATCCTTTATGGATGCCTTTAAATCTTTTTTTAAGCCAAAGGAGCTCTTTTTGCTCGAAAGCCTGAGGAAACCATCCTGCAATTCTACCTGAGGCTGACCCACCTTAGTCTCTTTGGTAAATCCCTTAGGTGTATCGCCATCCAGTGCCCATTCAGAGGCAATAATCATTGCCCCCTTTGGAATAGCGAGTTCTGGTTTTGTCTCCCCGCCGACAAAGTTTGCTGTAGAAAGCATACAAAAGATAATTAAAAATAGGGTGAATTTTTTCATTGTATCCTCCAATCTAAAAGCCAAAGTTAGCTAATGTTACCAGGATTTCAAGATCATACGTGGCCTCGCAAAGACATGCAATGCTAAGGCATTCGGTTCAACTTGAATAAAACGATCACGAGAATTACCGTTCCAATCAGAAACCACGCTGGCCCGAGTAGCAAGAGCCTAAGAGCAGGAATATTCTGTTGACCATCAGGAAGAATATATAGTGAACTATAATTAGCATTTTAATAGTATTATTGCAGAAAAAATACAAAAAAATGCCTTGACAGTATATTTTAAATAGTTTCTAATTTTTATTAGAAAGTTTCAACTCATTAATTTCTTTTATTTGGAGAGTATACATGGTGCTGAAATTTCTCTCTAAAAATGTATAAATAAAATACTGATTATTGGGGAAATAAGGGTTTTCCTTAGGCCATTAGACATACTACACACTGACGCAGCGTTTGCTATCACCAAGTACAAACACCGCAGTTGCCATTCAAGAAATCCCATGCGCATGTCCCAAAACAAGAACTTCTTGGTCCGATCTTGAATTTTTCGGAACAAACGGTTCCAGTTATTGAATTCCCACGTTGTTTCAATAGGTTAAATCACCCTTATTTACATTAAAGCTCCATGTTGATTGATCCTGTGGAAATTTCGGAATTCTAAATTCCGATTACCTTTTCAGCACTCATTATAAAAAGCGAATAATATCAATATGTTGAGGATATGGCACACTTATTGCCATTTATTTACCATATAATAAGCTAGGGGGAGGGCATAAAAAAAGAAGGTGATAGATGGAGGCAAAGAAGAAAGAGGTAAAGCTCAAGGTAAAGACGGGAAAAACAGGCAAGTCCGCTAAATAACTATACTTTACTTTATATTACATTGCACTCCCTAGAAAAGTAAAGGGAATAGTGGAGTACGTAACCGTATAGTAACCCAAAACAAGGAGGTAGAGCTATGGAAGTAACAACAGTTGTCACAGGTGCGTGGAACGCATTCGCTACCAAGATTACGGCATTCCTGCCCGAACTGATCGGGGCGATCATCATCTTCGTAGTTGGTTGGATCATCGCCCGATTGGTGAAAGTGGGCGTTGAGAAGCTTCTCAGGCTGGTGCGCTTTGACACGGCAACGGAGAAGACTGGAGTAAATAAGTTCTTGAAGAAGGGGGAGATCGTCAAGGCCCCCTCTGAGATCGTTGGAACGCTCGTTTACTGGTTTATCATGATCCTGGTGCTCATCGCGTCACTCGATGCACTGGGCTTGCCGATCGTCTCGGATATGCTCAACAGCATCTTCCTCTACATCCCCAACGTAGTGGCAGCGATCATCGTTCTGGTGCTGGGATTTCTATTTGGGAGCCTGCTCGCCGCAGTGGCCAGGACAGCCGCATCCAATGCGGGATTAAAAAACGCTGAGGGGCTGGGCAAGCTTTCTCTTTACGCCATTGTGGTATTTGCAGCATCAATTGCCCTTATCCAACTTGGCATTGGCGAGGAGATCGTAGCCTCTGCCTTTGGACTCGTCTTTGGCGCGGCTGCCTTGGCCCTTGCCCTTGCATTCGGACTGGGCGGAAGGGATGTGGCAGCTGAATACCTGAAGCGCTGGCTCGAGGAGAAGAAGGCCCCGGCCAAGAAATAG
>Ga0307420_1001449_pt1 | contig 10486 bp, 7 predicted proteins | sample SalMarWE160240MG_2_FD_202167 | JGI IMG/M metagenome (GOLD analysis project Ga0307420, IMG submission 202167) | Salt marsh sediment microbial communities from the Plum Island Ecosystem LTER, Massachusetts, United States - WE1602-40 | ecosystem: Environmental > Aquatic > Marine > Intertidal zone >... | reverse complement strand
TGCAAATCGCTTCAATAGATCGGTCAGGGAGCGGGGACATGTTTTTCAGGGACGCTATAAGAGTCTGGTTGTTGAACGTGATGCCTACCTTGGCTATCTTGTGAACTATATTCACTTGAATCCGTTACGGGCCGGCTTGGAGGATGCCGAGAAACTGGGCTGCTGGCGTTGGTCCAGCTTGTGGTATCTTTTACACAAGCAAAAGCGTTGGGATCGAATGAATCTTTCGAGTTGCCTTTATTATGCCGGGCACCTGGCGGATACACCATCAGGCCGTCGAAAGTATTTAGCGTATCTGGATTGGCTTTCCACGTCCAATCCGGCTAAGAAGGAGCAGTGCTTTGCAGATATGTCTCGCGGATGGGCTTTGGGGACCCGTGAATTCAAGAAGAATCTCGTAACCGATGATCGCATTGATGGTGTGGAAAGAATTGGTCATGTCTCTCAGGAAGCTCGTGAACTCTATTGGGAACGTTTGGTGGAGCGAATGCTGTCTTATCATGACAAGAACCAGCAAGATATTGATAGCGGCAGCAAATCCGCTGCTTGGAAGGTGATGATCGCCCATTATATGAAACGGCATACGGCTGTAACAAATGGGTGGCTGAGCCAAAATCTCAATATGGGCGTGCTGCATGGCGTGAGCCGCTATGTAGCAGCATTTGAAAAAAAGAAACAATACCGACATCGAGATTATAAACGAATGATTGCAAGAATTAAACCCTGACCCCCAACTCTCCGACCCCCGGCTAAACGAATGATTGCAAGAATTAAACCCTGACCCCCTACCCGACCCCAACTCTCGTGACCCCCAACTCTCCAACTCTCGTAACCGGGAGGCTCCGGTTACATAGCTTATCCTGTCAAAAACAATGAGTAGTTGCATTTTCGGGATAAAGTTGATTTAATGGCGGAACGTGGCACGGCGGTCCCAAGGACTCCTGTCGGAGAACACTGTACAAATTAAGGAGCTAAAAGATGATTTACAAAAGAAGCGGTTTGAACGGGCATATTGTATTAATCCTTTCTTCGATTCTGCTGTTTGTCAGTGCGGGAGCTGCTGTTGCCGATATTAAGCTGCCGGCCATCATTGGTGATAACATGGTTTTGCAGCAGGGCGGAAAAGTCTCTATCTGGGGCTGGGCCGATCCGGGCGAAGAAGTAGCGGTCGGCGTTAGCTGGAACAGTATGAAGTTTGCGGTCACGGCGGACAAGGACGGCAAATGGTCGTTTAAGATAAATCCACCTAAAGCGGGCGGGCCTTATGAAATGACGCTCACCGGGAAAAATACAATTACTATCAAGAACATTCTTGTCGGCGAGGTCTGGGTCGCTTCGGGCCAGTCGAATATGCAAATGTCGGTGCGGTCTTCAGCGAACGCCGATCAGGAAATCGCCGAGGCCGATTATCCGAAGATTCGGCTGTTTTCGGTCAAGCTCACAGTGGCTGAGACGCCGCAGTCGGATTGTGTGGGTAACTGGAGCGAATGCAGCCCAGAGACGGTGCCGAACTTTTCAGCCGTGGCGTATTTCTTCGGACGAGAATTGCATAAGCAGCTTAACGTGCCGGTTGGTTTGATTAATACATCCTGGGGCGGGACGCCCGCCGAGGCGTGGACGAGGCGAGAGGTGCTCGAAGCAAATCCGGAAAGTGCGCCGATTCTCAAGCGTTACGCCGATGCTGTAGCAAGATATCCGCAGGCCATGGAAGAGTACAAGCAAAAATTAGCCGAATGGAAACAGGCTGCTGAAAAGGCCAGGGCCGAAGGGAAAAATCCGCCCCGCAGACCGGGTGCACCGTTTGGCCCCGGTAATCCTCACTCGCCCGCAGGCTTGTACAATGCTATGATTGCCCCGCTGATTCCTTACGGTATTCAGGGTGCGATCTGGTATCAGGGCGAAACCAACGCCGGCCGGGCCTATCAGTATCGAACGATCTTTCCGGATATGATTAAGAACTGGCGCGACGATTGGGGTGTGGGGAAATTCTCTTTCCTGTTCGTGCAGTTGGCCAATTTCATGCAAACCAGGCCGGAGCCGGGCGAAAGTGCCTGGGCGGAGTTGCGCGAGGCCCAGACGATGACGTTGGAGCTGCCCAATACGGGGATGGCCGTGATTATAGATATCGGTGACGCCGTCGACATTCATCCGAAGAACAAGCAGGATGTCGGTAAGCGTCTGGCGTTGTGGCCACTGGCCGGGATATACGGCAAGAAACTGGTTTATTCCGGGCCGATTTACAAATCGATGAAGGTCGAAGGCGACAGCATCATTCTGAGTTTTGACCACGTGGGCGGGGGACTTGTCGCTAAAGGCGATGGACAATTGAAAGGTTTTTCCATCGCCGGGGCAGACCGCAAGTTCGTTTGGGCCGATGCGAAGATTGCCGGTAATACAATCGTCGTAAGCAGCGACAAAGTGTCCGAGCCTGCCGCGGTACGCTACGCCTGGGCGGACAATCCCGTATGCAACTTCTATAACAAGGAAGATTTGCCCGCCAGTCCGTTCCGCACGGATGAGTGGCCCGGCGTGACCGTCAACGCGAGATAGGAGCCTTCGCACAGATGTCGAGTACTAATGATGATTGATGTTCTTGCTACAACCCCGACCGAAGGTGAAGAACTCAATATTATCCTGTTGATCGGCATCGCTATCTTTGGTGGTACGATAGGCGCCAGGATCTTCCAGCGTCTTCGCATCCCGCGCATCGTGGGCTATGTCGCTATCGGTATAATATTGGGGCCTCTGTTCGGCGTTATTTCAGAGCGGACAATTCAAGACCTCGAACCTTTCAACATGTTCGCGCTGGGAATCATCGGCTTTCTAATAGGCGGTGAGCTCAAGCGGGAAATCTTTGTGAAATTCGGGGGGCAGGTCTTTTCAATTCTGTTGTTCGAAGGCCTGGCGGCTTGCCTGCTGGTCGGGGCGTTGAGCTTCGGGATAATGTGGTATTTTGCCGATTGGAAAACGGCGTTGGCTGTTGCCGTCGTATTCGGTGCTATATGTGCGGCAACGGACCCGGCTTCGACCATGAGCGTGCTGTGGGAATATAAAACACGCGGCCCGCTCACGTCAATGCTTACAGCTATTGTCGCGCTCGACGATGCTCTTGCCCTGGTGCTGTATACAATTTGCGTGAGCGTTGCCGGGGTCGTTATAGGGCATGGCGAGGCCGGCTTTTTCCCGGCGTTACTGAGATCGTTCTATGAGATTGCCGGTTCGCTGGCGGTCGGAGTGGCCGCGGGATTTCTTCTCAACTGGATACTGAACAGAACCGAAGAGCCGGAGCGGGTCCTGGTTTTCAGCATTAGTTTGGCTTTGTTAATCATCGGCGTTGCAATAACCAGAGAACTCGACGTCATCATCTCCTCCATGGCCCTGGGGGTAACGCTTACCAACCTGGGCTCGAAAAGAGTGCTGTCGAGTTTCGCTCTTGTGCACAGGTTTGCCGCTCCCGTTTACGTTCTGTTCTTTGTCATTGTGGGCGCCAGATTGAATATTTCGAACATGGGTCCGCAGGTGGGGCTGCTTGTAACCGCTTACGTCATTGGCAGCGTTGTCGGAAAGACCAGCGGGGCATGGTGGGGGGCGGTACGATCCAAATCGGTGCCGACGATCAGAAAATATCTGGGATTTTGTTTGTATCAGCAGGGCACCATCGCCATTGCGTTGCTGCTAATGGCAACCAGCCGGTTCAATGGCGAAATCAGAGACACGATGCTCTCGGTCATCATCGCCGGCGTATTTGTTCTTCAGCTCGCCGGGCCGATGTTCGTGAAAATAGGTGCGAAGAAGGCCGGCGAGGTCGGGCTGAATATTACCGAAGAAGACCTGATACGGTCATATAAGGTAGAGGATGTTCTGGACGATAAGGTTCCGGCCATATCCGCCGGTCTGTCTCTGAACGAGCTTATAAAGGTGGTTGCAAATACAAATTCCTACTGCTATCCTGTGGTCGATAACGCTGGCAAGCTCACAGGCGTCATAACATTAGACGGAATCATGAATACCTTTGCCACCCAGGAGTTGAATGACTGGCTGGTCGCTCTGGATATTGCCGAACCAGTGAGTGAAAAGGCTGTACCACAGATGCCGCTTTCCGAAGCGTTTGAGAAAGCAAAGGAAATGGATGTCGAATTTTTGCCCGCTGTAGCTCCGGACGACGCCGAGAAATATGTCGGGATATTAAGTGTCAGGTCGGCCCACAGACGCCTTGCTGCCGAAGTGCTGGCCAAACAGAAGGAAGCCGACAGGATGTATGCCCATCAGGTGACTTAGAATCACCGAGGGTTTGGATAATGATTTGTGTTTAAATTGTATCAAGGATTGAGGTAAAAAATGCTCAAAGAGCCTGAACTTGCTAATGTTTTAGTACCACAGCGAGTTTTGATTCTGGACTCGAAAAACAAGCGTGATGCCCTTCTGACATTGATCAATTGTCTTGGAACGGCACCCGAGGTTAAGGATCACGATGCTCTGGCCCAGAGAATATTTTACCGTGAAGAACTGATGAGTACCGGTATCGGGATGGGGATAGCGGTTCCACATGTGCGTCTGGCCAGTGTTACAAGCCCTGTGATGTGTGCCGGGCTCTGTCGCAATCCCATAACTGATTATCAATCGCTGGACGGGATTCCCATTCATCTTATTTTCATGATTGCAGCCGGACAGAATCAGCATGAGGAATATCTAAGATTATTATCCTCTCTGAGTTTAAAACTGAAGTGTGAGAAGCTGCGAAACTCGTTAATATCTGCTTCGGACACACAGACATTCTTTCAAATCTTAACACATCAGGAGAAATAAGTTTTGTGGAAAGCATAAGTTATTGTGGAGTGGTGGCGGCGGTTGATGCTTCCGTTCATCTGAATCTCATATTATTGTTGGGGATTGTGGTTTTTTTCGGTACCGCTGGAGCACGGTTCTTCCAGAAGCTGCATATTCCGCAGGTCGTCGGGTATATTCTGATCGGTCTGATTCTCGGAGGCTCAGCTCTTAAGGTGATAAACATTGAGGTCGTGATGAGTCTGTCTCCGCTTAACATGTTCGCACTGGGTATCATCGGTTTCACGATAGGTCGGGAGCTCAAGCTTGATATATTCAGACGATATGGAAAGCAATTCATCATCATTCTGATCTCGGAGGGCGTGTTTGCTTTTTTAGCGGTCGGCCTGTTGACCGGATTGGCGGCGTATTTTTTCACGCATGACCTGAATCGTTCGATGGCGATGGGTGTTGTGTTGGGGGCGATAGCTTCGGCAACAGCTCCCGCGGCGACGGTTGATGTGCTCTGGGAATACAAGACAAGAGGTATTCTGACCAGGACGATTCTGGCAATCGTCGCTCTGGACGATGGGCTGGCTCTGCTGCTCTACGGTTTCGCCGGCAGTATTGCAGCGGTGTTACTGGGCAACGGACAAAGCAACTTGGCTATGAATTTTCTGATGCCCTTCTGGGAGATTTTCGGCGCAATTGCCCTGGGATTTGTCCTCGGCTTGATTCTTGTTTTCATAGCCACTCATATAGAAGAATCAGGGAAGGTGCTTGCATTTGCTTTATCGGCGATCATGCTCGGAGTTGGTCTTTCAATCATCCTGCGAGTGGAATCGATTCTGACGGCTATGATCCTGGGCGCGACCCTGGTAAATTTCCTGCCGAGGCGCAGCAAAGATGTATTCGAGGTTGTGGAAAAGTTCTCACCGCCGATTTATGTGTTGTTCTTTGTGCTCGTCGGCGCACGGTTGCAAATAAACAGCATTCCGATCTGGATTATTATTCTGGCGGTTGTTTATATATTCGGAAGGAGCCTGGGTAAAATCAGCGGGGCGTGGTTTGGAGCATACATTTCGAAATCACCGACACAAGTTAGAAAATACCTTGGCCTGTGTCTTTTCAGTCAGGCAGGTGTTGCTATAGGTCTGTCGATATTGGCGAGTGAGCGGTTCGGCGGCAGCATAGGGGAATCCATTATTTTGATAGTTACCTCGACAACGTTTCTGGTTCAAATCATTGGCCCTCCGCTTGTGAAACTCGGAGTCAAGAAAGCCGGAGAAATCGGAATGAATATTACGGAGAAGGATTTGATAAAAACCTACAAGGTTTCCCAGGTCATGGTCAAAGAGCTTGTAGTTATCCCGGAGCATACTCCAATCAGTGAGACAATCAAGATCTTCGGGCGGACCAAAAGCTTCTACTATCCCGTGTTGGACAGAAACAACAACGTTACAGGAGCAATGACAATAGACAATATAAGGAATACTTTTGCCAATCAGGAGCTGAATGACTGGCTGGTGGCAATGGATATCGCAGAACCTATCATTGCCAAAGTCACGCCACAGACGCCGCTCTCAGAAGCCTTCGAGACGGCGAAACACTTTGACATAGAATACTTGACGGTGGTATCATCGAGCGATGAAAACAAGTTCGTTGGCGTTTTGGATTGTCGTTCAGCTCGGCGGCAGTTGAGTGCCGAGGTGTTGTCACGGCAGAAAGAAGCCGATAAAATCCATAGTGCATAACTTATTCGATATGCGTAATGAAGAGTCTTTCATTTCCAAAAAATAAAAGGCTTGTCAGCAACAGTCAATTCAAAGCCGTCATGGCTCGCGGTCGGCGTCTGAGCAATGGGGTGCTGACGCTCTATATGGCCCGGAATGATTGTGAATATTCCAGGCTGGGAGTTTCCGTAGGTAAATCCAGCGGCAATGCCGTTGTCCGCAACCGGCTCAAACGCCTGATGCGGGAGGCATTTCGGCAAAACCAGCAGCGGATTCCGGCCGGCTTCGATTATCTGCTGATGATTTCACATCGATGGTCGAAAAAATCAAATGTCGAAAAGAGCCCTAAAATGCCGACATTTGAACAGGTAAAGGCCTCGCTGATGGCCTTGATAAATACAAATATCAAAGATTCAGGAATTTTCGATTGCCGAATGCCGAATGCCGATTAAAATCGTAAATCATAAATCGTAAATCGTAAATGAAGTTGCTATGACTCCGAAAGAACGAATTAACGCGATTCTCAAGGGCGATTCTTATGATCGTCCCGCTGTTACTCCTATTTTTATGGCTTGGGCCTCCCATTTTATCGGGCATACTTACAGGGATTTTTACCTCGATGGCGATATTCTGGCCGAGGCACAGCTTGCAGTGACGCGGGCATTTAATGTCGACCAGATCAGTGCGATAAGCGATCCCTGGCGAGAGGCATCTGCGTATGGAATGGAATTTGAATATCCTGACGAGGGCGTGGGAAGACCGAAAGAGCTATTTATCAAGACACGCAGCGAGATATCACGGGTCAAACGGTTCGATATCGAAAACGCCGAGCGGACAAAACAAAGGATCGAGAGCGTGCGGAAAATGGCTGCCGAGGTTGGCCGGACTCACAGCGTCTTAGGCTGGGTGGAAGGGCCCATGGCCGAGTACGGCGACCTGCGGGGCGTGGAAAACGCCATGCTGGATTTGATCGACGAGCCGGAAATGTTTGTCGAGGCAGGCGAAGTGATTGTTCAAAACGCCATTGCCTTTGCTCTCGCTCAAGTCAAGGCCGGAGCGGACATGATTGGGGTAGGCGACGCGGCAGCGAGCCTGATTACACCGGATATGTATAACGAGCTTGTTCTGCCTCTGGAGAAAAAGCTGATTGAGGCTATTCACGAAGCCGGCGGCACCGTGAAACTACACATCTGCGGCAACATATCAAACATTGTGCAATTCATGCCTGACAGTGGCGCCGATATCATTGACGTTGACTGGATGGTTTCGCTTGCCCGGGCCAGAGAGCTTGTCGGGCCCGAAGTTATACTCTGCGGCAATTTCAATCCGGCGGGAGTTTTATTCGAGGGCAGCCCCGAGGAAGTCGCCGAGGCGGCCAAAGAGTGTCTAAATGATGTGCCGGACAAGTTCATTTTGATGCCGGGTTGCGAAGTACCGCCGGCAACGCCCGAAAAGAACATCCGCGCCTTCTGTCCCTGTGACGGCTGCCTGATCCGCGAAGAATTAAAGTGTTAAAACAGGGTTTTGTCGTGCTTCGTGCGAAAAAAAGCAGCAATACGCAAGACGGTTTTTAGCTGCAAATTAACCGATAGGCTCTTATCAGTTCGGCGACGCTCCAGGCCTGGGCGAAGCAGCCTTTTGGCTTATGGGGCTCGTCGCCGTCGAATATCTCAGAGATACTTCCGAGGCAGCCGTCTTCGGTTAAATGCTCAAGCAAAGGTTCAATGAATTCGGCGGCTTGTTTTTTGCTTTTCGTGCTGAATCTGTTTACTTTCAAATACGCCTCTATAAAGAAGCCCGTCAGATACGGCCAGACTGTACCCTGATGATAAGCCTCATCACGTTGCCGCATCGGCCCGGTATATTCGCCTTTGTAGTCCGCCGCATCCGGACTGAGCGTTCGCAGCCCGTAAGGCGTTAATAAATGTTTTTGCACCACCTCTACAACCGAAGCCTGCTGTTGTTTTGATAATGGCGAGAAATTCAGGGAAACTGCGAATATCTGGTTTGGCCGAAGGCTGTCATCTATCGAACCATCGGGCAAAATGCAATCGTTTAAGTAACCTTTGCCGTCGTTCCAGAACGAGTTACAGAAACCAGTCCGAACCTTATCTGCCATAGATTTATAAAGTTTGGCGTTTTCTTCATCGCTCTCGGCATAGAATTCAGCCAGGAAGCAGAGACAATTGTACCACAGCGCGTTTACTTCAACCGCTTTTCCGTATCTGGGCGTGAAAGCGACGCCGTCACATTTGGCATCCATCCAGGTCAACTGCGTCTGCTCGTCGCCCGCGGAGATGAGCCCATCGGCGTCGGCATGAATGCCGAACCTCGTGCCCTTATGGTATGAATCTATAATCCAGCGGATTGTCGGGCACAGGACCTGCATGAAAGTTTCTGAATCATCGGTGGCTCGCAGGTATTGAAACGCTGCGTTGATAAACCAAAGAGAGGCATCGACACTATTAAAGTGAGTGGTATTGCTGTTATCATCGAAACGATTCGGAATCATCCCCTCATCCGCCACTGCGGCAAATGTAGTGAGGACCGATTTTGCCTCCTCAAACCTACCGGTTGTAAGCAACAGGCCCGGCAGTGAGATAAACGCGTCCCTGCCCCAGTCCGCAAACCAGGGATAGCCGGCTATGATAGTCGTACTGGTATTATTTTTAGTTTGGCGTTTTGTAACAAGCTGTTCGGCAGCCAAACAAAGCATCTCAAAAGATTTCCCGTTTCCAATTCTCAGATTTTGATTTTTTGACCGGCCGTTCGAAACAGGGATTCGGAATTCGCTTTTTGCTTTTTTCACCTGAAGTTTCAGCTCTTTCCGGTACCCGTGCAAATCTTTACAGACTTTATCAATGTCGGTATCTATTACAGCATTATGCTTATGTCCGGCCGTGGGGGGGCTAAGACTTGCCCAGAGGACAATCTTTGCCGGTTTATCTATTCGGCACTTGAAAAAGCCGGGCGCCCACAAATCTTCGGTGAAACCCTGACCTCTTTTCCTGTCATGACGATATGTGAAATTGAACCACCATTGCGGGTCCTTCTCAAAATGGGCGGACGGGCAGCACAACTGCAGTTGACAACTGTTTGGCATCTGGTGGCGAACCAGCAATCCGCGTGCGTCCGATCCGAGCCATCTGGAACGTAACATAGCGTAGGAATTTTGCAGGGTGTGGAAGTCTCTTAAGCCGACAAACGGACGCGATACGAATTCAACCGGCTCGGCGAGGCGTGTGAAATTATACACGATTGCGACCGTGTCGGTATCTCGTACGAGATATACGGATTTGGTCAGTTCAATGTTCGCAAGCTCATAGTCGAAATGCACCCCGATATCCCGGCGGAATTTTTTTAGAAAGCCAAAACCCGCCGGTGCAAACTTGTCCGCAAATTCAAAGGTCGAAAGATTGAAGAGTCCTCCTTTGGATATGACCATCTCCAGGCAATTGGATAATGCCATTACCCTGTGAGCCGGCGGCATTAACGAACCGATCAGGAGTCCATGGTAAGCCCTGGTATTGCAGCCGGCAATCGTTGATGACGCGTAGCTGCCTCGCCCATTGGTTAATAACCATTCCTTTGCCAGCAGATTATCAATGTCGTTATCGGCTATTGATACGGATATGCTCGTTGCTTCATCGGTTTTCTGCAATGTTAACACTATCTTACTCCAAACGGCACTATCAAGACAAAATCCAGGCCCTTTCTATACCATGCCCCCAATTATGAAGGTTCTGATTGGCAGAGATCCAGTATTGCTTCGAGTAGGCAACTAAACAGGGCATCTATTCTACTGGCTGTAAATCAGGCAGGTTGTTAACCCCCGATGTCGGGCCGGATAATAATTCAGGTGGGTTTTGTCCTGGTACGGGACAAAATGCGCCCCCATCCATTTCTCCGGAACAACGTTTGTGCAGGTGATCCAGCACATTCATAAAGTTAATGTAAGAGTCGTACGGTGAGTCATAGGGATTAAAATA
>Ga0307420_1001448_pt1 | contig 10494 bp, 10 predicted proteins | sample SalMarWE160240MG_2_FD_202167 | JGI IMG/M metagenome (GOLD analysis project Ga0307420, IMG submission 202167) | Salt marsh sediment microbial communities from the Plum Island Ecosystem LTER, Massachusetts, United States - WE1602-40 | ecosystem: Environmental > Aquatic > Marine > Intertidal zone >... | reverse complement strand
GAATCGCAAAAACGAGATGTTCAATAAAATACTTGATGAAGAAGGAGTGCAGGTATATGATTCATCAGTAAAGATGATACATCAACTTAAGAAACTGGGAGTGAGAATTGGTGTGGCTTCATCAAGCAAGAATTGTAAGCCTGTGCTTGAAGCAGCAGGACTGCTCGATCTTTTTGAAACACGCATCGACGGTGTTGTCTCAGCAGAACTGGGATTGCACGGTAAACCTGAACCGGATATTTTCACTACAGCCTGTGACAGGCTTGGTACTGAATATAACAGGTCAGTGGTGGTGGAAGATGCAGTATCCGGTGTACAGGCAGGACGGAACGGTAATTTTGGACTTGTATTGGGTATTGCACGCGAAGATAATATCAATGAACTGAAGATCAATGGTGGTGATATAGTGGTGGAAGACCTTTCTGAAATAAGTATTGAAGATATTAATGAATGGTTCGAAAAGGGAATTGATGCAGATTCATGGTGTCTGCAGTATTATGATTATGATCTTGAAAAAGAAAGGTCGAGGGAAGCTTTGCTGACAGTGGGTAATGGTTATTTCGGAACAAGGGGTGCACTGGAGGAAAGCATGGCCAATAAGGTAAATTACCCGGGAACCTATATCTCGGGTTTATATAACAGGCTTGTTTCAACGATTGCCGGCAGGGATATAGATAATGAGGATTTTGTTAATATCCCGAACTGGCTTCCGGTAAAGTTTAAGATAGGACAGGGTGAATGGTTCAGCTTTGCTCCGGAACCAAATATGAAAATACGGAGCGTGAGGCGCAAGCTTAATTTCAGGAACGGCGAGATGTTCCGTGAGATTGAACTTGAAGATAAAGACGGGAAAATAACCATTGTACGTTCTGCAAGGTTTGCAGGTATGCATTATAAGCATATAGCAGCTATGAAATATACTGTAATTCCCGTAAACTATAAAGATGAAATTACTATCAGATCAGAACTGGACGGTAATCATATAAATGCAGGAGTAGAAAGATACAGTGAGCTGAACCAGGAACACCTGACTCACATATCAGAAAGGATTGAAGGGAACAGGTTGTATATAAAAGTCAAGACCACTGAATCAAATGTGATTATTAAACTTGCTGCCAGGCATATACTGGATGGTAGTGAAGAGCTTGATGAGATAATGAATTGTGAGTGCTCAAAAGGGAAAGCCTGCCAGGACTTAACTGTTAAGGCTGATCAGGGTAAAGAAATAGTCTTCGAAAAACTTGTCTCAATCTATACTTCGCAGGATAAGAAAGTAACAATACCTGAGATGCATTCCCGAAAGGCTATAGATAAAATGACTGATTATGATGGTGAGCTGGAACTATCAGCGAGGGCATGGGAGGATATATGGAATGAACTGGATATAAGTGTTGAGGGTGACAGGGCTGCACAGAAGCTTATTAGACTGCACCTGTATCATATGATGGTAAGCTCATCACCACATCACAAAGACCTTGATGCGGGTATCCCACCTCGCGGATTGCATGGAGAAGCCTACAGAGGTCACATATTCTGGGATGAACTGTATATCCTTCCATTATATCATATACATTTCTTCGAGGTAGTCAAATCAGTGCTTATGTACCGGTTCAGGAGGCTGGATAAAGCTAAGGATTCGGCCCGCGAAAACGGTTATAAAGGAGCAATGTACCCCTGGCAGAGCGGAAGCGATGGCAGGGAAGAAACCCAGATAGTACATCTTAACCCTGTCTCAGGTGAATGGGGTGACGATTACAGCCGGTTACAAAGGCATGTGAGCCTTGCAATAGCATATAACCTTTGTAATTATTATAAGGTAAGCGGGGATAAAATATTTATGATGAAATATGGGGCGGAGATGCTGTTTGAAATTTGCAGGTTCTGGGAAAGTAAATGTGAATATGATCAGAAAGAGGGAGGATACCATATTCATGAAGTAATGGGACCGGATGAGTTTCATGAAAAACTGCCCGGGTCTGAGAAAGGTGGACTGACAGATAATGCTTATACCAATATAATGGTAAGCTGGATGATGTGCAGGGCTATTGAATTCATTGAAAGACTCGATAGTAAAGAGGAAGATAGAATATTTAGAAAATATGACATCGAACAGGAGGAAATTAACAGATGGGAAGATATCAGTTCACGATTGCTGCTGAATATAAATGAGAATGGTATAATAGAACAATTCAGGGGTTATTTTGAACTGGAAGAGCTTGACTGGGATGCATATAGTAAGAAATACGAAGATATACACAGGCTGGACAGGATTCTAAAAGCTGAAGGTAAATCACCCGATGCCTATAAATTATCCAAACAGGCAGACCTGCTTATGGTTTTCTTTAACCTGGGATTTGAAAAGGCAGATACAATAATAAAGAAGCTTGGGTATAAACTACCGGAGGATTATATAAGGAAGAATTTCGACTATTATATTGCCAGGACATCCCATGGTTCAACACTGTCAAGACTGGTGCACGCTGATCTGGCATACAGGCTGGGTAATCATGATTTTGCCTGGGACATGTATATGGAGGCATTAAGCAGTGATCTTGTGGATATCCAGGGAGGTACAACAGGTGAAGGAATACATTGTGGTGTAATGGCGGGTACAGTATATATGGTATTGTCTGTTTTCTGTGGTCTGGATGTGTCAGGCGAAGAACCTTCGCTGTGCCCTGATTTACCCTTGCACTGGAAAGGTGTGAAATTTAATTTCGCATTCAGGGGAACGCATTTCAAGGTGGCTGTTTTTCAGAATACCCTTGAAATAATAGTTGATGACAGTCAGAAAGACAAAATAAAATTCCATATTTGCGGGGAAAAATTTGATCTGGAGAGAGGCAGGATCTTTAAAATGAATCTTAAAAAGTGAAAGAGGATGCTAGGTGATATTTTATTAATCAATGATATGCATAAGCAAGCAGCTGAAGCTATTTACCAGGTAGTGATGAAGGATCTGGAAAAGAAGAACGGGAGGTACAGGTATATAGTAGGTATATCAGGAGAGTCAGGATCAGGTAAATCCGAACTTGCCCATTCACTTGGCAAGAGACTGAAACAGGAAAATATCAGGGTAAAGGTGATCCATACGGATAACTATTATAAAATACAGCCTTTACTGCGTGAGGAATGGAGAAGGAATAAAGGATTTGACAAGATCGGTATTGATGAATACGACTGGGTTAAGATAAGAAAGACAATAAGGGATTTCAAGGAAGAACAGGAGTGCGTAATACCATGCATTGACCTTATCCCGGAACAGGTAGATAAGCTTATTACTGATTTCAGTAAAGTAGACCTATTGGTGCTTGATGGCCTGTATGCCATTGATGCTCCCGATATCGATCTCAGGATTTTTATTGATCTTACCTACCAGGAGACAAAGATCAACCAGATCATCAGGATGAAGGAGGAGATGAACACTTTCAGGCTTAAAATACTTGATCGCGAACACCAGGCTGTTACCTCGCTCAAGCCCAAGGCCGACCTTATTGTGAATAAGTCCTACCAGGTAATTACCGCCGCAGACCATAACAAGATCAAAGTATAACCTGATCCCCATTTTAAGGGGAAGTTCCCGACCAAAATGTCGGGACAGGGGGATGTTTTTAACTTTAAGTTATGAGTTATGAATTATGAACTATGAGAGATGAAAATGCAGAGGCTATTCGATTTAAGAACTTCTTAAATCTGCATTCATCATTCGATATTCGTTATTCCCACCGGAGCAACACACTGATATGAGATAGTCCCGTTATTCCAATATTCAAGTATTCCAATAATCCAAGCGGTTTAAATCTCCCTTGTCAGCTTTGCAGAACCTCTTCTCTGTCTGGCTCCTCGCTAAGTTAGCCCACCGGCCTAATTATTCGCTATGCTCATGAGCTCACTGCGTTCGGTTCTTAACGCTCGGCCCCTCTTCAAAAGGGGATACCACCATGACAAAAATAATAAAAAAAGTCTTGTTTTTATTTGGATAATGAACATATGTGCATTATATTTGTAAAAAATTGATATAATGCCAAGGCCGAAAAGCAACAGAATAGTGTATGAACCACCGATTTACACTGAGTTTAAACCGGTGGGTTCCAGGGGTCAGGCTCTTGACGTGATAGATCTTACGATTGATGAATTTGAGGCCTTGCGGCTGGCTGATCAAAAAGCTATGTCGCACGCAGAAGCGGCAGATGAAATGGAAATATCACGTTCAACTTTTACCCGGCTTATTGAAGGGGCAAGAAAAAAACTGGCCGATTTCATTATCCAGGGTAAACTTTTAAGTATTAACGGTGGTAATATTCATTTCAGGAATAATATAATAAAATGCCAGAACTGTGGGCATATGTTCAAAACAAGTTTTAATGATACAATTACGGAATGCCCGGTGTGTAATTCAGAAAATTTACTGAACCTCGCAGGAGGATTCGGACATGGTAATTGTTGCAGACACAGAAACAGAAACACTTAAAAAAGGAGGTAATTATGCCAGGAGGAGACAGAACAGGACCCGTTGGAGCAGGTCCGATGACAGGCCGACGCTTAGGATTTTGCGTAGGCAATGATGAACCCGGTGCTTTTTATAACCGGGGATATGGTTTTGGGCGTGGCGCAGGTATGGGCTATCGCCATGGTCTTGGGAGCAGGTTTGGTCGCAGGTTTATGTGGCGCAGTGCACCTGTACCCGAATATGAAACAGGTACGGGAAATGAGAAGAAGTATATTGAAAGGGAAATAGAAGACCTGAAAGAGCATCTTTCATTTCTTGAGGATAAATTATCAAAACTTAAAAAATGATGCTAAAAGAAAGAAACTTCGGACAGGGTGGCGGGAAAGGCAGGAATAAGGGAGGCAGTTTTGGTCCGGGCGGATTTTGCGTCTGCGCAAAATGTGGAAAAAAACTACCTCATCAACAAGGGATTAAATGCACAACCGTTAAATGTCCTGATTGCGGACACCCGATGATCAGGGAAGAATTGTTAAATAAATAATAAGTCTGAATATGAAATTTGCTGTTCCAACCCTCAATGATGAGCTGACAGCTCATTTTGGACATTGCGAGAAGTTCGCAGTAATAGAAACGGAGAATAATACTGTAATAAAAGAAGAATTTGTCAATCCACCGGTGCATCAGCCAGGTGTTTACCCGAGCTTCCTGGCGGATCTGGGCGTTGATATAATAATTGCCGGCGGAATGGGGCAGAAAGCCCGGAATATATTTGCTGCTCATAATATACAGGTATGTATAGGAGTAGCACAGGATAGTCCGAGAGAACTGGTGGAACAATATCTGGCAGATAGGCTGGAAACCGGGCAGAACCTGTGTGACCATTAAACTGCAGTTTGGCATAGTGAAGATAGCAATAGCAAGCGGTAAGGGAGGAACAGGTAAAACAACACTGGCCACAAACCTTGCTGTTTACCTCTCAGGTGACAGGAATATTATACTTGCTGACCTTGATGTTGAAGAACCAAATTCAGGTTTGTTTATCAGGGCTGAAAAAATATATCAGGAAACCAGGTATAAAATGATACCTGGCTGGGTGGAAAATGCTTGTACATTCTGCGGGATATGCCAGGATGTCTGTAATTTCAATGCTATATTAAACCTGGGAACACAGATACTTATCTATCCTGAATTATGTCATAGCTGCTATGCCTGTTCAGAGTTATGCCCGACTGAAGCGCTCCCCATGCAAAAACAAAGAATGGGTGTCTTAACTCATTATAAGAATGGAAAGATTGATTTTGTGGAGAGTCGTCTTGATATAGGACAGGAACAGGCTGTTCCTTTGATAGACCAGACACTGAAATATATTGATACGTTGCCTGATAATGACAGTATTGTAATACTCGACTCTCCACCAGGCACATCATGCCCCGTAATAGAAGCAACAAAGGATGCTGATAAGGTAATACTCGTTACTGAACCTACTCCTTTCGGTCTTCATGACCTTAGGCTGGCTGTGGAAACAATGAAGATACTAAATAAAGACTTTGTTGTAGTGCTTAACAGATACGGCATAGGCAATAAAGGAGTGGAAGAATATTGCGAAGAGAATGATATCAGGATAATAGCCACCATATCCGATAGCAGACAAGTCGCTGAGCTTTATTCAAGTGGTGAGCTTGTATATGATAAAGTGACCGCTTTCAGGGATTCGCTTGACAGGATAAAAAATTATATACTGGAAAATTAATAGAAGTGCGATGAAAGAAATTGTAGTAATATCAGGTAAGGGAGGAACGGGAAAGACTTCTTTAGCTGCATCTCTGGCATTTCTTTCTGGTGAAGAGGCAATCATAGCCGATTGTGATGTTGATGCCGCTGACATGCATTTATTATTATCACCGGATTTTGGACATAGAGAGGACTTCTGTAGCGGGCAGCTGGCGGTAATAGATAGCGAGATTTGTACTTTATGCGGATTATGCATGGAAAAATGCCGCTTCGATGCCATTGAAACAAATGGTTCGGGCTACTTTGTCAAAACCATTGATTGCGAGGGATGCGGTTACTGTGCGAGAATATGCCCGGTTGAAGCTATAAGCATGAAAGATCAGCTTGCAGGGGAATTCTATATTTCAACAACAAGGATTAACAATACACTTGTTCACGCAAAACTGGCTCCCGGGGCTGAGAACTCGGGTAAGCTGGTGGCCAAAGTGAAAAAGGAAGCCAGGAGGATGGCTGAAAAGGAGAATAAAAAATATGTAATAGCTGACGGTTCTCCGGGGATTGGATGCCCGGTAATATCATCACTATCCGGGGCTGATTTTGTGGTTATAGTCACTGAACCCTCGGTATCTGGTATACACGATATGAAAAGAGTGTACGAGCTGGTCAGGAAGTTTGATATAAAAACTTCATGCATTATTAATAAACATGATCTGAACCCGGAGATCACCGGCCAGATAATGGATTACATTGAGTCAGAGTCAATCGTGTACTTATGCAATATACCTTATAGCAGTGCATTTACTGATGCAATAACCAGAGGACTGACGGTACTTGAAAATGGACACCCAGACATGGCAAAACTTGTAAAAAAAGCCTGGGAGAAAATAAAGCAGAATATTAATGATTAATACAGGTAAACATGAAAATTGCATTTACAGCAAAAGGATCGGACTGGAATTCAAAAATTGACCCAAGGTTTGGCAGGACGGAATACCTGCTTATTTATGATACAGAGAGTGGGGCACTGACATCATATGACAACCGGGATATTGAAAATGAAACTCATGGTGCCGGACCCAAAACTGCAAAACTGATATATGACACCGGTGCTGATATCATTATAACCGGCAATGGACCGGGAGAAAATGCGGCACTGGCACTTGAAAGGGCAGGGGTTAAAATATATACCGGTGCAGGGAAGATGAAAGTAAAAGAGGCCCTGGAAGCCTTCAATAATAAACAGTTAAAAGAATTTAATAAATGAGATCATTATAAACCAACCTCTAAGCGTTCATTTATGAAGAAATCAAGCCTGTTTCTCCTGATTGATGTACTGATGTTCCTGTTCCTGGCCCTGATGGCCGGACTGGGACTGATGATAAAATATGTTCTGGTCCCGGGTTCCAAACGATGGGATATATATGGTCGTAATGTAGACCTGACTTTTCTTGGCATGGATCGTCATGGATGGGGTACAGTGCACCTTATATGTGCGATATTCTTTGTTGCATTGCTGGTATTACATATAATACTGCACTGGAAAACACTTGTGGCTTATGTATGTAAGATCGTGAAAACAAAAACCGAGGCAAATATTTTGATTATCACTTTTGGTTTCTTATTATTCTTCCTTATAATATTCCCTTTTATGATTGATTTAAAGGTTACTGAACTTGGAGATGGCAGGGACAGGTTTTTACATGGGACGGAGCAACAACACATACCGGCTGCTGCAAGGAGGGGACAAAATATTTCTTCAGGCACAGCAATAGAGCCGTCGGAAGCCGTAATTGAAAAACCGGAGAAGGGTAGCCAGGATTTGGAGCATCATGATATCGATCCGGATATTGAAGTATTCGGATCTATGAGTCTTATTAATGTGTCAATAAAATATAATGTGCCGGTAAGCCATATATTGATGGAATTGGATCTGCCTTCCACGATAAGCGGCAATGAGCAATTGGGTAAGTTGCGACGGACTTATGGCTTTAAGATGAGTGATATAGAATTGATAATACATGATTACAGACGCAAATAATTATAGGTTTGAAAGTTTGATTGTTTGAGAGTTTGACCTATCATTAACACTCAAACGATCAAACGCTCAAACGATCAAACAGGAATAACGATGAGAAAAACAACAAAAATCGGAATCATTATCTGTGACCGCTACAGGCTATGCGGCGGAGGTAAGTGCCTGCGGTCATTAAAGAACCGCGAAGGAGCATTCAGTATTTATGGCAAGGATGAAAATGTTGAGCTGGTAGGTTATACTACATGCGGTGGTTGCCCGGGCGAAAATATTGAATATGTGCCAGAGGAAATGATCAAGAACGGGGCCGAGGTAATACATTTTGCCACAGGTTTTCTGGTAGGCTATCCACCCTGCCCGTACATTGATCATTTCAAGAAATTTATGGAAGAAAAATACAAGGTAAAAGTGGTTCTGGGCACCCATCCCATACCCGAGAAATACCTTATTACACATACCGCACTTGGAACCTGGGATTCACCTGAATGGCAGGAAAAGATCAAGGACGCATTGCCGGATAAAGATATAAGGATAGCTTATAATTAGTCAAGGGCGGGGTGGTTTTGAGAACAGGGTTCCGTGTTCAGGGTTCTTGTATATAAAAGATGTTAGTTTTTGTAGTTAATATTCGCTTTTCTGGTTGGCGAGGGCCTGTTCAATTTCCCTGGATAAATCTTCGAACTCTTGATCATAATACGGAAATTTCTCTATGGCCTCTTTTATTAGTTTATATGCTTTTTCATAGTTGCCCTGTTTAAATAGGCCAAATGCAATAATCCTCCTGATATTTCCTGAATTTGGATACAACTCAAGAAATCTTTCAGCTATTTCTATTCCTTCCTCAACATCAATTTCCGAATCAATAAGAAAGTAGGCTAAACCAATCCAATAATCATTGTTCGGCGGACCCAACTCACATCCTTTCCTAATATGAACTTCTGCTTCTTTCATCATACCTGCCAAGTCATACACTCTTCCTAAATAATATTCAATATGATCCTGGGTATGACCTAAGCGTTTCTTTGCATTTAAATACTCTTCCAGGTATTTATTACCCGCTAAAGTATCATTCTGAGAAAGTGCACATATTGCCCAATTATAATATATTTCTCTTTTGCTTCTATCATCATTGAAAATATTCAATGCCAGTTCATATATTTCTTTTTCTCTTTCATGCATGCCTATATTATGCAATGAAGATCCAAATTGGGTATAAAAATAAAGATCTTTTAAAGGTTCACCCATTTTCTTACTTTTTTCAAGAACCTTTTCAAATGCATTAATGGCCTTTTCATGTTGAAACAGGATATTTGAATAGGTAATAGCAATGTCCATCCACCAAAACCTTGATTCTACTCCTGAAACCTCCATCATTTCAAGATTTTTCTGCATATCCTCCCCATTTTTACTAAATAGCCATGCATACCACACCCCTACCCAATACTGGTATTTAAGTGGTAGTTTTTCTTTGTTGTTGTAAGTTTTTAAGATCCAGAATTTTACTTCTTGATCAACATCGTGGATTCTTAAATTATAGCTGTAAGAAATAAAAAATGATGCCAGGGTAAATGTAGTATCAATTTCAAATGCCCTTTTAAATTCCATAATGGCAGGATCATATTCACCGGCCGCGAACATGTTAAGGCCTTCAATATAATGCCTGTATGCTTCTGCTGACCTGGTATATGCTTTTAAGACATCAGTATCGGCATTTTCTTCAATAGCCCTGATCTCGAGGTGGTTTTTTATTTCTTCGCATAAGGAACCGGCCATTTCAAGGTAGCCTGATGACTGCAGGTTGCCTTCAACCCTGTGAGTTGATATGACATTCCCTGTTTCTGTGTCAACGAGATTGGCAAGTATCCAGTAGGTGTCTTCTCTTCCCTGGTAACTGCCTGTGATGTATGTTCTTGCCTCTGCCAGTTTTGCAATTCCTTGTGCTTTAGCCGGAGATATTCCGGCGGTATAGACCTGGTTGGCACTTTGAGTTACCTCATACATGGTATGATCATCACAAACAGCCAGTTCTGGAGAGTTTCCAAGCACATTTATTATCAGGGATGAAATTCCGTTGCTGAACCAGTTCAGTGTTGTATCACCCGTGTGGTTTTCAAAGGGCATCACTGCAACAGATATCCTTCCATCTTCATCACGGATATCCTTAAAATTATCTTTCTTGAATATTTTTGGATATACCAATATCATAACAGCAACAAGCAGGACAGCAATAATAATATCACTTACCTTCAGTTTCCTTTGAGCTGGTTTTGAAACTGCTTCT
>Ga0307420_1001443_pt1 | contig 10513 bp, 9 predicted proteins | sample SalMarWE160240MG_2_FD_202167 | JGI IMG/M metagenome (GOLD analysis project Ga0307420, IMG submission 202167) | Salt marsh sediment microbial communities from the Plum Island Ecosystem LTER, Massachusetts, United States - WE1602-40 | ecosystem: Environmental > Aquatic > Marine > Intertidal zone >... | reverse complement strand
CTTTACGGACGCGAGTGGCCGCGATGAGCAGCGTTCTCCTGATCGTCGGGTTTCATCGCAGCGGCACATCGCTGGTGGCGAGTTTGCTGCAGCAGGCGGGGCTCTTCATCGGAGACAGACTGATCGAGCCGGCGCCCTCGAATCCCTACGGTCACTTTGAGGATGGCGAGGTGGTCGATATCCACGAGCACGTTCTGAAGGACAACGGAGCCCAGTGGCTTCGGGCGGAACCGCTGATCCCGGTGGTGAATCCGGTGCGGTGGCGAGCCATGGAGGACCTGGTGCTGCGGCGGCGCAAAGAACATCGATTCTGGGGATTCAAGGATCCGCGGCTCTGCCTCTTCCTCCCGATCTGGAAACACATCGTTCCCGAAGCCAGAGTTGTTGTCGTATTCCGCAACCCGTCGGAGTGTGCCGGTTCGCTGGAGCACCGGCACGGCCGGATGATCGCTGATGGGGTGGGGAGACAGGAGGTGCACCGACGATTCCTCGAGGAGCCCGACCTGGCGCTGCGCATGTGGCTCACCTACAACTCGGCAGTTCTGCGTTTTGTGTCGCGCTACCCCAATGACGTGCACACCGTCGCGTTCGAATCAATTCGGCAGGGCTACCCATTGACTTCGGTGCTGCGCCGACGCTGGAATCTTCCGCTGCGGGAGGTCGCCACGCAGTCGGTGTTCGATCCGGCGGTCACCGAGGATCGGGGTCGGTCGATGGATATGTTCGATCCGGGGCTGGTGGCGCGCCTCCAGAATGCGCTGTTTCGTCTGCGTCGGCTGGAACGGATCGGCCTGGAGCGTGTCTAGCATCGAAAGGTCTTTCGCATGAATCCCCAAAGCTCTGAGGATGTTGATCGGCTGCGCAAGGAGAACGATCTCCTTGCCCTTGAAATGCGGGTGGTCCGGGCCCGTTCGAGCGGGCATCGCCAAGAGGTGGAGGACCTCGAGGTCGAGCTGGCCGCGGCGCGTCGGCAGAATCGGGAGCTAGAAAGGGCCCGCCGCGACCTCACCCGATTGCTGCAGCGGCTGGGGCGCCGGCCCTACGGCTGGATCTTCCGCAGGCTCCGGGCGTTCCGCCGGCTGGAAGAGCGCTGGCTCCGTGACGACTAGCACCGGCACGATTGTGGTCTATGAAGGCCGGCTCAATATCGGCCTGCCCGGTATCGACGGCCTGCGTGTCTTCGATGAGTGGAGCCTGGTACCGCAGCGACTCGGCGAGCTCGACCGGGCGCGGCAGGTCATCATCCTCGATCCGATGTCTTTCCCGCTGGAATCGGTGAGTGAGAAGGGCTGGGAGGCGCCGCTGGCAGTGGCGGTTCCTGAAGACCTTGGACTCGACGATCTGGCCTGGGCATTTGGCGGGGCGCTTTTTGATCGCCTCACCTATCACGACCTGCTCATCGTCGGCGACGACCCTCTCTGGCATGCGCTGGCGCGCCGTCACGGGTTTGCCGCCCCGCAGCGGCTGGTCTTTGGGCCGGACGAGATGGGGGACGCGGTGGCGTGGCTGGTGGAGTCGGGTGAGCGCATGCCAAAGGTCGGCGAAGCTGTGGCGCCACTTCGTCGCGACAGAGAGACCAAGGCCGAGTTTGTTCGCCAAGCCGGAACGGTGCTGCCTTCGCTGGCAGAGCTCGAGGTCAGAACACCCGAAGGCATGCAGCCACACGCCCTGGTGGTTGGGTGTGGAGGCGGAGTTTGGCTCCGAGCTCTTTTGGCGCGTGGTTTTGCGGTCGTCGGATTCGATCGGCGGGAGTTGCTGATCGAGGAGGCCGGGATGAACTACCCGGAGCTGGAAGTGAAACACCTGGGGGCACACCTGCACCTGGGAGTGGGGAGCGAACGTTTTGACCTGGCACTCTGCATAGGGGCTCTGGGCAATCTGCAGCCGGTTGAGCAGATCCGGCTGATTCGGCAGATGTGGCAAGCGATTCGACCCGGAGGCATGCTGGTGGTGCTGGAGCGGTTTGTGCCGGGGAACGATGCCGGCTGGATGCCGGTGCCGCGGCTTATGGAGGTCGTCTCTGAGGCGAGTTCGGATCACATTGTCCTCGAGGATGTGCAGACTTGCCGGTTCGGGGGCCGGTCTGATCACAGTCTTGGCGCAGTCACCTTCGTGAAGATCGGTCCTCCGGAGAGCCCGAGATGAACATGCCCACCGTCGTACTCGTCTCCAACGATGTTGTGCCGGGCATGGCTATGCCGGTGGCGGCGCCGGGTCTGCGCGTATTTGGCATTGGTGAGGGGCTCCGGGCCCACGGTATCGACGTGACCACTGTGGTGATGCGGGGTCCGGCGACCGTGGTGTGGCGTCGTGCCATTCCACCGACCGCACAACCTGGAACCATTGTTCTGCACGCCACAGATCTGGGCGGATACCTCGAGCAGCAAGCACCGGCGGTGGTGGTGCTGACCAACAGCAATCAGGTCGACTATCTCAGGCCCACGGACGGGTTGCACTATGTGCTTGATTTCTTCGCGCCGAAGATGCTCGAGCTGGCCTGCGACAAGAGCCGCGGTGATAGGGCTGCCGAGCTGGAGCGGCTCCGGGAGCGGAAGCTGCGGGGTATCGAACTGGCTGAGGCCTTCATCGTCAACGGGTACAAAAAGACGCCCTACTTCCTGGCTTGGCTGATGCAGTCGGGGCACGACGTGCTGAGAACCCCTCTGGAGACCGTCTTCATGCCGGTGCCGGCCTTCAGCGGACCGCCGGCCGAGGAGCATAAAGGGCTGCGCCTGGCCGTGGCCGGCTACCTGCAAGGCTGGAGCCTGCCCGGCTCGTGGCTGGAGCATCTTGTCAATCGTCTCGATGAGAGTGCCGCGTCGCTCGACGTTGTGATGCCGGTGCACTGGGGCCAGAGCCAGGGTCTGGAGAGCGCGTTGCTGGAGCGGATCCGGCATCACCCGTCCGTTCGAAGCCACGGCGCGATGACCTTCGGCGACTTCCAGCAGTTCATGTCGGGAATCGACGTTGCCGTCGATCTCTTTGGGTGGACCTTGGAGCGGGAGTACGCCACGGTGACCCGCAGCATCGTTGCCATCTCTTGCGGCGTGCCGGTGGTGCACCCGCCGTTCACCGAGGTGTCACCGCTGATCGCCGAGTACGAGGCGGGCTGGGTGGTGGACCCGGCGGACATCGACGCCGTGGACCGGGTCTTCGATGAAGTTCTGTCCAACGGCGAAGAGGTGCGGCGAAGGGCGGGGAACGCACGATGGCTGTGGTCGGAGCATTTCGATCCGGAGGTGGCGGTGTGGCCGCTGGTCGAGATTATCGGCCGCATCGCTGAGAGCATGGGCGGTGAGGCCCGATGAGCCGTATGTACTTCGTTGCCCCAACCTATCTGCCGGTGGGAGGGGTGTTGAAGATCTTCGATTACCTGAATCACGCCGTGGCTCTGGGATACGAGCCGGTTGTGGTCTGCGAAGAGAGCTACGACGGGAGCCTGCCGCTGTTCCGGATCGATCGGTTCTCTCACCTCACTCCCGAGAACGGCGTCAGGTACGTGGAGGGCTACCGGTTCTCGGTGGAGCGTGACGAGTTTGTCTTCTTCTCCTGGCCCACCCAGTACGAGGAGATCTTTGCCCGGCTGGTGCCGGGCCCGCCCTTGGAGCGGGTCATCCACATCGTGCAGAACATCAGGCACGCGAACCCGCGATGGCTGGATGGATGCGGTTTTCGCCTGCTCTCGCGGCCCATGGCGCGCATCATGGTCACCGACGAGGTCCTGGAGGCGTGTCGGCCGCACCTGAACCAGAGTTCTTTCACCAGGGTCATTGTGGAGGGGCATGCCTGGGAGTACTTTCACCAGAAACGTGATGGGGGTCTGCCGGCTCCGGTGAAGGTCGGCTACGCGACTTGGAAATCGGATGTTGGCCTACGGGTCGAGCAGGAATTGGCCGAGGATGACGGTTTTGTGTTCCGGTCGATCCGGGAGATGGTGTCCTGGGCCCAATTGCGAGAACTGTATAGCTGGGCCGATGTGTTCCTGGGCACGCCTGGGGCCGAAGAGGGGTTCTTCCTGGTGGGGCTCGAGGCACTTGCCGCCGGGGCGCTGCTGATCACAGCCGATGCGGTCGGCAACCGCGCATACAGCCGGTTTGGGGAGAACTGCGTTCAGGTGGAGCTTGATTCCGAGGCCGGATACATCGCCGCGCTGCAGCAACTGCGTGATTCGAGTGTGGCCCAGATCGAGGCCATACGTGATGCAGGCTATGCAGTGCTGCCCCGTCACACCCTCAAAGCGGAGAGGGAGGGATTCGCCGAGTTTCTGGAGGTTCTCCGGCAGAGGCCGCTGCGACCGGGAGTGAAGAAGCGTGTCACCCGCAATCCCGGCAGGACCGGAGACTCGGAGCAGCAGCCTCGGGGGCCCGCTCTCCGCGGCCGACGGCTGCAGTTCGAGCGGCCCAACCCACCTGTGTTCAGGCTCAGCGATCAGCAGCGCCGGCTGGTTCCATCGTTTTTGGGCATCGGAGCACAGAAGGCGGGAACCACCTGGCTGCATCGCAACCTGCTCCTGCATCCGGAGATCGGTTTTGGGCAGCGCAAGGAGATTCACTTCCTCGATTTTGAGGACAATTTCGATCGAGGCGTCGACTGGTACCTGGCCCAGTTCGCGGGGACCGAAGGCCGCATCTGTGGAGACATCACTCCCGACTACATGATCGTGGACCGGTCACGGGTGGAATGGATACACGCCCTCAACCCCGAGATGCGGCTGGTGCTTCTGCTGCGTGATCCGGTCGACCGGGCGTGGTCGGCGGCCCGCTACTACCTGGGGAACCGCGGTATCGATGCCGCGTTGCAGAAGCCGGAAGAGATCCAGGAGCTGGTGACCCGCTCCTTCATGCTGTGGCGGGGCAGCTACACGGAGGCCATCGACCGGTGGGAGCGGGTGTTCTCCGGGGAGCAGCTGCTCGTCGGGTTCTTCGAGGAGGTGGTGGACGGGCCCGAGGAGCTTTTGCGCCGGGTGCTGCGCCACATCGGCGCCGATCCCGATGTCGATCTCGCCGGCTATCCCCTGGTCGAGAAGTTCAATCCCGGACCGGAGTCGGTGCTCAGCGAAGAGAACCGGAGATTTCTCAGAGAGATCTTTGCCGACGAGATCGCCGCGCTGGCGCGGCGCTTCGGCCCGCCGGCCACCGATTGGTAGGGCTCTCTGAGCCGCGGGTCATTGAGGTGGATGGGGCGTAGAGACGGTCTGCTTGGCGCCGCGTCGGCGGCCGGAGATGGACACCAGCCCGGCGGCCACAAGCAGGATGGCAGCAGTGCCGGCCATTGCCGGGCCGTAGTTACCGCTGCCATCACGGGCAATTCCGACAAGCGCAGGACCAAAGGCGCCGGCCAGCGAGGCGAGGCCCCACTGTGCACCCATGAGCCGGCCGTAACCGGGACCGGAGAACCACTCCATCATCAAGTAGGCCCGTAACGGGAGCACGGCGCCGAAACAGGCGCCGAAGAGCACAAAATGGAGTGTCATGTGCCAGTAGCGGCCCGGGGAAACGGCGGCCAAGACGGCGGCGGCAATCAGGACGAGCCCGGCGACCTGGAGCCGGATCGCCCCGTGACGGCGGGCCAGGAAAGGCGCAGCAAACCGGCCGGGCAGGCTGATCAGAGATGATGCCGCGGCCCACGAGGCCACCGTGGTGACTGTATATCCGGCCTCCTCAAAAACCGAGATACGATGGAGGAAGACCGCCTGCAACGCCCCGAACATGAGCATGATGGCGATGGTGTAGACGACAAAACGCCAATCGTGGTGGGGACGGTGACGCCGTGATATGGGGGAGAAGGCGGCGGGAGCGGAAGGGCGGCCCGGCGGGAGGGCGGCAATGGCGATCAGGCCGCCGAAAACGAGAATGCCGGCCAGGATGACTGCAGTCTTTCGCCACTGCACCGCGGCGACCAGGAAGCCAGTGACGGGGAGGAAGACCGGCCCGGCGATTCCGCCGATGAGGGTGAGAGCGGCGATGCCTCGCGCCCGGTGGCGAGCACCGAACCACTGGTCGACAAAAATGAAGGCCGGCTCATAGAAGGTGAGAGCTCCGGCGGGTCCCACCATAACCACGAAGGCGAGGGCCACATGCCAAGCCTGCTGCGCCGCGGCGAAGATCAAGAGCCCGGCAGCGCCGAGCATGGTTCCGATGGCGCTCAGGTGGCGGATGCCGCGACGATCAGCGGCGCGCCCCACCCAGTAGGCGAGGAGACCACTCACCAGCACCGAGGCCCCGTAGGAGGCCGACAAAGCCGTCTTCGAGAAGTCGGCGCCGGCCGCCTTGCCGGTGATGAGGATCGAGGTGGCGTAGAACAGGGTGCCAAAGGCGACGGCCACCAGGCCTCCGAGTGCGGACATCCAGCGCCAGGACCACTCAGCCATGTCGCCACCACGCTACCGAGGAGGGTGGAAAGGGGCAGGGCTGCCCGCTGGGAGCGGGCGCTGGATTGGATGAGATCGTGGCGGCCGTAGCATGGCGGCCCTGGAGGTGACGATGGGCCACTACCACGATGAGATCAAGGAGTTGGCAGAACCGTCGAAGGCTCTGCGGGCGGCGATCCCGGAAGCCTGGGCCGGATTCGCTCAATTGCACAAGGGCGCCATGGCTGGGGGGGCCCTTCCGGAACGCATCAAGGAGATCATCGCGCTGGTGATCGCGGTGGCCGACAGGTGTGATGCCTGTATCGCCTACCACGCCAGGAGCGCGGCGGCCAAGGGCGCCAGCTCCGAGGAGGTTGCAGAGGCGCTGGGCGTGGCTCTGCTCATGATGGGTGGGCCAGGCACGGTGTACGGCCCGCGTGCATGGCAAGCGTTCCTGGACTTCGCCGGAGAATGAGCATGTCTGTCATGTCACCGGCCGCGGTTGCGAAGGCGCCTAGGCCATGATCGCTTCGATACCGTCGCCGCCCTTCAACAAGTTCGAGATCGGCCCTTTCGACATTCACATCTACGGAATCACCATGGCGCTTGCCGTCCTGATTTCGTACCTCATTATTGTCAGGCGCTACACAACGTTTGGCGGCGATCAGAAGACGGCGGAGCGTGCCTGTTTCTGGGCCGTGGTTCTCGGCTTCACCGGAGCTCGCCTGGCCTATGTGAGTACTCACCTGGGCAACTTCTCGGACGACTGGCTTGGGGTATTCAAACTCTGGAAGGGTGGAATCGCCCTCTACGGCGGGCTCACCTTTGGCACGGTGGCGGCGTTTGTCGTGCTGCGACGCCGGGGCGGCAAATTCACCACGTTCCTGGACGCGGCGGCAATCGGTCTGCCCGCGGCGCAGGCGATCGGACGCTGGGGCAACTACTTCAATCAGGAGCTGTTCGGCACTCCCACCAATCTTCCCTGGGGCCTGGAGATTGAGCTGAGCAATCGACCAGCCCAGTACGTGGATTCGGCGACGTTCCACCCGACATTCCTCTATGAGTCGTTGTGGAACATTGGCCTCATCGGATTCTTGCTCTGGATCGAGCGCAGGCGCAGTCTGCGCCGTGGCTCGTTGTTCGCCCTGTATGCGCTCCTTTATGCCTTCATTCGCTTCCTGCTGGAGTTCATTCGCACCGACACCACGTTCCGCTTCCTGGGCATCAGTCGCAACGGATGGTTCTCAGCTGCGGTGATGCTGGGAGCTTGCGTGGGACTCTGGATCATTTATAGACGGGCCCCAAGCGAGCAGCCGGCGGTAGTCGAATAGGCGCAGAAAGGTGGGTCATGCAACCCGCGTTTCACTGGGTGTAACGGTGTCTGGGGCGTAGAATGGGGGTGAAGAAGTGATGGCTCACCGTATCCCCGGCGTTCGAGACCACCGCGATCTTCAGTCACCCACGTCGGCGGTCTTCCTCAGCGGCTCGAGGTTTCTGCACGCAAGAGAGGCCGCCATCACCACACCTGAGGCCAGGGAGAGCGCGCGGGTGGATTGACGATTCTGAAGGTTGATCCGACCTCGGAGCCGCGGTGAGCGGAAGGAGGATCGCGTCATGTCCAGGCGGTATCGGGTTCTTCTCTTCCTGATTGGAGGCGCCGTCGGCGGGTACTGCGGTTACTGGATCGGCCATGCGCTCGGATGGAGCCATGAGGCCGAGTGGCCGCTAGGAGTCGGTGGTGGCGCCGGTGCGATGGGTTTGTCCATAGGTATGGTGTTTGTTGGCATCGCCGTCGCCGCCTTGTGGATCAGGTATCGGCCGCTTCGTTTGGCCCGCCGGCTGCTCGAAAGGGGTAGCACGGCGCAGGCCACCATTGTGAAGGAGTGGACCGACGGGGCCGAAGTGAAGCCGTTGGGGGATTTGGGCCGTCCCCAGATCGGGCTGGAGCTGATGGTGCACCTGCCCAGCGGGCGCGACTATCGGGCGCGGGTGAGGAGGTTGTCCTCAAACCGGGCGCCGAGGTCGATGTGCGCTACGACCCGGAACACCCGGACCGGGTTGCGGTGGCGGGAACGGTGACCGCGGCCGTCGGCTAGCCGGGACACGTTGGGTGTTGGACTGGATGCCGCGGGCAACGGCCGGTGGTCGGCGGGTGTAGATACGCTTCGGGTGATATTCTGATTTCGCGACAAGCTCGCGGATTCGGTCTTCTTTCATTCCTAAGCGCCCCTTAAGGCCTGTTGATAAGTGTCCGATATTCCGCTTTACATGGAATCTGGTCGCCGACAGCGGTGGCCGTCGGTCATCGGCTTGGCGGGAGGCGCCAAACGGTTGACGCTGATGGTCATCGTGGTGTTCGTTTGCTTCTTGGTCACGGCAATCTCGGGCCTCTGGTACTACTTCGGCTCCAAACGTGGCGCCGCCGAGCTGCTGGGCGTGCGCGGTGGGACGTTGAGCGTTGCCGTCGAGGGAGCGGTCGACGAGGCGGTGGACGAGGTCGCGTCGGTGGCCGCCTTCTTCAGGTCGAGCCAGGAGGTCACCTTCGACGAGTACGTCGGGTTCATAGGCGACCTCCATCACGACAGATCCATTCTTGGTGTGGCTTTTGTTGCTCCGGTGATGTCGGGATACGTGGACGATTACGAAGCGGCGCTGCAGGAGGCGTACCCAGGATACGAGTTGTATACCCACGAGCTCTATGGAGCCGGCGGCCTGGAACGTCTGAGGATCGAGCGCGACGTCTACTACCCGATTCAGTACTTCGTGTCGGAGGAAGAGGGCTTTGAGCCGGCGGGCTTCGATCTGGGCATGGATGAGCAGAGCCGGCGGCAGATCGAACTGGCGCTCGAGACGGGTGAGCCGACGGTTACTACGCCGGGCGGGTTTGTGGGTACCGAGCAAAATGACGTAGTGCTCGTCATATGGCCGGTGATCCGAGACAACGGTGTGAGACAGGGAGTGGTGGCCGTGGCGATGGACATGAGCGCGGTCATCGATGCGGCAGCGCCGGGCGAATTGGGAGAGAGCATCACCTGGTCGGTCTCCGATCTGGAGGACGTGGACACGTCGGCCGTTGGGGGTGCCGACGGCCGGTGGGCCGCCATAGTGCCGGTGCTCGACAGGGACTGGCTCGTTGAGGTGACCTCGGACGCGGCGGCCTGGAATCCCTGGACACTGATGGCGATCATGATTGCCGGGATCATTGGGAGCCTGGTTGCCGGGTATGGAGTACACCTGCTCGCGCTGCGGGTCCGTGGCCGCAGAGAGCTGGATCGCCTGGTGGCGCTCAACTCACAGAAGGATCATTTCCTGGCCGCGGTGAGCCACTCTCTGCGGACGCCCCTGACCTCCATTCTCGGGTTTGCCCAGGAGCTGACGGGCCGCCCCGGCGACTTCGATGCCGCCGAGCGGGCGGAACTGCTCACCTACATATCGGATGAGGCGAGGTCGATGGAGGGTGTGGTGCAGGACCTGCTGGTCGTGGCGCACCTTGAGGAAGGTGGCCAGGTATCGGTGCGCCGTGAGTTCCTACGGGATGTGGCCGGACGTATACGCCGTGTCGTGGCCCAGCATCCGACGGCCCGGTACGCCGCAGTCTCAGTGGACGGGAATGGGGCGGTGTGGGCCGATGGAGGCCGCCTGGCGCAGGTGGTACGGAATCTTGTCGACAACGCCGTGCTGCACGGCGAGCCACCCGTCGAAATTTCGATCTCGACCGATGGCGGTTTTGTGCGGGTTGTGATCAGGGATCGTGGGCGGGGGGTGCCCGCCGAGGCGGTCGGGGGGCTTTTTGAGCGCTACGGAGCCGGGCCCGACAAAGAGGGCATGCCGGCTTCTGCGGGCTTGGGCCTGGCGGTGGCGCGGCAATTGGCGCGGCTGATGGGCGGCGACCTCCGCTATCTGGGTGGGGACGGCGGCGCCTCGTTTGAGCTCATTCTCCTGGCCGCCGACGGATCAGAATCCGCAGCACCTATGAACGGGGTCTTTGATCCGTTGAGATCCGCTTCATCCTGAGATCCGACATCCTGGTCCTCAAAACGAAAGGGTGCTGCGACGTGTGCCGCAGCACCCTTACAGATTCAGCCTCGGTTACTCGGTCTCGGCCTCGGAGAAGAGCTCCTTGATTGCCCCAACGCTGCCGAGGATGCCCGTCAGCTCGACGGG
>Ga0307420_1001441_pt1 | contig 10520 bp, 12 predicted proteins | sample SalMarWE160240MG_2_FD_202167 | JGI IMG/M metagenome (GOLD analysis project Ga0307420, IMG submission 202167) | Salt marsh sediment microbial communities from the Plum Island Ecosystem LTER, Massachusetts, United States - WE1602-40 | ecosystem: Environmental > Aquatic > Marine > Intertidal zone >... | reverse complement strand
CACAGACAAAAAGAAGCAAACCGCTTATCCAAATGTTATTTCAGGATATAAGAGGTTTTTGAGCGGAAAGGATGTTACTTGGATAAAACGACCAAAAGCTAAATCGAGGACATACAGGAATCTTGAGATAAGGATTAATCCAGAACTCTGTTTAGCGTTTGGTAGTAATGAGCACATTATTAAGCTCTATTTCAAGAAAGACAGGTTGAGTAGAAATCACGCTTTAAGTATAAATAATCTTATGCAAACCACCTTGGGGAACGGAAAAACAAGAAGTTCTTTTGGCGTTTTAGATGTTAGGAATAGCAATCTTATAGAGGAACTTCCTGTAAATGGAGAATTCGTACAGATGGTTAATGACGAAGCAGAGAATTTCTTACGCTTGTACAATAGTATCTAATAATTATTATTTTCCAAGCTGTTCTCATTTACCCTCAGGGTGATTTCGGCATAATTATCCATGCTATGAAGTAGGTCAGCAGCAGCGGAAATATCCAGGTTGACAGGCATAAGAAAATGGTGATAAGTCTCACGATTGTCGGATCGATATCATACGTCTCGCCGATACTGCCGCAAATCCCCAAAATCTTGCTGTTATTTTTTGACAGGTACAGTTTCTTCATTTTAGCGCTCCTAATCTACCATAAGCAGAGACGCTCAAGAAGGTCGTTTTCTTCAATATATTTTACATTTATGGTCATGGGTGTATAATCAGAAGCATTGTCAACGGGTGTTTATAAATCATTTTTGTAATTATAGGTGGATAATCAGCTTACCGCAACACTGGAGACTTATGATGAGCTTATGCAGGTGGTTTTGCTTTTGCTGTGGATTTTTGGTCTGCTTGCCGGTCAATGCATTAGAAAAAAAGGCCCTGGTTTTTCCCGGCGATACATGGCAGAGAGCCACGCCGGAAAGCCAGGATATTGATTCTTCTAAGCTGTATCAGGCATTGGATTACTTACATGCAAATGCGGGCGGTGTGGGAACCGATGAGACGGTAATCGTCAAAAACGGCTATCTGATATGGGAAGGTCCGGACGCCAATAACGTTCACAAGATCTACTCCTGTACGAAGACTTTTACCAGTACTGTATTGGGGCTTTTGGTGACGGAGGGGGTCCTTAGTATGGACGACTACGCTGCCAAATATTTGCCGTCGCTGGATGACCAATATCCTGAATATGCTCAAATCAAGCTGAGTCACCTGGCAACTATGACGTCCGGGTACGACAGCATGATGGGAGACGGCTGGAAATTCTATGAAAAAGACCCATTGAAACACCGCGAATGCGTCTTATCGTTTACCACGCCGGGGCCTCCTCTGTTTCCTGCCGGGACATCCTTCAAATACCACGACCCGGCAGTCCATATCCTCGGATATATCCTGACAAAAGCAGCAGGTGAGTCGTTGGAACAGGTATTCAGAAAACGAATTGCCAACCCGACCGGTATGAAACAGTTCACCTGGTCGAATTACGGATACAAGGACGGCATACTTTTTAATAATCCGGCGGGTACGCCGGGAAAAGACCAGGGCGGCATTTATTCGAGCCCGCGCGATCTTGCGCGATATGGATTATTGTATCTGAACAAAGGCAACTGGAACGGTACTCAGATTCTCGATGCCTCTTTTGTTGCCAGAGCCACCTCTACCCAGGTCCCCGCCGAAGTCAAGACCAGGTATTTCGACCTTACCGGCCGATATGGTTTTTTTTGGTGGACGAATGGAATCAAGGCGGACCGAATGCGGCCGTGGCCTTCGGCCCCTCCTAAAACATTTGCCGCACACGGCGCCGGTCGAAATTTCATCTTTGTGATACCTGAATGGCGCCTGGTAATCGTTCGGTTATCTCCGGCCACCGGTGGCCGGGTTCAAGCAGGTGGTATAAAAGAAAGCGTTTGGGAGGAATTCTTCTCACGTCTTAAAGAAGCCATTGCAGAGTGAGCCTAAGCCCACGCTGTCGGGATTATTTTATTTTCCGCGGCCATACAAGCCAATCGTCGGCTGATCCTGAATGAGAACCGCCTTCGTCGATGCCGTTGGGGCCCTTGCTGTAGAAGACGAAGCTGTCACCGTCGCGCTTGTAAACAAAGGGTCCGTTATTCTGAGGATCGATGAGCATCTGCTCGGGCAGCTTCGGTTCGATCTGTTCGAGCGACTCGGGCCACACGCCGGTCTTTTGTTTGTGGCGGCATAGGGCGATAAGGATTGGTGTCGCCCGCCGGATAGCCTCAAGTCTCAGACGGATCTTGTGCCGCGCCTGCTCTTGTTGCTTTCGAGCATTACGAGCATTACGCCCAAACCACAAGTGCTTGAGTTGATCAACTATCGACATCTTCGACCGGTATTTCTCTTCGTTAAGCCGGTCAATCCTTGCTGCGATCTGAGCGTGTCCCTCCCCTCGATCCATGGGGATTTCCAGAATCGATTCGAGCGATCTGAGTTGCTCTGGCGTTGTTTCATCTCGCATAACAGCCATCCTTATGTTCTTGTACGCAACACCCTCGAAGGCCATTGCAAAAATCTTGTGGTCTGTCCCCGTCTGTTGCGAGAAGTGACGGGCCAATTGCATCTGGCATCGGTATTTGCTGTGAGCGGCGTCAATGCGACCTTCAGCCAGATCGTTGGCCCCGGCCCAAGAAAGAACAAAGATTACTTTTCGCATGTCTCTTATGGTCTGCCAGGAATCAGGATCGGGATTTAGATCAACCGTAAAACGGGCTTGTTGCATTTCAGAGATATCTATCAGCGTGTGAAAGAACGTGTTGTGTTTTTTAAGCTTATCAGCCAACTCCGGATGTTCGATGTCCGCCCAGGGCTCGCAATAGGCCGACGGAGTATAGTCGGAAAGATCATACAAAATAGCTTCATTATTTGGATCTGTGAAAAATCTTCTGTAGTAGACCGCGGCGTTTTCTGCATCGGGAATCGCCAGCTCGGCGTCAATCGCGGCAAGTTTATCATCTATCGACCGGAAATCCAGTAAACCGGCTTTCCACACAAGGCAGCAGATGATCGCCACGGCTGTCAAAATAATAGAGGCAGACCAAAAGCGCCCGATTCGGCGTTTGTCTTTATCGGTTTTTCTCGTTCGCTTTTTGTCTTCGGACATTTCTCAGATGTCCAGTTTCTCTCGCAAATGATTGAGCAGTTGGTCGGTCGATATCCTTATCTGCTCCATTGAATCGCGGTCGCGGACGGTTACAGTATTGTCTTCTTTCGTCTGGCCGTCAACAGTTATGCAGTAGGGCGTCCCGGCCTCATCCTGGCGGCGATAGCGCCGGCCGACCGCGCCTTTCTGATCGTAGAAGCAGTTGAAATATTTCCTGAGGTCGTTGTAGATATTCGTTGCTATCTCCGGCATGCCATCCTTTTTGACGAGCGGGAAGATTGCGGCTTTCACCGGTGCCAGGGCGTGGTGGAATCGCAGCAGGTTTCTCGTTTCGCCGCGGACTTCTTCTTCGTCATAAGCATCGACGAGAAAGGCCAGCGTGCTTCGATCTATGCCGGCGCTCGGCTCGATAACGTAGGGAATATATCGCAGCTTTTTCTGATCGTCGAAATATGAGAGCGGGCCTTTCTGATATTCTTCCGCCTCGCCGGCTAATTCGATTCCCGTCATATCACCCTTGCTTTCGTACCACTTGTTGAGCGTTCTCATTCCCCGCTGGTGCTGGCGCAGGTCGAAGTCGGTGCGGTTGGCGATGCCTTCGAGCTCCTGCCAGTCGCCGGAGCCGAACGGGAATTTATACTCGACATCCACGCAGCCCTTGGCGTAATGGGCAAGCTCATCGGGGTCGTGCTCGCGGAAGTGCAGGTTCTCTTTTTTGATGCCCAATTCGAGATACCAGTTGAAGCGGGCCTCTTTCCAGTGCTCGAACCACTGCTCATCCGTGCCGGGTTCGCAGAAGAATTCCAGCTCGGCCTGCTCGAACTCGCGCGTCCGGAAGATAAACGCCTTGGTGGTGACTTCGTTACGGAAGCTCTTGCCGATCTGGGCGATGCCGAACGGAATTTTCACTCGCGTCGTATCGAGCACGTTCCTGAAATTGGCGAAGATCCCCTGCGCCGTTTCCGGCCTCAGGTGCATCGTCATAGAATCGTCAACGTTGGCCCCCATCTGGGTCTCGAACATCAGCTTGAACGGCATCGGCTCGGTGAACTGGCCGACAGCACCGCAATTGGGGCATACTTTTCTGCTCAAATCCTGCGCCCCGGTCATCGCGGCGTCGATATCGACGTGCTCGGTATGCTCCCGGTCCTGCCCGGCGGCGTCTTCTTTGAGGTGGTCCACGCGGGTCCGGGTATTGCACTTCTTACATTCGGCGATCAAATCGGCAAACTTGTCGGCGTGCCCGCTCGCCTTCCAGACCATTGGGTGCATTAAAATGCTGCAATCAAGGCCCACGACGTCATCACGCATCTGGACGACGCTCTTCCACCAGGCCTTTTTTACGTTGTTCTTCAATTCGACGCCGAGCGGCCCGTAGTCGTAACAGCTCGCCAGCCCGCCGTAAATTTCGCTCGATTGAAATATAAAACCCCTTCGCTTACAAAGCGATACGATGTCATCAAGTTTGGTAAGTTTTGCCATGTTCGTATTCCTAAATAATCTAAATTAACCGGCCCATTATACAGAAGCGATGGCCGATTACAAGGATTGAAGCTCAACTGTTGACAAAGTACATGCCGGGATTTATACTTGGTTGAAATGAACCCCCGGTGAAACCGGGGGCTAAATATTAGCGCAGTAGAAGGGAGAAACGGATTTTTTTATGAGTCGGGAAATCGTCGCCATATTGGATTTTGGCAGTCAGTACGGTCAGTTGATCGCACGGCGGGTCCGCGAGCAGAATGTATATTCGCGAATCTTTCCCTCCGGCGTAACGGCAGGGGAATTATCGAAATTGCCGCTCAAGGGCATAATCCTCTCCGGCGGGCCGGCCAGCGTCTACGATAAAAACGCCCCGAGATGCGACGAGAAAATTTTCGAGCTGGATGTGCCGATCCTCGGCATCTGCTACGGCATGCAGTTGGGCTGCCAGATATTAGGGGCGAAAATCGCGCCCGCCCATAGACGCGAATTCGGGCGGACAAATCTGGACATTCTTGACAAAAACGATCTGTTGGCGAACCTGCCGGAATCCATCACGGCATGGGCCAGCCACGGCGACCAGATAGAGCAATTGGGCGACGAATTCAGCAAACTGGCGAGCACCGGGACGTGCCCGTTCGCTGCGGTCCGGCATAAAAAGAAAAAATTCTACGGCGTCCAGTTCCACCCGGAAGTCTCGCACACGCCGAAAGGCTCGCAGATTCTGGAGAATTTCCTATACGAAATCTGCGGCTGCTCCGGCGACTGGAAGATGAGCGACTTCGCCGGCGAAACCGTAGAGGCCGTCCGCCGGCAGGTGGGCGAGGCCAACGTAATATGCGGCCTGAGCGGCGGTGTCGATTCCTCGGTTACCGCATCGCTCGTGCACAAGGCAATAGGCGAAAAGCTTATCTGCATTTTCGTCGATAACGGCCTGCTGCGGAAGAACGAATGCGAGCAGGTCATCTCCACCTTCCGTAACCATTTTCACATGGACCTGCGCGTTGTGGACTGGTCAAAGCAGTTTCTCGCCGGATTGGCAGGCGTCGCCGAGCCGCAGCAGAAACGCAAAATCATCGGAGCCGAGTTCATCAAGGCCTTCGAGTCCGAAGCGGCGAAAATCCCCAACGCCAAGTTCCTCGCACAGGGCACGCTCTATCCCGATGTCATCGAATCCGGCTCGATACCTGCGGTAAAACCGCAGGCTAAATATTTAGCCCCGGGTTCTACCCGGGGTTTGGCCGCGAATATAAAGCTGCATCACAACGTCGGGGGCCTGCCAGCCGAATTGGGCTTCGAGCTTATCGAGCCTTTGCGTGACCTGTTCAAGGACGAGGTCAGGCTTCTCGGCGAATATCTGGGTCTTCCCGAAGATATGGTATGGCGGCATCCTTTCCCCGGCCCGGGCCTGGCGGTCCGCGTCGTCGGTGATATTACGCCGGAGCGACTGGAAATACTCCGTGCCGCCGACGAAATCCTCATAGATGAAATCAAGTCGGCGGGTCTTTATAGAAAAATATCACAGGCCCTGGCCGTGCTGCTGCCTGTCTCGACGGTCGGCGTTATGGGCGATGAGCGGAGCTACGAAAACGTCGTGGCCGTCCGTGCCGTAGAGACCGTAGATTTCATGACCGCCGATTTCTCAAAAATCCCGTACGAAGTGCTCGGCAACATTTCAAACCGCATAATAAACGAAGTCCGCGGCGTAAACAGAGTCGTTTACGACATCTCCAGCAAACCCCCCGCAACTATCGAGTGGGAATAACCGTCAGCACCGCGCCACCTTCATCCCGAGCCCGTTCGGCTACGCTCAGGGTAAACTCCGTCGAGGGATCTATTAGAATACTAATGTGAAACGGTTACTCCAGCTACATTTTTCCTTTTAAGAGAAATGTTTGATTGACAAAACACCCAAATTTCACTATACTCCTGTTATGAGCCCTACGATATTTCGCGTTGGAAATTACAGGTTTTACTTCTTCTCGAGGGAAGAGGAAAGAATTCATGTTCATATTGTTTCGCCGGATGGAGAGGCAAAATTCTGGGTTGAACCTATAGTGGCGCTGGTGGCACATACAGGTTTTTCAAAGAGGCAGCTTGGACAACTACATAAAATAATTGAGGAACACAAAAGTGAAATCGTCAAAGCGTGGCAAAAACACTTTAAAGCCTGAAATAACGAATATTTCCGAGCACGGCTTCTGGATTTTTTTCAAAGGTAAGGAATATTTCCTGGCCTTCGAGCAGTTTCCATGGTTCAAAAATGCAACAGTACAACAGATAAGCGACATACAGTTATTACATGATAAGCATCTCTATTGGCCAAGTCTCGATGTGGACTTGTCCTTTGGTATCATCGAACATCCGGAAAAATATAAATTGATAGCCAAATAGAAAGCATTGCAGATTTTTCAAAAATCCCATACGAAGTGCTCGGCAATATTTCCAACCGCATAATAAACGAAGTCCGCGGCGTCAATCGAGTCGTTTACGACATCTCCAGCAAGCCCCCAGCAACCATCGAATGGGAGTGACGTCCAGCGCTGTGCTGGCGTCACCCCGAGCGCAGCCGAGGGGTTTATTCATACACATCTTTTTTACCGCCGAGCACGCCGAGAGCGCAGAGATAATAATTTAGGTAGGGTGGATTTTAATCCACCGATCAAACTGGCCTGCAGGTTATGAATGAATCATAAAATCTTGAGCTGTCAGAATGCAGTTCAATGAGAATCAGTGTATCTTTTCGGCAACGAATGAACCAGAGGCAATCCCTCCTTGTTTCTCCCATCGGCCGTCGTTAATTTTTAACTGACCATCTTCTACCTTGAGGATACCTTCCCAGTATTGAATACCGAAGGTTCCGTCTCGTGTGAACTTGATATGGTCATTTGATATGACTACATCTTTAATCTGGTCGCCATAAGTTCCTTCGGAGGTATCATCGAGTGTACCGGTGTATGTGTTTCCATCTTTTTTCAACACAAAGTATCCATGCCACGGCCCATTTTGACTCCAGAACCATTTACCTTCCATCTCAGACAACTGGGAAGATTGTGTCGACTTTGAGAATGGCTGATTGGCACATCCTGCAAAGAACACGATAACTATTGCGAGTGATATTGATTGAAAATATTTTGTTCCAAAATAGTGTGCATTCATCTGTGGAAATCTCCTAAGTAAAATCGACGTTTATTAACTTCTTTAGATTATTCAGGGCAGAAACCTATTTATAGTAGTTTCGCCGAAGCAATTATTATCAAGCCTAATTCCATGATGCCCTTCTTTGTTGCCCGCTAAATAATAATTCTACACAATTTAAAATGAATTTAAAAGAAAAATCATGTGTTTATATATCCGATCTCTATTAATTATTTGACATATCTCGGTGCCCTCTGTGTCCTCTGTGGCTGGTAGATTAGGTAAGATTTTCTCAAGGAAATCAATCAAAAGCGATGGTAGTTGGAAACAAAAATCGGAAATTCTAAATTTTTTTTATTCCATACCACACAAAGACTTACGGCGAAAAGAGCGTCTACAATTTTGTAGATTTTCGCATCAAACGCGCAGGTAGCTCCAATTATGGGGGCGCGCCTTTTCGGCCCCCGGCCGATAAGGCAAGTAAAAAGGTAAAAGGAAAAAGGCAAAAATATACAACCAACTGTCATTCTGAGTGGAACGCAGTGGAGCGAAGAATCTCAATGTCTCAAGAGGATGAATAATAGAGGTGTTGGTCAGCACCGTTATCGTTGAGATGCTTCACTTCGTTCAGCATGACAATACATAATTCTAAATTCTACATTCTAAATTCTACATTCCGCGCAGCAGAGAGCGGAGCGGTAAAATTCAGTTTACCATAACCATCCCGATATGGCTTGTTTGGCTTGCCATCCGGCCGGTACTTTTATACCGGCGCCTGCGCTACGGCTACGCTTTTTGCCGGATATCGCTTACACAGGGAAAGTACGCCATCGTCGATCCGGATGATTATTTTCGACTCTCCAAACATAAATGGTTTGCGGTCAAGAGGTGCTCGACGTACTACGCGGCTCATTGGAAATACAGAGCAGGCAAAAGACGCTGTCACTTCATGCATCGCGAGGTATGCAAAGTCGCCGATGATATGTTGGTCGATCACATCAATCACAATGGTCTTGATAATCGAAAGGCCAATCTCCGCCCAGCCACCTTCGCACAGAACGTGTACAACAGAAAGAAATGTCACTTTTACAGCCGTTCACGGTATAAAGGGCTTTGCTGGGACAGGCACTTCAAAAAATGGCGTGTTCGAATATGCCTCAACCGGACCAAAATACAGCTTGGCTTATTTGACGACGAAATTGAGGCGGCCAAAGCCTACGACCGGGCCGCTAAGAAATACCACGGCCAGTTCGCAAGTCTGAATTTCCCGGGATGAACCAAAAATGAACACGGATTTACACTTGCTTTCTTAGACACAGATTAACGCAGATTTACACTGTTTTTAATTCATTTCTCTGTGTCCACTGTGCTCTCTTTGACTAAATTTCTTTTTGTTAGGCTTTTTTGAGGCCGTGATTTTTTTCGCAAATAGTATTTGTTACGTACTTGGAAAATGAGTAAAATACGGTTTGTCTTTCCATGTGTTCTTAACAAGAAGGAGTCCGTGGCAAAAACACCATGAACCTTGCGCCTCTGATAGATCAGCTCAGCGGATTTCAAAATAACCGGTTTTACGGTTGATAGGCTTAATGATGTTATAAAAGAATGGAAGAAGAATACGGGACTTTTTATACAGACTGATATAGTCTCTCTTTCCCGTTTTATACAGACTATATAAACATTGTTAGCTTTAAGTTTTGTAACGGGTACTATGTGAGAGAAAGGATCTTTTCATGCATCTTGATGAAATAAGAAACGGGATTTGTGATAGCCTTGGCTCTGGTGAGGGGCACAGCCTTTGGGACGAAATTCTCCAGGAGACTTGTCGATCGAAATGATATATGTGTAGACGTACCCAACCGTACCTTTACTTTCAAGAATCTGGAGCTAAGTTTTTCGGCACGACTGGGGGGCTCGAATCTAAAAAATGGATATGATCAGACATTTCATTTTAAACTTTCTGGTTCAGGTTCTTTCAAATTCAAGAATGGAAGTCAGAGTATTCAAGTTGAAGAAATTGATGTAGATGAAGGTGAAGACTTGAATCTCTATGGAGAATCAACATCGAGAATCGACTAATGTGCTGAGCTAACATTAGGCAATTAGGGACGCTCCCTATTATTGACAGATGAGACAACAGATATGTCGGAAAAGAGAAAAAGGAAAATAGTCCGTCCCTATTAAGACTATTCCGACCACTGATCGCGGGCGACCGAGAAGCGACGGCATGCCCCGGCCTGTGCGATGGAAATATCGTAAGTTGATGAAAAAAAGATTCCCCAAGAAAACCTTTGGCCAGCGTTGGCAGATCGAAACTGTATTCAGCATGTTCAAGCGAAACATGGGAGCGGCCCTTCGGGCTCGGAACTATCACAGTCAGACTCGCGAAATCCGTCTGCGCATACTTACTCACAATCTCGCCATTCTCTGGCATAAAATATTATGTTCTATACAGAGCATGACTGTCCCTAATAAACAAGGGCAGAAACAAAGAAACACGCATTTTATACGGATACATATAATTATTGTTATGCGGCTGGAGGTAAGCCCTGAACGGAGCGAAACTCCTTCCCATGATTGCAGAAGTAGCAATGATGCTAGATGACGATCTTTGGCGGTGGGCCCAATTCTTGCTCGACACAGTCTGCATGATGCCGAGCATCCCGGAACAGGTCAGTTCCGAGCGCATCGGTGTGATCGCGACGCTTGTCATCGTAATCGGGATCACTGTGGTGTGGGTTGAGGGCGTCTTTGCTGATGTGAAGGCGGACATGTTCATCCGGG
>Ga0307420_1001437_pt1 | contig 10537 bp, 11 predicted proteins | sample SalMarWE160240MG_2_FD_202167 | JGI IMG/M metagenome (GOLD analysis project Ga0307420, IMG submission 202167) | Salt marsh sediment microbial communities from the Plum Island Ecosystem LTER, Massachusetts, United States - WE1602-40 | ecosystem: Environmental > Aquatic > Marine > Intertidal zone >... | reverse complement strand
GCGGCAGTGCGATCCAATGGGGCACCGGGCTGATGAGATGTATCCAGTAGGCACTGAGGGTGGGGGTTAACACGGGAACCGGTATAACCCGTCGTTTGGGCAGTTTTGCTTCCTGCGTATAAATATCCAGCAAATCCCGGTATGTCACGACGTCCGGCCCGCCGATATCATAGGTCTGGCCGATGGTCTCATCGTGTTCGAGGCAGCCGACAAGATAGCCGACAACGTTTCGAATGGCGATCGGCTGGTTCAAGGAATTTACCCAGCGCGGCGTGATCATAACAGGAAGGCGTTCCACCAGGTACCGCAATATTTCAAAGGATGCACTTCCGGATCCTAAAATCATGGGCGCCCGCAAATCGGTCACCGGCACTTTGCCGGATTGAAGAATTTGTGCCACCTCGATCCGGGAATGAAGATGCTTGCTTAAGGGACCGCCCTTCTCTTCCGACAATCCACCGAGATAAATCATCCGTTCGATACCGGCGTATTCCGCCGCTGATACCATATTTTGAGCGGCCCTGCGGTCGGCTTCAACAAATTTGTGTTTCTGAGCGATCATGGAATGAACCAGATAATAGGCGACCCCACAGCCCGAAAGCGCCTTTTTCAGAGATTCCGAATCGAGGACGTCGCCCTTTGCCAGCGCCACATTCGGATGATGCCCCCATGGACGACAGGCCAATTTTTCAATGGATCTCCCCATGGCGCGCACCCGATACCCCGCGCCCAGCAGGGCTGGAATCAATCGTCCGCCCACATAACCGGTGGCGCCGGTAACCAGAACGGGCTTGTCGTTTTTCATTGAAGCCACCTCGTCTCCTTTCCTGAATCTTTTACAGACCCGAGGCTTCATGTGTAAGGCATTTAAGGGTGAAGCCATAGTGGACGTATTGCGAACCCTTAATAACACAGCAGATGAAAGCCTCGGGCTCGTGAAAGTTATGCATGATTGCGCAACTTCAGTGAAATCGGATGAGGATTTAAATAAAACTGTTGCGCCAGATACGGTTGTTTGTATTTTCGCACGAAATGATTGAGCAGCGTCACCGGTACGATCAAAGGAACAAATTCCTGTCTATACTGCTCGATGATTTCAAGCAGTTCCTGCTTCTCGTCCGGGGACAACCGCTTTTTAAAATATCCCATGATGTGTTGAATCACGTTGATATGTTTCTTCAGCGTGCTTTTCAGTCTCAAAGCCCCAATCAACAGGGCTTCGTATTGGGCAAATACATCTTCAGCGGGAAGGGTTTTGCCTTCGGCAACCAGCTTGCCCATCATTTTCAAATGGGTGGGGCTGTGCGACATAATGAGCAGCTTGTGCCGGGAATGAAAATCGATCAGATTGCCCAAACTTTTCTTTCTGGATGACGTTTCCCGCCAACGCATCAAGGAAAAAATCTGTTCGATGAAGGTTTCCCTGAGTTTGGCATCATGCAGCCGGCCGTCTTCTTCCACCGGAACCAATGGAAAATATTCCGTAAACACGCGGGCAAATATGCCCTGCCCTTTTTTCTCGGGCATTCCTTTGGAATTTTTTACCGGAACTTTATACAGACCGCTGCTTGGAGAGTTTTTTTTGAAAACAAATCCGCACAGGTTTTCTCTTTCCAGTTCTTTGACCCTTTTCCGCGCCCATTCGGTCATCCGGCGCGTATGATCCACATTTGTTTTGGAAGTGACCAGGTTCGGATGGTCCGGATTTCCCACCAGACGCAACGTCTCCCGGGGAACGCCCATCCCGCATTCCACCTCCGGGCACACCGGGACATACGCCACATATTGACCCAGTATGTCGGTCAGATATCGGTCCCTTGCATGTCCGCCGTTCCAGCGGACCGGCTCGCCCATCAGGCATGCACTGACGCCTATCTTTATTTTGTCGTCCATCGTTTACACCCCATGTTGAACCACCGTCTTTCATTAAAAAGATGTTTGAGGCAGAATGTGCAAAAATTAATTAATGTATTATGATCCTTATATGATCCTTATCGGTCTTGTTTACACTCATTTATGGTTGTAGCAACCAATATATAGAGCTCGGGTTCGTCGATGAGCGTTTCTACTTCAAACCCAAAGGGCCTGAGCAACGCACCGGCTTCCGACTTTTCAGGAAATTCATCAAGGGGAAAAGGAACGATTTCTTTTAATGAAAGAATGAATGATTTTCCTAAGGGATGACTGATGACAACATGGCCGTTCGCTTTTATCATCCTTCTGAGATTGGAAAAGGTACCTGCCTTATCAACGATGTTGGGATAACAGGCATTAATGAAAACCGCATCGATGCTTCCTTCGGGAAAGTCGAGATCCCGAACATCCGCCATAATGGTTTTCACGTAAGGGTAGTTTTTTTTCAACTGCGCCAGCATGGCATCTGAAAGGTCGCAGGCATGAATGCTGCCGGGTCTGTATTTCCTGATAATGGGAATCAATATTCCCGTGCCGGATCCCACATCGAGAACCGTATCACCCCTGGTAATTTTGCCATGGGCTACGATTTTCTCGAGGCGTTCGGGTACGCCTTCAGGCAGGGGCGGCTCAAAAACCTGATATATTTTATCAAATGAATCCTGCTGGAGCCTGTTAATCCGCTGAACTTCTTCTTCGCTGACAGTCTTAAAAAATGTCATAAGCATCCTTTATGGTATCGTTTTGATGAATATGCATTTACGCCTATAGCTTTCTCCTAAACTTAAATCAATGCAAGATCAATAAAAATCAAGCATTCAAGCGATATCAGACATACCCCAGGATTTCCTGCCAACCGATATCCCGGAAGTCCCATAAGAGACCAAAGTTTTTGACAAGCCGGATTTTGTTACATATCATCTTGATGAAGCCAAAGAATTGGCTGTCACGATGGCAGCAAATTCAATGCGACAGAAAGGAGATCAAAGCATGGCCGAATACGTGGGCGCACTCGATCAGGGCACGACCAGCAACCGCTTTATCATTTTCGATCACAGCGGCAGGATCGTCGGTGTCGATCAAAAAGAGCATGAACAGATTTTTCCGCAGCCGGGCTGGGTGGAACATGATCCCCTTGAGATCTGGCACAACACCCGGGATGTCATCCGCGGTGCGCTGGCAAAGGCGAATCTTGTCGGATCGGATCTGGCCGCCATCGGTATCACCAATCAACGGGAAACCACTGTGGTCTGGGATAAAAATACCGGCAAACCTTTTACAAACGCCATTGTCTGGCAGTGCACCCGAACCGATCAAATATGTAAAGAATTAAGCCGGGAACAGGGGCAAAACCGCTTTCGAGATAAAACCGGACTACCCATTACCACCTATTTTTCCGGTCCGAAAATCAAATGGATTCTGGACAACAATGACCGGGCCCGGACTGCGGCCGATAAAGGTGAGGCCCTGTTCGGGACCATGGAAACCTGGATCATCTGGTGGCTCACCGGCGGACCCGGCAATGGGTCCCATGTCACCGATGTGACCAATGCCAGCCGCACCATGCTGATGGATTTGCATACCCTGGATTGGGATGAAGAGATTCTTCAAATCCTGGGAATACCCCGGCAAATCCTGCCCCGCATCGTTCCATCCAGTGACAGTAAAACCTGGGGAGCGACGCTGAAAGACGGTCCGTTGGGCGCCCGCATACCCCTTTGCGGCGCCCTCGGCGATCAGCAGGCCGCACTGGTGGGCCAGACCTGCTTTGACCCGGGCGACGCCAAAAATACTTACGGCACCGGCTGCTTTTTGCTGCTCAATACCGGTCATTTCCCGGTGCTTTCCCGCAAGGGTTTACTGACTACGTTGGGCTATCAAATGAATGGACAGCGACCGATTTATTGTCTGGAAGGGGCGATCGCCATCAGCGGCGCGCTGGTTCAGTGGCTCAGGGACAACCTGGGTCTGATCACCCGGGCTCCGGAAATAGAAGATCTGGCCAAAACCGTCGAAGACAACGGCGGCGCCTATTTCGTCCCGGCCTTCTCCGGTCTTTTTGCCCCGTACTGGCGCTCCGATGCGCGCGGGGTTATTGTCGGCTTAACCCGCTATGTCAACAAGGGGCACATCGCCCGGGCGGTCCTGGAAGCCACCGCCTATCAGACGCGAGATATTGTGGAGGCCATGAACACGGATTCCGGGGTCGAACTGACCAGCCTTAAAGTCGACGGCGGCATGGTCGGCAATGAGCTGCTGATGCAATTTCAAGCCGATATTCTGGGAATGCCGGTGATACGCCCCAAAGTTTCGGAAACCACCGCTTTGGGCGCCGCCTATGCCGCCGGTCTGGCCGTTGGCTTCTGGTCCGGTCGAAAAGAGCTGCGGCAGAACTGGGTTGAAGACAAGACCTGGCATCCTTCCATGGACCCTGCACTCAGGGAATCATACTACCGGCAGTGGAAAAAGGCCGTGGATCGGACATTTAACTGGGTGGAGTAAAAAATGGCAACGGTCAGCATTATTAAGGCCACATATTCAGATCCGGGGATTGAAACCCTCCTTGCGCCCCTTGGCGGGATGGCGAAGTTTGTAAAAAAGAACGAGAAAGTGCTTCTCAAGATTAACCTGTTATCCGCCAAAGCGCCGGAAAAGGCCGTGACCACGCACCCTGAGTTGATAAGGGCTGTGGCAAAGGCCGTAAGAGAGGCAGGAGGAAAACCGTATATCGGAGACTCCCCTGCAGGACCCTTTTCCAAAAGAATTCTTAACAAGGCTTATGCGCGTTCAGGGCTCAGGAAATTGGCAGTAGAAGAAGAGATTCCGCTGAACTTCGATACAGGCGCCAGGAAACTTGATATCCCTGAGGGGAAACGACTGCGAAGGTCTCCCATTTGTGATTATGCGTTACATGCCGATAAGATCATTGCCCTGCCGAAACTTAAAACCCATTCCTTTCAGTATATGACACTGGCCTGCAAAATCATGTATGGCATTGTTCCCGGTCTTACCAAGGCAAAATACCATGCCCAGTTCCCGAGCCGGGTGAGTTTTGCGGACATAATGCTGGATATTCTCACCATCGTAAAGCCACACTTATATATCATGGACGGTATAGTGGGAATGGAGGGCCAGGGACCTGGAAGCGGAGATCCCGTAAAAATGGATCTGGTTCTTGCGTCAACGGATCATGTGGCCATGGATATCTCGGTATGCAAAATTTTGGGCGTCGAGCCCGTGGGGATGCCGGTACTTAAAAGGGCTAAAGTCCGCGGTTTGTGGCCCGAGAGGATTGATTATCCGATCCAAAGCCCCGAGGATGTTGCCTATAAAGGATTCAGACTACCCAACACAGCCGATCATCTGTTAACCGGCAAAAAACCCCCCAAAAAAAGTCCCGTTATTACGGACAAATGCATAGCGTGTGGGGATTGCGAGCGCATTTGTCCTAAAAATGCCGTCAAGGTGCAAGGCCGGATGGCAGAAGTCACCTATTCAAAGTGCATCAGGTGTTTCTGCTGCCATGAGGTCTGCCCTGAAGACGCCATCATATTGCGCAGCGTGAAGTTGAATTAAACCAATCATCCATTGTACCAGGATTGGAAGTTCATAATAGTAAGGATAAAATTTCTTAACCCACCTCGGCCTGCCGCATAATCATAAAAATATAATCGCCCTCTCAATCTTAATACATAATTGTTATTAATTGCTTCTGATAATACAAAATTGTATTTAATATATCTTCTTATTGCAATAATGTAATTTAGATGCGATTTGCGCATTTCCGCCATTACAATAAATTTTCCTGTTTAATCAATTGGATAAGCTTTTTTAACCTCATTTTGAAAAACCTGGCATTGCCCTTGCTCTGCATCTTCAGTCAAAAAATACCCGGGTAAACAAAACAATGAAATTCTAATCGAAAAGGAGCATGTGTAAATGGAAAAAATTGAAGCCATTAATATGGCAAGGGAGCCGTAGGGTCCAGGGCTTGCTCAAAGTGAAAACCGCTTTTAATAAAATGAATCACAAAACTGCAAAACGGACCTGAGCTGATGGTCATAAAATGAAATCGTTGGCTAAATTGAGGAGGAAGAAATCTATGAAGACTCGGACGAGCAAGCTATTGGCAGTAATGTTATTGGGATTTTCAATACTGACGTTTAGTTCGATAAACCTTTGGGCGGAAAATAAAGCGAAGCCCAATGCTTCTGCCGATATTGGCGTTTTTAGTCAATATATCTGGCGTGGCTTTGAACTCAGTAAAGACAGTATTGTTATTCAGCCCTCATTAACGGTTGGTTATAAAGATGTAAGCTTTAATCTTTGGGGTAATCTGGACACGGACTATTTCCCTGATGACAAATCTCAGTTCAATGAAACGGACATGACGCTTTCGTACGATAAAAGTTTTGGAATTGTCAGTTTGGGGGCCGGATATATTTATTACGGACTTGATGCCGTCGATGATTCTCAGGAGGTTTATCTCAGCGTCGGCCTTGACACATTGCTGTCACCTTCGCTGACGGTTTATCGGGAGATTGCTCACCAACCATCATGGTATATTTCATTAGGTATTTCTCACTCATTTGAGCTGCCTAAGAAAATGACCCTGGATTTGGCAGGATCCGTCGGGTACTATTTTTCCGATGATGATGATTTTGTAAAATATGACGACAATCTCAACCCAACAACAGATAAGTACAGAGCTTTTCACAACGGACTCATTTCCGCGGGGTTGACAATCCCCTTCTGGGAATACTTCAGCGTAAAGCCCATGATCGCATATTCATTCCCTTTAACGGACGATGCCGACAATCTAATTAAAAGCGCCAGTTTTAGTGATAAATCAGACTTTTTTTACGGAGGGATTACAGCAAGTATGTCTTTTTAGGAAAACCAAAGTATGGGTCGCGTTCGCCGATGACAATGGCGCTATCAGCGGACGCGACTTTCTCTTGTCTCCAATCTTTCATGAAAACATAGAATATAAAGATATGATAAATTTATACCAATGCATGACAACACATGCTTATTTCAAACGATATTTGCGAAAGCATTTTATTATGCTTTGAGATAAAAACACAATTTTTTCCATAATGAACATAAAAATACGAAATCCAAAAATGGCACCTGCAATAATTAAGTTTGCCAAACGCCCCCAAATCTTCCTGTCAGCAATACGGCGCCAAACCATTTTTAATGAATCGAAGACGGAGACCTTGAACTCTGAGCCCCATTCTTCCCGGAATTCTTGACGATGAAGAAATGGCATATTGTTTGTTATAGAATTTTTCAAATGCGCCGGCTTCCAAATTGCCTTATGAGATTTCCGTGGTTTTGATTCCTCGCACATTCTGAGAGATCCATGATGTCCCCATGCAAAACTTTTATTCCATTGCGGCATCAGCTTGAGATCGTTAAAAAACATTTTTCTGGTTTGTCCCTCATCCGACCCATTTTCCTTGGAACCTATGAACAGGATTCCTGATTCGGTAAAACACTTTCCGCCGATTGTTTTGTTCAATCCTCCTATGGTTTGCCATGAAATGGTGCTGTCTTCACCGACGGTAATTTTATATCGATCAAGCCGGAATGTGCCTGGTACCGTGATGTCGATAGATTCCATTCCGATTTTTTCGATGGATAACCGCTCTGATAAGTAACTTGCAAAGCTTTGCTCGGCGCCAACTTTCCGAAGGCTGGAAGCAAAACAATAATAACGGGTCTTGTCCCATGGCGGCAGTTTCTTTAAAAGTTCTTGGAACTCCAATCTCAAGAAGCCGGCCTCTTCGCGGTCCAAAGATCCGAGCAAGAGAATATTGCCGACAATAAAGCATCTTCCGCTTCGCTGGGCGCCCAACGCAACATGTGTCACCCAGGTCAGCAAAACGCCACCATGCTCTATGATAATAAAGTCGTCCAGTCGGTATTTAATTTCGTTTGTCAACATACATAATAAACCCGTGTTGTGATATCCAATGGGTATCCACCAAAAGAAAAACCCCGCCTCTCTCTGTGAGAAACAGGGTTTCTTATCGCATCATACGCTCTCCCTTTGGTTCAGTTTAGAGCATTTATTTTAAATCACGTGTCTTTTTGCATATTTAACCAAAGGTGTCAAGGATATTAACCGGTTTGCAGGACCGGGGACATGGTTCCGAATAGAAATATAAAATAGGGTTATGAATATCAGCATGAAAATAAAATTTGACAAATATTAATTCGTTGCAATATTGTGAATAATGATTCACATAGGAGATTGCAATGAGTATAAATAAATTGAATACTGAGATCAGGCAGGAACAGATTGCTCAAGCCGCCATGAATTTAATAAACACCACAGGTATGAAAGGATTGAGCATTGCGAGAGTAGCGAAAAGAGTCGGACTTGTTCCCTCGGCGATTTATCGTCACTTTGAAAGCAAAGATCAGGTAATAGATGCGGTCCTGGATGTTATTTTTGATCGACTTATGGACAATGTTTCGAAATCATGTGAAGCAACTAATGATCCCTTCGACCGCCTTAAGTTGATTCTGACACGTCATATACGCTTGATTTTAGACAACCACGCCATTCCCCGAATTATCTTCTCCGAAGAGGTATATGGCGGAAACATGGATCGAAAGGCAAAACTGAATCGGAAAATCGGCAGATATCTCGCTGAAATCAGCAACATCATTCAGCAGGGTCAGGATGAAAATTATATCCGGAAAGATGTGGACGCAGACACTGTTTCCGTTATGTTCTTGGGACTTATCCAGCCGGCGGCGATACTTTGGCATATCAGCAATGAAGCGTTCGATGTGGCCAAGCATGGCGAGAAGGCCTGGAAGATTTTTAAAGAATCACTGGAAACGCGCTGATTTTTTTTGACTAAATTGTGAATTATAATTCACATTATACATGCAAATCGTAATAAAGAAATTTTGAATGAAAAGGAGGTATCTCATGAATCCCATACAAGATTTAATGAAGGAACACGAGGCAGTCGAATTGACGTTAAAAATTCTGGATAAAATCTGCAGCAGCATCGAGCAGTCCGGAAAGATTTCGAACCCTGAACATTTGAATCAACTGATAGAATTTTTCATGGTTTTCGTGGATAAATGTCATCACGGAAAGGAAGAAGAACTACTCTTCCCTTCGCTGGAAGCGGTTGGGATTCAAAGAGACCATGGCCCCATTGGCGTAATGCTTGCAGAGCACCAGCAGGGACGTGAATACGTTCAAAAAATGAATACGGCAATTTCACAATACAAAGACGGTGATCCAGAGGCGGCCGCAGAACTCGTCAAGAATGCAAGGGCGTATATCGCATTATTGCGTCAACATATCGATAAAGAGAACAATGTACTATTTCACCTTGGGGATAATCGTCTGTCAGAAGAGAAAAAAGCGGAATTATGGGAAGGTTTTGAAATAATAGAAACACAAAAAATAGGACCAGGCAGGCATGAAGAATTTCATAAGATGTTGGAATATTTGGAAAGCGTCTATTTAAAGTAAGATTTACTATTGACTATTGGGCTATTGGGGTCTGACCAAGCTATCTATCTTAATTTAAATTAAAAACGTTCCATAAATAGGTGTTATCATTGCCCAAATATCGTTCTTAAAAATATAAAATATTTTATCTTTTTAGTAATTTATCTTGGTCAGACCCCTATAGTAATTGTCTCTTTTTTCAGATATGTCTGTGAGACACAGAACATCTTCGCGGGATCGGATTTCAGATCGATTGTACTTCTTATGAGTTCTTCATCTTTACACAGACTTTCCTCAATAAATTTGTTGATATTTTTTCAGGTTTATCAATTTAGACTTTTTGCTTTTGTAATTTTTCAAATTTGTCATGCCAGGCACATTTGTTACAATAAGTCTCTGTTTCTTTTCCCACTACAGGCGCTATGGATTCATTGACGTCCGAATTAAAGCAAATCTCACCATCTGGGCATTCGAATTCATAGATTTCATATTCATCGTCCAGATCCTTTATATAAAATTTTTCACATCCGCATTGAGGGCATTTCATTGATTTACCTCACATATTACTGTTTGCTTAAATAATTGCCTCATTACATTGGCCGGTCGATTAGGGCAACAGAGAACATTAATGATCTCGTTGAACTTCCCCAATTTCTAAAAACCATTAAAGAATTTCTGAAATACTCATATTTAAGACTGCTTTTTCAGAGCATCCAATGTTTCAAGGTCACACACATCAAAACTTTGTCCGCACCCACCACAAATCATCTCGCATTTATCAGGTGTACGCGTTCTCCGTTTCTTTAACTGTGCACGACATACCGGACATCTTAGGTCAATTTCATTATTTTTATTATCGGGATTGGTTTTCATAATGCTTTTCTTTGTCCATATTTTTGTTTAATCTAAACTGTGTGGCAACCATCTCCAACATGAATTTCGTTTATAGCAGACACATGTATTAAGATGAGTGACTGAATCGTGTATTTTCTGGTAGCCATTTATCACTGACAAATGCCCATTCATTCCACCTATTAATTGTTCCCAATGGGGTGCTCCAATATTAAAAAGGCCAGAATTTATTATCAAACCATATTTTTTCCTTTAAGGTTTTGTCGATATCAAGAAGCTAAC
>Ga0307420_1001435_pt1 | contig 10538 bp, 7 predicted proteins | sample SalMarWE160240MG_2_FD_202167 | JGI IMG/M metagenome (GOLD analysis project Ga0307420, IMG submission 202167) | Salt marsh sediment microbial communities from the Plum Island Ecosystem LTER, Massachusetts, United States - WE1602-40 | ecosystem: Environmental > Aquatic > Marine > Intertidal zone >... | reverse complement strand
TATGCTGATTCGCAAAGGCGACGCCGATGTGGTCATAGCAGGCGGCGCGCATTCGATGATTCACCCGCTGGGTCTGACGGGTTTCAATCGTCTGACCGCCCTGTCGACGAGAAATGACAGTCCCGAGACGGCATCGAGACCGTTCACTGCCAGCAGGGACGGCTTCATACTCGGCGAAGGTGCAGCGATACTTATCCTCGAATCCCTCGCTTCCGCGAAAAAGAGAGGTGTCGAAATTCTGGCCGAAGTCATCGGCTACGGCAGCAGCTCAGATGCGTTCCGTGTCACCGATATGCACGAAGAAGGCAGAGGTGCGGCCCAGGCGATAAACGCGGCACTTGCTGATGCTGGCATTACATATAAGGACATCGATTACATCAATACCCACGGCACGAGTACCGTCGAGAACGATTCGGTCGAGACCAAGGCCATCAAAGCCGTATTCAAGGAAGAAGCGAAGAACACTCCCGCCAGCAGCGTCAAGAGTATGCTGGGTCATTTGATCGGCGCCGCCGGCGCCGCCGAGATGATTACCTGCGTTCTGGCAATCCGGGACAATATCGCACCGCCCACAATGAACCTGAACGATCCTGATCCCGCGCTCGATTTGGACTATGTCCCCAATAAGCCCAGAAAAATGCCGGTCAATATCGCCATGAACGAGTCCTTCGGTTTCGGCGGACAGAATAACGTAGTAATTATTCAAAGATATCAGGACTGATAATGATTGATATTAAACAAATACGTGAAAATCCGCAGAAATTTAAGGACGCCTGCGAGGCGAAAAAATTCACTGCCGATATCGACAGATTGATTGAAGTGGATTCGGAGCTGAAAACTATCAAGCAGAAACTGCAGGATATTTCCACGGACAAAAACCGCATCGGCAAATCCATCCCTAAGCTATCGGCGGATGAAAAACAATCGGCCTTGTCACAGCTTGCAGAACTCAAGCAGGAAGAAGCTAAGCACAATGAGGATCTCGGGCAACTCCAGCCTCAGTTCGATGAGATTATGCAGCAGGTTGCTCAGCCGGCGGATGATGATGTGCCGCTGGGCAAGGACGATACGGAAAATACCGAAATACGGAAAGAGGGTGAAATCAGACAGTTCGATTTCGATCCTAAAGACCATGTCCAACTGGGCCTGGCATTGGGCATGATGGATATCGAGCGGGGCGTAAAATTAGCGGGATCAAGAAATTATTTCCTGAAAGGCGACGGTGCCCTGCTACACTGGGCGGTTCTGCGGTTCGCGATGGATTCTATGGTCGACAAACGTTATGTCCCTTTGTCGGTGCCGCTTCTTATGAAAGACGAGGCGATGCGAGGGACAGGCTACTACCCCGGCTCCGAGGAACAGACCTACCGGATGGAAAAAGACCAGCTTAATCTTGTGGGCACCGCGGAGGTCCCGCTGACGGCTTACCGGATGGGTGAGATTTTGAGCGCCGACGAGCTGCCGTTGAAATACGTCGCTTTGTCAAGCTGCTTTCGGCGAGAGGCCGGCGCCGCGGGTAAAGATACCTACGGCCTGTACCGGATCCACCAGTTCGACAAGGTCGAGCAGGTGGTTATCTGTGAAAACAGCGCTGAGACGAGCAGAAAATTCCACGAGGAGATTTTAGCTAACGCCGAGGCCGTAATGAAGGCGCTCGAGCTGCCCTACCGTGTCGTCAACGTCTGCACCGGTGACCTCGGGCGAGGCCAGGCCAGGAAATTCGATATCGAGGCATGGATGCCCTCACGCGGCAATTATTGCGAAACGCACAGCGCCAGCAAGTTCTACGAATTCCAGGCCCGGCGAATGAATCTCCGCTACAAAGAACCTGTCACCAAGAAGAACGTTTTCTGTCACACGCTCAACAACACCGTCATCGCCTCGCCGCGAGTCCTGATCCCCCTTATGGAGCTTTACCAGAACTCCGACGGCTCGATAACGATACCTAAAGTTCTCCGCCCATATATGAACGGCAAAGAAAAAATCATTCAACCTTCGTAATCCAGGGAGCCTTAATTATGACCAAAGAAGAAGTCCTCGAATTCGCAAAGAAGAATCCTATGTTCAGTCTTGCCACAACCGATGGCAGTCAGCCTCATACGCGTATGATGATGGTATGTAGAGCCGATGAGAACGGTATCTTGTTCACCACCGGCAGGGATAAGGATGTCAACAAACAATTGCAGGCCAATCCTGCGGTCGAAATGTGCTTTTACAACGCTGGCGACGAAAACCGCCAGGTCCGTATCGAAGGCACCGTGGAGATGCTTGATGATCTGGAGCTAAAGAAACAGATTCTCGAAGACTTCCCGTTCCTGAAACCATGGATCGAGCTACAGGGCTACGAAGTCATGATCCCCTACATCCTGAAGAACGGCAAAGCCACAACATGGTCAATGACAACTGCATTCGAGCCCAAGCAGTACATAGAATTATAAATCTGACCGGCAGCCTTGTTTGAGCCTATTTTAGCGCACCTTGGGAACAATAAATATATCTTTCTTGCGTTCCCTCGCCACACTTGTCATTTCCGCCAAAGTGTGAATCTGCATTCAGTAGCCACAGACGCACTGCAAACACGAAAAAGAGAGTACTTTTACCCAAAAGGGCAAGATTAGTGCTCAGATGAGCCATTTTTCCTGGTTTATTAGTCGTTGACAACCATTACTGAATTTAGTAGAAATTCTGAAATATGCTCAGTGTGTAGTGGGAGCCGAAAACAGGAATGTGTGGACGTGTGAGGAAAGTTAGCCGCTCACGTTTGGATCTGTTAAAAGGAGAATGAAATGCCTCAGAAAGACGGCGACGGCAAGTCACGAAGTGAGATTGCCATCCAGGCGATCGCCATCATTATGCTTTGCGGTATCATCGCAATCGTTATATTCGCATTAAATGCTCCGGACATCGGGAGTTGGCTTGCAAACGCCAGTGTCGGAGTTATTGTTGCGGGGGCGTCTGCTCTTGTCGGCGGTCTTCTCGGATTCCTGTTTGGGATTCCCCGCACACTTCAGGGTGACAGCAATGCCTCCGGATCAAACAAAACGCATGAAGGTGCTGGAGAACAATCTGCTGCTCAGAAGGTGAGCTATCAGGCAAACACAAATTTAGAGCAGATCTCGGATTGGTTGACTAAGATATTAGTAGGTGTTGGACTGACGCAGCTCACTTCAATCCCGGCAAAGCTTGAGACTCTGGCAAACTTTATTGCGCCGGGCCTGGATGCAGTTTCAGAGCCGAGTGTACTGGCACTGGCAATATTGATATACTTTACTATTTGCGGTTTTCTTTTTAGTTATCTCTGGACCCGTCTCCACTTCGCAACAGCACTGCGAGAGGCTGATGTGCAAGCTCTCACCAGCAAAGTGGAAGAGGCCGGTGAAAAGGTAAGCAGGCTTGAACGGCAGTCCTCCCTGGATGCAAAGGCCTTGAGCCTCGTACAACGTCACCTCGATCCCCATCCTGACTCGGAGACAGTACCGAAAGACGAACTCCACGAGGCAATTGTCAAGGCATCGCCGTCTGTGAAGACGACTATCTATTATAAGGCATGGGAAATCAGACGCAGGAACTGGAGAGATAAAAGAGACAAACACAAGATGGAGCGCACGATACCAATTTTTCAGGCACTCGTGGACAGTGATGTTGACAATGAATACCATGCGAACCATGGACAGTTAGGTTTTGCTCTGAAAGACATGCTTGAACCGGATTGGGTGCGGGCTGAGGCTGAACTCACTAAGGCAATTGAAATTCGAGGTGATTGGAAAATAAAGCGTTGGCTTTTTTACGAATTGAACCGTGCCATCTGTCGCATTATGATCGCGGAAAGCGAGGATAAGGGAGAACCTTCAAGTCCGGAGACGAAAGATAAGATCATGCAGGACCTGCGTACTGCGGCCGAGAGCAAGGATCTATCAAAACTAATTATCGAGAATCCGATAATCTCAAATTGGATGAAGCAAAATCAGGTCAAGAAAGAGCAGCTCCATGCTTAGATTTCTCAGATGTCTCCTGAACTTAAACAAATGAGACATTCCGCCAGTTCATACCGGAATACCATTGTTTCGGAAGGAGGCCTAAGCAGAAAACTGGTTCCAGGCTGCCCTCAAGCACCCATTTTGAAACAGGGAAGAGATGTGCGAGGAGAATGTGAGGTTAGGACATTATCATGCGAAAAGTTACTTTATTCTTCTGTGCAGCATTGTTTGTATTAAGTGTTTGTGTTTTCGACTGTTTCGGGGCCTATGATGCAGTGATAAAATCAGGGCGGATCTATGATGGTTCCGGCGGATCGTCGTATGTTGCCGATGTCGCGATTGAAGGTGATCATATCGTTGATATCGGGCAACTTGAAACGGATGCGGATTTGGTGATTGATGCACAAGGTCTTGCCGTGGCGCCGGGTTTTATCAATATGCTGAGCTGGGCGACCGACTCTCTTATTGAGGACGGCAGATCGCAGAGCGATATTCGCCAGGGCGTGACTCTCGAAGTTATGGGCGAAGGGTGGTCGATGGGGCCTCTCAACGAGATTATGAAGCGGGATATGCTCGAATCTCAGGGCCACATCAAGTACAGCATCGAATGGACCACACTCGGAGAATATCTCGAATACCTTGAAAGAAAAGGCGTATCGACCAACGTGGCCTCTTTCGTCGGCGCAGCGACCATTCGTGTTCACGCTCTCGGATATCAGGACAGGACGCCGACTTATATGGAACTTCAACAGATGCGGCGATTGGTCGGCCAGGCAATGCGGGAGGGAGCGTTGGGCGTCGGCTCGGCTCTAATTTACGCTCCCGGCGTGTATGCCGATACGGATGAGCTGGTCGCTCTTGCCGAAGTGGCGGGCAAATACGGGGGAATATATATTTCGCACATCCGCAGCGAGGGTAACCAACTGCTCGAAGCTTTGGATGAATTGATAACAATCTCGCTAAAGGCAAACGTCGCCGCGGAGGTCTATCACATGAAAGCCGCCGGCAAAGCGAATTGGCCTAAACTGGATGCTATGATTGAAAAGATTGACAAGGCCCGGGCCGAAGGACTCAGGATTACTGCGGATATGTACACCTACACAGCGGGTTCGACTGGCCTCGACGCCGCGATGCCTCCCTGGGTCCAGGCCGGGGGACATCGTGCATGGGTGACGCGGCTGAAAGATCCGGCAATCAGGCGACGTGTTTTGCGGGAGATGTCCACACCCACCGACGAATGGGAAAATCTGTATCTTCTGGCCGGCTCGCCTGAAAATGTTCTCATAGTGGGATTCAAAAACGAAAACCTCAGACATCTGACCGGGAAAACGCTTGCCCAGGTCGCCGGCATGAGAGGCAAATCACCTGAAGAGACGGCAATCGACCTTGTGATAGAGGACAACAGCAGGGTCAGCACGATTTACTTTCTGATGTCTGAAGAAAATGTGAAAAAGCAGATCAAGCTTCCCTGGGTCAGCTTTTGTTCAGACGCGGGTTCATCTGCCCCGGAGGGAGTCTTCCTGAAATCGAGCACGCACCCCCGTGCATACGGGAATTTCGCCCGGCTGCTCGGCAAATATGTCCGGCAGGAGAAGGTCATCTCATTGGCCGAGGCGGTCAGGCGTTTGGCGTCACTTCCGGCCGGCAATCTCAAACTCGACCGGCGGGGAAAACTCGAAACAGGATATTACGCCGACATAGTCGTTTTCGATCCGGATACGATTTCCGATCATGCGACGTATGAAAAACCGCACCAGTACGCGACCGGCATGGTCCATGTTTTCGTTAACGGCACACAGGTACTGAAAGACGGCGAACATACCGGCGCCAAACCCGGCCGGGTTGTGCGCGGACCCGGTTGGAAGAAATAAGTCCGTGAAATTGCACTTGAGTCTTGCCCTTCGAGTTTGTAGTCTGTTTTGTCATGGATGACATCCGGCGGAAATTGGAACTCATCGATAGGCAATTAACGGGCCCGAATTTTCACGAGCGAGTCATCAGCACGTGTCCTCTTGTATTTGTCGCCATCGGTTTAATAGCGGGCATCCTGATACAAGAGAAGGCCGGCCTGTCGGTCTATATCTGGTTGATATTACTTGCCATGCTGGCAGTGATGGCCGTTTTCTTCTTTGTCATGCCACAATTTTCCTCTGCTGGGCGATACGTCACGGCGTACCTTGCCCTGGCCTGTTTTGTCTGTCTCGGTGCGATTCGGCTGAGCAGTTTTCATCAGCCGGAGCCGAACGACATCTGCAATTTGGTAACCGACGAGCCAAAGCTGGCAACGATTTGCGGTTATGTTATTACCGAGCCTTACATTAACAGATATCCCGACTGGGAATTTGCCCGATTCAAACACAGCGATCCGACCAGCAGCTTTTATCTTAAAATTACTGAAGTCGAGGGCATCGCCGGTTGGGCGGCAGTGACGGGCACCGTCCGTGTGCAGGTTGGCGAGCCGGTGCTGGACCTGCAGCCAGGCGACAATATCCAGGCCTATTGCTGGCTGGACAGATTCGGGCCGCCCACGAATCCGGGCCAGTTCGATACCGCTGCCTACCTGGCGAGGAGAAATGTAATTGTCGGAGTATATATCGAGTCACGCGACGGCATCGAATTACTTCAAAGGTCCCGTACCGGGTTGTTCATAAGGCTCAGAACTCGAATAAGGCAGGCGGCAACGAGAGCTTTGGTGGGTGACCTGCCACAAGAAGAGAGCAGCCGTGGTCTGTTGCAGGCGCTATTGTTGGGTTACAGGCGGGATATCGATAGCGACACTTACCGCGCCTTTCGCAAAACGGGCCTGCTGCACTTTATCAGTCTGTCCGGCATGCATCTCGGAATCCTGTTTGGGATTATATGGTGGCTGTCTAAGATAATGGGATTTCTGAAGCCGGCCCGGTCGGTCATCTGCGCCGTTGCTGTCGCTGTTTTTTTGATGGTTGTGCCACCGAGAGCGCCGACTGTAAGGGCGGCGATTATATGCTGGGTATTCTGTGCATCCATTTTCTTCCGCCGACGTTCCAATCCAATTAATACATTATCGTTAGCTGCGATTATCCTTTTGCTGACCAGGCCGACGCAGTTGTTCGAGGCTGGCTGGCAATTATCGTTCGCCGCGGTGCTCGGAATCCTGCTTTTTACGGAGCGAATGCACTTTTTTCTATATGAAAAGATAACAGGCCTGCGCCGGCGCAAAGGAGGTCAAAAAACAATAGTGTCCTACCGTATGTCTCCAAGCCCGGGACCGTATCTACTGAGGTTATTTTCTGCAGGCCTCGCAGCCTGGCTGGGTGGCGCCGGAATTCTGCTGTACCACTTTTATACAATCAATCCGTTGGCGGGCTTATGGACGGTATTGGTCTTTCCCTTAGTCAGCGCGATCCTGACCCTGGGCTTTTTGAAGATGATCTTGTTTTTTCTGCTGCCTACGCTTAGCTGGATTTTGGGCATCGCAGCAACATTTCTGTCGGACGCTCTTGTCTGGGTAGTAAAACTCATAGCGCATCTGGATATTTCTCAAATACTCCTCGGCCGGGTGTCACTTGCACCTGTCATTCTATACTACTGCATCATTATCTTTGCCGGCTATGCGTATTTTCGCCGACCCATGATAAAACGAGCAATCTGCACCTTCATGCTGTGTTCGTTGATAATTTACCTCGGTGCATTAAAATGGCAAAGGACACATCGGGACAATCTCGTGCTGACCTGCCTCGACGTCGGTCACGGCCAGGCAATCCTGGCACAGCTTCCGGGCAAAGCCAACGTTTTATTCGATGCGGGCTCGCTCTATGGAAACGACATCGGCACACGAATTGTATCGCCATATTTGGATTATATTGGAATACGAAAAATCGACGCTCTGATAATCAGCCATAACGACACCGACCATATCAACGGTATTCCGGAAGTCGTTGAAAACTGCGACGTAAGAAGCGTCTATGCTAATCGTGCCTTTTTGGACAGAAAGGATGTGTGGGGAACGGCAGAGTTTCTAAACGATTGCCTGATCGAGAAAGGCCTCGAAATAAAACGCATAGGGGCGGAGATAAAATTAAGCTCCGGCGCGAGCATGAAAATATTATGGCCGAATGAACAGCTTTATAATAATGAGGATTTAAGTGACAACGACAAATCGCTGGTTTCACTAATCGAATTTGTCGGCGTAAAGATACTTTTGTGCTCCGACATCGAAGAATTTGCACAAAGGGAGCTTCTTCGGCTACACCCCGATCTTAAAGCGGACGTCGTCGTTGTTCCCCACCACGGCTCAGCTTCGACGCTGGACGCCGAGTTCATGGGACATCTCGATGCCGATATTCTAATGTGCAGTTGCAGTCGAAGGCAGTATGAAAGAATGGGTCGTGACACCGAGTCGGTGGGGTCCATCCCGACCGATGCCAGGTTACTCTATACATCTGAAGATGGGGCCATTACCGTTTTCATCGATAAAAACGGCATGACGAAAACCGATGTTTTTAAGAAGTAGCCGGCACAGCCATAACTGGCGCGAATCCGGAGGTTTTTATCCTCTTATATTCACAACGATTTCGACTCTGCGGTTTTTTGCCTTGCCGGTGGCGCTTGCATTCGAAGCGACAGGTCTGCTTTCTCCACAGCCCACCGCCCTGATTTTGTCTTCGGGAATCCCTCGCTGTATCAGATATCTGGCCACAGTAAGAGCACGCTGAGATGATAGTTCCCAGTTATCTTTCCATTTTGACTTTTTGATAGGATCTGTATCGGTATGCCCAATCACATCTATCTGTTTTCCGTTGTATTTCTCCCGCAACACCGAGCGAATATGATCAAGCTCGACACTGGTTGCTTTCATTAACGTAGCTTGTCCCGAACCAAACAGTATTGAATTCTGAAGCGTTACCGTAATTGTCCCTGCGGCCGCATCAAAAGCTACATCATAACCCTCGCCGAAGCCTGTTGCATCAGCCGGCGTTTTGCTTTGCTGTTCGATCTGTCTTTGCAGTTCCTCGATTGTCTGCTGGCCCTGTGTAACCTGATCGGCAAGCATGCCCTTTTCCGACCTTTCGCGATCGAGCAGACCCTTCAGATTCTCATGCTCTACGCTCAGAGCTCCATATCTTTTCTCCCAGTTGACACAGCCGGGCAAAAGAGTAATAAGTACGAAACAGGTTAGCAGAGCGATTGTTTTTTTGTTGGCAGCTCGCATTTGATATCTCCTTATAATGCTGAAATAAAACCCCTTTTTTTCAACGATAGAAAATAAAATCTATCCGGTTCAAAATCAAGTCATGTAGAATCATAACAACAAATATACCCAAAGACAAGAAGGGACCGTAGGGAATTTGTCGAATTTTTTTAAAAAACATTTGAAAGCCGGCCCAGGCGAGGCCGAAAAACGGCGCGATGAAGAATGCTACAACAACGAGAACCGGCCCGATTACCGCCCCGGCGGCGCCCATGAGATGCACATCGCCGAGCCCCATGGCCTCTTTTCCGAAGGCAAATGTGCCGAAGATACGGACGCCCCAGACAATCCCGCAGCCGATAAAGTAGCCCCACAAACTGCCCAGAAGTCCCGCTACGACAGGATGTTGCATTGGAAAATTATTCTGTGACTCTATCGAGACCATGCTGCTGATAATCCAGTAAGCCGCCAGCGAGCAGACGATTATTGGCATTAGGAATACAATTTCTCTGAACGCCTCCAGCCTATGGTTAAATTGCTGCTCCGGGATTTCCTCCGTTGATCCGGCCGAATCGTCCTTTGCCGCGTTATCTTTCTGCTCGACCTGGCCGCCTTCTGCATGTTCATCTGTTTCATAGCTTCTCTTAAGCAGGCCGCTCGCCAGCAGTCCCCATGATATGGCCAGCCCTATCGCCGCGCCGAGTGCCAGCGAGCCCGTAGTAGCAGAGGCAACCGGCAGAAGCGAGTATTCTCGAATCAGCGCAGGGTCAATGAAGTATGGCCCGACGGCCGAGCCGATGAGGCCGACGACGGTCACGAGCCAGCAGATTGACAGTGGAATGATCCAATGCTCCAGGTCAATAGCTGAGGCGGCGATAAAGGCCGATAGCAAAATTATGTGGAGAAGATAAATGAGCCAGCACCGGCCCGGAAATGGCTGGAGCTCTTCTCGCAAATTAGTATTAAAATATAAAATAAACAGGCCGAGGAACACCAGGGCCGTCAGCAGCTCGATGAGAAAATAGCGAGGTGATATCGGCACTCTGCAATACCGGCACTTCCGGCCCAAAAGCAACCACGAAAACAGCGGTACATTGTCATAAAAACGAATGTGTTTGCCGCACGAGGGGCACGATGAAGGCGGAGTTACCAGGGACTTATCGCGTGGCATGCGATAAATGACAACGTTCAGAAAACTGCCAATGCAACAGCCAAACGCAAAGATAAAAACAAACCAAATCCAATCAGGTACTGCCACAACGCCTCCATTGCATAAGCAGTATATCATCGTTTATCTTCTTACGATTTTAAGCCCTTCTGTTTTTTCTGGCGAAGGATGGCGGCGACTTTTGTCTGTAGGCCAAACAGGCGGATAAAGCCGGTCGCGTCGG
>Ga0307420_1001425_pt1 | contig 10553 bp, 13 predicted proteins | sample SalMarWE160240MG_2_FD_202167 | JGI IMG/M metagenome (GOLD analysis project Ga0307420, IMG submission 202167) | Salt marsh sediment microbial communities from the Plum Island Ecosystem LTER, Massachusetts, United States - WE1602-40 | ecosystem: Environmental > Aquatic > Marine > Intertidal zone >... | reverse complement strand
CAGCCCGGTGATGGGCTACGCCACCGGCACCGGGACTCTGGGGCTGGCTTTTTACAAGGAGGATTAAATGGTTTACAGCATTATCGCTGTGGTTCTGGGTTATCTGCTCGGTTCTATTCCCACGGCCTATATCGTCACCCGCCTGGCTAAGGGTGAGGATGTCCGCCGGCTGGGTGGGGGTAATGTTGGCGGCCTTAATGTCTACCGTGAGGTGGGCTTTTTGCCGGCGGTGGTGGTGGCTGTCGTTGACCTGGGCAAGGGAGCCGCCGCCGTGGCCATAGCCTGCTGGCTGCTGGGTGTTCCCCTGCCCCTGACTCAGGCTGCTGTTTCGCAGCAACTATTCGTCCTGGCGGCGGCGCTGGCGGCGGTGGTCGGGCATAACTGGATGCTTTTCCTCAAATTCAGCGGGGGCAAGGGGATGGGCCCGGCTATAGGCGGCCTGCTTATCCTGCTGCCCCTCTACGGCTATCCGCTGGGGTTGGCCTTCTTCTTTGCCGTAGTCCTTACCCTCTTTATTATCACCCGCAATGTCGCCCTTTCGATGGGGGCGGGGCTGTTATCTATGCCCTTTATCGCCTGGCTGGGCATGAAGTCGACGCCGTTTATCATCTTCAGTATTGTCCTCGGATTGATAATACTGGCCAAGTTTACCCCCACCGCCCTGAGGGCCGTGGCCAAGACGCGGAGCGTAAAGGGCTTTATCTTTGACCGCGGGCAAAAAAGCAAAAGGCAGTAAACTGTCTAGTCAAACGGCGGCAAACCTTCTATAATGGGGGATGTGGAAGACAGCAGGCTTCTTTCTGATGTGCAGCGGTTGAGCAGATGCACTCAACCACTCTGCAGTGGGTACCTCCAGAGATATTACCGTGTGGCGGGACACTAATTCTATAAAAAGAGACAGGGGGTTACGGGAACATGGAAGAAGAGCTTAAGAAATTAAAGGGCCTATTGGAAAAATTATCTAATGCTCACGGCATTTCCGGATACGAGGGCAATGTTAGAGACATTATCAGGAAAGAAATAAAGTCGTACGTTGACGAGGTCAAAATTGATAGCTTTGGCAATTTAATCGCCATTAAAAAGGGCAAGTCCCCGTCGGTGATGATAGCCGCCCATATGGATGAGATAGGGCTGATGGTCAAATACATCGATGACGAAGGCTTTATCCGGTTTGCCACGGTGGGTGGTTGGTTTGCCCAGACGCTGGTTAACCAGCGGGTGTTGCTGCATACCAAAAAGGGAACAATGGCCGGAGTTATCGGCTCCAAGCCGGTGCACGTGATGGAGGAAGAAGATAAGAAGAAGACGATAGAGACCAAGGATATGTTCATTGATATTGGTGTCTCGTCAAGGGACGAAGCTACGGCGATGGGAATTGAACCCGGCATACCGGTATCAATGGACCGGAAAATGGTGGCGCTGGCCAATGATAATGTCACCGGTAAGGCTTTTGATGACCGCGCCGGCGGTGTGGTGCTGATTAACGCCCTGGAGAGAATCGCCGGTATGAGCTTAAAGCCCACGGTAATGGCCGTGTTCACCGTCCAGGAGGAGGTGGGGTTGAAGGGGGCTAAAACTTCTGCTTTCGGCTTAAACCCCGATGTTGCCGTTGCCATCGATACCTGCATACCGGGGGACCACCCCGGCATAAAAATGGCCGACTCCCCGGTTAAGGTTGGACAGGGGCCGGCGATTACGATAATGGATGCCGGCGGCCGGGGGGTGATTACCCACCCGAAGGTGCTGGAGTGGCTCCGTGAGACGGCCAAAGCCAAGGGTATTCCCTACCAGATGGATGTCACCGAGAGGGGCACCACCGATGCCACCGCCATCAGCCTGACGCGTGAAGGTATTCCCTCGGGGGTGATTAGCGTAGCCTCTAGGTATATCCACACGCCGGTGGAGGTATTGAACCTTAAAGACCTGGCCAGCACCGCCGACCTGGTGGTAGAGGCAATTAAGTCGGTGGGTAATTACTTCTAGGGGGCTTTATCGTGAAGATTAAATATTTAGGGCATGCCGCCTTTGCTATCACCTCGAACAATGGAGTTAAGATAATCACCGACCCCTACACGCCCGCTCCTGATTTGACCTACGGCGAGATAAACGAGTCGGCCGATATCGTTACCGTGAGCCATGGGCATCATGACCATAACAACGTAGCTGCGGTGAAGGGTAATCCCGAGGTGGTGAGCCGGGTGGGCAAGTCAGAGATTAAGGGTATAGAGGTCAGGGGTGTTGCCAGCTATCATGACGATACCGGGGGGAGACGGGCGGGTAATAACCTTATCTTCTGCTTTGAGGTAGATGGGGTAACCGTCTGTCACCTCGGTGACCTGGGTCACCGGCTCGATGACAGGCAGCTAAAGGAGATGGGCCGTGTTGATGTATTGCTCATACCGGTGGGTGGTAACTATACCATTGATGCCAAAGTTGCCACCGAGGTCTGCAGCCAGCTAAAGCCGAGGGTAATTATCCCCATGCACTATAAGACGGCCAAGGGCCTTCCGGGTATTTCTGGGGTGGATGGTTTCTTAAGCGGCAAGGCCAATGTCAGCCGGCCGGATTCCAGCCAGGCGGAGTTCAAGCCGGGGGAACTGCCCGCCACCGGTCAAATTATAGTGCTGAAACCGGCTTTATAGCCTCAAAACTGTTTACCATAACTGTTGACTATAATGGTATAATAATATATGGGGGCGAGGCTAGAGGGGATTGAGAAGGATAACTTGGATATAACCTGTATTGTTCTTGCCGGTGGCAAGGGCTTGCGTTTGGGGCGGGACAAGGTTCAAGAGACGGTTGACACCGATAGTTTGCTCCAGCGGGTGTTATCTCAACTTACCCACTTTAACCGGGATATTATCATAGTTACCGCTGATAAGAAGCCCCTTCCCCGTTTTCATGGCTATCAGAGAGCTAGAGCGGTAACTGATATCTACCCCGGTAAAGGTGCCCTGGGTGGCATCTATACCGGACTGGCTGAGTCAAACTCAACCTATAACCTGGTTGTCGCCTGTGATATGCCCTTCTTGAATCAAGCCCTGCTGCGTTATATGGTGGGGCTTTCGGCTGGCTTCGACCTGGTGGTTCCCCGCCTGGGTGAGCTGGTGGAACCGCTCCACGCCGTTTATGCCCGGAGCTGCCTGGCTCTTATAGAAAGGCTGCTAAAGCGGGAAAGCTTGGAGGTCAGGGCGCTGTTTGATTTGGTTAAGGTCAGGTATGTGGAGGCTGGCGAGATTGACCGGTTCGACCCGCAGCACCTGAGCTTTTTCAATGTAAATACCGAGGCTGACCTTGAGAAAGCGCGTCAAATAGCAATGAGGTATGTAAAGCGATGATAAGCGTTGACCAGGCTTTGAAGAAGGTTCTGGAGCATGTAGATATTCTTGGGTCCGAAGAAAGGCCTATCTTAGATTGCCTTGGGCAGGTTCTGGCCGAGGATGTATTTTCTGCCATCAACATACCTCCGATGGATAATTCGGCCATGGATGGCTACGCCGTCATGGCAGCCGATACCAGTGGTGCCAGCCGTAAGTCGCCCTGTATACTGCGTGTTATTGATACCGTTGCCGCCGGGGCTATTGCCCGTTTGAGGGTGGAGCCGGGTACGGCTATCAGGATTATGACCGGGGCGCCGATACCCGGAAGTGCCGATGGCGTGGTCAGGTTTGAGGATACCGATGAGTCAGAGCGCCAGGGTACTCCTGCCGAGGTGGGCGTCCTGATTGAGGTGGTGCCCGGGGCTGAAATCCGGCGGGCGGGGGAGGATATTGCCGCCGGGTCGCTGGTGTTAAGTAAGGGGACGGCGCTCAGGGCTTCGGAAATTGGTGTTTTGGCGTCACTGGGTTGCGTTAAGGTGAAGGTTATCCGCCGCCCGGTGGTGGCTATTTTATCCACCGGCGATGAGATAGTGGACATCGCCCGGCCGCTGCCCGGCGGTAAGATATACAACAGTAATAGCTATAGCCTGGCGTCTCTGGTCCGGCACTACGGCGCTGTTCCCAGGATGCTGGGCATAGCCCTGGACAACGAGAATTCGCTTATGGGTAAGCTACGTCGTGGATTGAGCGCTGACATGGTGATAACCTCCGGCGGTGTTTCTATGGGTGATTACGATGTAGTTAGGGAGGTTCTGGCAAAGCAAGGCGAGATTGTCTTCTGGCGGGTGCGGGAAAAGCCGGGGAAGCCCCTGGTCTTTGGGATGATTAAGGGGCGGGACAAGGCTAAAGATATACCCTTCTTCGGCCTGGCCGGTAATCCGGTCAGCGCTATGGTTAACTTTGAGCTTTTTGCCCGTCCGGCGATTCTTAAGATGAGGGGCCGTAAGAATTTGACCAAACCCACGGTGCGGGCGGTGGTGGAGGACGCCATTAAAAATACCGACGGGCGCCGTGTCTTTACCAGAGTTTTTGTGGAGAAGCGCGGCGACGGGTACTTTGCCCGGCTTACCGGCCCCCAGGGTTCGGGGATTCTGACCTCAATGGCGCTGGCTAACGGGCTGGCCATTATTCCCGAGGATAAGCCCGGGGTGAAGCCGGGGGATGAGGTCGAGGTGATGATGCTGGACTGGAGTGAAGATGTTGAGTAGCCGGTCTTGGAGGCGGTTTTGATATTTGATGCTTCGGGATTCGTCTTTGAGCCGCCCTCGGTGTTATCCCGGGCACGGCGGGTTTTGATTAAGCCCAGCGCCGCTTACCCGGCGCCGTATCCGGTGACTACCAGCCGGAATATGCTATCGGCGATAATAGAGGGCATCCGGCGGATTAGTGATGCTGATATTCTGCTCCTGGCGGGCACGCCGGGAGGGGAACCCATACTTCCCGTGTACCAGGCCCTGGACTACGATTTTCCCCGCGTGCTGACTTTGGATGTGGAGGATTGTGTCTGGGTAGAGGTGGATAATCCGCTACCCAAGCCCCTGGTTGTGCCCACCTTTTGGGTGCCTAACGTTATCCTGTCCTGCGATTACCTGATAACGGTGGCGCCGTTAAAAGTGATTAGGGGTAAGAGTAATTTGAGCATAATGAACCTGCTTTCGGTGCTGCCCAGCAGCAAGTACGGTAAGGGGGCGCCAAGGGGCTGGAAATCCTTGTATGGTCTGGGTATTGATAAGGTGATAGCTGACCTCTATTTTACCCTTCCCTTTGACCTGGGGATTATCGAAGCCAGCCAGAAGTTCACCGCCCAGGATGGTCCTACCAAAGGTGAGGTTGAGGATTTTGGTAAGGTTTTTGTTGGTGAGCCCTATGAGATAGATAGCGAGGCCTCAAAAGAGCTGGGGCTTAAATCCAGTTACCTTGACTTGATTAAGGAGGCCAGAGTAGGCTTAGAAGGCTAGGTATAGACTGGCTCTCTAATACCTTATGCTAAACCCGGAATAGCTCCCGCTGTATTCCGCCCAACTGGTAACTACCTCTTCAACCCTGGCCGCTGGCGGTCCCACCTTAAGGTGACTTATTAGCTTTTCCAGTTGTTTCTTTTCACCCTCGGCGACAACCTCAACCGCCTCTCTACCGGGTAGGTTTCTTACGTAGCCGGCCAGTCTTAGCTCTTGGGCTTTTCGGGAGACAAAAACGCGGAAGAAAACGCCCTGGACATAGCCATATACTGTTGCCTGAACCGAAGCCAGGTCGCTACTACCCATCGCCTTATCCTCCAGATGAGCCTCAACGGGTAAGCTGCTATCTTTCCTCCTCCTCCTCTTCCTCTTTCCGCTTTTTCCCTTTTTTAACCACTTCCACGGTTACCGGAGGCGGCAAGATAGTTGTAGCGGCTATTTTCTTGGCGTCCTTTTTCGGTTTCTTCTTCGTTTCTCTGTGTCGGTAATCTCGCTTTCCCATAGTAACACCTCTATTTGAGCATGATAACCGGTGGCACGGCTAGCTAAAGTTTAGCAAAGAGACGCTATGGTGTAAAGTCGGTTGGAAGCTGGTCTAAAGCACTGCGGGCGGCTTCTTCTTCGGCTGATTTTTTGCTTTTGCCCGACCCCCTGCCCAGAACGGTGCCGCCCACTCTCACTTCTACGGAGAACCTTCGGTCGTGGTCCGGCCCTGTCTCTTCTATAACCTGGTAGGTGGGCGTTTGCTGGTGCCTGGCCTGGATAAGCTCCTGCAGTTGTGATTTATAATCGGGCGCTATCCCCTGGCTGAGCACCTTGTCTAGCTCTTTGCCCATCAACCTGAGGATGAAATCCCTGGTCGCATTAAGGCCCTGGTCGAGGAAAATAGCGGCTATTACTGCTTCCATAGCTCCGGCTAGGTTAGCTGGCTTACGCCGACCGCCGCTCGCCTCCTCCCCTTTTCCCAGGTAGAGGTAATCACCTAGGCTGATAGCCTTTGCCAGGCGGGACAGGGCGTCCCCGCGCACCAGTGAGGAGCGTAGCTCGGTCATTTCTCCTTCACTGGACTGGGGAAGGCGCTGATACAGCTCCTGGGCGATGATAAGGCCCAGGACGGCGTCGCCCAGGAACTCGAGCCTTTCGTTGGAGGTGGTGATGCCCGGGCTCTCATTAATATAGGAGCTGTGGACCAGGGCTTGCTCCATGAGGGAGGGGTCTTTAAACGAGACGCCCAGTGTATTTTGTAGTACGGCTAAATCGGTCATAGCTGGTTCCTTCTAATAGTTCAGCATAAGGGGTCAGGTGGGTAGTGTCAACTGGTTTTGTATTGCCCTCCAATTTGACCCTATGCTATAATCTACCTGATGCTGGGGAATCGTCTAGTGGTAGGACAGCGGACTCTGAATCCGTAAGGGAAGGTTCGAATCCTTCTTCCCCAGCCAACATTTTAGGTGGCGCATTCGTCTAGGGGTTTAGGACACCTCCCTCTCAAGGAGGAGATCACCGGTTCGAATCCGGTATGCGCTACCATAGACAAAAATACCCCCTGTTTTGAAGCTAAATTCTTATAACAGGGGTCTACTTTTTACCGATTTGCTACTAATTTGCTACTAATTTCGTCTTGATTATCGTGGTTGAGCAGCTTGTCAAAACTTTCTGCAGCTGCTTGTTGAATACCAGGGGCTACATGACTGTATGTGTCGAGTGTCATTTGAATACTGGTATGTCCTAGACGCTCCTGCACTATCTTCGGATGGATTCCCTGTTTTAGCATCAGGCTCGCGTGGGTGTGCCTTGCATCATGCAGGCGAATTACTTTTACACCAGCCCGAGCGGCTATTCTCTCCCATGCATACGTTATAGTATTCGGGCGTAGGGGTTTCCCAGAGTTACTGAACACCAAATCTGATTCACTTACAGTCTGTCCCAGTAGTAGAGCTTCAGCTTCCTTTATCTTACGGTGTTCACTAAGGACGAGGAAGAGAGAAGATGATATGGCTATTGTCCGACGGCTTTTTTCTGATTTGGGCTGTGTAAATATGTAAGTGCCGTCCCTCAGCTGGTGTAGACTACGACTAACGTAAATCTGACTATAAATGAAGTCTACGTCCTGCCACCGCAAGGCCAGCAATTCCCCTCGCCGCATTCCGGTGAAGAGCGCCGTGTAGAATAGAGGGTAATAACGGCTGTCTCTCGCAACTTCCAAAAAGTGGTTTACTTCATCCTCATTCCACGTCTGCATTGTCGAGCGTTTGAAACGTGGTGGGTCTACTGCATCAGCAACATTGCGGTTAACCAATCCCCATTTTACAGCAGTCTGTAAAGCTACATGTATCAAGGCGTGATGATACCGAACCGTCCGAGCACTAAGACCTCTATTCAGTCCTGTAGTGTAGTGCCTCTGCAGGTGTTCTGGTCTTAGTTGTGTCAACTGAATACTGCCAAGCTCGGGAATCAGGTATTTGTGGATAATACCAGTGTACCTGTCATAACTCCTTGGTGAAAGGTTAGGTTTAGCGTAATCCGATAGCCACTTCTCGAGATAGTTCCTCATTACAGTCTTGTCAGGCTTCACAAACGTACCCGAGTCAAGTTCGTGGATTAGCTTTGTCATCTGTTTTTCGGCTTCACGTTTTGAGGTCCCAGCGGTTATCCACTGCTGCTTACGCTTACCAGTAGATGGGTCTAAGCCCAACTGAAGAACGATCGTATAGTTTTTACTGCCTTTTCGTTTGATTATCCTGCCTCTCATTTTATGCCTCCCGATACTGCTTTAGAATAGAGAATTGAAGTTATAATATGCATCATTCCATTTTCTTTAGCCAATGAAGACTGGTTAACGAATTCGCGTAAAGCAACGAGGCCACCGCTTTTAACGATATCGAAGCAATCATCTATCATTTTTGTCTCTTCTGAAGAAAGGGGACGTCCTTTATGCTGCTTGATATCTTCGTGAGTTATTGTTCGCTCTTCCTCGATTGCATCCAAGATGTTTTGCTGGTATTCGGGAGGGATTGCATCCCACCAGGATACTAAAGCATCGTTGCTTAAAAAGTCTTCGCTGGCGAAGTAGAGTACATCAAGGTCAGAGGTGTTAGGATATTGTTCGTTCATCTGCTCGCTTACGCGCTCTCTCTGCGCATAGTTATCTGCTATAAAGAGAAGCCATAAAAGTTTTCTGTCATCGTCAAAAGCCGATTTACTAATCAATGGTTCAACAGCCGGATACAGACGGGCGATCCACCTGGCCTCTCTTATCGTTATTTCTCCAAGTGAGCCTTCTTCATCTTCGACTGCCTTTAGTTTCTGTATCTTGATGAGTATCGGGATAATGTCAGTCGGAATATTATATTGAGCGCAGGCTCCTATACTCCAGGGCTTCTCGAGTTCGCTGGGTTGCTTGTTGCGGGCTTCTGATATCATCCTGGCCAGGGTATCTTCGGTAGGTGAAACCTCTCCCATCCTCTCGATAAGTTCCTGAAGCCGCACCGCCAGAGCTCTCCGGGGCATCGTCTTGCTGTCGTAGATGGCCTGACTAATTATTAATTGTCTTACTTCATTAGGTATTTTCGGTCCTCTACCTGTCCTTCTTCTATTCATTCCGCTTGTTCCCTCTACATTATTCTATTCATACCTTGCGTGTGCTATATATATTCCTTAATAATATTAATATTAAGGCACCGATTCATAAATGTCAATAGCTTTTTATAAATATTTTTGGAGAGATTGCCATGGTGAACAATCGGCTAAAAGAATACAGAGAAAAGGCGGGGCTTTCACAGACCGAGTTGGGATGGCGGGCAAAGATGGCTGGCCAGAATATAAGCGCCATTGAGCGTGGTACACTGGCGCCCTGGCCCAGGGCTAAGAAGGCACTCGCCAAAGCCCTGAATGTTCCCGAAACCGAGTTATTCCCTGAGGACAGTATCAATGGACAAGACCCCGGATAATCGCCTGGTTTACTCCATACCTGAAGCGGCGCATGCCCTCCACTGCAGCAAGAGCCTGGTGTATGACCTGGTTAAGGCTGACAAACTCCCGCATGTCCACCTGTCGGAAAAGCGTGTGGTCATTCCGGTAGCTGCTTTGGAACGCTACTTACAGGAACAAAGCGAGGGCTTCAATGATTAATATGATTGAGGCTGCCCTCTCATATATTGATCAGGGATTTAAGGTATTTCCTGTCAAGCCGGATAAGAAACCTCTCACTCCCCACGGCCTTAAGGATGCAACACAGACCAAAGCAGGTGTTCGTGAATTCTGGAAACGCTGGCCGGATGCCGGCATTGCTTTAGTGACGGACGATTTATTAGTGCTGGATTTTGATGCTAAAAACGGGGGCCTTAAAAGTAAGGCAGCCATAGAGGCAAGGTACGGCTCGCTTCTCCGTACCAGGACTCACCGGACAGGCGGTGGTGGTGAGCACTGGATTTACCGCAATCCCAATGGCGCCAGTGTCCGAAACGCCGTTTCATTCGCTGGATATCCGGGCGTGGACTTGAGAGCAAACGGCGGTTATATCGTAGTACCACCAAGTCAACATGAAAGCGGCAAAAGATATGAAACAATCGACAACAGTGAAATAGCGCCGGCTCCAGACTGGTTAATGGATCTGGCAACAACGAAGAGGAAAAGGTTACGGCAGACTTCGTCAAAAGGTGAGCTGATACCGGAGGGTGAAAGGAACTCAAGGCTTACCAGCATTGCGGGATCGATGCGGCGTAATGGGATGTCACAGGAGTCTATCGAAGCTGCACTTCATGACGTAAACCAGCGCCAGTGCTCACCACCTTTACCTGACAGTGAAATTTCGAGAATAGCTAAAAGCGTAACTCGCTATGCACCAGACTATTTACCAGGGCCGGATGGAGCTGCTATCAAGTATTTTAACCTTACCGATCTGGGTAATGCAGAAAGATTGGTTAACCGGTATGGTGACGTACTGCGCTATTGTTACGAGCGCAAACGCTGGCTGGTCTGGAATGGCAAGGTATGGGAATGGGATGCCGGAAACAAGGTGGCAGCTCTGGCAAAACTCGCTGTAAGGAACATCTATCACGAGGCTGGGGATGAACTGGATGAAAAGAAAAGGAAAGACATAGCCAGTCATGCCTCTAAATCAGAGTCTGACCCCAGACTTACCGGGATGATAAACCTGGCTCAATCAGAACCTGGTATTCCCATCAAACTAACAGACCTCGATACCAACCACTGG
>Ga0307420_1001422_pt1 | contig 10559 bp, 9 predicted proteins | sample SalMarWE160240MG_2_FD_202167 | JGI IMG/M metagenome (GOLD analysis project Ga0307420, IMG submission 202167) | Salt marsh sediment microbial communities from the Plum Island Ecosystem LTER, Massachusetts, United States - WE1602-40 | ecosystem: Environmental > Aquatic > Marine > Intertidal zone >... | reverse complement strand
CGATCAAATCGCACCTGGCTGGGGCTGGCTTCCCGGTGCCATCGCGGAGCCCCACTTTGCCGGCACCGAGTCCTCCGACCGGCTGCGCAGCTTGTTGAACGCCCACCCCGACTGTCTGGGCCTGGGCATCCCTGCTGGCGTGGCACTGGCGCTGGGACCCAATGGTCGAGTGGAGACTGTAGGAGAAGGACAGGTGACAGTAGTACTAGGCAAGGTGGACCACAAGTCGGAGGGGTAACCTGTAAAAAAGTGTGACCATAGTCCTATAGACTTATCGACCATCCGTAGGGTATAATGGGCTTATGACCGCGCCGGTAGGCGGAAAGGAGGTGGTTGACTTGCTTTTCGTAGTACGGCAACGCGGGCAGGGTCTAGTTGAGTACGCTTTGATTCTCGTGTTAGTTGCTTTGATTGTGATCGTTATTCTGGCGCTGCTCGGGCCCGCAATCGGCAACATCTTTAGCAACATAGTCAGTCTTATTTAGCGCTCAACCAGGACCCAGCAAGAGCCTTCTCCTGTTCGTAGGGAAGGTTCTTGCTTTTATGCTGGGGACATCACAAACGTTCCCTCGATCAAGGGCGTAAATCGAACTGCTCGACGTTCCAGAGCTCAGAGACCTGGGTGGAATTGGGGGCCAGCCCGATGACCGTGGTGCGAACAAAGGTAACCTTCGGACGTTGGAAAAGCGGCAATGCCGGCAGACGCTCGGAAAAGACGCGCTGGGCCTCGGCTTGACTGGCCTCATACTCGCCACCACCGGGCAGAGCTTGGAGCGCCGCCAGACAAGCCGTATCGTACTCATCATCGAGAAAACCGGTGACGTTGGGTCTGTCCCAACGGTCGGCATCGGGTATTTGACTGCTGAGGAAAAGATCACACAGAGGATCAGAGATAACGCGCCAGGAAAACTGCGCCAGGTCGAACCGCCGGCCAAAGAGCGGTCCCTCCGGCCCCGGCGCGAAAAACGCATCGGGGGCCGCGATGTCCACAGAGATCTGAACGCCGCACTCGGCCAGATAGGTCTGGACAGCCTGAGCCGTCTGCATGCGCAGTGGGTCGTCGGTCGTCCGATAGGCGACCTGAAACGGTGTGCCATCGATGACGCCCGGGACGCCATGCGCCTCACACACCCCATCGCCATCATCGTCGTACCAGCCTGCACTCGCCAGGAGCGCCTGCCCCGCCACCGGATCGTGTGCCCAGGTAGCTACCCTCTCACCCGCGTAGAAGGGATGCTCGGGAGGTACATAACTATCCAAGACACGCCCCGATGTCCCCACCACCTGCTCGACCAGCGCCTGCCGATCGATGCATCGCGCAATTCCCTGCCGCACGCGCACGTCTTCAAAAAAATCCGGTCGATCATACTCCCGGTTAGGACTGATGCCAAAAGCCAAGAGCTCCCACTTGTCGCCATAGATGGGAAGCTCCTGAACTTCAGGAGGTAGATCGGGCAGCGCGGCCCGCACACCACTGGCGGCGTCGTGTGTGACCACGTCGCAGCGACCGGCCACGAGCTCCTGGGCCAGCACGATTGGATCTGAAATGAAACGATACACCACTTCGTCTAAACGAGGAAGACCGCCTGGCGCGCGAAAGTAACCGGGATTGCGCACTACAGTGATATGATCGCCGGGCACCCACTCGTGGATTTCAAACGGTCCCCACCCCAACGGCTGCCGCGTAGAGATATCGGCGTTGAGCAACTCGGCAGCGGAGAGATGGCCCCAGGTGTGACGGGGCAGCGGATGCCAAAAGTTGAGATAATAAAAGTGATCCAGATATCCAGGGATACCGCTCCAGACGACGGTCTGCGCATCCACAGCACGGTATTCGGCAGTGCGCTCGACGACGTGCTTATCGGTGGGCGTCGCCGGGTCAGCGGCCAGTTCGAAGGAGAACACCGAATCATCCGCTGTGAGCGGCGCGCCATCTGACCAGGCCAGCCCGGATTGCAGGGTAAACGTAACCACCATCCGCCGCATCTGGACGAGGGTGCCGTCAAAAGTCACTCGCTGCCCATCGGCATCCTCGACCGCCACGCCGGGGGACAGTGAGATCACCTGCCCATTGGCAGCGAGCACACGCTCCCCCACCCCTACGGCGGCCGTCTCCACAACAGCACGCGGATCCGCTGAACCCGCGCCATCGGCCAGATCAGGCAAGCCGGCTAGGATGACCGGCTGATACGTGTAAGAGCGATTATCCACTGGCCCGTCGTAGATGGCTTGCCAGACGTGACGGGCGGCGACGCTGTCGGTGCCATAGAGGTAAAGGGTATCGGGCTCGTCCCGCATGCAGACGGTGAGCACCTTGGGCTCGGGGGTCGGCGAAGGAGTGAGGGTCGGCGCAGATGTCGGGAGCAAAGGAAGCGGGTCAGCACAACACGTTGCACACAGCGCCAAAACCGTCGAGAGGGCGAATACTGCTTTGAGCTTCAAAGGCGTAGTTCACTCCTGGTCACGAATGTGGCTGCATTCTACTTTTCAGCGCAGCCCTTGTCAAGCCGAGGAGACGAGCATATAATTTGGGCGGTGTTTGTAGCGCGTGCTTGCCTGGAGGGCAGGCCCTTAGCGCGCTTCCGCGGCGATGAATCGCCGACTACGAACCGAACTTGGCCCACTATGCCTGAATTACCCGAAGTCGAAACAGTGGCCCGCGGATTGCGCGCGGCACTCGTTGGCCACACGATCACCGATGTCAAAGCGCTGTGGACGGCGCAGCGTCGTTCCGCCTGATCCAACAGTCTTTACACGCCGCCTCTCAGGCCAGACAGTCATCGACGTGAGGCGACGCGGGAAATGGATAGTGATGGCCCTGGACAATGACGACACACTGTTGATCCACCTGCGCATGTCCGGGCGCTTGGTGATAGAGTCACAGGCCTGTCTGGACAACCGCCACCTGCGCGTGTTGTGCCTTCTAAGTCAACTACTACCGGCTGAAAGCCGGTAGTAGTTGACTTCATTTCATGGATCGATCGGCAGCGCGACTTGCTTGGCAGCCCGGCAGGCTGCATCTACTACACTCCAACGCACGCGCCACCCAGCCGCTCTGGACAATCGCTTCGATCACTTGCGTATTGGCCACGGCTTCTTCCAGCGGCATCAGCACATCGGTATTATTACTGTTCAGGGACAAAAAATGAAGGTTTCAATTTTCGCCTTCAAGCGCGGACAATCCGAAAAGCGACACCTTTCAGCTTAACACAAAGACCCCGAATCCGCCTGGCGGCTGAACTAACGTAGCTATTGCGCAACCAGACGGGAGATGTTTGTTTAGGCATCAAAATTGAACTCTCAAACCGGGCCACATCTAGCCTAAAAAGCCTTCCAGAGCACCTTATCTGTATTGGAACCGCTTTTCTGCGCGCTTTTCGTTGAATCTGAGGGCCGTGAGCGCGAATTTAGCCACAAACTGCCCACTTTGGGCGCAAAAAAGATTCAATTTCATCACTCTAATAAACATGTTGGCTCTGGTTGCGCAACCGTTGCGCTAGTGCTGAAAGCACAGACCAAAAGGCTGGTCGGGCAAAGGAAAGCGAGCCGCAAGGGACGCGGATGGACTGGCAGGTAAAGGATGGAGGAAGAAGCGAAGGCCTTCCTGTAGTGGGGAGGATAGGGATTGCGCCTTCGGGAACAACCGTGAGTGGAATCTGAGGGCAACATCATCCCACGCGAAAGCGGGCCGACTTCCAAACCAGGTCGCTCGTTACGAGAGAGTGCGGATGCTGCATCCGTCGGAGAACCTTCGCAGGAGGGAAAGCAAATGACGGCGGTGGCAACACTGGCTGGTGCGCCCCCCTACCCAACGATCGACTGGCCCAGCATCGACTGGAGGAAAGTCAACCGCACGGTAAGAAGGCTCCAAGCGCGTATCGTAAAGGCGATAAAGGAAGGGAGATGGGGCAAGGTGAAAGCCTTGCAATGGCTCCTGACCCACTTGTACAGCGGCAAAGCCTTGGCCGTGAGACGAGTGACTGAAAACCGAGGCAAACGGACTCCTGGCGTGGACGGAGAAATCTGGGACACACCCAAGAAGAAGGCGCAAGGGATAGCAAGATTGCGCCAGCGCGGGTATCGAGCAAAACCACTAAGGAGGATCTACATCCCGAAAAAGGAGGGCGATAAACGGAAAAGGCCATTAGGCATTCCGACAATGTTCGATCGGGCTATGCAAGCCCTCTACAAGTTCGTGCTCGATCCCATAGCCGAAACAATAGGGGGACCCCAACTCGTACGGCTTCCGCAAGGAACGATCATCGGCGGATGCCATCGCCCAATGCTTCCAATGCTTTCGCCAGAAAACGTCGCCGACGGCAGTATACGAAGGCGATATTCGCGGATGTTTCGACAACATCTCTCACGAGTGGTTGTTGGAGAACATTCCGATGGAAAAGCGCATCCTGAAGCAGTGGCTCAAGGCGGGGTACATCGACCGAAACGTGTTCTACGATACGGAAGCAGGGACACCTCAAGGCGGAATCGCTTCGCCTGTACTTGCGAATACGACACTGGACGGGCTGGAAGTGGCTATCGTCAATCAGCCTCACCGGGGAACAAAGCGTCAAGCCAAGCTACACCTGATCAGGTTTGCCAATGATTTTGTAATCACCGGCAGCAGCAAGGCCCTCTTGAGCGAAGACATTGAACCCGGCGTCGTCGCGTTTATGGCCGAGCGTGGTCTGAGTTTGTCAGCGGAGAAAACCAAACCAGCGGGTGAAGCTGACGGGCTAATCGGGCTCTAGATCGGTGATATGCGCACGCTTGACGGTGAGTGGCTATAGAAGTCAGTGGGTTGGGGCAAGCGAAGCGAGACCCAACAATCCAAGGCCCGCAAAGCCCTGACACAGGCCACAGAGAAGTCACGGCGGTGAGTTGGCTGTCGCTCCGCAACGACTGCACCGGATTGCTCCTGCAAGATTCACTCATACGCCAGCGCCTCACGCACGCTGATGTGCGAGGCGCGGCGGGCCGGGGCCAGGCTGGCCAGAGCCGAGACGGCCACGACCACCGCCAGCCAGATCCACACCCCTTCGTACGAAAAGATGTATTCGATCCACAGCCCCATGAAGGCCATCCCCACACCTCCGCTGAGCAGGTTGCCCAACGGATAAGAAAGCAGCGCGCCCAGCACCCAACTGATCAGACCGACCAGCAGCCCTTCGGCCACGACGATGGACCACATGGCCAGGTTGGTCGCGCCGATGGCGCGCAGAACACCGATCTCGCGCGTGCGCTCCAGCACGTTCAGCCCCATCGTGGCCGCCAATCCCAGCCCGCCGACGACCGCCAGCAGCACTGCCATCACCAGCATCAGGTACACGACCATATCGACCTGGTTCATGATCCGGTGAAACTCCTCGGCCACGGTCAGCGACGACTGGACCGACAGACCGGCGCGCTCGCACCGTTCCTCCAGCAGCCGGGCCGCCGTCTTTAGCGCTTGAGCATCGTCCGCGTCCTCGATCTGGACCACGACCTTGTTCGCCCGCCCCACCAGCCCTGAGGCCTCAGCCAGGGCTTGGTAGTTCACGTAGGCAAACTCGGCATCCGGGAACAGCACGACGCCGACGACGTGCCAGGACGACTCGCGTCCGGCCAGCTCCACGAGCAACTCGTCGCCCACGCTCACACCCGGCAGCAACCGCTGCGTGCCCGTGGAGATGACGACCGCGTTTTCGTCCCCCAGCTGCAGCCAGCGCCCGTCCATCATCGTCGGCACGACGGTCTGCTGATCCAGCGGCAAGCCGAAGAAGGTGAACGTCTCCCCCAGCGCGTCGTCCGGCAGCACCCGCGTGCCGTTCAGCATCAGCCAGTTCTCCACGCGCACCACGCCATCCACCTGCGCGGCCGCCGCCTCGATCCGCTGCGGGCGTACCGGCTGCTCGAAATTGACCTCGACCTCGTAGCCGTACAGATCAAATATGTCGTAGAACAACGCCAGCATGGATGCCCGCGTACTAAACACGCCGATAAAGATGGCCCCGGCGAGCGAAAGCGCGCCCAGGGTGAGCAGCAGCCGCGCCTTGCGCCGAAAGATGTTGCGCAGGCTGAACATCAGCGGTCGCGGCAGGCCGCGCACGCGGGCCATCAGCCGGTCGACAAAGCCTGCGCGCCCCTTGCCAATTCCGTAATCGCTAATGGCCTCGCGCACCGTCTTGCGCGTGCCCTGGTAGACGGGGATGAAGGCTGCGATGGCCGGAACGCCGATGGCCATCCCCACCTGCAAGCACAGCACCCAGGGGATCAGGCCGTAGCTGTCGATGTCGTAATTCATCACATAGGCGCTGAAATTGGTGAACCAACGCCCGCCGGCCAAGCCCAGCGGCACGGCGATGAGCAGGGCCAGCCCGCCGTAGAGCGCCACCGTGGAGAGATAGATGCCCACGATCTGCGCACGCTTCCCGCCGACCGCCTTCATCACGCCGATCTGGCGCGTCTCCTGGGCCAGGAGTGCCATGGTCGTGTTCATCACCAGGAACCCGCTGAGCACCAGCGTCAGCGCGCCCACCCCACCCAAGGTGAGCATCAACGCGGAGAAGAACTCGTCCGCCCAGTGGACGCCCGGCTTGGTCATGCTGGTATCGAACGCGGCGACCTGGTGCCCGCACCGCTCCAGCCGGTCGATGACGCCGTTGCGCACCCGCTCCACGTGCGCTGGATCAGTGCCGTTCTGCGCCACGGTGACGTAGAGCGTGTTGTAGGCGGCCTCCTCGCCCAGCCACTCGAGCGTATCCCAGGCGATAAACCCCTGCGCCCGCTGGCTGATGACGGACGAAAAGGCGTTGAGCTCGTGGGCCGTACCGCTGACGGGTAGAACCTTCTGCGCACCGTTGGGCATCTCGACGAGCACCTCACCACCCACCGGTATGGAGTAAAAGTAGGCCGCGGAGCGCTCCAACAGGAGATCGCGCCGCCCCGGTGGCCAAGCGCCGGCCTCGGGCCGGACGACGCTGATCCGGGAATCGCCATAATCCTGCAGCACCGTCAACTGCAGGTTGATCCACTGGTCCGAGCCGGGGGCCTGCACCTTGGCGTTGACGACCTTGCGCGCCTCGACCTGGTCCACCTGCTCCATATTGACGACGATGTGCAACACATCCTCGTCAAACGCATCCAGGTACAGGATCATGTTCGGCGGGACGTTGCGCCAGTAGCCCGCGTACATATCGACCATGGCCGCATCCCGCGACGCGAGCACCATGCCAAAAGACGCCACGCCCACGGCGATGGCCATGATAACCAACAGGCTGCGCGCCTTGTGTCGCCAGGCATCCCGGAGCACTTTGTTCCAGCGCAATCTCGATAACATCGACTACCTCCACCAGCAAAACTGCACGCAAGTTGCCTGTGCCAGCGTTACCACCAACAAAAGCAACAATCCCAACGCGATTCGTTTGCGATCCATCGTTCTACCCCCGGTGCTCACTGGAACCTTCCGACCGATAATAAAAGTACACAAAGCCGGTGGTCAACGCCATAAAGACGTGCCACAGCGCGTGCGCCTGCAGCAGACTATCGGGTGAACAGATCGCGCGCGTAATGTCCAGGATCCAAGACACACAGGCCAACCCCAGGCTCACGAGCGCCGCCGCGAAAAATCGCTTGTCCGCCCTTGGCCGGCGCTTTTCGCAGACGATGACCTCGCACACCAGCACGGCAAGGATCAAGAGCACGACGATGTAACGGCGGGTGACAGGCCACTCGATCACCGCGTACCCTGTAACCAGGTTCGCCAGCAGATACCCGCCGCCAAAGACCCCGCTCCTCATCCGGCGCATACGGGAGACGTTGTAGAGCAGCATAAAGCTGACCAGCAGATATATCGAGGTCACGTCGACGGTCTGCCAGATGAACGCCAGCGAGCTATGGTACAGCGTCGACCCAATGCCGATCAAGATCGTGACAGCGCCATAGATGATCGGATAGAGGCAGTTCGTCCGCATCAGATTGACGCGCTTTAGCGGCACGAAGGTGAAATCGCGCACCGTAACCGCCAGCACCATCACCCCCACGGAGATAAAAGCCAGATTGGACCACGTGTTGATCGGTTGGCGGATCACGCCGGGCCGCAGGCGTTCGCAGAAGCAAGCGTCGGGCATGCAGGTCGCAGGTTGCAGCCTACGCCATGGCTGCATCAACGCATAGGTGGGCACTTCTCCTCCACCCGCCCGCGCGCGCGAGGATACCGCGCCAAGCACCACCAGCGCCAAAGCAAGGAAACCCATCAAAAGCAATACACGACGTTTCACCACTAGCCTCCTGTCACGTCAAACGCCAAGAGATTGCGGACTCAAGTCCAGAGAAAAAGATACCATACTTGTGGTCGGCTTTCCTATCGAACAGCTAACAACCACCTACAAGTTAGCGTCAGAATCTCAAGCCAAGCCGCCAAGACGCCAAGACGCCAAGGTTCGTATCTTTGCGTCTTGGCGCCTTTGCGTGAGATCGCATTTCAGAAAAAAAGAAAGCTCCTTTTCAGAAGCTCCCTGGAGATTTCCACGCCAACAACAATCCGCGCTTACGTCTCTTGTCGCACTGCGTGCAGCAAGCCACGCTTTCTCTTCCGACGCTTGGGCCTCATCCCAAACAGGAAGCGCGTCACGGTTGTCCGCTTGACCAACACCTCGTACACAAGTAGGATTGCCAGCGTCGAGGCAAGGCTGATGATCAAGAATTTCGGCCACACGCCGATATTCCACTGCACCACATAGGTGCCGATGATCACGATCACCGTCTGGTGAAGGATGTAGAACGGATAGGCCGCCTCGCTGGCGTACTTGAGCGCCCTATTGGAAAAGTTGAGACGCTTGCGGCCAAAGCCCAGAAAGGCGATTAGCAGGAGCCAAGTTGTGATTCCTTTGTAGCAAAGGCCTAGGAGCAGCTCTATCACGCCGACGATTTCCACACCTGAGGCCATAATTCCGACGACAGTCACCAACAATCCCAGGCCAAACACCAGTGCAGGGTATCTTCTCAATAAGTAGGGGAAGATGGGGGGTGTGAGGGCGGCGTAGCCGCCCTCACACCCCCCGCCCCCCAGATTATTGAGATAATACAGTGCAGGCACCTTGTACCTATCCAACGCCTCTCCAAAGCGCGCATCTGCCATCAGGACGTAGCCATAGATGAACAGGACGAGATAGTAGAAAAAGCGTTTCCCTCCGAGATCGGGAAGCGGCAGCGTCAGAATGAGAGGAATGGCCCACAAGAAAATCATGCCGGGGCGAGAGGAGAAATCCGCAAGTCTACCAAACAGACGTTGGCCACTCTCGCGTCTGAAGTAGAGCAAGAGCGGAAGCACCATCAAGGAGATCAAGAACAGAAAGAGAATGAACCACAGATGCCCAGGGGTAAACCCGCCCATATAGCCACTCAAATCGCCAGTGGCGCCGATCTGGAAGAATCGCGGATAGTACTGAAAGAACGAGCCCTCGAATTCGCCATAGGTCAGCGCGCCAACATAAGTCTGGGGCGACACAATCACCAGCGTGCCAAAGAGCAAGGGCACGATCAACCGCTTGAACCACTCCTTCACGTACTGTCCGCCGCTGCGGAACTTTAGCGCAAACCAGGTGGACGCCCCAGCGAGCAGGAAGAAAAGCGGCATGTGCCAGGCATTGACGCCGCCGACGAAAATGTACGTCAGCGCTGCGCTTACCTGGTCGCTCTTGGCGTAAAAAGGTATCATCTCAATATCTTGGGGGAATGTAGGTCGGATTGGCAATCCGACTTACTCTTGCCCCTACTTTTTGAGAAGATACGTAAAAAGGCTCCCAGATATCAAAGATGCGCGCGGTGTGAAAGGGTATCAGCACCAATACGGCCAGCACGCGCAGCCAGTCGATGTCGCAACGCCGCTCCAATACTCTCATCAATGATCTCTCCTAAACACACTGAACGACTATCCTACGCCGCTTGGGCTGCAGGATGACGAAACCGGCCAGCAGCAGACCGAGGGCGAGGACGATCCCGCCAACGATCTTGCTCACGGTTTTCAGCTTCTTTTTCACAAGTCGTCTTGTGCGACCCATTGGCATTCCACCTCTCGCTGTTCAACCAACCTCCCGCAGGTCTGGAGAAAACACGGCCTGCGGGAGGGTATCGTTTCACAATCGCGCAGGCACGCGACATCACTGCGCCTGAATCTCCACCAGCGCCGTCATGCCCCAGTACAGTGGAGAGTGGTCGTCAGCCAAGTCGACCGTCACCGCGTACACCACGTCGCCGCGATAGTCACCCGGCTGCAGCGCGATCTCGCGCACTGTGCCTGCAAAAACCTCGTCCGGCAGTGCGTCCACGCTGACCACCACCTCCTGCCCCACCTCCACGCGCACCACGTCCAGCTCCGTCAGGTCCTTCGTCACCGTCTGCAATTGATCCAGTGTCGCCAGCACCAGCGCCGATTGACCCGCACCGATCGTGTCCCCGACGTCGCTGTTCAGCGTCGTCACCGTCCCGTCGAAAGGCGCCTCTAGCCGGGCATCCGCCAGCGCGCTCTCCGCCTCCTCCAGCGCCAGCGCCGCCGCCTCGATGTCCAAACGGGCCGCCTGCAG
>Ga0307420_1001421_pt1 | contig 10566 bp, 7 predicted proteins | sample SalMarWE160240MG_2_FD_202167 | JGI IMG/M metagenome (GOLD analysis project Ga0307420, IMG submission 202167) | Salt marsh sediment microbial communities from the Plum Island Ecosystem LTER, Massachusetts, United States - WE1602-40 | ecosystem: Environmental > Aquatic > Marine > Intertidal zone >... | reverse complement strand
CCTTACGGACGTCGGCATTTTTACAACATTGCCGATTTTTATACCAACTATTTCCTTTATGTTTTTATTATTTGCAATATCTAGAAGTCGCTGGGTGATAATACCATCAAATACTACAGTAGAAATATTGTCACTTTTCTTTAGTTCATCAGTTAATTCTCTCACCGGTATTTTCTTCAATTCCTTGTCCTTTCCATCAAGCAGCACTGCCTTCAAAGAACCTGAAATCTCATTAAGCATAGCCGCGTAGTTCTTCTGTTTTTCATCAGATACTTCCCCTACCTTTTGCTTTTCTTCTACTGGCCCCTCAGAACGTTGCTTCGTTTTTTGTTCACGTTTTTCTTTTTTAGGTTCGATATCTTTATCCTTTTTCTCGAGTTTTATGTCATACATCTCAGCATATTGTTCAGCAGGAATCTTATTTTTTAAAGACTTCATAATAAGTTTCTGAGGGATTTCTTCAACCTCGCGAGTCTGAGGAGCGCGTGCTACAAAATCGATATCTGCAGTTTGCAATAGTTCTTTCAAAATAAGAATGCCTCCTCGATCTCCATCGACAAAAGCGGTAGTAATACGTTCCTTCGTTAAATCTATCACCGTTTTAGGTATATTTGTTCCGCCAACCGCTATGACATTCTTAATACCATATTTCAAAAGATTAAGTACATCTCTTCTGCCTTCAACAATAACAATCGCATCACTTTTATCAATATTTGGACCTGCGGGACAATGATCATGACCATAATTGATAATCTCTTCAATTTGTACTGCCTGCCTAACAGTATCAGCTATGCTTTCCCCATCGACCCTACTGTCTTCAATTACTTTATTCAGCAATTCCTTAGCTCGATCTATCACCTTTTTTCTTCGAACAACACGCACATCCTCAACTTCTTCTGCAACAATAGTTGCCTTGCATGGACCTACTCGATCTATACTTTCAAAAGCAGCCGCAAGGATTACCGTTTCAACCCTGTCCAGAGACGTCGGTAAAGTTATAGTTCCGTTACTCTTCCCACCTTTCGACTCCAATTCTACTTCTATTCTTCCCACTCTTGCAGATCTTTGCAATTCTCTTAAATCTAATTCATCGCCAAGAAGCCCCTCGGTTTGACCAAATATAGCCCCTACCACATCAGATTTCTCTACTATGCCGTCTGCTTTAATATTAGCCTTAATCATATATTTTGTTGTTGATGGATCAATTACCATGACTTTCACCTCATTTAATTTTCTGAAAAGTAGCACCTTTATCCGCATTTTAGCAAATAGTAGGTGTTGGACCTCACACCCCTTTATCTTGGTAATTTGTGCAGGTCAGTATGTTCTTGGTTAAGCGGTTAAGTTAAACTAACTACAATATTGATTAATTATACCTAATTAGTGCTATTTTTCATTAATATTATAGCCATATACTAGGCTTGCGCCATATTTAAATGTTGTGCTCATATTCAGCATAGAGAATTTCACATGAAAGAAAAGATTTACATTGGTGTGGCATGGCCTTATGCAAACGGATCACTACATCTTGGACATATGGCTGGATGCTATTTGCCAGCAGATACATTTGCACGATATAACAGAATGAAAGGTAAAGACGTCCTAATGGTTTCTGGAAGTGATGAACATGGTACACCCATCACAATCAGTGCAGAAAACGAAAAAACAACGCCACGGGCTATTGTAGACAGATACAATGCCGAGCATAACGAAGACTTGAAACATTTTGGCGTTTCTTTTGACCTTTTCACGCGTACAACCACTAAAAATCATGAAAAAGTCGTGCAGGACGTCTTCTTAACTCTCTATGAGAAGGGGCACATATACAAAAAAAATGTGGATGCGTTTTACTGCAACAACTGTAATCGTTTTTTACCGGATAGATACATAGAGGGAATATGCCCACACTGTGGTAATGAAAAAGCCAGGGGTGATCAATGTGATGAATGTGGGAAGATACTAGATCCATTGGAACTTCTGGATGTGAAATGTAAAATTTGTGGAAGTACACCTGAAGTGAAGACGAGTGACCATCTATTTCTTGCGTTGAGTAAATTTGAATCAAAATTGCTTGATTGGACGGAGGATAAAAAACATTGGAAATCAAGTGTGCTAAAATTTACCCAGAATTGGCTAAAGAATGGACTGGAAGATAGGGCAATAACAAGAGATATGGAATGGGGCATAAAAGTTCCAGTTGAAGGTTTTGAGGGTAAACGAATTTATGTCTGGTTCGATGCAGTAACAGGCTATCTATCTGCCAGCAAAGAATGGTCGCAGAATTTAGGAGATCCCAATAAATGGGAGGAATGGTGGAAAAACAAGCAGGCAAAGCATTACTATTTTCTCGCAAAGGACAATATTCCGTTTCACAGTTTAATTTGGCCATCTATGCTTATGGGTTATGATGATTCATTGAATTTACCGTATGATATTCCCGCCAATGAGTATCTGTGCTTAAAGGGAGAGCAATTCTCTAAAAGTAGAGGACTTGGCATTTTTGTTTCAAACGTTTTAGAAAAGTTTGATGCCGATGCAGTACGATATTATCTTTCCATAAACATGCCTGAGAATAAGGACAGCAACTGGTTATGGGATGATTTTGTAGCAAAAAACAACGACGAACTTGTTGGAACCTACGGCAACTTTATCCATAGGGTTGTCATGTTCACACAGAAGAATTTTGGTGAAATACCAAGTCAAGGATCACTAGATGATTTGGACAAACAAGCAATCAAAAAAATAGATGAGGCATATAGGCATGCTAGCGATGCTTTGGAAAAATGTAGATTTAAAAACGGTCTTAGAACTGTAATGAATCTAGCACAGTTCGGGAATTTCTATTTTGATCAAAAGCAACCTTGGATCATGGTAAAATCAGATAAAGACAAATGTGGTACTACACTGCACATCTGTTTGAAGATAGCTAGTGCACTAGCAATATTTATGGCTCCATATCTGCCATTTTCCTCAGATAAAATATGGACTACTCTTGGCCATACAAATTCAGTACACCTTGCTAGTTGGGATGATGCTTTGTTGGATTTGAATGTAGGTCATCCGTTAGAAAAACCAAAACCATTATTTAAGAAACTTTTATTGGCGGATTTTGTGACTGAGACAGATCCATTTTCTAAACTTGATTTACGCGTTGCAAAAGTAATTGATGCGAAAGACCACCCTCAAGCCGATAAACTGTATATGCTTCAAGTTGATCTGGGGGCTCTGGGAAAAAGGGTTTTAGTTGCAGGTATGAAACCATACTACACAAAAGAGGAAATTACGGGAAAAAATATTGTAATTGTAGTAAATCTTAAACCTGCTACAATCCGTGGTGTTAAATCAAATGGTATGCTTCTTGCTGCTAGCGATGGTAGTGGTGTTGTCTCCCTAATCATTCCAGAAGATGCCAGTCCAGGATCTGAGGTATTTATAGAGGGCATACCTAGAGAACCTGTCAGCATTTTAGAGTTTGATGATTTTAAACAGGTGGCCTTGATAGTAAACGAAAAACAAGAGGCGACATACCAAGGAAAAACTCTGCAGAGTGAAAAAGGCAAAATCATTTCAGACAAAGAGGTTAAAAAAGGAGCGGAGATATCATAAAAAAATAGAAAAAATGGGAGAGGAAAAAAATGAGTGTTGTTACATATACAGATCTGCCGTTTAAGGTATTTAAAAAAGGTAAAGTGAGAGATGTTTACGAAGTTGATAATAATCTTCTTCTCATTGTTACAGATCGCATATCTGCTTTTGACTACGTATTGGAAGATCCAATACCGTACAAAGGAGTTTGCTTAACGCAGATATCGAAATTCTGGTTTGATTTTTTCAAAGATACCGTGCCCAGTCATGTTGTCTCTGCTGATGTTGCTGATTTTCCTAGCGAATTAAAAGAACATAAAGATGTGCTCTCTGGCAGAAGTATGATTGTGAAAAAAGCTGAAGTATTTCCTATTGAATGCATCGTGAGAGGATATATTTCTGGCTCAGCGTGGAAATCCTATAAGAAGGATGAGACGGTATGTGGTAGTAAGTTTCCAAGTGGACTTAAGGAGTCCGATAAATTTGATGAGCCGCTTTTTACCCCGTCTACCAAGGCTGAAACGGGGCATGATATCAATATTTCTTTTGAGGAGATGAAGAAGACAATTGGCGATGAACCTGCAGAAAAGCTAAAGGATTTATCTTTGAACATCTACAAGACTGCATCAGAATATGCACGTAAAAGAGGTATTATTATAGCAGATACAAAATTTGAGTTTGGGAAAATCGGTGATGAGATAATACTTGTAGATGAAGTTCTCACTCCCGATTCTTCACGTTTTTGGCCTGCGGATTTATATGACCCCGGGAAATCTCAGCCAAGTTTTGATAAACAGTTTGTCAGGGATTATTTGTCAAGCACAGGTTGGGATAAGAATTCCCCGCCACCTCGTCTACCCAAGAATGTTATTTTAGAAACTCAGAATAAATATCAAGAGGCTTACGAAAAGGTTACAGGTAAAAAGTTTATATTTGATCAGACTACTGTAAAGAGAGAGTTATAGTTACATCACTCTCTTTTTCAACTTCTGATGCAACATAAATCTCGACTGTGTCATTTTTTTCTCTTTGCATTAGAATTTCCCCATTTTCTACATTGTATCCCCCCAAAGGAAGTACAAATGTCAAATGAGCCTTGATATCCATTTCCAAATCATTTGTCACAACTGCAGTATGCGAATCTGTAAACTTACAGCTCAGTTTGTATGATGGAATAGAGAATTTCGGTTCTTTATAATTGTATGATGTAATTTCCCCATCCTGTATATCAATTAGTCTGTATCCCCAATAAGCATCTTCACTCGACAGGGAACTTGACACGGTTGTCGTTGTTACATAAAGTGTGTCATTTCGAATTGTAATATCATCGTAATGCACATGTCCTGCAAAAACTGCATCCACACCATATTCGTCAATTAACGAAAGCAGTTCTTCCCTTCCCCTATACCCATTTTTCAGCAAAGAATCATTCTTTGTATCCCATATGGGATTATGATGCAAAAGCATGAATTTCATTGTTGCATTGCTATTTTCTAAATCCTCTTCTATCCACTCCATCTGTTCTTCCTGTATAGAGCCACCCCAGTTAAAAACAAGATATGAAATACCAAATCTAGCAAACTTAGGCCAGTCGTAGGAATTCACGCTAGTAAAATGATAGTCACCATAGTCAAATGAATAGTAAAGAGGACCAAAATATTCCTGCCATAATTTGAAACCGTCTTGCCCAGTTTGAACATATCCGTCATGATTCCCCGGGCATAAAAAAGTAGGCACTTGAAACATTTGAAGGATTTCATAACATTTTTTGTATTCCCACGTGTATTCAAATGGATATAATTGTCCAAAGACCAAATCGCCTGTTATCACAACAAAATCTGGGGATATCAGGTTTATCTCCTCTACACATTTCTTTGCAGCTTTCCAACCTATAGTCTGCCACATATTTTCCCTTAGACCTCTTGGATCTCCAATGTGAAAATCTGTGACGTGAATAAATGAAAAATTGTCAGAAAACTCATCTATTACGCTTACGGCTCTGGGTTGACTGCATGATACAAATTCACCATTTTTCTCAATAATTATGGTAAGATTATAGAGCTCTTCTGGCGTGTTTAAAGAAACAGATGCTGTGACATGCCATGTCGAATCAGTTTTCCATACATTCTCTAGTTCTAGTTCAATCTCGTCTACAATGGGCTCATATGCCGTAGAAATGCATGCAGATATGCTGTCAAAATCTTCTGATTGAAAATCAATAGTAAAGTTTCCCTCTTTTTCAACCAACACAGGAATCGATGAAAGAGGGTAGAGAATCTTTACAGTGCCTAGTTTGTCAAAACTTTGGATAAAACTTGGTTTATTTTGATAGTTAATTTCTTTAGAATTAAATGAATTAAACATTGGTGTTTTTTGTTGAGAAGCTGCCGAGACAAAACTGCTAGATAGGAGGATTACGACTGCAAATATTGGGACTAACGTTAGAAGATATTTGTTATTCATTTTTTTCACTTCTGGGATTAATAACATTTGTAAGAATTTATATTTTTCTATGAATAACTATCATCAAAGGATATTCTATTCCAAACTTCCCACTATCTTTTCAACTTCTTTGAGTATTTCACATGATTTAACAAGTTCTTTCATTGTCGTGTGATCTTTATACAGTGGTCTATCAACATCCAAGAATTCAACATGTTTTCTTATAACTTCTTTGGCCTTTGTGACACCTTTACCGAATTTATAGTCACGGAAATCAAGAGCCTGAGCAGCAGCCATAAATTCAATACCCAAAATACCGTAAGCATTGTCAAGTATCTGAAAATTCTTGATGGCTGTATTCATGCCCATAGAAACGAAATCCTCCTGATCAGCGGCAGCTGGAATAGACTGAACAGATGCTGGTGCAGAAAGAATACGTTGTTCAACTATTTGCATATCTGCAGTATACTGGGAAAGCATCATTCCTGAAAACATTCCTGCACCTTTTGTCAAGAACGCGGGAAGCCCCACACTCAGTGCAGGATTATTTAGTCTGTTTAATCTTCTTTCAGACATGACACTTACCATGGTAATGGCAGCACCTGCCATGTCCATAGGAAGAGAAACAGGGCTTCCCTGGAAATTAGCACCAGATATCTGAAGATCTTCGTCAGGGAAGAAAACAGGGTTATCTCCTACACCATTGAGTTCAATTTCAACCTGTGAACGAGCGTAATCCAAGGCATCATGAGCAGCACCTATCACTTGCGGTGTAGATCTCATTGAATAAGCATCTTGCACCTTGCATTTGATTCGCTCTTCTTTTAGATCGCCGCCCTCAACAAGTTTGCGTATTGTCTCTGCACTTCTAACTGCACCTTTAAAACCACGTACTTTGTGTAATTTTACAGTATATGGCTTCATGTTGGCTTTTAATGCCTCAAGTGACATTGCTGCAGCTATTTCAGCCTGCTTTAACCAGTTATTTGCATCATAAAGGAGTATTGCACTCATTGCAGTAAGAACATTGGAGCCGTTTATAATCGCAAGTCCATCTCTTGCCTGTAAGCCAGGAATTGGAATTCCCGACTTTTTCATGGATTCTTTTCCATCAAGAAGTTTGCCTTTGTAGTATGCTTGACCTTCACCTAACATAAGTAGCGCAATTTGAGACATGGGGGCTAAATCACCGCATGCACCAACTGAACCTTTCTGGCAAACGTATGGGGTCACACCCTCGTTCAGCATTTCCACAAGCGTTAGCGTTATTTCTGGACGACAACCTGAATTGCCATGTGCATGAACATTGATTCTACCAAGCATTGCTCCTCGCACATACTCAATAGGGGCAGGATCACCAATGCCAGCAGCATGATTATATACAAGATATTTCTGAAACTCTTTCACCTGATCATCAGTTAACACAACTTCTGAAAATTCACCTATTCCTGTATTCACACCATACATTATTTCATGTGCATCGATCTTCTTTTCCAGCATTGCTCTGCATGCTTTAATGCGTTTCAAGGCGTCAGAATGAAGTTTCACTTTTTCATTGTTTCTTGCTACATCAACAACTTTCTCAATTGTCAGTCCGGAACCACCAATAACTACCGTCATATGAACCTCCCAGAATCAATTAATTATTGAGCCCTGTATCAAGTAACTATGTATTAAGTTTACCAATAACTTTCTCCACGCTCAATCAAAAAGTTATCCTTCCTGTATTGGTGAACGCCAATCAAGACCAGGAGTTCTAAGGCCAACTTTTGGAATTAAAGGAGTTCTTCTCTTATGCTGACTTTTAATTCTCATTTTTTTAACTCTTTCAACATCAGATCGTTTCACACCTGCAATATTTGCTATCTCCCCAATATCCATCTTCTGCTCTAAACCCGCAAGTATTTTATCCAAATATTTGTAACTAAGTTGTAGTTCTTTTTCATCCGTCTGCCCAACAATTAGACCAGCAGTCGGCGGTTTTGAGATCAATTCACCAGGGACCTTCAAATACTCTGCCAACTTCCAAACCTGGGTTTTATAAAGATCGGCAATTGGCATAATATCAACACCACCATCCCCATATTTTGTAAAGTAACCAACAAGCATCTCTGACTTATTAGAGGCGCCACAAACTAGACTCCTAGTCATATTAGCATATTCAAAAAGCAGTATCATCCTTATTCTTGCCTTAATATTTGCAAGTGCATAGTCATTTGGTTTTACAATACACTTGTTTTCCATAGTTTGTACAAGAGAGGTAATGTCTTTTTTTTCACACAACAAATCAAATTTTTTAACAAATAGTTCTTGATGTTTGATATCTAAATCTGGCGTAGCGCCATCGGGTAAAAAAACGCACTTTGTGTTTTCCTTTCCTATAGCACCGCTACATAATAGAGCAACAACTGCTGAATCAATGCCCCCCGAGAGCCCAAGTACTATACTTTTGCATCCGGAGTTTTCAACATATGTTTTTATAAAATCTTTGATAATAATAGCTGTTTCTTCCAAATTTACTGATAAGTCAATATTCAATATATCACCCTTTGTTCATCTAATACAATCTAACATTATTTTGATTCTTATTAATTGATGGGGTCATGCGTAAATCGTTATGAACGGTAAAAAAGTTATTCTCAATACTCTGAATACACAAATTTAATAAATCGATTATCAATAATATAGCAAAAATTGTTTGATATAGAGGAGGTAAAATTTAATGGCATCAATAGAAGGATATGACATTCCCGATGAGTTACATTATCATAAAGACCATGCATGGGTAAAGATTGAATCAGATGGAAATGTAAGAGTTGGAATGAATGATTTCTATCAAAAAAGTGCAGGCGATACAACTTATATTGATCTTCCATTTGAAGGAGATGAAATTGAACAGGGCGAAACATGCGGTAAAATACAATCCGCTAAATGGGTTGGTAAATTTGTATCACCTGTATCCGGTGAAATCATTGAGGTAAATGAAGAACTTGAAGACGACTGCACATTGATAAACAAAAGTTCATATGACAAAGGTTGGATAATGATTGTAAAACCATCTAATCTTGATGAAGATCTAAAAAATCTCATCCATGGTGATAAGGTAGGACCATGGATTAAAAAAGAAATAGAAGACGCTGAGAAAAAGAAAGCATAAAATATTTTGATTCTCCACTCTTCTATCTTTTAATTTCTTTATAAATCGATCTCCCGTGTGAATCTATCGCTACTACTAGTGGCCCGAATTCTTTTACCTTAAATATCCAGGCAGCCTCTGGCATACCTAGTTCATCAAGCCAGTAGACGGCTGGTACTTCCTCCACTTTATCTGCTGCTAATGCCCCTGCTCCACCAGTATATGCAGTATAGACTCCAGTGTGTTTCTGCAGTGCTTTTTCAGTTCTTTCACCCATGCCGCCTTTGCCGATTATGATGTTTATCCCATATTTTTCTATGAATTCATCTTCAAAGATTTCCATGCGGCTGCTTGTCGTAGGGCCTGCTGAAACTACCTGCCATCCTTTATCTGTTTTTTTCATGAGGGGGCCACAGTGATAGAGAGCCATTTCCGATGGGTCAAACGGTAGATTGTTTTTGTCTTTTTCAAGCATCATGTGATGTGCCTCATCCCTAGCCGTGAAAATCGTACCAGTGACATATATAATATCTCCTACGTGCAATTTTTTAATTTCTCCAGAGTCCACCGGTAATTTAAAATGATATTCCATTTTATTTCACCTCCCAACTCCCATCAGAGTGAATTACCATTTCCGCTCTTCGGTCAGCCCAGCATTGCACAGCAATCCCAACAGGCAGGCTAGCTGGATGTCTATGCGCCTTCTCAATATGAACATCTAGAACAGTGGTTTTTCCTCCGAGACCCATAGGACCAATACCACTGTCGTTTATTCGTTTAATGAGTTCTTCTTCTATTGCAGCAATGGTTTTATCCTTGTGGCGATTGCCAATCGGTCTGAGGAGAGATTTTTTACCTAGTTTCATTGCTAGATCTGCACCACCCCCTATACCCACACCTACAATGGTTGGCGGACATGGATTACCACCGGCTTTTATCATCTCCTTAACAACAAAATCTTTTACACCTTCTATGCCAACGCCGGGTTTTAGCATTCCAAGTTTACTCATGTTTTCACTACCGCCACCCTTAGGTAAAGCTGTAATATACACATCACTTCCCTCAACAAAATCCCATGTTATATAGGGAATATTATCTCCGGTGTTATCTTTATGATTCTCACCACTAAATGGATCAACAGTATTAGGACGCAATGGGATTTTCATAGTGGCAATTTTCACTGCGTCTAGAATTAGACCCTTAAGTTTATTAATATGCTGAAAGTCCATACCAATTTCTACAAAAAAAGTCTGAATACCCGTATCCTGACACATCGGACGCCCTGATTTCTTTGCAAGATCTATATTTTTCAGTATGGTCTCAATCTGAGTTTTTGCAATCCCTTCCTCAACCCCACGCGCTTTCTCTAGAGCATTTATTACATCAGTTGGTAACTCTGTTTC
>Ga0307420_1001420_pt1 | contig 10569 bp, 10 predicted proteins | sample SalMarWE160240MG_2_FD_202167 | JGI IMG/M metagenome (GOLD analysis project Ga0307420, IMG submission 202167) | Salt marsh sediment microbial communities from the Plum Island Ecosystem LTER, Massachusetts, United States - WE1602-40 | ecosystem: Environmental > Aquatic > Marine > Intertidal zone >... | reverse complement strand
CACAAACTCGCCAGCGCCGAGAGGACCACCACGATCAGCAGCCAGAACCCCACCCCGTCCACCGAATAGGTGAATTCAAGCGGAATGTTGATCAACGAATCGCCGAGCGCGTCACTAAAGAACAGCGCGCCAGGGTAGCTGATGGGCACGGCCAGCAGCCAGCTCAACACCCCCACCAGCACTCCCTCGCCGATAAATATCCCGGCCACGGCCGGCGACGTGGCACCGGTGGCGCGCATCACGCCAATCTCGCGCCCGCGCTCGACCACGTTGATCGACATGGTGCTCGCCAGCCCTAAACCGCCCACCGCGGCCGCCATGACAGCCATAGACAGCATAATACCGACCATGCCCTGAAACATCGAGCGCTCGGTCTCGCGCTCCTCGATGGCGGTCGCCACGCGATCGGTATCGATCCGGTACGCGGTCAAAGCCCGATCCAACTCGCGCGCCACCTGCTGCTGCTGCGTCGCCAGGTCGTGCAACTTGGTCTCGACCATCAGGACATTGCCCCGGTTGACACTGCCAATCTCCCACGCCAGCGCGTCCAGCGGGCAAAAGTTCTCGCGCTGGTTGTTGTGCATGTTGAGCACCAACCCCACCACCGTCCAGGTCGATTCTCTCTCGCCGACGGCGAGCTCGATCCGATCACCGAGCCGGATGCCCTCATCCTCGGCGATTTTTGTGTTGAGCAGTATCGCACGGCCGTCTCCGGGAACGAGCCCACGCCCCGCGACGATGCGCGGGCTGAACATTGCAGAATCGGACGGCACACCCCACAGATACGCCTGGCGCTTGCCGCCCTCGTCCAACGACATCGAGGCCCACGCGCCGCTCCAAACCTCCACGCGCGCCACGCCGGACACACCCCCGGCCACTTCCACCAATCGCTCTGCCCGCTGCGGGCGATCGAAGCTGACCATCACGTCGTGACCAAAATCGGCCAGCAGCGCGTCAAAGGTGGCGTTCATCGAATCTCGCACACTGATGATGACGATGAACATCGCGCCGCCGAGCGCCAGGGTGGCCAGCGTCAGCGCGATGCGCCCCTTGCGCCGGAACGTGTTGCGCAGGCTGAGCATCAGCGGGCGCGGCAGCCGACGCACACGCGCCACCACTTGGTCGAGCAGGCCGCGTCCAAACCCGCCTCCCAGTCCACGCGTGCCGATCGCCTTGCGCGCCGTCGTGCGCGCGCCAGCGGTCACCGGCACGAGGGCCGCCAGCAGGGGCACGGCCAATCCCACGACGACCTGGACCAGCAAGGCGAACGGCACGATCTCGAAAGAGTCAAAAGGCACGTTGAACAGATCGAGCGACCAGGCTGATATGGCGTAGGCGGCGAAAGCCGAGGGCGGCACGGCCAACAGAATAGCCAACGCGCCATAGACCAAGGCCGTCGCCAGGTAGATGCGCGCCACGCGCCAAAACGTCGCACCGACGACCTTCATCACGCCCATCTGCCACACCTGCTGCACGATGACGGCGTTCATCGTATTGATGATCAGAAAGGCGCTCAGCCCCAACGAAATCACGCCCATCACCGCCATACCCAGCAGCATCGTATCGAGCTGCTCCTGCGCCCAATGGACGTCGGGGTCGGTGATAAAGTAACCCTCGCCCGTCCTGGCCAATCCCATAAGCTCCAGCCGCTGCCCGCTCCGCTGCGCGGCTTCCTCAGCCCCCTCCTGGCTGAACGACTCCAATCGGGCAAAGAGTCCGTTGTATCCCTCCGGTTGGCCCGTCAGCCACGCCAGCGTCTCCGGCGTGACGTAAAAAGTGGCCACGTCGCTGAACTGCGGCGGGAGCACGATTTGCCCGCGCGCGACGCCGGACACGGGCAACCGCCGCTCCCGTGGCCCGAAATCGACGACGATCGTCGTGCCGGGTCCGATGTCGTAGAACTCGGCCGACAGGCGCTCCGCGACCAGCGCGCGTCCGGTGGGCCAGTCCCCTTCCAGCAGCTCGGCCCGGTTCATGCGCTGCCCCTCATAGTCCGGGCGGGCCTCCAGGTCCGCGGTGCGCCACTCGATCTCGTCCGCCAGCCGCCAGCGGAACTCGCCCCCGGCGACAGCCTCCACATCTGCAATCTCTGGGTCACGCGCGATCGTCTCCAGCACGTCTTGCTGGAACACGCTCGCCGTCCAAAACCGCAGGTGCGCCATGACCGTCGAGCGATGCGCCTGGATCATCTTTTGGCGCATCAGGCCGGCCATGCCAAACGTCATGCCCAAAGAGAAGACCCCCGCCGCCGTCGCCAGGACGACCAGAGCGGTGCGCGCCTTGTTGTGCCACAGATCTCGCCAAACCTTACGCCAGGTTACCCCCATCATCAATCTCTAATCCCCAACGCTCACCAAATCCCCCGACCCGGTGATCGTCCGCGAGATGTCGGGGTTGCCAATGTAGCTCACGTCGCCGCTGCCGGTGATCTCGGTCTCCAGCCGCTCGCTCACCCGGACGTCTGCCGAGCCACTGCCGGTGAGGGTCACGTCGGATCCCTCGCTCGCCAGATTACGGGCGCGATAATCGCCAGAACCATAGACCGAGATCCGCTGCTCATCGACCTCGCCGCCCGATATCCGCACGTTGCCCGAGCCATCGATGCGCACTTGCAACTCGTCCGCCTCCAGATCGTCGATCCGCACGTCGCCGGAGCCGCTGACGTCAATCTCTTGTCGCCCTGTTTGGCTGCTCTCGACATCCAGGTTGCCCGAGCCGCTGACCTTGAGTGTGATTTTGTCTGCGCTTAGGTCGTCCGCCTGCAGATCGCCGGAGCCATTGATGATGATCGAGATCCGCTCCTCCTCCAAGTCCGGCGCGTCAATGTTGCCGCTGCCGGAGAGGACGATCGTGTCCAGTTTCTTGGCAGTCAGATAGAACTTGATCGGTCTCTTGGCAGAAAAGAGAACGGATGGCCTTGTGTCGATTTTCAACGTACCGCCCGCGACCTCGACCAAAAAGTACTCAATCAAGTTGTCCTCAGCCTCTATGCGCAGGCTCTCTTCCTCACCCATTTCGATGTACAGGTCGCCAACGGTCATCAAATCCACGCCGCTGAAATCGCTCACCTCGAACGTCTTTTCGACCACGTGGCCCGATCCGTACACCGCACCAAAGCCTGCCTCACCACAGCCAACCCCACAACAAGCCATGCTACCAAGCACCACGAGTGCCATCACCATTCCAACGATCAATCCTGTACGTTTCATCTTTATCCTCCCACCGTTTTTATGTACGCAGAACATCCCAACAGGTTTCAACTCGCCGCCACGGCAGCCGCCGGCGTGCGGCGCATCAGGCCCCAGATCAGCAGGCCAACGCCGACCAGAATAAGTGTGACGGGGCCTAAAAACTTCCACAGCCACCACACCGGCAGGAACACCGTCATCGCCACGATGGCCAGCGACTCGACCGCGCCCACCACGGCCAACGCGCACATCACCACACCGGCGACCAAGAGCCCCGGCGAACGCTGCTTGAGATTCACCGCCAATAGCGCCAGCCCAAGCGCCAGCGGCTCGATGGCCCACGCCACCGCCCACACGGCCCACCAGCCGGTGAGCGCGCAGAATTGGAGCAGCAGGCCATTGGCGCCGACGATGATCGTAGGGATCAGCAGCCAGATCACGCGCATTTTAATTGCGGCGAAAAGGAATCCCAGCGCCACGCCGATCACCTCCAGCGGCCATAACCACGCCCACGCGCCCCACCAGCCCGTGACGCTCGTAAAGAGCAAGATGCAGCCGTTGGTCAGCACCGGCAGCCCCGGGATGAACAACCCGCCCAGACCACGCTTGCCGCACACCAGCAGCGGCGGCAGCACAAAGGCCAGCCCGGCGGCGACGACGATCAACGGCCAGAGCTGCCACACCCGGAAGCCAAAGAAGGCGCCGACGAAAGTGAACATCAGGGATACCATCCCCATAACAATCAAAGCCACACTGATCACGATCGAAAGTTTTCTGCTCATTTTCTTCCTCCAGAGACCCGTTTTTACCCAATGATACGATACCATACCCCATCAAAGGCTGCCTATCGGCTGGCTAACAGGTAGCTATCGAGTTTGCATCACATCACACGCAACAAAAAAGCCGCGGAGTGAACTCCGCGGCCCAACGATGTAACTAACGTCCTATTCCCGTTCCGCCCACAACTGCACCAGATTCACGCACACCTGGGCAGCCTTGGCCATATCCTGCAAGCTGACCCACTCCAAGGGGCCGTGGACGTTCTGCATGCCGGTGAACAGATTCGGCGTGGGAAGCCCCATCTGCGTCAGACGGGAGCCGTCCGTACCGCCGCGAATGGGCTTGAGCACGGGCTCTATCCCCGCCCGCTTGATCGCCTCGATCATCAGTTCCACAGGGCGCATGTCGTCTTCGAGCCAGTAGCGCATATTGCGGTACTGCTCCGTGATGGTACATTCGACCTTGGCCCGCGGCTCGCCCGCCTGCAAGGTCGCGCACGCCGACCGGAGTAGCTCGCCGTGCGACGCCAACCCGTCCAGCTCGAAATCGCGCAGGATGAAGTGAATCTCGGCCTCGGCAGCCGTGCCACCGAGGCGATAAACGTGAATGAATCCCTCGCGCCCCTCGGTGGTATCCGGGGTGCGCGTGTTCTGGGGCAACATATCGATCAGCTTGGCGGCCAGCCGCAGCGCATTGACCATCTTTTGCCCTTGGCCATTCCCGCGTGGATCGAGACACCCGTGATCTTGACCACCCCCTTGTCGGCCGAAAAGGTCTCGTGCACCGCCCTGCCGAGATCCTCACCATCGAGGGTATACGCCACAGAGGCAGCCAGGTCATCCAGCGTCAGGTTTTCCACTCCGCGTCCTACCTCCTCGTCCGGGGTAAAGCAGATGCGGATGTCACCGTGCGGGATGTCCGGGTTGCTCAACAAGTGAGAAACCAGCGCCATAATGACGGCCACACCGGCCTTGTCATCGGCTCCCAGCAGCGTCGTGCCGCTGGCCGTGATGATGTCCTCGCCTAATTTCTCCTTCAGCAGGGCCAGGAAAGCAATCGTGGGAATGTCCCCCTCCACCGTGGCCGGGATGGTCGCCAGGACACAGCCATAATCGGTCAACGCAACGCCCTTGGCCCCCAATGCCTTCAGCTCGCCCTCGAGCATCCGCAGCAGATCAAGTTGCTTAGCGGTACTGGGAGTCTCGGCCGAGTCCTCCGCGCTCTGGGTATCGATCTGCACGTAGCGCAGGAAACGCTCTTCGATCTCTTTCAAGAACTCTTGATACACGTCATCCTCCTACTCAAGCACCTGCGAGTATTTCGAAAAACAGCGCCTGGCACGCGAGGAGCACGGCGAGCATTGCCCACGTGGCCCACGAATTGCGTACCTTTGCCACAAGCCCGCTGCGGTAAATCCACCATCCCACGAAAATCACGGCACATTCGATGACCAAGTCGGCAATTGGGAATCGATACACAAACAACCCAATGTTCGGTCCACCCGGCCACGTAGGCAGGGTGCTCGTGACATAGTCGGCCAACGTATGCGAGAGCACAACCAAGCCGACAAACACCGCGCGCCGCCCGCTGCGAGTGAACGCCAAAACGATGGCTCCGAAAGCCAAACCCAGCGCCAGGGTGCCCGGAATGGAATGCGGGGAAAGGCCCGCGGGAACTGCCACACCGCCGAGGTCAAGCCCGGCGACGACCACGTCGGTGGCAATCGAGGCCCCGACTAGGGTCGCCAACTGCTCTTCCCGGCACAACCCCTTGGCCGCCAGCGCTACGCCCAGATGCCCGGCGTACATTCACTCCCCCTGCTTCTGGACATACGCGTCCAACGCCACGAGGATGAGCGAGGGAATCACCAGCCCGATCAGGATCAACCAGGTAGCCATATCATTCGTCTTCGAGCTCCTGATTCAGTGCCTCGATACTATCCATCAACGCCCTTTGCAGAACTTGGTTGTCCTCGACCACAAGGATCGTCTCTCCTTGGCCTTGGGAGAGCGCTTTTGCCTCTGATTGGGGAGCTTTGGGCTCTACCGTCAGAGCGGGCAAGTAGAGAACGAACGACGTGCCCTTCCCCAGCTCCGTCATCACGTCGATGTGCCCCCCGTGCTGTTTGACGATCCCGTACACCTGAGGCAGCCCCAGTCCGGCTCCCTCTCCCGGTCCCTTGGTAGTGAAGAACGGATCGAAAATATGCGGAAACACGTCGGGCGGAATACCCACGCCGGTATCCGCTACCGTCATGCGCACCCATTCCCCGACATCCATCTCGGGCAACGGCGCCTTTTTGCGGTCCTCGACGCTCATCCGCCCGAGATGAATACGCAGCTCTCCTCCCGCCACCATGGCGTCCCTCGCGTTGAGTGCCAGGTTCATAACGGCCTGTTGCATGCGCGTCGGGTCGGCGTCGACCGTATAATCTCCCTGCTCATAGGCAAAGCGGATGGCGATATTCTCCGGCAGCGTGCGCCGCAGTAGCTCGATCTGGTCTTCCAGAAAGGACTCTAGATCCATCGGGCGGCATTCGAGCACGGCACGCCGCCCAAAGTCCAAGATCTGCTGGATCAGGTCCGTGGCCCGCCTGGCCTGCAGGGAGATGATCTCCAAGCGCTCGTGCAGCTTGGGCGGCAAATCTGGGATACCCAAGCTCATCTGAGCATAGAGGACGATCACGGCCATGATGTTGTTAAAATCGTGGGCGATACCGGCAGCCAGTTTGCCCAGAGCGGCCAGCCGCTCCTGCTGCTGGAGTTGCTCCTGGACTTGCCGCTCCAGGGTGACGTCGTTGATCACCAACACCCAATTCTCCGGCTCGTGACCCTTTGCCATCGGGCGGGCGACGACCTCAAAAGTGCGGTACTCGGCCGTAACCTCGTGTCGCAGTCCCTCAGCAAGCGGCGAGGTGAGCAGTTTGGCCAGTGGGCGATCCCCCAGGCGAGTGAGCGTGTCGCCCACTTTTGAATTAGCCAGGACGACCAGGGCCTCCTCGGTTGCCGGGTTGGCCAGCACCACCTCGCGCTCAGCATCCAGCAAAAATACACCCTCCGGCACGGTGCTCATGACCTCCCGCAGTTGTTGGGCCTGCTCACGGATTTGCTCAAGCAAAAGCTCCCGCTCCTCTTCGGCCTGCCTGCGTTCGGTGATGTCTTTGACAAAAGAGATAGAAAGCTTTTTGTCTTCAAACTCCATGGAATCGATAGCTACTTCGACCGGGAATTCCGTGCCGTCTTTTCTTCTATGCACGGTCTCTATCAAAGACGTAACCAGTGCGCGCGTCCTCTCCCGATGCGCTTTCCACTTTTCCGGGTCGAGGTTGGGGTCAACATCCCATATTTTCAGAGCCAACAATTCCTCGGCGGTATACCCCAGGCTCTCGCAGGCGTGCTGATTGGCGTAATAGATACTTCCATCATCACTGACCTGGAAAATCCCGATTTGGGCGTGATCGATGCCGAACTGGGTCAGTTTGAGCTGCTCTTCCACCTTTTTGCGCTCGGTGATGTCTCTAGCGATACTCAAAATCGCAGGTTCGCCCTGACAGGTCACAGGGCTGGAACTGATCTCCACGGGAATGATATCTCCACTCTTTTTCCTGTGCTGGGTCTCAAAGACCTGCCTTTCGCCCATCTTCATCCCGTCAATGAGGTGCCCGATCTCTTCCGCACCCAGGTGTGGATCGGTATCGTTAGGCTCCATGGAAAGCAGCTCCTCCCTGGAATAGCCCAGCACCTCGACCGCCCTATTATTCACCTCGACAAAGCACCCATCAAAGTCGATGACAAAGGCAGTGTCGTTCATGCCATCGACCAGCGTTTTGTACTCCTGCTCTCTTTCTTTTCGCTCTTTTGCTTTGCTCTCGTCGGTCATCTCTCCCACCTCTCACTCCTGCGGCAGGATCAACACCTTCTTGACGTTATCCAGCCCTCTCTCGATCAACTCCACCCCACGCTCGAAATCCGCCAGCGGCAGCCGGTGCGAGATCAGGCGGCGCACGTCCACCTGGCCCGATTGCAGAAGCGCCACCGCCTGGTAAGAGTTGCGCAGCGACGTGAAGGACGACAGAATCGTGAGCCCCTTCTCGAACACCTTAAAGCCCTCCAGCTCCATCTTTGCCCCGGCCGGAGGCACTCCGAACAGCAGCACCGTCCCGCCGCGGCGGGCAAAGTCCACCGCGCGTTCCATCACCGGGATCGCGCCGGTGGCGTCGATGACCACGTCGTAGCGATCGGCTTCCAAGTCGTCCAGGTGGGCCAGCGTGCGATCCGCGCCGCACGCCTCGGCCAGCTCGGTGCGCGCGGGCTGCCGCTCCACTACCGTGACGTGCGCCGCGCCCCGTAGGCGCACGACTTGCAGCAGCAACAGACCGATGGGCCCGGCCCCCAGGATAGCGACCCGGTCCGCCAGGCGGACGTCGGCCCGCTCGACGCCGTGCAGCACGCACGATAGCGGCTCTACGAACGCGCCGCACTCGAAGGGCAGCTCCCCGATTCCAAAGACCGCCTTCTCCGGCGCGACGACGACCTCGGCCATGCCACCCGGCAGCGTCACCCCGATCGCCTCCCAGTTCAGGCAAAAATTGTGCCGATTGTGCAGGCAGTTATAGCACGCGTCGCAGGCGATGTTGGGCTCGACCGCCACGCGATCCCCAGCCGCGAACCGAGTCACGCCCGCGCCCACCTGCTCCACCACGCCGGAGAACTCGTGGCCGGGGATCACGGGATAGTCGCCCAGGTACTCCCCGCGCAGGATGTGGATATCGGTGCCGCATACCCCGCTGGCCTGCACACGGATCAGAACCTCGCCCGCGTCCGGCTGCGGCTCGGGCCGGTCGACCGGGGCCACGTGATTGGGTCGTTCGATGATGATCGCTTTCATTCTGGTCTCACCGGGGACGCGCTGCGCACGTCGTTGCCGCAGGTGGCGCAGAACCAGTGGACGTAGCCGGACCTGCCGAGGTACTTGACGTGATACCGGTCGGCCTTTTCCCTGGCGCACGCGCGCACCCCGCCGCCCGTGATCTCATCGACCGGGGTGGCGCCGTGGACGTCCTTGCCGCACACGGTGCACACGGAATGGACGTAGCCGTTCGAGCCTAGGTATATCTCGTGCGGCTGCTGCTCGCCACAGTTCCTGCAATGGGTGCTCACAGTTTGTTCCATTTCTTGCCCCCTAATAGAAGCGACCCTATGTTTTCGGACGCTCCATAAACTCGCCTCGCAATATCCCATAGTGCAGCGTCCCGCTGATGCTGCCGTCGGCGTTCTTCTTGTTCTCCCGCATGTGCCCCTCGCGGAGCATCCCGCAGCGCTCCGCCACCCGGAAACTCCTCTCGTTAGTATCATCGCACCTCAAACGCACGCGGTGCGCGCCCAGATGCTCGAAAGCAAAGCCCAGCGCCGCCCCGGCTGCCTCGGTGACGTACCCCTGCCCCTCGTGCTCGGCATCGACAAAATACCCGATTTCGAACTCGGGCAGGTCCCAATTGACCGCTCCGACGTAGATTTGCGCCACGAACTCGTGCGTATCGCGACGAAAAGCCCCCAAGAAGAAGGCATTGCGCGCTACCCAGGTCGCCGCAAAACTACGGACCGCGATCTCGGCGTCTTCTTCGGTGTCAATCGTCATCACCGCATTGCCGGACTCGTAACGTGCAAGATGGGATTTGTTCTTTTGGCTCATCTCGTAATACCACGGTCCATCGCCGGCCTGGTAACAGCGCAGATACAGGCGCTCTGTCTCTATGCGAGTGGGAATATCCAGAAGCAGTTTGTGCATATTGAGCGTCTCTCCTCACAGACAATCACAAATCCTTGTAATACCGAACCAGGGACAACCCTGTATAACCGGCTTTCTCGTACAATCTCCTGGCGGGCGCGTGGGATGGATCACCACCCGTGCCTACTACGGCCAGTCTCATCCCGCTTTCCTTCATCTTTGTAAGTGCCCAGTTGTTCAATTCCGTGCCTATTCCGAGGTTTTGGTAGTCAGGATGGACTGCGAGCAGTTGGACTTCGCCCGATTGATCATTGAGATGCAATTCATAGGCCACAAAACCGACGACGATTCCATCCACTTCTGCAACCCAGACGGCGGTTTTCTCACCATCCCTGCAAACCCCCTCGACTCCCTCTTTCTGACTCTTTTCCCAATCGGGATAAATGATGGCATAGATTTCAGGCCCCAGTATTTGCTCAAACGAGCTGAAAACCGGCGCCCATGCCAATAACGACAATCGAACCGAAGTATCAACGTCATCGTCACAGACAGGCCGGATACATAGATCCACGGGAATCCCCTTTTCTGACCACCTACACATCAACAGATGCCGAACCAGGCGGCCTAGGGTGCGCCGCCTGCCACTCACCTGATCCTGCTTTCGCCCGCGCTCACTAACGCCATCCGCGCCCTTCCGCTGCTGGCCCTATCGACCCAGCGCGTTTATCTTAGCACACTTCCACACGTGAGGCAAACGATATTGCATTTGGGATACCGCAATAAGTATATAGAGGTAGAACAATCGCCGATGAGGGAAGGGGAGTTGGTTGATGGGTTGAGCGAGTTCGACGGCGGTTTTTGGGACGCCAGAAGG
>Ga0307420_1001418_pt1 | contig 10571 bp, 4 predicted proteins | sample SalMarWE160240MG_2_FD_202167 | JGI IMG/M metagenome (GOLD analysis project Ga0307420, IMG submission 202167) | Salt marsh sediment microbial communities from the Plum Island Ecosystem LTER, Massachusetts, United States - WE1602-40 | ecosystem: Environmental > Aquatic > Marine > Intertidal zone >... | reverse complement strand
CGATCACGTAGAGCACCAGGATGACGATCAACCCGGAATTCTGACGAATGACGCTTTTCAATCTACCCCTCATCTCTCCACCTGTATCTCGCGCAGCAGCACGTATCCACCGGGGACGATCTCGCCGTCCACGATGGTCGTAGGACGTCCGCCGCCCTCAGGATCATACATCCCGACGATGAGATTGTACAGCCCAGGCTCCACCCCGGAGAGGGAAACGGTGTGCGTGTCGGCGATGACCTCACCCGCCCGCCAGGTCGTCGTGGGACGCTGCCAATCGACCGGCACGCCGTCGGCCTGGGCCACGGGCGGCGCGTTGGGCTCCCCCACGTGGACAAAGACATGGTAGTTGACCTCCGGTGGCGCATCAGCCTGCCAGTAGAGCGTCAGCTTCAACGCGTCACCATCGCGGGCCAAATCATAGCCCCGCAGGCGGATGGCCTCGCCCAGCCGCACGTCCTCGAGTAGAAACTCAACGTCGTCGGGCAACTCGGTCACCAGCGGCCAGGCCTCAGCGCGCACGGTGCCGACAGTGAACCAATCGCTGCTGCCATACCAACGGCGCACGGGCGCTACCGCACCGTCGGCGCCCACCAGCCCAATCTGCACCCGGTAGGTGCCTCCCCGCAGATCGGCGGGAAGCGGGAGCGCCAACCGGCCCGCCACGCAGTCGCCGGGCAGCCAGTCATCGGTGGGGAAACCGGCGGCGCTGGGCGACATCTCGCCGGCGGCGACCTCGCGCCCCAACAGGTCGGTCAGACGCACCTGCAGCCGGTAGTCGGCGGTGGGCGCGCTGGCGGCCCGCCAGGATAACGACCCCACCAGCGGATGCCCCGCGCGGAACTTAATACCGGCCAACTCGCTGGACAGCAGCTCAACCCCGCCCCAGAAACGCGCCTGTGGATGCGGCGCGGGATCGCGTGCAACCGGGCGGATCACAGAAACTTGCCCCGCCGCCTCCTCTCCCCGGCCGGCCGGTTCCACCTCGACGGTGAAATCCACCGGCGGCATGTCGTCGGGCAGCGGGAGGCGGAACTCGGTCATCACGATCCGCTCAGCCGGCCAAGAAGACTGCGGGTAAAAGGGCAACACCTGCTCCGTCCGATCGAGCCATAGATTGCCCGCCTCGTCCCGCAGCTTGACGGCCAGTGTGAGGGGTTCGCCAGGCAGATCGCCCTCCGCCCGCCAGTAGAACGCCAGCCATGCGTTCTCCCCGGCGGCGGTCTCTGGCGCGCGAAAGCCCACCAAACGCAGCCCATCCCAGACAGCGCCCACGGGCTCGGCACCGTCCGGCAGCACGTCAAAGAGCGGCGGTGCATCGTCGTAAGCCGCCACACTCACGTAGGTCCACCAAGCCTCAAAGCTCTGTTGATCGACCTTGAACAGATAGGCATCGGCCCAGTCCGGCAAAAAATCGTGCGGGAAAAAAGTCGGCGGCGGACCGTACAGGAACCAGATGCGATCGTACGTCTGCGCCCAGGCCGCAAACTCCTCCTGCGCCTGCTCGTGAAACACCGGCATATCGTGCGCCCGGTCGTAACGCGGAATGACGGCCTCGGGATAGGGGCCGTCGTAGTAATAGTCAAAGGTAAGACGGATCACGTTATGGTGAAGCACGATCGCGTCCCCGGGCCGCGCCCGCTCCTCGATGTATCGCACCGCCCCCCGGATGTCATCCTTCCACATATTGTGAGAGGTAAAGATGTCGTAACTAGCCCAGCCTCTAAACACGAGCACGCATCCTAAACCGAGAACCAACCCTGGTTTGAACCGCCGCCGCAGCGTCTCCAGGCCATAGGCCAGCACTAGCTCCCAAGCCGGGCTGACCACCATCAGGTGGCGCGGGTTCATATAGCTCGGCCTGACGAGGGACAGGGCATATAGAAAGAGTATAGGCAGCAGAAGATAACCCAAGGTAAACAACCAAGCCTCGCGCCGGCGCAGAAGAAACACTCCTACGACCCCAACAATGAACACGGCCAGGAATGGAGCCGTCTGCCACAGCGGCTGGATCACCGGGATGCGCAACCCCAGACTGAAGGCACTCCACGCCTCGGCCAGGATGAGATGCAGGGGACGATATTCCAGGGCAAAGATGCCATACAGTTGGAAGGTGCGCCAAGCGTATGGGATGAGGGGCACGAGCGCCACGGCCAGAGCCCCCAGAACGATCAGGACAATCCACGGGCACCCCAATAGACGACGCAAGCCACAGCGTAGACGGCACAAGCCATAGACGATCACTTCAAATCCCAGCAGCAGGAAACCCGAGTAGTGGGTGTAAAGCAGAGACATGGTGACTGCAGCGTAGACTGAATAGTCGCGGAGGCGCGCCCTGCCCTTGAGCAGCGGCAGAAGCGTGTAGACCGAGGCCAGGCCGAGGACGACGACCCAGGTGTACATCCGCGTCTCCTGGGCGTACCACAGGTAGAAGGGTGAAATCGCCCCCATCAGCGCCGCCCAAAGCCCGGCCTCCGCGCTCAGCAACCGGCGCGCCAGGGCATAGAGCAAGGGCAGCGTCAACGTCGCCGCCACGACCGAGGGAAAACGCAGCGCAAACTCGCCCCGCCCCGCCACCCGGATCCAGAAATGCATCATCAAAAAGTACAGGGGCGGATGGAGATCGGGCGAGGAGATGACCGCCCCTTCATCGCTCCCATCGTAGTAGTTGGGGTCTACGGGAATCAGATTCAGATTCTCGAAAACGAGGGGGAGCGGCTGCTCGGCCCGGCGCAGCGTCAGGCCCTCGTCGCTCCACAGGCTCTTGGCGTCGAGAGCGTACAGGCGCACGGCGAAAGAGACGGCGATGAGCAAGACAAGCGCCCAGCGCGTCCACAAAGCAGCCGGCGGACGATCGGCCGAGGACAGGTGCATAGGTCGCATTTTACCCTATCTGGCAGAAACCTCAAGGCAAACGTACATCCCCGCCACCAGCGGATTCATCGCGTGGTGAGCGGGGATAGCCAAGGGCAGATAATCTAGCCCAGCGCCACGTCCAACGTCATCATCACCGCAAAGCCAAGCATCGCGCCGATGGTGGCGACGTCCGTGCTCGTTTCCAACTGCGCTTCGGGGATCAGCTCCTCGACGACCACATAAATCATCGCCCCGGCGGCGAAGGCCAGGGCGTAGGGCAGAATGGGTCGCATCAACAGAACCGCCGCCGCGCCGAGCACGCCCGCGACAGGTTCGACCATCCCCGAGAGCTGACCGTACCAAAAGCTCTTGAGACGGGAGAGGTTCTCCCTGCGCAAAGGGACGGAGACGGCGGCTCCCTCGGGAAAGTTCTGGATGCCGATGCCCAACGCCAAGGCAACCGCGCTGGCGACCGTTGCCGCCGGTAGATCGGCTGCCACGGCACCGAACGCCACGCCCACGGCCAGTCCCTCCGGGATATTGTGCAACGTGATCGCCAGCACCAGCAGGATACTCCGCTGCCAACTCGTCTTGATGCCCTCGGCCTCCTCAATGGGAAGCCCCAGGTGCAAGTGAGGCAGCAGCTTGTCCACCAGCCAGAGGAACGCGCCGCCTAGCAGAAACCCGGCGACGGCCGGAACCCAGGCAGGCAATCCGCCTGATTCCTCCGCCATCTCGATGGCGGGTGCCAAAAGCGACCAGTAGCTCGCGGCAATCATGACGCCCGCGGCAAAGCCCAGCATGCCATCCAGAACCTTGCGATTGATACTCTTGAAAAAAAAGACCAATCCCGCTCCCAGGGCGGTCAAAAACCAGGTAAAGCCCGTGCCTATCAGCGCCTGTACAATGGGATTCAGTCCCCGCAACCATTCAACGATCGTCATGCGTCCCTCCTGATTGTAGTCCTCGGGATTCTACCCTATACCACCAAAAACCTCAAGAGCAGCAATCCACGCAATGCTCTTGGCGGATTGCCAAATCCGCCACATTCTGCTGGATTTGGCAATCCAGCAAGAGATTTTTCGTGATACACTCAAGGGGCGTCGACGCTAACCGCGAGCGTCAGCAGCGGCACGGCATCGCCCCGAGCGCTTCCATCAGGCGCTAGCCACGACAGACGCTCCCCCGTCTCTAGAAAATACATCCCCGCCACCAGCGGATACTCGCCCGGCGGTAGATCAGCGGGGACGACGACGGTACGGGGATCGGCCACGACCTCGCCCACGTCCAAGAAGGAGGTTGGGTAAGCGCCGTGCTGGGGATGACCATCGGCCTGGGCATACGGCGCCCCCTCGGGAGCGGCGAGGTGCAGGAAGACGCTGTAGTCGACGGGCACGGGGACCTGGGCCGCCCAGTAGAGGGTGACGTTGATCTCTCCACCAGGCGCGACCGCCCGCCGGTCTATGTCGTAGCCGAGCAACATGACCCGTCCGCCCAGGTTGGCGTCGAGCCGATGGGGCACCTCGACGGTGGCATACGCCTCAGGCCGGACCTTGACCTTGCCCAGCGTCACCAGCTCCAGTGGTGCGCCGCTCGCATCGTAGGCGGGCAGGTGCTCTTTCAACCGGGCGTCCTCGTACAAGTACCACCCCACCGCAACGTCATAGACTGCCGGGGCAGGGGCATCCTTCCCCACCGTGACACGCACGTCGTCGCAAAAGGCATCGCCAGGCGACCAGCGCCCCGTGGGGTAGCGGCCTAGGCCGGGGTGGGTATCGCGCGCTCCCGCCTTGCTCTCCTCCGGCCCGAGGATGTGGACAAAGTAGACATAGTCCTCCTCCGTCGGCGCGAGCGCCTGCCAGCACAGGGTGATGGTCACCTCACCACCGGGCAGAACGCAGCCGCGGTCGATGGCGTAACCCACCAGGCGAATCGAATCGCCAAAGCGCAAATCGGCAGGTTGGGTGCGGGCCTGAATCTCTTCGACAGAGCGCATCGCCAGGGACGCGTAGGCGGGCCGCAAGACGCCAAAGAGGGCAAAGAGCGCCAGGGCCAGCGTGGCGAGCGCCAGCCCAATCGGCAACCAGCGGCGGGCGCGTGGCCGCAGCCACTCGCTCAACCCCAGCACATAGAGCGGCGACAGAAACGCCAACGAGACGAACAGGTAGCGGCCAAAGTTGGCCGTGTCGATGAAGACCATGCGGACAAAAATGGTCGCCAAGACCACCAGCGGGCCGCTGAACACGATCAGCAGCGCGAGCGACGGCCGCTCCCAGGGAACCCGTCCAGAGTGGCGGCGAATCCAAAAGAGAACCAGCCCGCCCAAAGCCACCAACCCCAGCAGCCGCGCCAGCCCATAGGTCCAGCCCGGCAGCGGGATTTGCCCGTAGCCAAAGGCGCCCCAGGCCGAGTCGTGCAAAAAACCCAGTTCGCGTACCGCCGCCACGATATCCGGGCCGCCCGGCCGTTCGTCCTCCCACGCCTCCATCTGGCGACTCATACTGGTTGGGTCGCCGTAGAGAATCTGGTTGCGCACGAACCACCACCCGCCGACCAGGAGCGCCACCAGGGCGACGGTGGCTCCGACTTGTAGAAGCTGCCGCCACCCATCGCGCACGCCGTAGGCGCGGTTTCCCAACCGCGCGAGATCGGAAATCGCGGCTACGGCACCATGTCCAACCAGGGAGCCGTACAGCAGGGCCAGTCCAACCGTGGGCAGCACCAGCAGGCAGGTCAACTTGGTCAGGATGGCCAATCCGACCAGCAGACCCAGGACCGCCCCCCGCCGTACCGTCACGCCGCGCACGAGGATTCTCGTGGTCACGTAAAGCACACCCGCCGCCACCAGGTTCGCCAGCGGATCGTCGTGAACGGATGCGTTGATGAACAGAAACATGGGGTTAAAGGCCACCAGCGCCGCCGCGCCTACCGCCAGTCCCATCCGGCGGGGGAACAACTCCCGCGCCGTACCGTACACGCACAGGACCGTCCCCGCCCCCATCAGCAGCGATAACCAGCGCACCAGCAGCACACCCAGGGCCGCATCCCGAAAGCCCTCCAACTCTGGATCGTGTAGGTACAGGCTTTTGTTATCCACTCCGGGTTCCAACTTGTATGCCCAGAAGGGATTCTCCCGCGCGACGATGGCATCAAAATTGTCGTCTGGCACCCAGAAGGTAACGAACGCCCCCAGCGCGTAGTAGAGCGGCGGGTGATGGGCCTTGCTCACCTCGTCCGGCTCCAGCACCGGTAGGCTGCGCTGCTCGACAAAGAAGCGGATGTTGGCATAGTTCAGCGCCTCGTCGGGACTTTCGAAAACGGGATTGACCAGGCTGTAGGCCAGCCCCAGAATCAGGTAACTTCCCACGATGAGGGACAGCGTCCACCGCGCCACCCGCTCGCTCATCACAGCTCCACCTCCGTCAGCTCCACCACGTCATCCGGCAGACGCTCGCCGCTGGCATCCAGGGCGGGCAACCGCGCGCCGGTCTCCAGCAGGTACATCCCCAGGCGCAGGTGATAGGTACCCGCGGGCAGGTTCTGCGTCGCGACGAGCCGCTCGTCAAAGATGATCTCGCCGAACTCCCACATCGACGTGGGATAATCGCCGCCCGTGGGTGGGCCGTCCGCCTGGGCAGCCAGCTCGCCGTCGGGACCGACCAGGTGCACGAACACGGTATAGTCCTGATCCACCGACCCCAGGGAGGCCCAATGGAGAATGAGTTGCGCTCCCTCGGCATCTCTTTCCAAATCATAGCCGACGAGAGCAATGCACTCTCCAAAGCGATAATCGGTGGCGACCTCGGGCGGGGGGAGTTCTTTCACAGCGTTCAACTTCAGCCAGCCGATCGTCGCCGCGCCCACCGGGTCGCCTGCAGCGTCCACGACCGCCAAGCGTTCTCCACCGCCGCGCCGGTAAAGGCCCACGTCGAGCCGCAGCTTGGTGGGACCAAGGGCGTCTGAGGCAACGGGGATAAACACCTCGCCGGCGATCACCTGCCCGGTCTGCCAGAAGGAGGTTGGATAATGACCCAGCCCGGTGTGGGTATCCCGCTGGCCCACCGTCGCCGCCTGGCGCCCGAACAACTGCGCAAAGAGCGTGTAATTCGTCTCGGTCTCGCCCAGCACCTCCCAGTACAGCACCACTCGCAGCGTCCCCCCCGGCTCGACCCGCTTCTTGCCGAGATCGTAACCGAGCAGGCGAGCGATAGGACAGTCATCCTCCAGGTAGACCCAGTCCAGCCGATATTTGGGCTCCGGCGCAGAAGCGGCGTCATAGATAGGCGGGCGGGCATAGGCGGGCGCCAGGAAAAAGACCAGCGCAGCGATCCCCAGCACCAGCATCGCCACTGTGACACCCAAGGCCAGCAGCGCGTGACGGCGGCGGGGCAGCCAGGCCGCCAGGCCGGTGAACAGCAGCAACGCCATAGCCGGCAGCACCGGGAACAAATAACGTCCAAAGTTGGGCATGGGACGCAGGAAGCGCCGCGCGACCATGGGGCCGAAGGTAAGGAGAAAAGCTGCCGCAAGGATAGCGAACTGCTGGAAGCGCTCGGCAAATGGGGAATGGAGATTGGAGATTGGAGATTGGAGGAGGCTGTGGCAGCGGATTAGGGACCGCACGAGACCGGCAAGGGCCAACAGGGTCACCGCGTCCAGCACGATGTATATCCAGCCAGCGAGAGGAACTTGGTTGGCGCCCAAACGGCCCCAGAAGGAGGTGCGCAGCCAGTAGAGGTCGGGCCACAGATCGGCCAGGGAGGGCGCACGTTCCGGCTCTCCAAACCCCTCCATTTCCTGTGCCAGGCCGATAGGGTCGCCGTGAAGCACATACTGGCGGGCAGCCCAGGGCGCGATGAGCAGCGCCGCCACCCCAAAGACCACCAAACCCCAAATAAGCAGATCTCGCCAGGATCGATTGCGCCACGCGACCAGCGCCATCACCAGGCCCGCCGCCGGTATCAACGCTGCCGTCGTCAGCTTGGAGAGCCATCCCAACCCCAAGGCCACCCCCAGCCCAACGCAGCGGCGCGGGCTAAACCCCCGGCGCACGATGCGCACCATCGTCCACAGAGACAGCGCGCCAAAGAGGGCCGCGCCATTGTCATCGTTGACCGCGCCCGAGATGAAAAGGAACTCGGGGATAAAAGCCGCTAACCCGGCCGCTCCGACCGCCATCTCGGGCCTATCGGGGAACACCTCCCGCCCGACGCGATAGATAACCCAGATGGTAGCCGCACTCATCAGAACGGACATTACGCGCACAACTCGGACGCCCAGCCAGGTATCGCTGGCGCCGAAACGATCCTCGTCGGGATGAAAGTAGATGTTCTTGTTATCCCGCCCCATGTCGCCGAAGCGATAACCAAAGTACGGGTTGTAGCGCGTACGCCAGGTATCCAGGTCGTCCTCACCCACCCAGGCAGAACCCAGCGCGCCTATCACATAGTAAAGCGGCGCGTGATTGCTAAAGCTCTTCTGGCCCTCTTTTGCCCCCGGTGGACTGCCGGTGTTGACCAGGCTGCGGATGTAATCATAGTGATGAATCTCGTCGGGGGCCTCCAGCGTGGGTGTGGTAAAGGCATACGCCACCCCCAAGCCTACAAAGAGCGCGAGGATCACCGCCAGTATCCACTGGGCCATTCGCTCAGCCATCGGACCTCCGAACCGGCATCACCAATGCAGAGAGCAGCACCAACCCGCCAAGCCCCCATGCGACCCAAGCTGCCGGATGGACGCGCGGCCGCCGGACGACGAGCGTGGCCACGGCGATCTGATCGTCGGCGAGCCCCTCGCCCCCTGGCGTGGTCGCAGGCAGCCGTTCGCCCGTCTGCCAGTTGTAGAGGCCGGTCACCAGCCGATAGTCCCCTTCGGGCAGATCCCGTGGCAGCATCAACGTATGAGGATCGACGACCACCTCACCGATCTCCCAGCTCCACGTGGGGCGCGTGCCGTGGGCAGCCGCCCCGTCGTCCTGCCAGATCAACTCACCGCTTGGTCCCATCAAGTGAAGGAAGATGCTCAGGTCATCCTCACTCGCTTCCACCGCCTGCCAATACAGCACGAGCGGAACGCGGTCGCCGGGGGCCACTTCCGTCGAGCGTAGGTCGTGTCCCAGGAAGCGCCGCCGGTCGCCCAGGTGAACCTCCAGTGCGTGCTCGGGTTCCGCCTCGGCGGGCACCGCCGCATAGAGCCAGGCGTAGGGCACGCCATCAAAGTCGATCTGCCGCTCCGGCGTGCGAGCAGCGTGCCGCTCCCACAATGCATCCCACTGCTCGATCTTGTAATCGCGCACGGTATAGTTGCGGTGAAAGACAAAATAGTCGGCCGGGCGCTCGTGAATATCCAACGTAGCGCCGCGAAAACACTGGTTGAACACGTGCTTGAGCTGCGCTGCGACAGTTAACTCCTCCGCATCGGAGCGGGCGTTGAGCGTCGCGGCCAGCTCTGCCAGTCCTTCGCCCTCCTCGCCGGTGAGGATGGCGCGCGCGGCTGCCTGAGGGCCGCCGGCCAGCCAGTTGGCGGCCGTGCCGTAATAGGGATGGCGCGGCAAAACCAGCGCAGCCTGAACCAGCACAGGGAGCGCCATCAAGACCAGTGTCAAGGCGCGCCACCTGCCTGCCAGCGCGCGCGCCCAGACGACGATTCCCGCTGCCGCCAGCACGTCCAGCGCCAAGACGGCCGGCAGGACGTAGCGCGGCATCTTTTTCGCCCCCAGGCTCATCTGAGCCAGGAAGAAGATGATGTAAGCCAGGAGAAGCAGATAATCAACCCCGGCTTGCGAAAGCCGGCGGCGGCGGAGTAGATAGACCACGCCCAAAACCCCCGCGACGAGCGAAAAGAGCAGCGCCACCTCGCCGGTGCGAAAGAGCATCGAAACAGGGTAGAACACCGGCCCGGGATCCTCGTACGTGACCTGCTCTAGGAAAAAGGTCGGCGAGTCGTGGGCGCTGCTCACGTGGCGAGACAGTCCCCCCTCAATTGCCTTCAGTGCCCGCACCGGGTCCACCCACATGGCGGGCCAGAGGGCGAAATAGATGAGGGCGGCGATGAGGAGCCAGACAAAGAGACTGGAGATTAGAGATTGGAGATTGCGCAGAGTCCAACTCGGCTGCGTGCTGCGTGCCGCGTTGACCAGGAGAACGAGGCCACCAAAGGGAACTAGAAACAAGGCAGTAGGTTTGGTCAGGAGGGCCAGCCCGCCTAACGCAGCCGAAAGGATTAGCCAGCGCGCGCGGCGCTCACGGCAGTACAGGAGCAATACCAGCGCCGAGAGCAGCATCAACGTCGCCAGCCACGCATCCAGATGGAGGATCTTGGATTGGGCCAGGTAGTAGGGATCGAGGGCCAGGAGCAGGGCGGCGACCGCGGCGACTCGCGCGCCAAAGAGGCGGCGCAGCAAGAAATAGGCTCCCACGACGCCCAGCGAGATCAGCAGCGCCAACGGCAGCAGCGCGGCGGCGATCTCGTTCACGGGCACGGGGCCAAAGAACTTGATCGGCTCAAAGTCGGGCGGCACGCTTTGGGCCGCCGGAGTGATGTCGAAGAGCGCCCAGTAGAGCTTGAGGCCTAGGCTCGCTGGCCACATCAGCGCCACGCCTGGATGCTCCGAGTAGACCGTGTTCGCCCAATCGCCCGCCAGCACCGCGTCGATGAAGTGGGCAGAGCGCAGATACCAGACCAGGGGCCGGGAGACCGGTCGGATGGCGCGGGGG
>Ga0307420_1001414_pt1 | contig 10595 bp, 10 predicted proteins | sample SalMarWE160240MG_2_FD_202167 | JGI IMG/M metagenome (GOLD analysis project Ga0307420, IMG submission 202167) | Salt marsh sediment microbial communities from the Plum Island Ecosystem LTER, Massachusetts, United States - WE1602-40 | ecosystem: Environmental > Aquatic > Marine > Intertidal zone >... | reverse complement strand
CGAAGTAGATACACCCGACTACCTCAATTTGCCGCTTCTGTAATTCCGTTCTCAGTCTCTTAGCAATCGCTTCAGATGGCACTTTGTTCAAGACAGCCCAGACATTCCTGATGCCAATTTCTGAAGCTAGGTCGTGTATCTTCTGACCTACGCTTACTGACTCCAGAGGTGGCTCTACCACGATCAACACGCTATCTATACTTGTCTCGACGCCCCGGCCGAAATGCTCCACCCCCGCTTCCATATCCACGATAGCCAGCTCGTCTTCTGCCAGAGCGAGCTTCTTTAGAAACTCACGACTTAATACCCCCATGGGGCAGGCACAGCCTTCCAGGGACTGAAGTATCTTGCCGATGCCGACCAGTGTAAGGCCATCTCTCCGAACCAGATACTGAGATGGCAAATCCTCCAGCACGATACGGCTTTCGGCAAGAACACTTGGCTGCCCCATCTTTCGCTGCAGATTTTTCTTGCCCCCAACAAGCTCCATGAGAGGTACGGGCGGATAGTCAAAGCCCAGCATGCTGAAAAGCCCCGAATTGGACTCGTCCGAGTCCACCACCAGCACACGGTAACCCTTAGCTCGTGCTTCGTTTGCCAGCAGAGCGACTACAGTACTTTTGCCACTTCCTCCTTTACCGCAGACCGAAATCTTCATCGTTTGTCACCCTTCCCTGCTTATATTCTTAATATCTTGATTGCCTTCAAGGGACAGGCACGAACACAGTCGCCGCAACCCTGACAGACAGATGGGTCTGTCATCGGTATCTCATAAGGCGCCTCCTGTTTGAGCAGCTTATGAGAACACGCCAGGGCGGCAGCGCAAACGCCGCTGTCACACTTTTCTGGATGGCATTTCTTATAATCTACTAATGCCACCTTGTTTGGCATCAGTCTTCCTTTTCAGCCTTTCTTGCCTTCTCTAGCTCCTCCTCTAACTCCTCCAGTTGCTGCCACATCGACGGCGGCACGGAGTGAGCTGGCCATCGAGCCTTGAGGTCAGCTATTTTCTCCTCAATCTCTTCTACTTTGCCTTTGTTCATCTTGTGCCTCTATAGCTCATATGCTGGGGTCTCACCAGGATGTAAGCTGCGCCATTTCTCTAGCAATTGCTCCTTGCTTTCCTCGTGATCTGGGTCAGGCACACAGGCGTCCATAGGACAGACCTCGACACACTTTGGCGACTCATGGTTGCCAACACACTCGGTGCACTTGTCGGGGTCGATTATATAGATGTCTTCCCCCTCGGAGATAGCATTATTTTTACACTCAGGTTCGCAGGCTCCACAACTTATACAATCACCAGTAATTTTGAATGCCATTTATCGGCCTCCTTTTATCATTAGCAGGATTTATTGTCCCGCTGCTTCGCCTATTCCATATGGAGGTCATTGCGCTTTCTCCTTCTCCTCACACTCTGGACAGTAACCCTCGAGGTATAACTCGGCTTTAGTCACCTTGAAGCCGTGTTCCCGCCTTACTGCCTTGATCAACTTTTGGAAGTAGGGGTTTTGAAATTCGATGACTTTGCCGCATCCCTGGCAGACCAGGTGCTGATGCTCGGACGATTGCTTAATCTCGTAATAGCAACGAACCTTGCCCAGCCTAATCTCGTCAACCAGCCCCAGTTCTTTGAAGAGGTTAAGGCTGCGGTATACAGTCGCCGGACTGATAGACTCATCTCTGGCACTGGCGCGGCGATAAAGCTCCTTGGCATCGATATGCCCTTCAGCATCGCGCAACAGTTCCAGAAGCCGCCGCCGCTGGTTTGTTAGCGGACGACCTTGAATCGGGTTGTCTTGTTTGCGGTTGCGACTCATTCTCAACGACATACTACAACTAATTCCATTTACTGTCAAGGAGCAGTGGGGTGGTGGGTGAAGGTGGCAGAGGACGAGGCCTGGAGAAGTTGTGTGGTGAGCCGCGGAGGACTCGAACCTCCAACCTGCTGATTAAGAGTCAGCAAAACACGCTCAAACTGCTTAACAAACTGAGCGTGTCTAGGCTTGCGGAGTTAAGCAATTCAAGCAAGTCCTATATCTCACAGGTTAAGCACGGAAAGCGTAGACCATCTCCAAAACTTCTCGGAGTTCTGGCCGACCTGGAAAAACCGAGGAAGCCAGACAGGGACTACCTGGAACTTTTCCTGCAATCCCGCCAGGCCAGGGGCGTGAGTCCTCGTACGCTTCAGTATTACCGGGAAAGGCTATCCAAATTCATCGCCCACGTTAACTACCTAAGTGCCGGCCGGGAGGAAATTGAGAAATATCTGAACTCAATCCCCCCAAATAAGTATGGTCTGGCTACTCGACACGCATCTTACCGGGCCATAAAAGTCTTCTACCGATGGTTGAATACTGAATATGAGTTACCTAATCCAGTAGCTGGAGTAGCTGCCCCAATACTGGGGAAACCCATACTGCCCAGTCTTACAAGAGAACAGGTTAAGCTACTGATTGAGCGAGCTGAAACGGTCCGGGATAAAGCAATAATTGCTCTATTTACTGAGAGTGGTCTGAGGTTATCCGAGCTAGTCCGTATTGTACCTGAGAGTATAGACTGGGATTCACGAACTATAAGGGTAGTCGGTAAAGGCAGAAAAGAGGCCTTAGCACCTTATGGAAAATTAACCGAGAAATATCTCAAATACTGGCTCATGCAGCATCAGCCCGATGGTAACATTTGGGGATTGAACCAGTGGGGCGTTGTCTCTATACTCCGGAGGCTTCAAGTAAAGACAGGGTTGCACTGTAATCCGCATACCTTCCGCAGGACGTTTGCCTGCTTGCTGCGTAAGGCCGGACTGGATGTTCTGACAATCAAAGAACTGGGCCGTTGGGAATCTGTGGAGATGGTACAGAGATATACACGCTCTGTAACCTTCAACGATAGCCTCAAGTTTTACAGGGCGCCGCTTGATAAAAGTTGAGATGAACTCACCTTAACCTATCTTAAATAATTAACTGCCAAACAAGCTTGGTTGCACAAAAGCCTCTTTTGTTAAGCAGCGAATGAAACAAGCGATTGTGGCTTTGTCGGCAGGAATTATACCGTTGCAATTTTAAGAGCTTATCTGGATGGTTGTCCCCTGAATGGTAAAGCCGCTGATATCCTGGAATTTTTCATCGGCTAAGCCAACCACGGTCAGTTCTATTTCATAAATCTCACTATCAGCCGAATCCAATACCTTGAACGCCACGATGGCCAGTACCCCCGATGGGCTGGGAACTTCAGTTTCGCCTACCCGTGCCAGGGCCAGTCTAACCTCCCCAGCCTGATTATCCAGCTGCTCCAGCCCAACGATGGGGCTGGAACCGAGAAAGCCTCCGGGCTCGACGGCAACTGCCTGCAGGACATCGGGGTTGAAGGTGAGGCTTATCTCACCTCCGCTGACTCCCCACCCCGATGGCTTTACCTCAATGTTTATAGTTAGTTCTTCCCCCGGGTTGGCTTCTATAAATGTCGGATTTAGATAGACGCCTTCTTCGGGGATGGGTCGTGGTGTGATGGGTGGCTCTCCTCCGCAGCTGCAGAATGTGCCGAGCAGGCCGGCGGCTAATACCGCCAGCAGACACAGGCTTGAGATAACTGTCTGTTTCATCAAAGCTCCCGTTTCACTCCTCCGCATTATCCTGTGGGGCCTCCGCCTGATGTGTCACTGCCTCCACCTGATGTATCACCGCTGCCGCCGCCGGGTGATTCACCTGTGTCTGGATTCGGCATGTCAATGCTTCCCTGACCGGTGTCTCCGCCTGGTGATTCATCATAGCCTACGGTGGGCAGGCTGCCGGGCCTTATCCACATCTGGTAGGTTATCTGGGCACCGGGGTAGCCACACAGGCTGCCGTCATCTCGGCGGCAAATTCGCGTCCATACCTCTCTGGTATCGGTGATGACGTAATAGTATTCGCCACTCGGATCCTCAGGTATGCCCTCAACGTAATCTGTGCCTCCGCCGTAGATTCTTACCGCATGGACGGTGGTGACCGTTATTCCGGCACCGTATCTTGCCGCCGCTTCGTCCGGGTGTTCAATCATGTCGAGGATGCTGTCGGCCGACCAGGGTATGGATAACACACCTATCTCGTTATCGGGCATACCGCTGCCGTCATCATCCCACAGACCTATCTGGACGTAAAGCATGGCGATGTCAGGGTTGGAGAAGCCGTGGTCAAAGATTAACTTATCTTTGCTAAAGCTATGGCCGCTACTCACTTCGCCGCAGTCAAACCTGTAGGTGTCGGCCGCCGAGTAGGGCAGCTGGCTGAGGTCATCGCCATCAAGGGAATGGTCGTTGAGACCGGTGGGCGTACCACCGATGACGCCGACCAGAGTACGGGCGTAGATATCACCCTCCCCCCTCAATATGCCGTCCCGGTCGCTTATCACTGTGGCCCCGACGAACTTAACCTTTACTTCTCCTAGAGGCTGGGTCGTAAAGACCTCGGGGTGATAGGTCGCCTCAATCCAGTTACTCCCCAGGTCTTCAACGGTGCTCTCTCCCTGCATCAGGACGACGTCAAGGGCCGCGTGGCAGTAATCTTCAATGACGCCCTCAACCGTGGTGCCTATCCAGTCGGAATCTTCGGCATCGGGTGTGCCGACCAGTGTATAGTAACCATCCAACGTGCCGCTACTGGTAGAGGAACCACCCGTTGGGCCGCCGCCGCTGCCGTCAGAAGAACCATCCGTTGGGCCGCCGCCACTGCCGGCATCAGAACCATCCATTGGGCCGCCACCACTGGTGGAGGAATCACCCGCCGAGCCGTCGCTTAGGCCAAAATTAGCTGCGGCAGTGGTGACAAAGTGGGCACTGCCGATGTAGTCGTCTTCTGAGTCCATCAAGGCTTCTACGACACTGTTAGCCGGCGAAAAGATGTTACATATCAAGTCTTCGCAGCTACCTATATCCCCCGTAATGCAGCAGAGGGCGTTCCATATGGTGTCGATCAGCCATTCGAAGAAACCGAATATGGCTCTTATCACGCGCTCCCAGGCTGAATCGCTCTCATAGACGTGGACATGAAGTGAATAGCCGCTACAGGCGTCAAGTTCGGACTGCTCTACCGCCAGAACCGGAACCCAGGGAGAGCAGTAGGGGCTGCCCTCACTGGCATCGGCCTCGACATGTTTATAGTAGGGATAGTCCTGCCTGAATTCGTGGTAGAGCCCGCCGTCAGCCCCAATCAGCTCGGTATTGAAGCTGGGATGCAGCTCACCCAATCCGTTGTCAGAGTCCTTGCTGGCTATGATCTCGGTGATGCTGCCGATATAGTAGCTAACTACGGCGGCGGGCTCGATAAAACCGAGCAGTGTCACCGGGGGCACCTCAAATTGACTAACCCGGAAGACGTCAGCTTCGGATTGGGGATTACCGGCGTAGTCCCAGGCGGCTACCTCGAAGTGGATTTCACTGGGTCCGCCGATGGGGTATGGCCCCCGCTCGAAGCGGTAGCTCTTGCTCCGAGGGAAGGAGGGGCTATCCCAAAAGTAGCTGGCCACAAGCTCAGGTTCGGTCTGGCTGCCATCAGGGTATCGCCCCCACTCGTAGACCACTATCTTCTGCAGCATGTGGTCATCCTCGACGCTGACGTTGAAGGTGACCGAGTCGATGCCAGAGGGTTCGGTAGGGGTGTGGGTTATGGTGATGGTGGGAGGGGTGGTCTCTATGGGAATAAAAGTGAAGTCCACGTCTGTCGGCACATCAAATTCGGAGACGACCTCGACCTCCTGATAGTAAGGACTCCAGTCGCCCCGCCAGATAACCGCCTCCGCCTCCTCGGCATAGTATATCGGGGTTAGTTTCCAATCACCCAGCGTGATACAGCCGGAATTATAGAAGGTTACCAGGCCGCCGCGGAGGCCAGCCCTTTGCTGGACATCAATGAGCCTACCTTCGACCACCGTCGGCATGATTCCCCGTAGTTCGCCCGTCAGGTAGTCAAACTGTGTCCTCATCTCTATCCGTTCTGCCTGTATTTTAAGGGTCTCGACATCATAGGGGAAACCGATTATATAGCCGCTTATCTGGGGGCAAAGTTCAGGGGTGGTCGGTGGTGGGGTATCGAACAGACTCTCTTCTTCTAGCACCCCGTCACCCATACCGGGGTAATCGCCACTGAATACCTCGGTGGTAGATACTATGGGGGTGGAAAGGCCGAAGTCCAGGGAGTCGGGCAGTGTTTGGGGACTACCTTCATCCGCCCCTTCGTCCTCCAAGGGAAGAGAACTGCCGTCGGGGAAGTTAATTATCCCCTCACTGATATCGAGAATAGGCTCTATTCCTTGTGCCTTGGCGACCCAGTCGGTGAAGTCATCCAGAATAGGTAACGGCTCCCCCCGCTCTTTAGCCCCGGAGGCGATCCATTCCAGCCTGATTTCGTGGTAGACCATGTCCATCACCTCAGCGTCGTCCACCGGCAGTGACTGCAGGCCGGCTATGGAACCGATATTCAACCCTTCCAGAAGATGGATACCGGGATCGTCTATGGTGGGGATAGCCTTCTTTAGTTCAGCTTGCAGAGTGGCCCGGAGTAACCTCTCCAAATCTATATCAGCCCTCAGCAGGAGCTCCTGGAAGCTATCGGCACTCCCCACCTCGTCTATTAATTGTTGAGGAGTGATGATACCTTCGTCTTCCAGCTTCTCATCGGTTATTGATCGGCCGAAGTGGGCGCCCACTATGGCCAGGTCTTTATAGTCGACGACCCCGTCGTCGTTTACATCCCAGGGGAGGTGGGAGGTGCCTATTACTCCCCCGTAGTGAGCGGCTATTATGGCAACATCATCGTCGCTAACTTGGTCATCACCATCCACATCGCGGTTGGGATAGACCAGCTCGGCCGGCGCTGGCGCCTCTTCCTTGGGCTTGAAACAATACATATATATTTCTTCTTCGGCACCAACGACGCCGCAGACTATTGGCGTGCCGTTATCATCTAGGCTGAACTCCAGACCGTTAGCATAGCCCTCCTCTTTGGTCAAACATTGGTATTCCTCCGTGCACTGGGTGGGGGGCGGCGTGGCGGTAAGGTCGGGAAGTTCCTCTTCCAAGTACCAGGTATCTTCCCGGCAATTGTTTTGCTCATTCTCTTCGTCTACGTCCGTCTCCCAATCGGCGCAGACCTGTATGGTATGTTGCGGCGGCGTCATCTCAAAGTAATAGTCAAAGGGATTATCAAGCCACTGCCCGGGCAGCATTTCTTGGATATTAACGCAGTCGGTGGCGGCCAGTTCACCATCTATGAGGAGGGCATTGCAAAACGGCGTCGTACCGCCTTGTGGGTTGACGACGCTGCCCTCGCCGGCATTCTCTATTCTGTAGCGGATAGTGTTGCCGTCCTGCTGTATATCGGTAACCACTAGGTCGGGCAGTGCCGAGGGAGCCGCTGTCTCTATTTTGGCCTCGGCCCAAACCGCCCAATCTTGCCCCGAACTCTGTCCGGCGTTAACATACAGTCGGAAATACCCTGTTTTGCCGGCTAACGAGCTCAGGCTCTGGGTCACGGTATCAAGATGACCATCGTAACTTGCTCCACGAGTGAGGATGGTTTGTATAGTCTGTCCCTCTTCAAATTGAACCTGAAAGGTGACGCCATCGCTTCCCGTCGCCCCGCTAATAAACCCCACACTAATTTTGAGCTCGGCATTGGCGGGAATGGTCAGTTGAGGATATCTGCCCATTATCCAACCATTGCTTTCCCACTCGGGGTGCGTTTCCAAAACTCGGGATGGGGTGCTATTGTCCTCAAGTTGCCAGTTATCCCTGTAGAGGGCAAAGCCCCGGCTGTCATTATCGCTGCCGGGGAAGGGGAGGCTGCCGGCGCCACTGGACCATGAGGCATTGGATGCCTGGGCGATAAAGTTATAGAAGAGGCTGTCGGCTGCCGAAGCGGTTCCGTGGTTTATGTTGAGAAGAAAGCCTGAGCTTAAGAGGGAGATTAGAAGGATAGCACTTAGCACGACTAGCAGGGGTTTCCGTTGGCTGAGGTGCTTATGCATTCTATAAATCACCAGCGCTCTGAATCTCTGGTGCCAGACATGATAGCGTGGAAATGCAACGGTTGTCAATGTTGCCGGTAGGGTTAATGGAGTGAACAAAACGCTAAAAAGTGCAATAGAAGCGGCTTGACAAGAGACTCAGCTAATCAAAGTGCCTGTTGTTCGGGCGTACCTCAGTGTTTAAGTCCAGACCGAAAGATTGTGCTCTTTTTTCAAAATCTTCCTGAGATTCATCTTCCCAAGGAACATATTCGAGATCAGGTGGGCTTCGGAAGGCATAAAGCAAAAGATCAATTATTTCTTTCGAGGAATTACCAAGTTTGATGACCGTATCTTTTCTTACCGGGAAAACCTGACCGGTAATAAGAGTTGGAACGTTCGGATAATAAACATTTACCAAAGTGAAAATAGCTTTTTCTTTGCTTAATTTAACCTTTTCCTCTGAGAGTATCCAACCATAAGAAAGACAGGTTGGTGAGAATAAAAAGAGACAGGGACTCAGATGAAGTAGTCGATCAACAGTCATTATTTCGCCTGCTCCAAAAAAGAGGCCTAAAACTGGAATCTTGGAAAAGAATCTCCCGACTTTTGTTAATTTCAATATGATTCCGGAAAAATACACGATTAGTAGGCCCAGCACGATGCCGAAACCGGCAAACAAAAACTGTTCCGGAAGAAAAAGTAGTAAAAATTTTCTTCCAATGTCTTCTACATTAGTGAACAGAAAAACAATTATATAAATCAACACTGCAATTGGAAGCCAAAAAACGAAACCGAACAATAGAAAAGTAAGCTGATTTTTAAAGAACCTTATCACTTTCCCCATCACTTTCCCCTTCCTGGTCGTATTTTTAGACTAATTAAGATTAGCATATTTCCAAAATTATTCAAGAAGAAAACCTAATACCGAAGACCTTCGAAAGCTGGGGTAACAAAATGAGTTATTACTACCGTCCCCGGGGTCTGCGAGTTTGCTGAACAGTTTGGGGCTGTCAAGGCGGGGTGTCTGCCTAAGGACTAACTACGACATTGTTCTCAACTTCGGACACGCCTGGTGCCGCCCAGGCTGCCCGCTCGACTTGGTCTATTTCCGCCCAGGAGCGCACACTGCCCCTGAGAATCACCTTACCACCGCGAGTTTCTACTGTGATTCGTCGCGAATCAAGCAAAGCATTGCGCCGAAATGCGCTTTCAATTTTGTCCTTTACATCCTGCGCTTTCGCTGGTATCGGCTTTATCGGCGCGATAGCTATATTATTGCTAAGCCCTCGCACCCCTATCAGGTTGCGCACAGTATCCCCGGCGGCGTCCTTCTGGTACCACCAGTCTACTTCGCCACTTAGAGTAATCCAGCCATTCTCAACCACCACCTCGATGCGGTCGATCATGTGGGTTAACCAGACATTCCATTGGAGGGTATTTGCCGCCGCCTGGGCAATATCCTCATCCGAGCGTTGAAAAGTATCAGGCAACCTGACTTTAAGTTCTTCCGCCACCGCCTTGACACCGAAGACTCGCGCGGCGGCACGCTGGGCAGCCCACTTCTCGCCGTAGGTGTCTACATAGCCGCTCAGCGTCACAACACCGTCCTTGACGCCGACCCCGATCTCCGCCGCTTTAACAGTCGGCTCCCATTTAAGCTCATTCATAACATCCTGCTGTAGTTCTGCATCGGTCTTCATGGTAATTTTGCCTCCTCTTACTTGGGATTTCCCATTCAATCACCGTAATTTAAAATCCCTGCTGGCCGGTTGTCAATATCTATAAGACCCAATACTCAATTTTGTGGAAATCTCGGAAGTACAGACTAACTGCTATCTTATCTTTCTTTCTTAACTAGCCTACTTCTAAGTAAAAGGGGAATTTGAAAGTTATAAAAGAGCTAACTCGTCTCACCGCCAAATACCATTTTAGCTTACTCAGGTGGCTGCTTTTTGGCCTTGAGTTTTCTCGCCTCATGAGCCTCGGCTATGGCCTGCTCTTTAGCCAAATAGGCCTTCTTTCTCATCTGCTCTTTGGCTAGTTGTCCAGGTTCGTCAATAGCGCGCTTATCCGATCGCTTGGTTTTACTTGCTTTCGAAGCCTTTTCATGCGCCTCTTCTCTAATTAAATAGACCTTCTTTCTCCCCTGCTCCTTGGCTAGTCCCTCGGCTTCCTCTTCAAGGCGCTTTTCCTTTCGTTCGGCCTCTTTTAGTGATTGTTCTTCTTGGTCCGTCATTGTTCCACCTCCTAATACTGGATAGTCATAGAACCGACCATAAATCACTTTGTCGCGGTAACTTTTGTATTTGGGCTATCGCTTACTACATCTGTTTCTATTAAAGCACGTATATCATGGTAACTACAACGCTGTTCTTCCACCTAGTAGCAAATATTAATGTATTCTCCGGAAAAGAGAAAAGGGCGGACTAGGCCGCCCTTTCATCAAACTAAATGGTCTGGTACTTTAAGCCGCGATTGGGGCAGTGGCGATCTTGTACCACGTTGAGTTGGAAACCTCATAGGTTTCAACTCGAGGGGTTCCCTCAATTACGTCTGACATGTCCTTCAGCACGTCTTGGTACTTTACGCTGTTATAGGTTTCAGCGTTCTCT
>Ga0307420_1001412_pt1 | contig 10603 bp, 2 predicted proteins | sample SalMarWE160240MG_2_FD_202167 | JGI IMG/M metagenome (GOLD analysis project Ga0307420, IMG submission 202167) | Salt marsh sediment microbial communities from the Plum Island Ecosystem LTER, Massachusetts, United States - WE1602-40 | ecosystem: Environmental > Aquatic > Marine > Intertidal zone >... | reverse complement strand
ATCCTCAAGGGGCCGCTGACGCTCGGCAGCAACGTGACAATCGGTCCCGGCTGCGTGATATCGCAAAGCCTGATCGGGAACAACGTCACCCTGACTTATGCGAACAACATCCATCACTGCGTCATCAGCGACGACAGCGTGTTCGCCTGGGGCGCGAACGCCTATTTCAGCGCCTTCATGCGCGGGGTGACGGTTGCCCAGAACGCCGCCATCGAGATGAGCCTCGTCGGGCGCGACTCGTATATCGGCGCGGGCACCATCTTCGCCGACTTCGACCTGTTAGCCAGGCCGCTCCAGGTCGAAGTCAACAGCCACCCGGTCGACATCGCCCTGCCGATGCTGGGCGTCTGTGTCGGCCACAACTGCCGGGTGGGGGCCGGGCTGGTCGTCTACCCGGCCCGCACGATAGAATCCGATGTCGTCCTGATGGCCTCCCCGACGCGGCGGGTGATCATGGGCAACATCGTCTACGAAGAAAGCGACCATCACGCCCTGCGCTCCGACGATCTCCACCCCCGGCGCTATCCACGCGAGTACGAGCAAAACATGGAGGTAGAGTGGTAAGCCAGGAAGATACATTCGCATTCATCATCCACCCCATCGACCCGAAAGGCGACGTGACGCGAAAATACCCATTCCTGGGGCGGGTGCTCCCGGAAAGTATGATCCATTTCCTGTGTACCTTCTGGCCGCCGGTCTACATCTCGCAGATCGACAGCGTCCGTTCGGCGGCAACCGGAACCGAGATCACCGGATGGTTCATCGCCGCGCCTTACACGCCCCAGCGCATGCTCGAAATCCCCGAACGGGCCGTCTACCGCAAGATCGTCCAGACCGGGCACCTGGCCGAAAAGCTGGGCGCGCAGATATTAGGGCTGGGCGCGTTTACGTCGGTGGTGGGCGATGCGGGGATCACCATCGCCGAGAACCTCGACATCCCGGTGACGACCGGCGACGCCTACACGGTCGCCATCGCTGCCCAGGCGATTCTCGAAGCGGCCCGCCTGATGGATATCGACATCGACCAGGCAAAGACGGCGGTGGTCGGCGCGACCGGGGCGATTGGATCGGCCTGCTCGGAGCTGCTCTCGACGCAGGTGCCGCACCTGACGCTGATCGGGCGCAGCGCGGAGAAGATCGACGCCGTCCGCGAGCGCTGCGAAGGCGGCAGCGCCGAACTGGTCACCAGCACCGACATCAACCTGATCCACGAGGCCGACCTGATCATGACGGTCACCAGCGCAATCGAGGCGATCATCGAGCCGAAGCACCTCAAACCGGGCGCGGTGGTGCTCGACGTGGCCCGCCCGCGTGATGTCTCGAAGCAGGTGGCGGCGGAGCGAAAGGATGTGCTGGTGATCGAAGGCGGTATGGTCGAGGTGCCCGGCCCGGTCGATTTTCACTTCGATTTTGGATTCCCGCCCGGCAAAGCCTATGCGTGTATGGCCGAAACGATGGTGCTGGCGATGGAAGGCCGCTACGAAGATTACACCCTGGGCCGCCGGATCGAGGTCGAGCGGGTGCGGGAGATCGACGCGCTGGCGCGCCATCACGGGTTCCGGTTGAGCGGGCTGCGCAGCTTCGAACGGGAGGTTTCCCCGGCCCATATCGCCCAGGTGCGGGAGCGCGCCCGGCGCGCGCTGCGGACTTTCCCCCTGCCGGGACGGGCGTAACCTGTACCGGAGGTGTTTTTTTCTCCTGGGAGGCTAACCTCCACCTGACCTCGCTCCGCTCGGTCGGCAGCCGTTTTACGGCTGTTTGGGAGTTTCGTCTGCGACGAAACTCCGATCAATTGGACAAAGTCCAATCGCCTCCCCCTTTGCGAAGGGGGAGGTGGCCGACTGATGAACCTTAAGAATTAAACTCGGTAAAACAACCCCCTCTGTCGCTGCGCGACATCTCCCCCAAACTTGGGGGCGATCAAGGTTGGACTGCATTTTGAATCGAGTCTTACGATTCGGATCGCACCTGCCCCCCTGGAGGAAGTGGACGACCGGAGGTCGGACGAAGGGGGTTCATTTGAAATACTTGCAGCGCGAAGCCCGCCTGACATTAGCAAAACATTACAACCGTTCCCGGTATGTGTTCACGCCAAGCCTGAAATTTGCTTTTAGTCTATAATTAGATGAAGTAATGCGTCTTTTTAACGATACAATGGTTGGATAGGTCCTGGTTATAGCGTAGTTTTTACAAGAACACGGGTAAAACACTGCTGTAGAGTAGTGAGCCTGATGCACGGAGGCAAACAACGTATGTCCAAAGGCAGAATCCTGGTTGTCGATGACGAACCAGACATAGCCAATATGCTCAAGATATACTTCACCGGGCAGGGGTACGACATCGCAGTCGCCACGCGCGGTGACGCGGCACTCAAGCAGACACAGCAGCAGCTTCCTCAACTGATCATCCTGGACATCAACCTGCCTGACACAGATGGTTACACCCTGTGCAAGACACTGCGCACCAGCACCCGCACCAAGCACATCCCCGTCATCTTCCTGACCCAGAAAGACGAGCGCACCGACCGGATCGCCGGTCTCGAACTGGGTGCCGACGATTACATCACCAAGCCCTTCGACATGGAAGAGCTTCACCTGCGCATCGCCAACTCGATCCGCGCCTCCGAACGGATGGGCCTGACCGATCCACGCTCCGGCCTGCCCAGCGGGCGGCTGATCGAGGATGCCCTGCGCGACCTGCTTCGCAAAGAAAAATGGGCCTACATGGACATGCGTGTCCTGTTCTTCGAGGCGTTCAAAGACAAGTACGGCTTTGTCTCCGGGGATGAAGTGCTGCGTTTTTCGGCGATGCTGATCAGCGAGATCGTCGACGACAAGGGCGCGCCGGAGGATTTCATCGGTCATGCGGGCGGCGACAACTTCGTCCTGATCACCACCCTGGAGCATGGCGAGGAGATCAAAGCCGAGATCGAGAAGCGGTTCAACGAAGAAGTCCAGAGCCACTACTCGTATGTCGACCGCGAACAGGGCGGCACGAAGATCGACGACGGGATGGGCAGCGAGAAGCTGGTTCCGCTGATGCGCATCGCCATCGGGATGATCTCGTCCGAACGCGAGTTCTCGGACATCCGTGAGATCACCGAGGCGGCGGCAGAAGCCCGCCGCAAAGCGCAGCAGGCGAAAAAAGAAGAGAAACCGGAAGAGAAAAAGGACGAGAAGCCGGAAGAGAAAAAACCGGAGAGCAAGTAGCCCGGCGGAGTTATCAGCGCCGTTCCGGGCCAGTGATTTCGAAAGCCGAACGGCTGGGAAGTGAAAAACCGGTCATACATTTACGTTATCGGTGTTTTTCATCAGAAGTGGTTGAACTATGAACGAATTGGTTTCTACAGGGATACTGCTATCGGTCATCGGGGCCTTGATTGTCGCCGGGGTGCTGGTATCGGCGCGGATCAACAGCCGCCGCCAGCAGTTGTTCAACAAAGACGACGAACTGACCCCGGTCAATCTCGGCTCGGCCAACAACGGCGTGCTGGTCGCCAACGTCGGCGGGCAGGTCACCTATGCCAACGAGACGGCCCGCCGGTGGTTCGAACTGCAAAACGAAGAACCCGATCTATGGCTGCTTGCCCAGCGGGTCGAACCCCCCGATGCGTTTCTTGAACTGTTCGCGATGGAAGGGCAGGCGACTTTCGCCATTCGCCAGTTGAAGATCGAGGCGACCTCGCACAGGGTCAACGTCGGCGAACGGTCACAGTTCATTGTCGTGATGAGCGAAGAGGAACCCCTCCCGGTGCTCGACCGCGAGGAACGCGGATCGCCCAAGGCGCTCCAACTCCTCAGCGAGATCACCCAGGCGATGAGTTCGACGCTCGACCTGTCGGAGACGATGCAGGCCACCCTCGACGGTACCCAGCGGCTGATTAATTTTGATTCCGCCCAGGTCTGCCTGTGGGATCAGAGCAGCGAGCTTCTGCACCCCATGCTGCGCTTCGGGCCGAAGTCGTTCGTCGAAGCCACCCGTAAAGAGGCCGAAGTCTACCGGCGCGGCGAAGGCTACGGCGGATGGATCGTCAACAAGCGCCAGCCGTTGATTATCACCGATACGGCCCTCCACGACGATCCGCCCCGGCTCGAAAGAGAAACGGCCCCGTCCATTGGAAGCGTCCTGGCCGCGCCGCTCTACGTTCGCAACCGTTTCATCGGAACGCTGGAACTGTACTGCGAGGAAACCGACCGCTTCGACCGCACCGACCAAGCCATTTTATCGCTGATCGCGGAACAGTCCGCCATCGCCATCGAGAACGCCCGCCAGTACAGCAGCCAGGCGGTTCGCGTCGTCGAACTGTCCGGCCTTCAGAAAATCGCCGGGGCGATCAGCGCCCTGGAAGACCCGCGCCAGCTTTACGCCCAGTTGGGGATTCGCGTTGCCGAGTTGATGGAAACCGAGATCGCCGGTGTGCTGGTCTACAGCCGTGACCAGGAGCAGTTGATCGCCCAGCGCCCGTTCTACGGCATGGTCGACGCCGTCGCCAGCCAGTTCTCGATCCCCCTGCGGAAAGGCTCCCCGGCCCGCAGCCTGTGGGAAACGGTCAACTACTGGTTCAGCAACAACGTCGTCGGCGACCACCTGATCAAAGAACTGAACATGTCTGAACTGGTCGAGATGGCCGGTGTCAAGACCATTGCCCTGGCCTCGATGACGGTCGGCGACGAGCGTAACGGCGTGCTGATGGTCTCCAACAAGATCGACGGCACCGTGTTCAGCATGGAAGACATCCGGCTGCTCCAGACCTACGCAGACCAGGCCGCGATCCTGGTCGCCAGCGCCCAGCTTTACGGGCAGGAGCAGAGCCGCGTCGCCGAACTGACCGGCCTCCAGCAGATCGCCCAGACGATGAGCGCCTTCACCAACCCGGAGGAGCTTTACGACCAGCTTACCGAGCGCATCGCCGAACTGCTGGAAGTGGAAGTCTGCGGCATCCTGCTGCACGAACCGGAAGAAAATATTCTCATCGCCCGCAAACCGTTCTACGGCGTGGACGATGAAGTCGCCGCACAATACACGCTGAACGTCGGCAAGCGCGGGCTGGCCCGCGATGTCTGGCGCGAGCTGGATTATTTCGTCTCGAACAGCGTCTTTACCGACGAGAAGATCGACATGCTGGGCATCCGCGAGATCGCCCGCAGCGTCAACCTGCGAACGATCATGCTCGCCCCACTCAGCGCCGGTGGACGGCGCTTCGGGCTGCTCCAGGTATCGAACAAGACCGACGGCTCCGATTTTGCCGACGACGACCAGCGGCTGATCTCGATCTTCGCGGGCCAGGCCGCCGCGCTGATCGACAACGCCCGCCTCTACCAGGACACCGACGAAACGCTCCGCAAGCGCGCCGCCGAACTGCGTTCGGTCTCGCGCGTCAGCCGCGAGTTGAACGCCACGCTGGAGCTTGAACGCATCCTCGAAGTAATCGCGGTCGAAGCGCAGCGCGCCGAAGGCGCGACCTGGGCCAACGTCGTGGTGTTCGACTTCCACGAAAAAGGCGAGATATCGAAACCCCTGACGAGCTACGGCTCCCAGCTTGGCGAAGAATCCCGCATCCTGGAACTGGCGGCGGCCCGCAGCGGCGAAACCCTGCTGATCGAAGATTTCAACAAGGTTTCCCACTACCCCCGGCCCATCGAAGGCGCTCAGTCGGCGCTGCTCGTCCCGATCCTGTTCGAAGGCCGTTCGGTCGGCGTGATCGGGCTGTACAGCGATAAGCCCAGGGGCCTGAAACAGAGCGCTGCCGAGTTCGCCCAGGCGCTCTCCTCCCAGGCAACCATTGCCGTGACCAACGCCACGCGCCACATGGAACAGGTCGAGCGTTCCGATCAACTCAGCCGCCGCGCCGAGCAGATGACCCAGATTTTCGAACTGGGCCGCGCTTTCCGGGGCGACCAGTCGATTGAGGGGAACCTCACCTCGGTGACCAGGGCCATCGTCGAAACCGCCGGGTTCAACATCGCGCTGGTCGGCGTGCTCGACGAAGCGCACGAAAACCTGCATTATGTCGCCTACTCCGGCCTTTCGATCAGCGAATCGAGCAAGCTCGACGCTCACACGGTCGACTGGCAGACCATCACCTCCTACTTCAGCGAAACACACCAGATGAGCAACTCCTATTTTGTGCCCTTTACCAACAGTAAAGAACTGGTGAAGGAACTGGGGCTGCCGCCGCGCACCGCCGATATGCCCGGCGACCTGATCAAGACGGGCCGCTGGTACTACGGCGACGTGCTGATGGTGCCGCTGCACTCGTCGAGCGATGTCGAGATCGGCGTGCTGGTCATCGACCAGCCGCGCAACAGCCAGAAGCCGGGTGCCGAAGCCATCGAACTGCTGGAGATTTTCGGCAACCAGGCGTCGATGATCGTCGAGAACAGCCGCCTCTACCGCTCGGTCGAAGAGCGCGCCGAGGAACTCGCCAGCAGCCTCAAGAATCTCGAGAAGAGCTACCAGGAACTCGACAAACTCTCCCAGGAGATGATCCGCAAGGATGTCGAGCTTTCACAGGCGAACGAACTGCTCAACATCCGCGCCCAGCGCCTGCTGGCGCTGCACCGGATCATGGAAAGCGTCGATACGACCCGCAGCCCGGAGATGGTGCTGGCCGACATCGCCGCCTCGGTGGTCGAGGAGATGGACATCGACCAGTGTGTCCTCGCCCTGGGAAGCAGCACAGAACACGAACTGCGGATCATCGCCGCCGAAGGCCGCCTGTCCGGCGAACTCAAAGCCGAGCAGGTGCTGCTTGGCAGCAAGTACGTCGCCGAGAAGCTCAACGGCACCGACCTGCTGGTCGAAGTCTACGAGACACAGGAACCGGTCGTCTACGCGCGGGGGGGAGACCGCAAAACCCGCGCGGCGAAGCTGGCCCAGACGCTCAACACCCAGACCTTCATCGTCCTGCCGATGCAGGTCGATACGGTCGGCGGGGTGCTGCTGATCGGCAGCACGCGCAGCGGCGCAGCTTTTGGCGATGACGACCGCGATATGTTCACCCTGCTTGCCAGCCAGATCGTCGTCGAGTACGAGAACGCCCGGCTCTACCAGGCCGTGCAGAGCGAGGCGGCGCTGGCTGCCAGCGACCGCGACCGGCTCCAGCAGCTCCACCTGATCACCACCGCCCTCCAGCAGACCCGTGTCCTCCACGACCGGCTGGCGATCATCGCGCGCGGCATTCGCTCGGTCGGCTGGGAGAAAGTGGCCGTCACCCTGCTCAACGAGGACGAGGCGAATGCAGTCCTGGCAACCGCCGGGTACGATGAAAAAGAAGAACGCACACTCCCCGATCAACTGCTGCCGGGCGATTTCTGGACCCGGCGCTTCGACGACCCGGATTTCAGCGCCCTGCGCCTGGGTTCGTGCTATTTCCTGCCACATGAAAACCAGTGGGTGATCGACAATATCGTCGATATCGTCGACGACGCAGACGCGGCAGCCCTCGCCGACGCCGGTCCCGATGCGTGGCATCCGAACGACCAGATTTACCTGCCGATGTATGCCGGAAACGACATCATCGGCGTGATCAACCTGCGCAGCCCGGCCAATGGAAAACGCCCTGCCCTCGCCGACCTGCGCCCCATCGAATTGTTCGTCCAGCAGGCAGCCTCCGCCCTGGAGAACACCCGCCTCTACCAGGAAACCCTGGAGCTTCAAAGCTATACCGAGGCAGTCGTCGAATCGATCCAGCAAGGGATTATCGTCACCGACGCCGAGGGGATCGTCGAGACGCTCAACTCCTTCGTTCGTGACCAGTACGGCTGGAGCGAAGATTTAGTTGGGCAGAACCTGTTTGAATCCCAACCCATGCTGCGCGACTTCAAACTCCAGGACGATTTGAAGGCCGTGATCGAGAATGGCAGCCCGGTCGAGCGGACGGGCATCCAGTACCCGGTCGCCGATGCGGTGCGCACGCTCAATATCTATCTCTACCCGCGCCTCGACGAGCAGAACACGGTGACGGGCGTCGTCATCCTGCTCGAAGACATCACCCAGCGCGCGATGCTCGAGGCCGACATCGCGCTGCGTGGCCGCCAGCTTGCCGCCCTCAACGAGGCATCACGCAAGATCACCGGCGAGCTGGACATCGAGCACGTGATCGAAACCGCGCTCGACCAGGCCAACGAGGTGATCGACACCGATCACCTGGAACTCTGGCTGCTGGTCGACGGGACGGACATGGTCGAATTGATCGGCGCGCGCAGCACCGGCCCAATCGACGAGAACAAGGGCCTGAAAGTCAATCTCAAACAGGTGCCGCAGTTCCGCGAAATCGCGCGGGATGGCCGCCCACTGCTGCTCGACGACCGCTCCGAGGGAGACATCAACGATACCGGCTACAAGATCACGCACGGTCACCTGCGAAGCTGGCTGGGCGTGCCGATGGTCAGCGGTGGGGTGATGGCGGGCATCATGATCTTCGAGAAGACCGAGGCCCACGCCTACGCCCCCGCCGACGCCCAGGTCGCGGCGGCTTATGCCAACCAGGTCGCCGTCGCGATCCAGAACGCACGCCTGTTCAAAGAAGCCGAAGAACGCGCCGCCACGCTCCACAGCCGCTCCGAACGCCTGGCGCTGCTCAACCGCATCTCATCGACGCTCGGTACGTCACTCGACCGGAACAGCATTCTCCAGACGACGGTCGACGAACTGGTCAACGCGATTGGCGCGGCCCAGGGCAGCGTCTACCTCTTCGACGAGGATCAGGCGATTGGCACCCTGGCGATCCAATCCCCGTCCAACCCGGATGGGTCGGTGGACAGCATCACCATTCCACTTGAGGACAACCCGGCGGTCAGCTACCTTTTGCAGAACAAAGCCCCGCTGCCGGTGGTCGATATCGAGCAGGACGACCGGATGGAATCCATGAGAGACGCGCTGCTCCGGCGCGGCGATAAATCGGTGATCATCGTTCCGCTGATCATCGGCAACGCGCTGACCGGCCTGATCACCATCGAAGAGACGGAAACCAACCGCGAGTTCGAACCGGAGCAGGTCGAACTCATGCAGACGATTACCAACCAGGCGGCGATCTCCGTCCAGAACGCACACCTGTTCCAGGAGACGGTCGCCCGCCAGCGCGAGTTGAGCATCCTGTTCGAAGCCGGGCGGATCGCCGCTTCGTCGCTGGCCCTCGATACGGTCACCGGCAACGCCGCCGAATATTTCTCCCGGTCGTTGAACGCCGACGGCTGCGCAATCGCCCTGCTCAATACCGATCACACCGTATTGAACACGCTCGTCGAGTATGACCGGTCGAAGAAGAAAGACGAACAGGCGGAAGCGCCCGGATACCGCTTCGAACTCGATGACTACCCCAATATTGCGAAGGCAATCACCGAGCAGCGCGTGATCGTGCTCGAAGCCAACAGCCCCGACCTCTCGGTCGCCGAAGCTGAGTGGTTGAGCCAGCGAGGGACCGCCGGGCTACTGATCCTGCCGCTTGGCGTGCGTGACGAGGCCATCGGCATGGCCGAACTCTGGTACACCCGTGAGGGTCACCAGTTCGCCCAGCGCGACCTGCGGTTGGCTAACGCGCTTGGGTCGTCGGTGGCGACGGCGATGGAAAACGCCCGACTCCACGACGAAACCGAGCAGCGGCTCGACGAGCTTTCCCAGATCAACGAACTCAGCCGGGCGATCACCCAGATCATCTCCATCGAAGACCTGTACCAGATGTTGATCAGCCAGGTCGAAAAGCTGTTCGGCGCGAACTCGCTCACCATTGCCCGCCGTGACAAGTTCAGCGAAAAGATCACCTTCCCGCTGGCAGTGAGGAACGGGCTTCGCATCGGGCTGGAACCGGTCGACGCCAATTCCGACCTGTACAGCTACGTCCTGAACAGCGGCGAACCGCTGCTGATCTCCGACAATGTCATGGAGAAAGTGTCCAAGCTCGGCCTGAAACATATCGAGGAAGGGCTGCGGTCCTTCCTGTCCATACCGCTGGTTTCCGGCGAGATGCACGGCGTCATGGCTATCGAAGATTACGAAGGGCGAGTCAGGTTCAACAAGGCCAACCTGCGTGTGCTCAACCCGATTGCCGCCCAGGTCGCCGTCTCAATCGAGAATGCCCGCCTCTACAGCGAGCTTGAACAGCGCCTCTCCGAGACGACCACCTTGCAGGAAGTCTCCCGCGTGGTGAACTCCGCGCTCGACCTGCAAGAAATCTTCGAGCGCGTCGTCGGCGAACTGGCAAACGCATTCAAATACCCGCTGATCGGCCTGTTCACCGTCGAGAAAAACGGGCTGCAAATCCAGGCCCATCACGGCTTCTCGAAAGAAGAAGCGGCGCGCGTCGAACACCTTTCCCTGGATGCCGGGATTGTCGGGCGGGCCGTGCTGCAAGGCGAACCGCAGCTTGTGCTGAACGTCAAGGACGACCCCGACTACCTGGAAATCAAGGACTGGGTGCACAACGAAATCGCCGTGCCGATTATCTCCGACGAAGAAGTGCTCGGCGTGCTCAGTGTTTCATCCGGCGAAGCCGATCCACTCGACGACAACGACCTGGCCCTGCTGCGAACCTTCGCCGGGCAGGTCGCCGCCGCGATGACCAACGCCCGGCTCTATGCCCAGATGGTACAGCTCTCCGGAGAGC
>Ga0307420_1001409_pt1 | contig 10621 bp, 9 predicted proteins | sample SalMarWE160240MG_2_FD_202167 | JGI IMG/M metagenome (GOLD analysis project Ga0307420, IMG submission 202167) | Salt marsh sediment microbial communities from the Plum Island Ecosystem LTER, Massachusetts, United States - WE1602-40 | ecosystem: Environmental > Aquatic > Marine > Intertidal zone >... | reverse complement strand
CCAGCTACAATTACAGATGCGATAAAGAATATTGCATGCGTTCCCGTTAAACTAAATCCCACTTTTCATCACTCTTTTATATTTCTCAACCTATTGAATTACATATTCATAGTAATCTGATATGCCATTATTTGTAACAACTTTCAATTTTTTGCTTCCACTACTTATGCCAGTGACATTGAAATATATCTCCTCTTCGGGAAATAAATACGAACTTGAGCAGTTAAATTCTTGACTTTCTCCATTTATCAAAATGTTGAAATGACGGGTTTCTAAGTTAGTGCTGCCCGTGTTTTCCACTGTGATGTTAATATCATAGTTTGCTCCACTGCTGGAGTTGGTGACTCCACTAATGATTATATCGGTTTGAATCTGATCAACATATCTATTCTTCATTTCTTTGTAAGAATCATAAATATCGGTTGTTGTAGGTAGGAGATTCCCAGTCAGAGTCCCTATGGCTACCAATGTTGAAACGCCTATGATAGCGGCAGCAGCTGCTAATGAGAGCCCCATCCCTACACTACCTCCAAATAGTACGAAAGCACTTCAATTCCCCTCTATTTGTTTTAACATGGATCAATTTATGGCTCTAAATTCGCAATAAATGTTTTTATTTCAAATGATAATTATCCAACTTTTTCATCATTCTGGAGATGTCTCCATCTATTCTGTCTAAGAAATGTTTGTCAAATTGCTTTCCCCTGAGTTTCTGTATGAAAAGCAATGATTGAATGTGATCTCTCGCCGGTAAATCAGATGTACCTTTCTTAGCGGTTTCTTCATTCTTTCCTTCTTCAGTTATGCCGCTGGAATAATCAATTAAGCTAATTTTCGCATCTTCAGAAATCCACCCAATATCAACATAGTAATCTAATATTTCTGAAAGATAAGGTCTCTTGCACTTATCAATAAGAAATTGAAGCCATTTCATCAAAACTACAACACCCTCTGGGTCATTAGGAACTTCTGTTAATGGATCCATATCTCTTTGGATGTGCACTTTGATTTTCTCAGGAACTTTAATATCTTCTGTTGTAACAATCTTGGTTGATGGTATTTTTTCTCCATTCATCCCAAACTGCATCTCATTTTCCTTTGTAGTAATGTTACTATATGTGGGTTCATCACCCTTACCTATCGCGTCCTTCTCTACGTTGGTGATTCTCTCCTGTAGTTCTTTTACGGAGTCAACAAGCTTTTTCATATCTGCACTCGGTTCTGTCTTTTTACCCGAAAGTTGTCCTACATCTGGCATTTTATTCTTGTCGCCGTATTGACCAAATTTAACATAGGTGTGCATCACTTCTCTTATTTTACTCGCAAGTAGATCAAGTTCCGCTTTACTGATTTTTACCCGACTCTCTTTTAATTTCTGTTCCAATTTCTCTGCGACTCTCTTAGGAATCACATTTTTGGCAACTAGGGCAGATAGCTCACTTTTAAGCTCAAATTCTTCTGAAACTTTGTTTTTGCTATCTTCCAAACTCTCTTCCATATTTCCCACCTAATTTTAATTTAAACTTTCTATGAACTCGTCTATTATTAAATCAACCTTCTCATCTGCCGTTAGCGCGTTTAGAGATTCCTCTACTATATTGTCTAAATCTATGTCACTTTCAATTAGTTTTTCTGGGACGTTCTTACTATGTTCCTCATCGGCTAACATAGACGTTTGTTCTCGATTCCCCCCTAAATTTACACCCGCTCGCTCAGCGAAAGATTCCAATTCTCCTATTCTTGTCTTTAAAGTCTCAACTTCTCGAGTGAAATTCTCCAGAGCGTCGATTCTCTTTTTTGTGACTTTTGAAAGGCCAACAAAAGGATTCATTTGTTCTGATACAATCTCATACAAACTAACAAGATCATCAAGATCCCTTGTTACAGCGTCCAACTTTTCATTTAAATTGGTTACCCCATCCTGATTTTTTTTGATTTGAAAATCAAAATCTTTTATGCTTCGGAGTACCGCCGAATCCTGTCCAGTGGCTCCATCCGTTGTTGGACTTGGCGCAGCATTCTCTTTTGGTGCCTCCTCTATTTTTTCATCTGATGTCTCAGATTTTTCTGTTTCAACTGCTGTTTCCTCAGATGATCCAAGTTTGATAACTTTTCTTATACTATCTACATCTGCTTTTGTATCTCCAGATTTTTTACCCTCATCTTTTGGAGTTGATTCGGTTGCAGATTGAGGGGTTTCCTCTCCGTTTACCTCAGATTCGGTTTTGTCAAGATTTTCCTTATCATTGGAGTTTGCCTGTTCTCCAGTTGGCTGCTCCGCTGATTCATCTTCACCTTTACCCATCCTCAATTTCATCCATACCCCTTCCTATATAGCACGTATATAGACTAATTTATATACAATAACTATCTGGTATTTATAATTTTACTTCTATGTGACATACGTTTTTTCCGGTCAGAGTTAAGTAGAGAATAAAACTCACACTGTTTGTGTCATTAAGGGCTAAAATTCAAATAAAAATTGAAAAATTATATCGCCTTATTTTGTAAAACAAAAAGTTTTAAAGTAGTTAGAGAATAGAGAAACATAGTAAATTCAAAGATTTCAGCATATGATTATTTTGCTAAGAGGGAAGATGGTTAAACCTACTGAAAGGTTAGATGTAAGGGAAAACAAAAATTCACGCAGCCGTGAAAGTATTTTAGTGCTGAATGTTGATCAAAATGGAAAAATCCTTCGATTTAACAAGGAATGTGAACGGATATTGGGTATTAGCAAAAAAGAGGTATTAAACAGACAGTTTTTTGATTTTTTGATACCAGAACGCTATTCTAATCAATGGGAAAAAATTTTTGATTACGCACGACAGCATAAACCTCTAAATGACCTTGAACTTCCTATATTAACACAGCATGGGCGAGAGATTATGGTATCATGGAGTGGGTTTCCTACTAATAATGCTGCAGGTTTGTTTGAAAGTATTGGTCTTATAGGTAAATTGGTTCCTCAAAAGGATAACGTTAATGGGTTTTCGAGTGAGCACGTAGAAAAACAAGTAGCTAATAAAGCAGGTGGGGAGCACCTTGCTAAGAAAGACAAGAATAGTAGTAGAGTATTATGTAAGTTTGGAAATAAAAAAGTGGTACTTAAAAAAGACGGTCACACTCGGTCAAAAGATTTTCACGGTGATGTGAAAACAAAAATTCTTTCAAAAAAAGCAAAAAAGCAAAAAAATTTGAAAAAAGATATTCGCAGTAAAAAGGTAAAAGTTGAAACGGAAAAGTTGACGGAGGAGCATAAAGAACCATTGAAGGATTACAATGATGTTAAAAAAACGATTAAAAAATTGGAAATGATAAATGCGGAGCTAGAAAAGGAAAATAAAAAGTTAGGAAAAAATTTATCTATACTACAAACTCGCTTGGTCAATGAGAAAACGAAACAACAAAAACGAGATAAAACATACAATCCCAGGGTGAAAAAAACTGCAATTTTGTTTAACAGGGGAACACATTTTTTGTTTGATTGCATTGGGGGGAGCAGAAAAAAGGAAGAATTTGAGAGAATGATGTATGAGTTGGATGAACGTAAGAATTTGTTGGATGATCTTGAATCTCAGATAGTTGATGATAAAAGGAATCTTGTCGATAGCAGGAGTGAGTTTTGTAAATGGAGAGAGAAACTTGAATTATTGGAAGACGAGATTGAGAGGAGACGGATGGAGGTAGTAGAACAAGAGAAAATGCTTAATGAGCGTGTTACTTCCTCCCTGGCTAGAGGAATCTACAATGAGTCGGCTTCTGAAGTAGACGGTGAGATTTCTTCTGATGTTAGCGGCTCAGATATTGAAACAATAGAACATCATAATGTTCTTGATAAAACTGCTCAATGTGCCGCAATTATTCAAAGAGGTATTTTGAAACAGATCAACGATTCTTTTGCAGAGTTGATTGGTTTTGAAACTGATGAGATTATGAATAAAAGTTTGTTTGATTTTATTGCCCCCGAAGGACTTGCAGGTCTTGAGAAATATTATTTAAATAGATTAAAAGGATGCGATAGTTATACCTATGGGACTGTTTTTTCGACAAAAGATAACGGCAAGATACTGGTAGACGTGAGTATCAAACCGACTACTTATGATGGCAAGAAAGCTGAGATTGCAATTATTAAAGAACTGGAAAATAAATAAAAAAAGAAACCCTCATGATCCATTAGGCCGCCCATGAGGATGCAAATAGGCTAAAAAAACCTATTTACATAGCAAAGGGGAGATTTCACAGTCTCTTTTACGAGAGATTTACAATTCTCTTTGAGAACACTGCGGGTGCGGTCGTATCGTATTGCGCTTTTATCCCTATTTCCGGTGTCAGTGTACCTGATATAGATTGTCTTGGCAACAATCCTCCTTGACCAGGGATGATAGCACTAAGATTTACGATGATGATTATTCGATCTCCGCTGTTCATACCTGAAGTACCCGTGACTGACGAATCCGGATCATGGATTGCAATGACACCAAATGTGGTGCTGGTTGTATTATCCAATATGGTATAACTTGATCCTGATACTACCGGCGTATTGAATACACTTTTGTTGTCTACATTTACATTTTGTATGATTGATTCATCTAATGTGAGAATCGATAGATTGTCAAATAGAGCAGACAAGGTACATAAGCTAAGGCCAATATCCTTTGATCCCGCTCGAGGTCGTACGGTGAGTGCGAGATATTCAATTTTTGTTTTATTTACATTCGTATATCCTGTTATTGACTCTATGGCTACCCCTGCTGAGACTTCTCGAATGGTTGCTGTTCCTACAGTTTTAGCTCTTGATTGCAATGTTTCACTGGTATTGATTAACACGCTTGCTGCAACTGCAGCAATTAAAACCATGGCAATGAACACGATAAGTGTCCCAATTCCAACCATGCCTATATCATCTTTTTTAAGATTTTTAAGAGATTTTTTGTGCTTTCCATAATTCTCTTTAGATTTTGGTTTGATTGCAACTATGGTGTTTATACTTAGACATCCTAATCCTTGTTCGGAGTCGACTATTACAAAACCATCTTTATAGTCTATGTCCTTAAGGGTGCCAGTAATCACGCTGGCTCTATCTTCACCTGGTTCCCTGGTGACGATTTTACAGTATGATCCCTTCAACATTTCCATATACTTTTTTGCCATTTTTTTCACCACCATTTTTTTCCATACATTTCCACGCCAGTTTTAGGCATGGTATCTATTTTCATGCTTACTGTTCTCAAGTAACACTATATAAAGCTTCGCTGGTAGAGAAACAAACTGCAAAAATCATCAAAGAGTCAGAATCATACAAACAAAAAAATCACAATTTGACATTTTTACATGTTTTATACTAAGGGGATGATTTATTCATTGGTGAAAAGTATTTTAGACCGTGCTGCGCCACCTCTTTTTTCGCATATAATGGTATTAATTGTATAATAAGATTTATATATTATCTTCCCCCAAAAATACTACTGGATACAAAAGTGATGAAATGAATAATCGGGGAGGCATAGGTATATCCGCTGCGATATTACTCATTAGTTTCATACTGATATCGATTACAATAGCGTCGATCATAACAGGTGGAACCACGGAAACATCAGAAGAAAATATGGAAGAAATACTGGACGATGTCCTTGATGAAATTTCCACGTATTTACAAATAAAAGATGTGATGGGTAAATATTATTCTACAGGTGGGGAACAAAGAATAGAAAAAGTAGTAATATTAATTAAACCACTAATATCGCAAGAGATAGATATGTCTGAACTAACAATAAAACTATGTGATGGAAACACCGTAAAAATGCTTGGTTATAGCGGAAATGCAGAATTCATTGAGTCAAACTCTCTTTTCGAACATCCGGTGTGGAACAATATCACAGATAGCAATTTTGGGTTTGTTGTTATACATGATAAAGATAGATCAGTAGTGGACTATGATGTTATAAATGATAATACAGATATGGCCTACATGCTAATCAATCTTTCAGAAGAATTCTCTATGTTAAAAGGAGAAACTATTGATGTGACGCTCTTCCCATCAGCTGGAATAAAGAAGACGATAACACTTGATGCACCACTTCCAATGAAAAAATTGGTTAATCTGCAATAGCACTAATTTCAATATGCTATTATTCTTCATCATCAAATTTTTCTGTCTTTATATTGTCATCGACGATATTTGATCCTTTAGAAATCTCGTTAAAACTCCTAATTTTTTCTTGTAAGTTTTCACCTAATAACCTCTGGATCTCGCTTTTGATTTCTAGTTCTCTTTGTCCTGTTTTCACCTGTCTTAATTCTTCACCTTTTTCCAGTAACTCGCTTTTCATTTGTTCAAATTCTGTTTGTAATTGATCAATCATCTTATTTTTATCTGTGAGTGTTGTTTGATTATTTGCTAATTGTTTTTTCATCTCGTTTATTTCAAGATTTCTTTTTTCCAAATCGTTGCCTAATGTCGTAACTCCTTCATTTTTCCTCTCTAAATCTTTTTTTAACCAGTTTAAAGATGCCCTACCCGCTCTTGCTTCTCTATCTGTTTCCTCTATTTCTCTTTGCAGTATCTCTATTTCTTCATTTTTTGATTCAAGTACTTGACGTATATTTTCCAATTCGTTTTGTGATGGTATCCTTTCGCTATGTCCGTTTTTAAATTCCTGTTTGATTTGTTGCAGTTTCGTCTGTATCTGCTCTTCCCTCTTGTTTAATTCTTGTTCCCATGCATCCATTTTTCTAAATCTATTTTCAGTGCTTTTTTGTAATTGCTGCATCTCCTCTCGCTTATTGTATAAATCGTTGTCAATAAGTTCTAGACCTCTGTTTTTATCTTCCAATTCTTTTTGTAGTTGTGTTATGTTTTCTTCTTTCCTCTTTAAATCCAGATTTTTGCTTTCAAATTCCTCCAGTATTTGATTTAACTTTGTTTGCATTTTTAAAATTTCTTCGCTTATCATAATATTTCTCCCTCACCCCAAGTGCCTTATTTTATGGCTACTTTGTTTTTCTACGTTGAGTGGTCATGGGAATGCGTCACATGAATATTAATCTTTTTTAATTAAACGCCTATTTTCCGGTACGCATACTTTATTTATTAAAAATCTGTTATCTTGTTTCAACAATCGACATGCGATGGTGAGAGAAATAGTGGAATTGGGGCAATTGAATCAAGAAGATTCCTCAGGGTTAAAAACACATGATGAGATATTAGAGTTAATAAAAGAAATTGAATCAATTGAAGATAAATTTAAGTATTTGGAAGTAACGCCCGAGAACCATATTGGAAAAGAGATTGTAAACCAAGAACTTGAACAAACTGAAGCAACTGGAGAATTAACGGGCAAACCTCACATTTCTGCGAATCAAACTACATCTGAATTAAAAGAAATAACTCATCCCGATGAAAGAAAAGATAAAAAACGTAAAATTCGTTTTCCAATTGAAATACACTGGGGGAAAGATGTCAAATGGCCAAAAATTGGGAATTTTTTGAAACGTATAAAAGTAAATCCCAGTGGAATTAATACTCCAGAATTAACTGAATTGCAAAATCAACTCGTGAGTTCTGAAGTTGGACTTAGGTCAGGTAATACTACATTTACATTAAGGATTGATGACCAAGGCAGGCTTATGGGATATAACATCAAAAAACCTAAATCTAAGGGAGGGCATAGGCGAATTCTGCCATTTGGAAAGGGTACTACTGAAAAATCTGGTGCCAAAGAGGCGGAGGAGCCAGGTATAAAAGGGAAGATCAAAGATCTATTTTCGCGAATTAAGCCGAAACAATCAGGAGAGTCGGGTGGTTCAAAGGTATCAATCTTATTAGGTAAAATCAAAGGTGTTCTCCCCAAAAGATGATTGAGATAGAGTGCAATACGATAAATGTAATGGGCTATGTTAGAACATATGGATAGATAGTTGGGAATGAAGTAACTCTGCCATGCAACTGTTTATCTTGATTTGAATGGATTAAATATATAAAACATCATTTCACCACTTGAAGTGTCATTTCCCTCTTTGTCATAGATCTTTGTTTCAAGTGTGTGTTTTAGATAGGCTTTTTCGTTCCATTTCCATAGATATGGTGGATTTGTCAACGCATCTTTTAACTTTCCATCTATATAGAATTCTGCTTTGCTTATATTATCACTATCTACATTAACGCTCACTGGGCCGAATATTATTGTTCTAAAGAATGGCAGTATCTTTTTGTTTTTTATATAGATAAAATCATCAATTATTACTAGTTTATACTTAAATGCAAAAAATGCTGTTACTAAGATTGTAATTGTTACACCTAATGCTATCCACATCCAATTCTTTTCGATAAAGCTCTCCTGAGGTGGCTCGGCATAGGCAAAATATATGTAAGTGGTGCTTGAAGAGACATAGTCATTGCCGTGTAAAGCTTGGGCATCAATTTCGAGTGTATATACTCCATCGTCCAAATATGGTAGAGGGGTGTAGGTAAATACTTTATTGTCTGTTGTAACTAGATTTGATTCTATTTGTGAAGATCCAAATGCAGCGTATACGATTGTAACTTGGGTATTATATGATATAGTTATTGTTGTACTATTTTCATTAATTAGACCGCCGTCTACTGGGGAGAAAATGGGGTTTTCTAGTTCGGGGAAGATATTTTCAAAAAAGAAGCGATATTTTGTATCGGGATCATCGAGTACGTATATTTTACCGTTTTTCAACTGTTAAAGGTGAATCAGGATATTTATCATTTACCTCGATATATATCCAGTTTGCCTTGTCAACTATGATGGTCATAGTAGCTTGTTCGTTTTCGTCATCCTCTACGATATCATCATCGTCAACTTGTATTTTAAAATAAGATACAGGGGTGATTTCATCACTGAATGTGTTCCATAAACATTCTGGTATTTCATCGTCATCCACAGATAACAGAAATGAAATGATTCCACTAATGTTTACATGACAGTTATGTACTGAAGTCAATTTGTCATTTGGATCAAAAAATGTATCTACTACTCCATCACCGTCTGTATCATAACCATAAAATTTCTTGGTGAGATTTAGGTTATACGTACTGGATACACTATTAATTGTGTAATCTGATGTTTCTATTTTGGTAAAATTAATTATGCTGGCTTGAGTGGTACTCGTGTGGGTTCTATCATCATTGTCAGTGACTGTTAGTGTTATCACGTAATTCCCGTTTGAATAATAAGTGTGTGTAGGGGCAGAAATGTTTCCAGTGGTTCCATCTCCAAAATTCCAAAGGTAATTTGTTATTTCACCATCGAGATCGAAACTATCAGTTCCATTGAATGTTATTTCTGTTAATACAGAACCAGAATATGGTCCACCAGAAATGGCAGTTGGATTCTTAGTATTGTTTGAATTGCCGGATGTATCATTTGCATAGATAACACAATAAATATTGTCAAGAGCAACCTCAGAAAAAATTACTTTTTTATAGTAGTTGTTTCCCATGTAATCCATATCACTTTTCATATTATTGCTGCCATTATACCAATATTCTATGTATACATCTGAAACCGCTGAATCATCTGTAACTGTTACTCCAAATGTATGGCTATTTGGAAAATCTTCAAAAGAGGAGCCATATCTTTCGATTTTTATTGATGGGGTTTGGGTATCAGTTATTGTTACTGTTTTGTTTTCACCTGTAACAGCATTGCCCCATGTGTCTCTGGCATAGAAATGATATCTGAGATCATCAATACTTTTATTTAAAGATACAGTTCGCTCAAAATAATTTCCAGTAATATCATTCAATGATTGGTTTTTCCATTCGCCAGTGTGATTCCAAATTACATATACTTCTACGTTTGATACACTGGTTTCACTGCTGGTGACTGTTGCATTGAATGTAAAACTACTATATGGGGAACCGGTTGTTAGGGTGTTATCCACTATTATTGGTGGTTCCCCTTCATGCATATAAAATGTAACATTACTCGAGTTAGCCCAATTTCTAGGATCTTTTGCAGTTATTCTGAAGCTGTAGTTCCCAACAGATAGAAACTGTTTGTTACAGAAATATGTATTTCCAGTTTTATTTTGAGTAATTGAAAAATTGCTTGTTTGTTCGTTTGGGTCAGTAACAACAAGATACACATTTCTGACTTCTGTATTGTCTGTAACGATTACAGATATGTTTGTGTAATCTCCAATTGATTGCGAGCTAGGAGAAACTTGAGGTGTGTCTATGCTAGGTGGGGTAACGTCAAGTAATGGTCCATTATCTTTATTGGATCCATATATTGCGTAAGCGCTGTCAGCAAATCCATCATTATTATTGTCGTAGGCTTCCTCGATCGATTCATCAAAATCATCCCAATAGTTACCCGAAATATCGGGTCCTCCAACTATGTTTGGTCCACTTTGTGTAAACTGCCATGTGTTGAGATTTATGCTTTTATCCACTGCATTTTGAGTGTTATCATGGAAATAATTATTCCAAATTCTATTTCCTTTTGTAAAAAAATCTAGGTAAGCTCCATATTGGCCGTTGTTATATATTTCATTACCATAGATGCGACCATCAGTTGAATTATATAATCTTATACCTGCTAATGTGTTGTGGCTAATTGCATTATTTGAGAATATTGTAGTGTTA
>Ga0307420_1001408_pt1 | contig 10622 bp, 8 predicted proteins | sample SalMarWE160240MG_2_FD_202167 | JGI IMG/M metagenome (GOLD analysis project Ga0307420, IMG submission 202167) | Salt marsh sediment microbial communities from the Plum Island Ecosystem LTER, Massachusetts, United States - WE1602-40 | ecosystem: Environmental > Aquatic > Marine > Intertidal zone >... | reverse complement strand
TCGGGCAGAAATCGCCTGGACGAACTAATTCTGACATATCAGCACCTCCCTCTGAGTGTCTATGGTGCTATATTGTACCTCATCGCTTAACAACACTCAAGAGGGGGACTACCCTTAACCCGAAAGCAATGAAAGAATGGTTGCACTCTGAGCCAACAAGCCTACCCTTTTCCGAAGTTTGGGACGATCTGGTGCAATTGCTGAACAGCAAGCAACAATTCGAGACTATCGGAAACCAGAACCCCTTCACAGCTAACATATCTCAAGAGCCTCCAGGCATCCAAATCGAAATAGCAAAAAAGCGCTATTTCCTCTCATATGAAGCTCTCCAGACTTTCTGGCAACAACTCCGAACACACGGATTCTCAATGAGGAAGATAGCCCCCGATATCAACAAGAAGATATACTACCTAATCCCAATATTCGCTCAACTGGACTATGTTACTCCCGTCCACATATCAGATGAGTATGGCAATCTACAAAATGCCGCTGTAACTGGCCTCCAGATACTCCCCTCCGCATTTACCAACAGATCCAGTTTCTTCTCCCAACCGTTACAGTTGTCGCTCTTCGAGACAGACACACCAGTATGGGCAACTTAAAGCCAGATGCCCATCAAATCGAAAAGTTCCTCAAGGATCTATAGGTGTTCAGATAAGGTTTTTGACACTTGAGTCGCTTTTCACGCCTGCTGGCGGGCCGTTTTGTCAAAAACATTACCTGAAGGTCTATAGCAGAACAGAGCTGGGTCAGCCGCACTGAGCGGAATTGGTGGCCCCAATTCGTTTTTCACTACACAGATATTCGCAATGCAGTAAACATCCTCCGATCGGGCTACTTGTATTCCCGCTACCGATCAAAAAAGACTAAACAACTTGTTATCAGCAGTGGTAGTCCAGCAGTTCTGGCCGGGACAGAAGCTGAGTTCAAGGACTGTGTGCGTCTGTACTTCCGACCAAAAACCCCAACCCAATTCTATGCAAAAGGCATTAAATCCCAGAGTACCCTATCCAAGTCAAAGTTTCCTGATGCCCATTGCCCCATCCCAGTCTTTCTCTTATTCAGCGCGCCTGAAATTCTTGCACGTAGCGATTGCACATTTTCAGATGGATGTCTTGGAACGAGAACAAGACAAACGCTAATTCTCTCTACTGCGGATGAACTCAAGAACTTACCTTGGCAGCAAATATACCACACTAACTGGACATATTCTCGCGACACCATCTTCCATCGCCAAGCGGAGATCATCATACCTCAACGGCTCGATCTAGGCGCACTGCGTTACATCTATTGCCGTTCTGAAGCAGAACGAGAAACCCTATTCCACCTACTCACGCCAGACCTGTTGACCAAATACCATGGCAAGATCATCGCCACCACTCGGTACATTACTTTCTACCGTCAACATACCTTTGTGGAAAAAGTCCGTTTGTTCCCTAATGGTGCTGATTTCTACTTTTCTCCAGAAACCCAATCTCCTGGACCGTTCTCTCTAGAAATTAGCTTCGACACCGGCAAGCAACAATTCAGTCACACTGCTGACAACTTTTCACTTGAAGGTAAATACACTTACAAAGTACTTCCTATCTCTATTTCCACCTATACTGTTCGTCTTCTACTTGATACACATCCTGCATATGCCAATACATATCAACAGAAAGACGATATTCCATTCTAAATCACCAGTCTGTTCTCAGGGGAACGCCCTGGTATAACCGACAGTAACACTCCTAAGCGAAAATGTAGCCTACAGAAAGCGACATTGTCGGAAGTTAGAAATCAAAAACGCCCCGCCGGTACGGGGCGTTTTCTATTCGCGAGCACCTAATCAGACCAATGCAACACGAGCGCACACGCCTCTTGATAATCGCGGAGACTTTGCTTGTCGATGAAAACATCGTCGGGATCATCTTTAAGATCGACCCCGCCAACCTCAATGATCGCCAGCATTTCCATGGCTGTCCACCCTGAAAGTGCACAAGCCTGCCTAATCGTCAACCACTCGGGCGCAAATGCCCAATCGACGCCCGTTGCAATACGTTTTCCGACACATTGCCCACCCATGTCATCCTCCCCAGGGATGTGTGAGGCTGGGGGCAAAGGATTCGAACCTCTACATACGGATTCAGAGTCCGCTGTCCTACCGTTAGACGAGCCCCCAGAGAAAGCGGCAGCCAGACCACCGCCTAGCTGCCGTATATTACCACAACTGGAAGAGAATCGCAAGCAGAATGGCTCAATCAATCGACCGGTCGGTAGCGCAACGAACACCCATCCCCAACCCCCACGCGGTGCCGGTAAAAGTAGGTGTATTTGCGATGACCGACCTTGCGCCTCCTCTTGCGAACTTCCTCACCACATGATGGGCACAGTGCCACCTCTGGCGAATCGGGCCCAGCCTCTACCAAATGTCCGTTCAACCGTGCCTTGCGCACCTATCCGCCTCCCACCGCCCTCGAAAAAAACGAATGAATACACACAAACGTCCCGCCGGCCCCGTTTTGCGCTCCGACGGGTCAACATCCACTATACCACAAACTTGTTACACCTGTCTAGGTACAAAAGTCCCAAATCGGTTACGAAATCGTAAACGAAACCCTGCGCAGGTTCTCGAGGCAGTCGCCATGTCCCAATGGGGCATCTGCGATGACGAATGCTCCCTCAACCCCTCCCACCAGGGAAGGAGAGCAACCGGTCCCTCCCTCTGTGGTGGGGGAGGTTAGATGGGGAGTTAGTTGCTGGGGTTCAAACCTCAAAACGCGTCCGCGATCTGGATGACGGCCCGCAGCACGCCATCGTCATAGTTGGCCACCATCTCGAATGCCTCACCGATGCGCTCCAGGGGGAACTCGTGGGTGACCAGTGATTTGACGTCCACCAGCCCCTTTTCCACCAACGCGATGGCACGAGGATAGGTGTGCTTCATCCGCCGCACCAGCTTGATCGTCAGCCCCTTGCGGCGGGTGATGCCGGCGGTGAACGTCATCGTGTCATCGGAGGGGATACCCACGACGACCACCTTGCCGCCGGGGCGCGTGACGCGGGCAGCCTGATCGGGCGTCTCTGCCGCGCCGGCAGCCTCAATGGCCACGTCCACCCCACGTCCGCCGGTCAGGCCTAGAATCTCGGCGACGACGTCAGTGGTTTCGGGGTCCAGTACGGCATCGGCTACGGCCACGCAAGTGGACGCGTACTGAAGGGCAAACGCCCGCCGGTAGGCCAGCGGCTCGGTCATGTACACCTCGGTGGCACCGGCGGCCCGGGCCATGGCGGCTGTCAGCAGGCCAATGGGTCCAGCGCCCAGCACGGCGACGGTGTATCCCGGCCTCAGGTGGGCCAGATCGACTGTGTGGATGGCGATGCCCAACGGCTCCAACATCGCGCCATCCGCCGGGGACAGGTCCGCAGGTAGGGGGAAACAATTCTCGGCGGGTTTGACGGTGTACTCGGCAAACACGCCGTCGACGGGCGGTGTGCCGCAGAACACAACATTCGGGCACAGGTTGGGATGGCCGTGCTGGCAGGACTCGCACTCGCCGCAGGGAATCGCCGGCTCGACCGCGACCAGTTGCCCGATCTCTAGCTCCGTAACGCCCTGCCCCAGCTCGGTGACCCAGGCGGAGAACTCGTGCCCCATGATGATGGGCGCCGTCACCACCTGATCACCGATGCCGCCCTCCACGTAATAGTGCACGTCGGATCCGCACGTCCCCACCGCCGCCACCTTGAGCAGTACCTCGCCGGGGCCGGGCGTGGGTCGGGGTAGATCCTCCACCCGTATATCCCGGATGCCGTGCAGACGGGAGGCTCTCATCGTAGAAGAATCATTGATCTGGTCCATGTCTCTCCTTTTGAGCAGCGAGCGCCCCACGCTTGGGACGCTCGCGCAAATCATGTGAAACGGTCAAACCGCGAGGCACCAAAAACTACGTGCTGATCTCTGTCGGCGCAGCGGCGCGGTGGATGATGACGTCCGTCGTCAGGGCCAGTGCCGCACCACCGACGCCGCTGCGGACGGCGGCTTTCTGCACCACCGCGGCATCGAGAACACCCGCCTCCGCCATGTCGACCACCCGCCCGGCTACGGCGTCGAACCCATAGCCCGCACCGGCCCGATTGATCTCGCCGAGAAGGACGCTGGGCTCAAAGCCGGCGTTCTCGACCAGGGTACGGAACGGCGCCTCGACCGCCCGCAATAGGATGCGATAGGCCATGCGCTCGTCCGAATCCGCGCTTTCTTCAAGGCGCTGCTGCAGCGCCGGGCGGCACGCCAGCAAAGCTGCCCCACCCCCCGCCAGGATGCCCTCGCGCATCGCAGCGCGCATCGCGGTGGCCGTTCGCCCGGCCAATTCCTTCCGTGCCTTTGCCTCCGTCTCGGTGAATCCGCCGACCTCTAGCACCGCAGACCCACCGATCAGCTTGCCGATACGGTACTCGAGCGTTGCCCGCTCATCGGGATCATCCTCCCGATCGTGAGCGGCTCGCAGGGTCGCGATGTGCTCTCGAATAGCACGCGGATCGCCCTGGCCACCGATGATGCCAAAATAGGTCTTGTCGGCCCAGGCGCGGCGCGTCCGCCCCAGGTCCTGCAGCTTTATCGACTGCAACGTATCGCCGGCAGCCTCCAGGATAGGACGGGCGCCGGTCAAAATAGCCAGGTCGTGCAACGCCTGCCCCTGTGCCTTGAGCAGAACACCGGGCGCTTTGACGGCCACGATCTTGACCTTCTCTGCAATCTCGGGCCTGGTCAACATGCCGCTGCAAGGCTGAGAAACATCCTTGGCGACGATCAACAGCGCCTTTATCTTGGCCTGCGCGACGATGGTCAGGGGCTTTATGAGATCGCGCGGATCCTCTATCGCCAGGTCGGTGACCAGAACGACCGCGTCTTCTAATTCCGCTCGCAGCTTGGTCTGATCGGTGTACATCGCGCGCGAGAGCACGCCGCTTTTCCAGTACATGCCTTCGATATACTCGCGCTCCAACGCATTCGTACGGCCGGAGCGCACCTCGAGCCGCCCATACACGCCAATGATATCGAATATCTCGCCCATCATCTCAGCCAGCGGCGGGTCGTAGCAGATCGACTCGGCCATACGCGCGAGCGCCTCTTTGCCTTCCAATGGAGACGTCATGCCGTTCAATTCGTCAAAGATGACGCGCATTCCCTCGTCCAGATACCTGCGCAACGGCATGGCGTTGCCGCCGGAAGCCAGGTAACGCAGCCCCTGGTTATAGACCTCTTTGAATATCACCGCGGCAGTGGCCGTACCATCCCCCACCTTCTCGTGCAACTTCCACAGCACGTGACGGATGTACATCGCCCCCACATCCTCGTCCCGGCCGGGCAACTGGACGATGCGGCGAGCGATGGTGCCGCCATCGTCTAGCATCTCCGGCGCATATGCCGCGCCCATCGTCTTTTCCAAGGCTACGATGCGCGGACGCGGCCCCAACGTGGGACGGATCACGTCCACGATCTGATTGATGCCCGCTTGCATACCCTGTTGGACTTTGGGCTGAAGGACGACCCGAGGAGCCTGCCATTTTTTTTCTTCTTTCGGTCTTGGTCGCTTCATCTACTGTATTCCTTCCTCCTAGCTTGTTCCCTCCCACAGGCGATGACCCCAATGCGCTCGCAGCAATGATCCCCAACCGTAGGTTGGATTATAAGCAAGATCGCGAGATGCGCAAGGCGCGCCCGATGGACAATAGAATCCCTTCGTACAGCGAATCACCCGATAAGACACCATTTTTTGGCTCGCCGCTTGACAAACAACCTCCGACATGTTAAAGTACCCGCCGTTGTGTACCGCATCTCGTTTCACCGGGCCGGCGGAGACAGGTCCGAGGCCCGAGCTAGCCCACAGGAGAAAAGATGAGCGACACACTCAGCCAGATCGCGGAGAAACTGTACGACGGCAGGAACACCGAGGTAGCCGAGCTGACGCGCCAGGCCCTCGACGAGGGTCTGACGGCAGCCGAGATTCTCGGAGAACTGGTAGCAGGAATGGACCGGGTCGGCCTGGATTTTAAGAACGGCGACCTGTTCGTGCCCGAGGTGCTCATCGCCGCGCGCGCCATGCACGCCGGGATGGACATCCTGCGCCCCCTGCTGGCTGAAAGCGACGTGCCGTCGGCAGGCAAGGTCATCATCGGCACCGTGGCGGGCGACCTACACGACATCGGCAAAAACCTGGTGGTGACAATGCTGGAAGGCGGCGGTTTTGACGTCGTCGATCTAGGCATCGACGCCGCGCCACAAAAGTTCGTCGAAGTGGTCAAGGCCGAGCAACCCGACCTGGTAGGCATGTCGGCGCTGCTGACGACTACAATTCCGGCGATGGAAAAGGCCATCGACGCCCTGGTGGAAGCGGGCGTGCGCGATAGAGTCAAGGTGATGATCGGCGGCGCACCGGTGACACAAACCTACGCCGACGAGATCGGCGCCGACAGCTATGCCCCCGACGCCGCCTCGGCGGTCGATCTGGCGCGGTCACTGATGGCATAGGGTGGACGAATTTATCCTAAACCACCTCAGGGCAGCGCTTCGACCACCGCCGCCAGTGTATCGACGTCAGGCCCATCGGCAAAGACGACGTGGCGCGCCACGCGGTAGACGCACACGATGCCTGATTCAGTCTCCCACCAACTCCCCGGCAAACCTCGCGGCGGCTCCAAAGGACGGGTCGGCAGGTAGCGCTGGGGCACCAGCGTCAACAGCGCGCGCTCGAACTCGGCCGACTCGGTCGTATTGTCCCAGATCGTGCGCCAGACGCGCACCCGACCTCCATCCTCGCGCTCCCAGGTGACGAAGGTATCGCCATCCCAACCATCGGCAGCCCGCCAGGCCATCTGCTCGGTCAGCGTCTGCTCGAGGTACACACCGGCGACGAACTCGCCCAGTGTGTCGCGCACGCCCAGCGTCCACTCCGTGCCCAAGACACTGCTCAGGTCGGGCACAAAAACGTCGCCGGGGGTATCGGGCTCCTCGGCCAGATAGCGCTCCGGGTGGAGCACCTGCTCCGTCGAGCGAGGCAGATCGGCGTAGGCGCGGTTGACGGCGTCCCACCCATCGACCTCGAAAAGCGCGGCCGCAAAACGCCGCCCCTCCCGGTACGGGAAGTGCTGCAAGCGCGCCCAAGCCTGGCTGCTATCCAACTCCTCGCCATAGCTCGGCAATTCCGCCAAGACCAACGTCTCCAGATAAGCCCAGTCAGCCGTCGCCAAATCCCCATGACGATAGAGGGCCATCAGGAGCATCTCATCCCCTCCCTCCAACGCCGCCACGGCCAACCTGGCATCGGCGCTCCTGGCGCGCGCCTCCGCAGCCTCCAGATCAAAGTACTGATCCTGCAAGGCACGATCGTAGGCGCGTGCCAAAACCAGCACACGATCGTCAGCATTGATCTGGGACGGATTGGTGACCACGTAGAGCTGCTCCTCCTCAAGCACGTAGGCGCCCGCCGTCTGGCCCACCTGGATGGAAACCGGCGCATCGGGCAGCAAGCCCAAGCTGACGTAGGGCAACAGCAAAGCTTCCGGGTCACGCTGTCTGTGGAATCTGTGTAGAAGAGAGGACATCTCTTCCTCGTCTAGAAAATTGAGCGGCACCTCAGCGCGCGGGGAAAGGCCACGCACCGTCTCCACCTGCCGCTCGATCTGATCGAGCAGGCGAGCGGCCTGGACACGGGACGTGATGCCATCCGTAAACTGCTCGGTGGTAGGGACGGGGGTAGGCGACGGCGTCACGGCGGCCGGGGCCACCGTCGGCTCGTCGAGTATGGAGAGCGCACCTGTAGCCGGCGGAGGGCTCTGCTGATCTTGCAGGGAGGTGGCGATGAACCCAACCAGCGCGGCAAAGACGGCGATGACCAAAATGATCATCACCAGAAGCACACGACGCTGGCCGGCCGTAAAGTTGGAAGACTTCACCCTAGCGCCTCGCGTTGACGCTGAACGAGGCGGGCGATGCCCTGGGCTGCCAAGTCCAGCATGTGGTCTAGGGTCTGGCGGGGGAAAGGGGACCCTTCCGCCGTGCCCTGCACCTCGACCAAGTCGCCGCCCGCCGTCATCACCACGTTGAGATCGACCCGGGCGTCCCGATCCTCGGCGTAGCATAGATCGAGTCGCACCTGACCCTCAACCACACCCACACTGATCGCCGCGACCGGCGGCTTGAGCGCTCCTTGTGGCAGTACGCCCTGCTCGATCAATCGGCGTAACGCCAGAGCCACGGCGATGTAGCCGCCGGTGACCGCCGCGGTGCGGGTGCCACCGTCGGCCTGGAGCACGTCGCAATCGATCACCAGCGTGCGCTCGCCCAGCAGGTCCAAATCCACAGCGGCGCGCAGGGAGCGCCCGATGAGGCGGCGAATCTCCTGCGTGCGGCCACGCAAGCCCCGGGTCTCGCGGGGCGTACGGGTATGGGTGGAGCGAGGGAGCAACGCATACTCGGCGGTTAGCCATCCCCCGCCTTTCCCCGCCATCCAGGCCGGGACCGTCTCCTCGAGGCTGGCGTTGCACAGCACGCGGGTATGGCCCAGCGCGATCAGCACCGAGCCCTCGGGATAGTCCACGTAATCCAGCGTGAACTTGACCGGGCGGAGCTCATCGGGCCGGCGGCCGTCGGGGCGTGTTGGTTGGTCGGTCATAACAGGGGGAATTATACCCGTGGTAGGGCCGATTGGCAATCGGCCCCACCACCTTCGATAACGTTTCTACCTGCGGCGGCGGTGGGCTACCCAAAAGACGCCCAGCGCACCCAGCGGCAGGGCCATCGTGCCGCAGATAGGGCCGTATTGGTCATCCTCACCAAGCTCCTCCGTAGGCGCAGCAGGTTCGTCTGTCGGCGCCGGGGCGATGACGGGCGGCTCCTCACCGGTGATGAAGGTGACGTCGTCCACCCAGATCGTGCCCGCGTCGCCTTCATCTGCATAGAGCGCATAGCTCGTCACCTGGGCCAAGTCTAGGGCGGGCAGTCCCGCGTCGCCCACCCACTCGGCCTTCACAAAGTCGGCCCATTGGAAGACGAACTGCTCCCAATTCGCGCCCACCTCGATCTCTACCTCGAACGGCGTCGGTTCGTCGGGCTCGCCGGCGAATATCACCAGCGTGACCCAGCGGCTTTCCCCATCGGAGCGCAGCCACAGCGCCAGGCTGTCCGCGCCGCTCCAATCCTGGCGCGCGTCGAAGGAACGGCCGCAGCCGCCCCATCCCTCAGAGGGAACGTCGTACTGCATGCGCAGCGCCGCCGACCCGCCGTGCGCCGCCTCGGCATCAGCCTCGCACTCGGTTGCGGCCCCCTCCCCAATGTCGACGTACCAGGCATCGACGCCGGACTCAAAGTCGTCGATCACACCCTCCGCAACCGGCGCGATGACGGGCGGCGGTTCGGTGGCCTCCGCGCCAGGGGGCGTCGTCGCCGCCGGTCTGGGCGGCGGCCCACCGCTATAGTGAGTGCGAATCGCCTCGTCGAAGAAGTCCACGAACAGCGGGCCGATCTCGCGGTTGGCGCGTTCGTTGGGATGACCGTCGTAGTTGTCGTAGCGATACTCGGAGCGCAAAAAGTTGTCCGACCCCGCCAGCAGCCCGAAAAAGTCAAAGGTAACCACGTTGGGATGGCCATCCAGGAACTCGCCCGACTTGAGCCAGTCGGCCAGGACGCGCGCTCGTCGCGCCTCGTCCCGATCACTAGAGCCGGGCACCTGCGGCGGCTGGGTGACCACGATGAACAGCTTGTCCGGATACTGGTCCATCCGGTCGCGGGCGGAGAGATAGTAGCCCTTGTACTCATTCAACTGGGCGTCGTCGCCGATGTTGCTGGTGGGGAAGCAGGATTTGAAGGCGATGACGTCGTACTGCATCAGGTGGCTGAAGGTGTTATCCGGTGGGTCGTGCAGCGGCTGCCGGAAAATCTCGGCGATGCCATCGGGGTCGGTGTTATCGCCCGGCACGTCAAAGTTCCGGCCCGTGTACGAGCCGTCAGCATCGCGTAATCCTTCATCGTTGTAGCCGTGGTCGTAAAACTCGTACCCCCGCCCGGTGAGCCCTTCGCGCACGCCGCCCTCGTTGATCAAGTTCTCGCCGCAGGAGTGATGCAGGAAGATGATACGGGTACCCTCCTGGGCCAGGACGGAGGGCGCCATAGCCGCAAGGAGAATGAGCAGGGCGCAGGACGCAAGATGCAGGATGCGAATCGAGCGTTTCATGACACACCTCCTGATGAAACAGACCAGGTGCCCGGCACGCTAGACGTGCCGGGCACCTCTTTCCATCTACTCTACCTTTGTGATGCGCCAGCGCGCCCACACGTTGCCCTCTCGGCAGGTAGTACAGAGCGCGTCGTTGCAGGAGCGCTCGGCCGCAAGCGAACCGTTATACGGATCGGATCTCGCACCCCAGTTATCGCGCGATGGGTATTGATAGAGGGGCGAAGCAAACTGGTCGTCGCTCGTCCAGAAATCGAGCTCGGTTGCCGTGACCTTGACGTACACGTTTTCGGCGGCGGGCATCTCGAACTCGAAGATGTAGCGCTCGTCACCCTCCATGATATAGTCCTCCTCGGGGCTATCCTTGTACATGCAGGCATCGTGGCCGCAGGCGAGCAAATGATCGCTCCG
>Ga0307420_1001406_pt1 | contig 10625 bp, 11 predicted proteins | sample SalMarWE160240MG_2_FD_202167 | JGI IMG/M metagenome (GOLD analysis project Ga0307420, IMG submission 202167) | Salt marsh sediment microbial communities from the Plum Island Ecosystem LTER, Massachusetts, United States - WE1602-40 | ecosystem: Environmental > Aquatic > Marine > Intertidal zone >... | reverse complement strand
TTTTCAGTTTCAAGTCCAACAAGCAATATTGGAACCATTAAAATTTCTTCAAACATCGATATATTCTTTTTCACATTTCGAAACTTCGGTTCTCTGAAGGCTGAAGTGACGTAAACTAACACATCTAGCTCTCCACGTTTATTTGCAAGTATTGCCCTAAGAAAATCTCGATGTACGGCATCAATCAAACATCTATAGTTTTGTGTAGATTCCTTCTAGGCAGTAGACGGTTAGTTTTTGTTTTTCTGGACATTTACTTTCCAAGTCGCATTTTGGGCATAGTGTGGAAACGTCAGAGATGTTCAGTGTTCCGTTACTTTCGTGTATAGAGTAGACCAGTTTGAGATATTTACCTTCAGCTATCCGTGGAATCCTGTTTCTGTTTTTGAGTCCAAACCATTCGTAGAGCCGCTTATCTCCTTTCGAACAGTTACAGCGTCTGCACACAAAAACAGCGTTGTCTGCAGTGTCGGGACCACCTCTTGAACGGGGCAGAATATGCTCCAAAGTCAAGTCACATTTTTTTCCACAGTAAATGCAGACATCCTGCTGTTCCCGTTCCTTAACGTATTCTCTGATTGACGTAGACCAGTTAATTTCTCCAGAAACCAATCTCTTGAAACGATTCATAATGAATCCATACTGGTTTTTGCCGTATCCTGCTGATTCAGAAATTATCTTTGCATACTGCCAGAAAATCAAGTCCTGAATAGTCTTCACAGCACGAGGAGGCAACTCTAAAACCCAACATAACGTTGATCCAGAATGTTATTAGCTTTTACCACATGCAACTTTGAGAATATGGCGCGGGGTGCGGGATTTGAACCCGCGCGGCCCCATGGACCACAGACTTAGCAGGCCTGCTCCCTACCAGGCTAGGAGAACCCCGCTCAGAATATTTTGTTAAAAGAGTAACCTAAAAAAAGTATCTATCCAAAAGTGAAACCAACTTTTTAATAAAACCTCTGCATCCAATATCTTGAACAAATGGGCCGGTAGTCTAGCTCGGTTAGGACGCAGCCTTTACGAGGCTGAGGTCGCAGGTTCAAGTCTTGCCCGGCCCACCACCCTAACCACATTACAGAAAACAGGACAATCAAACAACCCAACCGCCATATTAGGAGCCTAATAATACTTCATTGTTGAAAAACAGCTTTTTCCTGAAAAACCAAAGGACAACAAAAACTATTTTTGTGAAAATTGAGGTGGTGCGGTCGCCGGGATTTGAACCCGGGATTGCAGGCTTGGAAGGCTTACACCAAGTGTCTGTGTCCTACCAGGCTAGACCACAACCGCACATCCAACTAACCGCAATTTAATGCAGTAAACGTCTTTTATGAACTTTATCTCTGTTAAATAAACTTTCAAAACTCTAGGTCTCTCAGAAAAAGGTTGGTGCGGTCGCCGGGATTTGAACCCGGCTCGTCAGCGTTCCGCCTTTTTGGGTTGGCAGGCTGATGTCCTTCCAAACTAGACTACGACCGCTCAGGGATGTTTCAAGGTAACTTAGGGCATTTATTTCTTTTCTTTGAGATGAAGCTTTCCATTCCTTTCCTAGCACCCATCGATCAGGCAAACATTATAGGTTGCAAAGTAATTGAAAAATGATGGTCAAAAAAGAGCTGAAAATTATGTCACAGGATTCCATGATGCTGAAGGGCAAACTGGTTTTTGTTATGGGCGGAGGCAATTTTGGGACAAAGGCTCTCAAGTATCTGAAAGCTAAGAGATCCAAAGTTTTGGTGGCTGATGTAAATCCTGACTGCATGGCAAAGTCAGAAGTTGATGTTCAGGCAGCTGACTTGGATGTCGCAGATTCTCTGGTGGATGGACAAACCGCTTTTCTCGTTGGCGACGCAGTAGAACTCTTGCTGCCTCTTCTGGGAACCAAAGTGCCTGACTTGGTGGTTACAGCCATCCCCGGTAACGCTGCTGCCAAAGTTGTGAAAAGCTGGCTTTCGAAACGCGGCTACAAGCTTGAACCTTACAGAACGGTTATTCCAAGAGTTTTAGAGAACATCCCTAAGAGCTTGGTTTCGTTTGTTGACGAAGATTCTGCAGTCATAGTCGTCAGTTACATGCCCTCCCATATGCGATGCAGAGAGAACTGTATGCCTCCAAAAGATTTCTGTGCCTCAACGGGCAGACCCAAACTGACTTCCATGGATAAACTCTTGGAATTCAGTGTCTACAACCTAATGGATACGTCAACAATATTTAGGTCAAGGCAGCTGACAGGTGGATTAGGAGCCATAGACGGAAAAGAATTACATTCCCTCCTGAAACGATTAGAGACTGTTCACAAACCTTTCACGCTAGCCATCGGAACAGCATGCGACTGCCACGGCATCCTCAACCTCACCGAAGTAAAGAAGTAACCGGATCCTGATTCCCGCTCGAAACGTCTTTTTCATGTTTTTTCACGGGTTTCCTAAAATCTAACCCTTACATTACCACTAATGTACATGTCTTTGGGAGGGCAAAATCAGGTATTGAACCAAAAAAAAGTGGCGATAATAGTTCTTCTAACTCTTGTTTTGTCAATGACTTTTACAGTTCTCAACCCAACATTGGCTCTAACAAACGGCGACCAGAAAAAAAAGGCTGAAACACTTCTCAGCATTCTCGATAACGACAACACAAGCATAATCGAGGCTTTCAGTAAGCTTGATGCCCAAAACATTACGGTGCCAAAAACCGCTGAAACAAAATATAATGAAGGCCTAGAACATGCTGAAGAAGCTTTCACACTCATGAACGAAGAGAACTTCAGTGAAGCAAGCATCGAAGCTGTTGAAGCAATGCAGAAATTCGAGGACACCTTAAGAATACTGGAGGCTGCCTCGCCAGTAGAACCAACAGAAACAGAAGTAACCGCTGAAGAGGCAATCAGTTTGAAGGCTAACATAACTCGAGCCATCGAACATGCCAGAAGGCTAGAAAATCTAACCGCAAAAGCTGCGACAGCAGGATACAACACATCAGCAATCGAGAAGACACTTTCAGAGGTTAAGCAACATTTGGAAAACGCTACAAGAGAACTGTATACCATGAACCTAGATGGGGCTGCTGAAGAACTCTGCATAGCCAAAACATTACTTGATAAATTAAAGCAACCCTTTGATAAATTAACCAATCTTGTGAAGGCATCAAACACTGAGAAGTATCTGGAAGAAGCTGAAATAAGAGTCTCCGCAACCAAAGCAAACATAACACTATCCGCAGCGTTAACACCAGAAATCAAAAAAGACGCAATCACTGCCCTAAACAATTCTGAAGCAAGCCTAGCAAACGCCAGAGACTTCATAGAAAACAAAAATGTTGATGAAGCAATTGAAGAACTTGAAGAAGCAAAAAAATGGGAAGAAGAATCCAACCGTGCCATAGCATCAGTAGCCGCGACTCCAACTTCAGTTGCGCCCACAACTGAAAGCTTCGCGAGAGCAGAAACCACGGTATCCAAGTAAAGGTTGCCCCAGCCCTGAATCTACAGTACACAAAAGTTTTAGGTATAGTCTCCACACCTTTTGCAAGAGAAGTGAAAGCCCATTGAATCAAAAACGGGCATCCGCCTATCTGCTATTCACTTTACTTCTTATGTTGACCCTAACCTCTCACCCATCCTTTTCAGAAGAGACAACGCCAGAAACCCTGTTTTTAACAGTTTATCCTGACGGCTTCGTATTCGTTGACTATACGCTTCAGGTGGACCCAACATTTCCCACACAGAACATCACAGTGTTTGGTCAAGTTCTGGAAGACCTTCTGGTCGCCGATAAGGATGGTTTGCCCTTAGACTACTCCATAAGCAACTACACAATCAGCGTTTACAGCCTTGGCACAGACAAAATCAAACTCACATACCTCACCCAAGACCTTACCTCAAAAGAGGGAAGATACTGGACTCTGACGATAGTTACCCCAATAAACACACGAATAATCCTGCCTGTAGAAACCACAATCATAAGCCTGAACAAAGTGCCAGAAATGATAGAGACCAGCGACAATAGAGTGGAACTTCTCATGAACTCAAGCTTAATCGAAGTAACCTATGTTATAGGCGTGGTTGGAACCGAAGAGCACGCGCAAATAGTGTTAAATGAAGCTGAAACAACCATCATGGAAATCAAAAACTTCGGCACCATCATCACAGAAGCTGAGGCTAAGCTTCAGCAGGCAAACGCCGCTTTCAACCTCGGAAATTATGTAGACGCCGAAACATTGGGGTATGAAGCGAAAAACTTGGCAATTCAAATCAACCAAACAGCAACCCAAGCCCAGTCCAAAATGGACGAGGCGGAAGATGCAATAACCAACGCCCAAAATGAAGGAAGAACTCTGGGGTTAAATGAAGCCCAAGACCTGCTTAACCAAGCCTACAGCGCATATGTCACCGGAAATTATACACAAGCAATGGACTTGGCAACTCAAGCGATAACCAAGGCTGAAGAAGCTGAAACTTTTACATCCGAAGAAGATGACACTTCTCCATCTGAAGAAACTGATCCTTGGCTCGTTTACGGATTTTTCGGAGCCATTCTCATTCCATCCATCGTTATCTTCGGCTTCTTTTTTGTCAGATCAAGAAAGAAACCTAAAGTTCTTGAGATTAAAAAGAAAAAACGGCGGATAGACGCTGAGCGAATATTTCGGGTACATAAGAATTTGATGCCGGAAGAAAAACAGGCGATCCAGTTTCTGGTGGAAAAAAATGGTGAGGCTTTTGAGGCGGAACTCTATGATTATGTTAAGCTTCCGAGGACAACCACGTGGAGATTGGTTAAGCGGCTGGAAGGAATGGGCATCATAAAACGCTCCAAGTTCAGAAGACAGAATCTAATACGTGTAAAAAGAAAATACGACATCAAAGAATAATTTCCTCTCTTGGAAACTGTCCAGCTTGATCTGAAATTGCTTTTTCATGCTTTTCCATGGATTTCTTAAAGTTATTCCATGTTCACAATTACAGACTTGGTTGTGAAAAATGAGAAAGAAAATCGTTGTCTCTATGGTTGTGGTGGCGTTGTTGCTCATCGGAATAATGGCAACTTCAGTGTTAGCATCAAATACAACGTTAGCAAGAAATACAGATGTTTCAAAAGAGTTGCAGGCGAATGCGATTTCAGTGGCGCCTGAGAAACTTGCTCCTGTAAGAGAAGTCTCTCCAACTTCCGTAATTCCTAACGAAGTTAAAGAACTGCCAGAAATTGATGCGGTTGAGAATCTGGAAGAAACTGATGTTGAAAACCTAGAAGAAAGTGTGCCGGGAACTTACGAAGAAACTGATGCCCGAATATGCCAAAGAACCAGATTCCTGTTGTATACTCATGATGGCAAACATATCATGTGGGGCTTTGTTGGAAACGGCTATTTCGTGGGCACAGATAACTTAGGCAAGCGTTGCTGGGGAATATACGGTAAAGGCGTCTTCGCAGGATTCTACGACGGAGAATTCTTCTGGGGCAAATACCGGTGTGGCAACTGGAAAGCTGAGGGTCTCTTTGGAGAAAACTATACGCACGGAAAATACATACTTTTTCCAACAACGAACACCGAACCAGCAATAACAGCAACTAATCCGTAACCCCATTCACCACCCCATCCCTTTTTTCTGAAACAGAATTCGATTACTACCTTATATGCCAAAAACGAACATTCTTACATTAAAATGGGAAGTGCTGAGTTTTGCCTTTAACTCCCCTTCATTATCCCATCGCCTATTTCATCTACAAGCTTGACAAACGACTCAGTCTGCCCGGACTGGTTGTAGGCTGCATGTTTCCCGACCTCGAAATACCCACCATAATGCTGTTGTTTGGAACTCAAGTTCCCAACCGAATGATTCTGCACAGCCTTTTGGGTTCAGCTACCCTCGGAACGTTTCTTGCCTTAATCGTCACGATTCGAATTTACCCCTCTCTGGTAAGCTACATCTTTCATGTTGACAAGAAAAAAGTCGAAAGCAAATGTAAACTCTCCTTTGCTGTGGTTTTCTCAGTTTTTGTTGGCAACCTCTCACATGTTCTATTGGACGTGACAAACCACCCATATAACCCAGTTTTCTGGCCTTTCCTCCCTGCAACCGCCACACCCAGCCCCATCTACTTCGCTCTTGGAAACCCCCTTGGGTCCTTGTGGATGCAGATCATCATGGGAGTTCTTCTTGCGGCATTGATTGTTATTAAACGTAAGAACCTTTTCGAAGAGTTGCTTGTCGGATAGAATCATTTTGATATTCTGCCAGCTTTGGAACTTAAATATCCCCTAACAACAGAGTAGGTGGGGGATTGGAGGTTATTCAATGAGTGTTGAGCTTCCAGAAGCCAAAATTCTTGCTGAACAAATGAACCAAGAGCTTAGAGGCAAACATGTAAAATCCTATCTACTGAAAGACTATGAACGATTACAAAGAATTGGCATGATGGACAAGGACCTAACGTCCTTCAATCAGCTTGTCGACGGAAAAATTGAATCCGTAATTTCTAGGGGCAACGTGATACGCGCAAAATTCGACAACGGAGCCAACCTGATTCTTGGTCCCGAGTATGGCGGCGAAATCTTCTATCACACGGATGCAACAAATGTTCCAAAGTTTCATTTGCGAGTTGATTTCAACGATGGCACAGTGTTGACGGTGAGGCTCACCAGCATGGGCGTCATCCAAGTGCTGAAGGATGATGAGTTAGAGCGTTCCTATGTCTACAAACGAGACTTCGACTCCACAAAGCTCTCACCCACCGATGAAGAGTTCACTTTTGAACGCTTTTCGAAACGGATGGCAGACCACAACAAAATGTTAAAGTCAGTGCTGGTTGGAAAAGACGCTATCCTTGTTGGCGTAAGCAACAGCACCTTCCAGGACATCCTGTATCGTGCTAGACTTCATCCGAAGCGGAAAGCCTCGGAACTGAATGCGGAAGAAAAGCGGAGCCTATACGATGCCATCCGGCTTGTGCTTAAAGAGAGACTCAGACTCAAAGGAAAAGACAAGTTCCACGACCTACACGGAAAGCAGGGCAGCTACACGCCAGCCATGGGTCCAAACATGAAACAGCAGACTTGCCCCGAATGCGGAACATCCATAGAAAAGTTGAGTTTGGGCGGAGGACACGTATACCTGTGCCCCAAATGTCAGGTGTAAAGAGTTGTTAATGGCTTATTAACTCGTTCACTCTTTGATTTTGCTATACCAGAGTCTTTTACCCTGTAAGAAAGCATCCTTACCCTTCCGTTTGATTGCTCTAAGATTCTTTATGTGGGCATCTCCATGAACTGGAATCAGAAAATCCAATTTTTTGCAGCTTTCGAACATTTCACACAACCAGCAGCCTTCAATACCCTTATTTTGAGTGCATTTCCTGATTTTGCAGAAAGGAGACCCTCCACCATCTCTGCAGCCTTTTCTGCAGCGAAATTTCACCATTGCACCAAGAACCTTATAGCACTCCTCATAGTTTCTGAAATCTTTGCCAAACGAAAATGTGGAGATGAATTCAGCAAATTTGTCATATCTTGACGCCCTGAGCTCTTTTCTTAAATCTCTTGCGAGATCCGGAATTTTCCCTGAAAAGCCATGGCAATCTCCGCAATAAAGACCACAATATGCAATCAGATTCTCATCTTGTGCCATAATTCATGTCACCATTATTGCTTTCTAATGAATTCTCTGCAAACAAGTAAAACAGTTAAGGCGCTATCGATTATTAGCCTTATATGCAGGAAAGGAAATTCACGCCTGAACTGATAGCACCATGCGGAATGAACTGTGGAATCTGCAAATCATATTTAGCCTATTCAAGGGGAGTCCCCAAGGAAAAAGGCAAAGTATCTCATTGTCCGGGCTGTCTTCCTCGAAACAAGAACTGTGTCCTTAAGAGAGGATGCAAAAAACTGCGGAGAAACGAAATCAAATCATGTCATGAATGCGATGATATGCCCTGTGAAAATCTTGACCGTTTGGATCAACGTTACAGAAGACTTTATGATATGAGCATGGTTGAGAATCTTAGGGAAATAAAGGAGAAGGGCATGGAAAAGTTTCTTGAAAGCCAAGAAGAGAAATATCGGTGTCCCGAATGTGGCGATGTTGTTTCTGTTCATGATGGCAAATGTTACAAATGCCTACGAGCCTGAATGAATGTTCATGTTTGCGATTTTTATATATGCAAAAGTGAATGTTTCAAGTTAATAACGTCCTTTGGTTGAAAAAATTTATAAGAACCCACCTCTAATGAGGCAAGAGGTTGCCATATACCGTAATTACAGCATATTGAAAAATCGGAGATGAAACAAAATGAATTTGAGAAGACCAAACGCTGATGAGTCAACCGGTACATTCAATCGATCCAAGAACGTTGCTCCCATGTCCGGGATCTGTTCAAGATGCATCGATGGATGTAGAGGCGGTTGCGAAATTTGGTTATCATCCTTCAGAGGCCGTGAGGTACTCTACCCCGGGCCATTCGGAGAAATAACAGCCGGAGCAGACAAAAACTACCCCGTAGATTACTCCCATCTGAACATTCAAGGCTACGCCCGAGGCGCAAAAGGCCTTCCAGAAGGAGTCAAAGCAGAGCCAGATACTGCCCTTTTCCCTAACGTGGACACCGAAACAGATTACGGATGGACCAAAAAAGTCAAGATGAGAATACCCCTATTCACGGGTGCCCTAGGCTCTACTGAAATCGCCCGGAAAAACTGGGAACACTTTGCCATAGGAGCCGCAATCTCCGGTATCACGCTTGTCTGTGGCGAAAACGTTTGCGGAATCGATCCCGGTCTTGTGCTGGATAGTAAGGGAAAGATTACGAAATCGCCTGAGATGGATCGGCGAGTAGAAATTTACAAGAAATTCTATGAGGGCTACGGTGAGCTTCTTGTCCAAATGAATGTTGAGGACACCCGTTTTGGAGTAGCCGAGTACGTGTCATCAAAACATGGCTTAGAGACAATTGAACTCAAGTGGGGACAAGGCGCCAAGTGTATTGGTGGAGAAATCAAAGTTAAAACATTGAAGCGAGCTGTCGAACTCAAAAAGAGAGGCTACGTTGTTTCGCCTGATCCTACTCTTCGCGAAAACCAAGCGGCGTTTGAAGAAGGGGCAATCAAAGAATTTGAGCGCCACTCTCGATTGGGTTTTGTAACTAAAGAAGCATTCTTGGAAGAAGTTGATCGCCTCCGTGGTTTAGGATTCAAGCGTGTTACACTAAAAACGGGAGCTTACTCTGCTTTGGAGTTGGCTATGGCACTACGTTATGGTGCAGAAGCAAAACTGGACTTGCTTACGATTGATGGTGCTCCTGGCGGCACAGGTATGAGTCCTTGGCCAATGATGAACGAGTGGGGAATTCCAACGTTCTATCTGCAGGCTCTCACGTACAATTTCTGTGAAAAACTTTCAAGAAAAGGCATGAGAGTTCCTGACATTGCGATGGCTGGCGGTTTCTCGTCAGAGGATGGAGTGTTCAAGGCGCTTGCTATGGGCAGTCCTTACGTTAAGGCGGTGTGTATGGGAAGAGGCTTGATGATACCGGGCATGGTTGGAAAGAACATAGCAAAGTGGCTAGAAGAGGACAATTTGCCCAAGTCGGTTTCCAAGTATGGCAGTAGCGTTAGCGAAATCTTTGTTGCCTATTCGGAGCTTAAGGAAAAGTTTGGTTCAAAGATGAAGGACATACCTTTGGGTGCTGTTGGTCTCTACACTTACACTCAAAAGTTCAAGGTTGGCTTGCAGCAGTTGATGGCTGGAAGCAGAAACTTCAGACTCTCCACAATATCCCGTAAAGACCTGATGGCATTAACAGAGGAAGCATCAAAAATCTCTGGGATACCCTACGTTATGGACGCCTACGGCGAAGAAGCAAACAAAATCCTAGACGAATAAAAGGAACCCCCTCTCCCTTCCCTTTTTCATCTTTTTTTGATGATTTCTCCCCAGTTTAGCGCATCGCTATTGAAGGCTTTTCCGCAAAGAATATTACTGCTGATTTTCCCATTTATTCAGGGATTATAATGAACAGTAAATGGATCGCTGTAGTGGTAATTGTCGCTATTATAGTGGTGGTTGGCGTCATTTTTGTGGCGCTATACTTTGGAACATACAATAATCTGGTGGCTCTTGAAGAGTCAGTGGACGAAAAATGGGCTCAGGTTGAACAGGAACTGCAGAGAAGATACGACTTAATACCGAGAGTTGTGAATGCTTCCAAACTTTACATAAAATATGAAGGTTCGATCCTCCAAAACGTCACAGAACTTAGAAGCCAATGGGCGACTGCAAGGCAGTCCGGAGACGTAGACGCCGTCAATGAAGCCACAGCAAACCTAGAAACCGGAATATCAAATCTGATCGTTGTGATCGAAAATTATCCTGAATTAAAATCGTCAGATGTGATAATCAGTTTGATGGTTGAACTTGAGGGCACAGAAAACAGAATTTCCACAGAACGCATGAGATACAACGAAGCGGTCAGAGATTACAACCAGGTGCGAAGGTCTTTTCCCGCAAACCTGTGGGCAGCCGGATGGGGATTTGAAGGCAGAGAGTATTTCGAGGCTAAAGTTGGGGCTGAAGAACCACCGACCGTGCCAATAGACTAACAGGTCTTACTAAGAGGCGTTCAAAT
>Ga0307420_1001405_pt1 | contig 10625 bp, 8 predicted proteins | sample SalMarWE160240MG_2_FD_202167 | JGI IMG/M metagenome (GOLD analysis project Ga0307420, IMG submission 202167) | Salt marsh sediment microbial communities from the Plum Island Ecosystem LTER, Massachusetts, United States - WE1602-40 | ecosystem: Environmental > Aquatic > Marine > Intertidal zone >... | reverse complement strand
CAACTGAATCCGAATAGGCCAATATTTTTATTTTCATATTTTAAAATACATGGATTATTAAAATTATTTGACTTGTTCCCTGCCCCAAAATACTTAATGCCATTGTTCTCCAAAAACTGAATTGTATCGTAAAAAGCCTCTTCCCCATAATCCATAATGTGATTATTTGCCAGGTTTACTGCAAGCGGAAAAGTATTAAATGTTTCGTAAATAAATGATCTTGATTGAATTAAATTAATTTTATTCTTGGCAGGTATCCCGTTTTCTGAAATTGGATATTCAAGATTAAGGATATAATCATTTATCTTGAAATTAATTCTATATTCCTTATCAAGATACAAATCACCTAAGAAAGATAGGGCCATGATTTTTTTCTTAAATATTTTAAATTAGTACATCTGGAGCAAGATTTATTAAACCTTTATCATCAGTAACAAAATTCCAATCTGGATTTGGAGTTTTCCAATCACCATACCTGAAATTAAGATAATCTAGATATTTCCGGGGAACACAAATCTTAGTTTCCTCTAAATTAACAACCTCTTCCAAATAATGAATAGGAATCCACCAAGTGTGGATATTAGTTATACAAATCCAAGGTAATCTATCAATAGAGACTTTTTTAACAACAGATAGCCAAAAAAACATTAAAACTCTTTTAATTGCTTTTAAAAATACAGAGTTAAAATTTTTTTCAATAACTTGTGGTGACCAGATATAACCTTGTAAAGACCTATTATAGACACTAATGTCAATTATTCTATTTTGCTTATTTTTTGGGAGGCACTTAATTTTAACAATATTTCCTTTGTAATATAACATCCTTACCCTGTATCCTTGACTTTTAATTTCAGACATTAGTTTTATGACCTTATTAATATCTGTATGCCAAATTGACAAATCTAAGTCATTATCATTATCAATTAATTTCTTTCCTCTGATAATTCCAAGTAAAGTGCCTGAATCAATCCAATATTTAACCTCTGATCTGTTAAAAATACTCGTAATCCATTCTAATTGTATATCCATTACTTGTCAATCTGAAATAAATGAGAGAATTTTATTTTTTATTTTATTTTTAATTGGGAAATTCTCAATTACCTCAACGATAAATATCAAATTCTCTTTCCCAAAAAACCTTGGATAATATCTAATCAATAAAAAGACAAGAGCTATATCAGTAAAAAGTCCAAATATTAAATTCAACATTATAATCCCACTTATGGTTTTAATGATATATAAAATAATGATATTTTTTATGATAATAACTCCAGCAAATCTCAGAGCTGGTATAAATACTTTAATGAAATTCACCCATTTCCCCCCAATAAGATTTAAACTTAAATTATTTAACAGGATAAAATTTAAAAAAACAGATACGCTAATTAATATGCTTATTCCAATTAAACCCCACCTGGCACCAATAAAGATTGATAAAACAACTAATAATGCGAAAATAAATTTAATCAAACTTGATTTGTACACAGCTCCCTTAGCCCTGATAATTGAATCACATATCCGGTTTATTAATCTCAGTGGGATAATGAAGGAAAAAATTTTAAAGATTATAACTAAATCAAGCCAATTATTCCCGAGAAGAATTATAATCAACTCTCTTGAATAAGAAAAGAAAACAATGCCAATGTAAAGCATTATAATGCTCATGAAGCCTGATGTTCTCAAAAAAAATGATCTGATTGTATTGTTATCATTCTGAATCCTTGAGATTGAAGGGAATAATACTCTATCAAGGATACTACCAATATAAAATCCAGGAAGAGTAATTATTTTAGTACCCCTTTCATATAATCCAAGAGAATTCATGTCAAGAAGTTTTCCAATAAGTAGTTTATCTATTTCATTCCCTATGTAGTTGAAAATTTTGGAAAGGGTCATCCCTGAGCCAAAATATAATATTTCTTTTGCCTCCTTTTTCGCAAACTTTATTTTTATACTATACGGGTACAGTATGATTGAAGTTATCACAGAAATAATGTTAGTAGCCACAATACCAATTACTAAAGCCAAAAGATCATATCCTAATAATCCCAGAGTTATTCCAACAATTAAATTTCCTGAGAGATATGATAGGAAATCAATATAGAAGAGTTTCTTAAAGTCTAAATTTCTTGAAATAAGAGACTTGGAGACTATACCAAAACTTGATATAAAAATATTTAATCCTACTATCCTCAGAATATTTGCAGAAAACTGATTATCATAGAATGACGACACAACCGGAGATAATAGGTAAATAATTATATATGCCACCAATCCAACACATATAGCAAAATATAGCGAGAAACTTAAGTGGTATGAGTTGTACTTTTCTCTTTGAATCAGGGCAGACCCAATTCCTACTTCAGAATACATTGAAACGAAAGAAATGAAAACATTGACAATGGCGAATACACCAAATGATTCTTTTGTTACAATCCTTGCCATAACCATGATGAAGATCAAATTCATGATAGTTCGTGTACCAGTTGTGGCAATTTGCCATCCGATACCACTTATCATCTTTTTTTTCATCTCCATTGCAGAAAAATATAATTATTGATTTTGAGAATGATAACCAACGACTTATCTATGTGTAATAAAATCTCTGATATTTTCAATTTTAACAAGTCTGGGGTTATTTTGCATTCTCTCAGCATCCACATTATCCAGGATCAGGTTAATATCGTTATTATTTCGGATTCCCAGGGTTTTTAAATTCAAGGTTAAGCCTAATTCCTCAATAAAGTCAATAAGACCCTTTTTCGCCTTCTCAATAGAATCAAAACCCATCAGGGTGCATACTTCGATTAAGGTATTTCTAACATACTGGGATCCTCTTTTATCTATTGTATCGTTTTCATTGACATAATAGTTAAACTCAAGAAAATAGGGCAGGGTCAATGCTACTGCATGTCCGTGTGCAATATTAAAGAACGATGTAAAGGGATATGAAACAGCATGAGGAGCTGTTGTTTTTGTAATGTTTATAGCTTTACCAGCATAATAAGCAGCCATTGACATTTTGAACCTGGCTTTTTTAGAATTGTTTTTTACTGCTTCAGGCAAATATTTTATAATAGTTTTAATTGCTTTTTTAGAATATAATTTAGACTCTGTGGTTGAATTTACATTCCAATATGATTCAATAGCCTGACTTAATGCATCGAGTCCGGTAGAGGCAGTAATATATTTTGGCAGATTATATGTAAACCGGGGATCCACTATTGCAATATCAGGCAAAATAAATGAGTGAGTCAATGAGTACTTCTTATTATTAATATAAACTGCTGCAAAATGAGTAGCTTCGCTGCCTGAACCCGCGGTAGTGGGAATACATATTAATGGTTTATTTTTTTTAAAAATTTCGGATTCCCCCAAAATTAGATCTTCACATTTGCCTTCTTGCTGGGATAAAATATTGATCAATTTTGACATATCAATAACACTTCCACCACCCACAGCAATAACAATATCATATTGTCTTTCCTTAAATATATCAATCCCTTTCTTGACATCTGTTATCTCCGGATTATTTTCAAAATCGAAGAAACGAGTTACCTTAAATCCCTTTAGAAGATTTTCCAGGATATCTTTTACTCCGGAACTTTGATAAGAGTTTTTCCCTGTCACCAGAAAGATGTTTCTGGCTGAATATTGATTTAACAGAGTTAATAATTCCTGGATTTTATTTTCTCCGAGATAAACCGATTGGCTCATGGTGAGAGAAACTTCATGAATTTGATTTTGTTTTCAATAGGTGTAGTTGTTGGCCGGCCGAGTTCTTTACGTGCTCCCTTGCATATCATAATTTCCAGGAATTTAGGACCTGTTCTTTTTTTCATTTCTTTTAGTGCAGATACTATTTCTGATATTGTCTTTACTCTTTTTGTCCATTTATATCCGCTTGCATTCGCAATTGCACAAAAATCTACCAATTGACCAACAGTTGGCTGACCACCAACCGAATCGTGTGAACCGTTATTGAAAAGTATATGATTATAATTTCCTGGAGATGTAGTACCTATGACTGTTAAAGAACCTAGATGCATCAGGGCTGCACCATCTCCGTCAAAACAAAATACATTTCGCTCCTTTTTCATAAGAGCAATGCCCAGTGCAATATGATTGGAATGTCCCATAGATCCCACAGTAAGGAAGTCTGTATTGTGATCCTGTTTCAACTCTTCCCGGTATTCAAATAATTCACGTGAAGTCTTTCCGGTTGTCGAGACTACTATATCCTCATCAGATAATTCACATACTACAGCCTTAAGTGCCTCTTCCCGGGAAAGTGAATAATATTGTTCATTTTGCTCCTGAAGCTTGTAAGCTTCAAATGTTCCTTTACGTATAACTATTGCTACAGGCGAATTTACTGATCGTACCTGCAAGACTATTTCACTAATAAAGGAATCAATATTTCGAATAGTTGAATCAAGAATCTTATAAGGAATTTCCAGAATTTTAAGTAATTCAAGCGTAATCCTTCCCTGTTTGATATGTTGGGGTTCATCTTTTATTCCTGGTTCACCTCTCCAGCCAATCATCAAAATCAATGGAATACTGTAGATCTGCTTATCGGTCAGAGAGGTAATAGGATTGATGATATTTCCCATACCTGAATTCTGAAGATAAACCATTGGTATTCTTCCCGTACTAAGATGATACCCTGCAGCAAGAGCAACTGCATTACCTTCATTTGCACAAATGAAATTACGATCTTTGTCAGTATAATGTGTAATATATGCACAAATTTCTTTTAACAAAGAATCCGGGACACCAGTAAAAAAATCGATTTGATTATTAACCAATGTATTGTAAAAATCCTTAACAGCAATCATAATATTATTTTGTACCTGGGATTAGAGTTAATATTTCTTTAATTGGCATACATTTTTCATTGACTTCTAACGATCTGCCATGGGTTAGTATTGATTGAGCTACCTCAACCATTGCGGGGTAAGCACTCCTTAGAAGATGATTCGCGTATATTACAATATTTACACCTGTTTTTATCAATTCTTCTTCATTTATCTGATTGTATGTAGTTGGCACAGCCACGAGAGGCACTTTTAATTTAAATTTATCATATTCTTTGCAGAATTCAAGTATTTCATCCGGAATGTTTTCTTTACTATGAATCATAATCCCGTCAGCTCCAGCTGCTATATATGCTTCAGCCCTTTCAACTGCATCTTTCAATCCCTTTTTTAATATCAGGCTTTCTATCCTGGCAATTATCATAAAATCATCGGTTATCTGAGCCTTTTTTCCCATGGAAATTTTATAACTGAAATTCTCAATACTTTCCTGAGTTTGTTCTACATCTGTCCCGAATAATGAATTTTTCTTCAACCCCACCTTGTCTTCAATAATAATGGCAGAAATGCCGTGTCTTTCAAGTGTTCTGACTGTAAAAACAAAATGTTCTGTTTTACCTCCGGTATCTCCATCAAATATAATTGGCTTGGTAGTAACTTCTAGTATATTGTTCAGGTCTTGTAATCTTGAAGTAATATCAACAGCCTCAATATCAGGCTTACCTTTTGAGGTGGAATCGGTCAAACTGCTTGACCACATAGCATCAAACTCTTTTCGGACTCCTTTTATTTCAACAAATGTGTTCTCAACTATCAAGCCAGTTAATCCGTTATGAGCCTCAATAGCCCTTACAATAGGTTTTGATTCAATCAATCTTCTGAATTGCTTCATCCTTATTTCAGGGGTAGTTCCAATTTCTTTAATGGTCTCATTGAGTTTTGTTGATGAGATCCCTTTGGTATACGGAACTTCTACTAAAATCCCATTCCACTCTTTTAATACATTAATCACTTTGTCTCGTGTATTTTTTTGAATTCCTGTTTTCCAGTCATCACCGTGGACAACATAGTCGGGTTTATATTTTCTTAAATTTTCAGTATAATCTAATGCATCCTGCGGTACTACTACATCAACTCCTTTGATTTCCTGAACAATCATTTTCCGTTGTGAATAATCAAGAAATGGCAATCGTTTATACGAAGCTATAGCTCTGTCAGTCAACAGGCCAATCATTACAGAACCATATTTTTTTGCTTCATTGATAATATTAAGGTGTCCCGGGTGAATCAGATCGGCACTCATTCCAACATATACTTTCTTCTGCATGATAAGATTTTTTAGGATTTTAAAGGAGTGTTAAATATACACAAAGCTACAATATTTATAATTTGTTATAAACTACTTTCAGCACAGCCACGTCAGTCCCATAAGCAATTATAATGCAAATGGCTGTATATTAAATTATTCAAGGTTATCTTTTGTCCTTTAATAAGAACAATCGTTTTCTTTCACATAATCTATATACCAGTCAATAAATTCCTTTATTCCGGATTTTATAGTTGTAGCTGGTTTATATTGTATTTTTTTAAAAAGTTCCTCTACATCCGCCCATGTAGCAGGAACGTCGCCTGCTTGCAATGGAAGATATTTCTTAATGGCCTTCTTGCCTAAATAATTCTCAATAGCTGAAATGAAATCTATTAATCTGACAGGTGAACAATTGCCTATATTATAGACCTTATATGGAGCAGGAGAGAAGCCTGGATCAGGATTACTTCCAGACCATTCATTATCAGGTTCTGGTATCTTTTCAAGTATCAGTGTAAGTGAATTTACAACATCAGAAACATATGTAAAGTCGCGAAGCATATCGCCATTATTATAGATATCTATTGACTTGCCTTCAATTATTGCTTTTGTAAAGATGAATAGTGCCATATCGGGTCTTCCCCATGGGCCATAGACTGTGAAAAATCTTAATCCAGTAGTTGGCAGTTTAAAGAGATAACTGTAAGTATGTGCAATCAATTCGTCTGACTTCTTAGAAGCCGCATAAAGACTTATTGGATGATCAACATTGTCACTTGTTGAAAATGGCATTTTTTCATTCAAACCGTATACGCTTGAACTACTCGCATATAAAAGATGCTTGATTTTGTTGTGTCTGCATGCTTCCAGGATATTGACAAAACCAACAATATTGCTGTTTATATATTCCAGAGGGTGATCAAGGCTGTATCTTACACCTGCCTGGGCTGCAAGATTTATAACTTTTTCAAATTTCTCTTCTTTGAAAAGAGAATCAATTCTGTCTTTGTCACAAAGATCACACTTAATAAAGGAGTAATTGTCAAACAAAGAGCTCTTAATTAGCTTTCCGTATTCGATTTTATCGCGTAATATTCCAGTCTCTTTCAACCTGGAAAACTTTAGGTTTACATCGTAGTAATTATTTATATTATCAAGACCAACTACTTCATATCCTTCAGTTAAAAGTCTCCTTGCCAAGTGAAATCCTATAAATCCTGCTGTTCCTGTGATTAATACTTTTGATGTCATTTAGATAATCAAATTAATTGCTTTGTTGTGTTTTCAATTTTCGTCTTCATACAAATTTCTTCCATCACTGACCCTTGTTATCTTCACAACATAAAACTAAGATATCTATAAATTCAACCTGCAAAACTATAACTTAAATCCCATTCCTGAATAATAAAATTATCATTTTAAATCAAAAATTTTTCACATTTGATGCTAATTTGAATTTCAATATGGAAATAATCTTATTAACTTAGGGCATGATTATAATTACTACTGATAAATAATTATGATAAATAACAAAAAGATAGTCGTAGTGCTCCCTGCATTTAACGCTGAATCTTCACTTGAAAAGACATATAATGAAATCCCTATGGATATTGTTGATGATGTAATCCTTGTTGATGATCTGAGTACTGATAAAACGGTCGATAAGGCGAATGAAATAGGAATAAATAAAATTATAAAACATAACAGAAATCTTGGATATGGAGGAAATCAAAAGACTTGTTACAGAACTGCTCTTGAAGAAGGAGCAGACATTATTGTTATGTTACATCCTGATTATCAATATACTCCAAAACTTATACATTCAATGTGCTTTTTAGTTGCAAATAATGTATATAGTGTAGTATTAGGATCAAGGATACTAGGGAGAGGAGCTTTAAAAGGCGGCATGCCATTTTATAAGTATGTGTTTAACAGGATGTTAACATTTTTTCAGAATGTCATGCTGGGCCAGAAGTTATCTGAATACCATACCGGATACAGAACTTTCTCCCGAGAAGTATTAGAAACAGTCCGTTTTGAATTAAATTCTGATAATTTTATTTTTGATAATCAATTACTCATTCAAATTTTTAATGCAGGTTTTGATATTGCAGAAATTACTTGTCCAACAAGATATTCTGTGGAAAGTTCCTCGATAAATATTAGTAACAGCATTATTTATGGATTTGGTGTTATAAAAACTACATTAATATATCTCTTGCATAGGCTTAAAATTATTAAACTTGATTTATATCTTCTCAATAAATAAATGTTGGTTATTTATGACTTCAATGAATAAAATATGTATTAAGTAATAAAGTAAAGTAAAGATCTCTTATTTGAAACTATAAAGGTATGCACCCGATCTTTGAATTTCATACTTTTCAATGAGTTTACCATATTCTTCACATTTTGAAATAATAACCTCTTTCTCGGAATCAGTATAATGTGAAAATAGTAACCAGACCCGGTCTCTGTTAATAAAATTTTTAAAGGTTTCATTGAATAAATCAGGGTCTGATCTGATCCATTTGCCTACGATAATTTCCATATTATCAGGAATATACCTGTCTTCATAATATTCATACGCCCATCGTGACCCATACTGCACATATAATAGATCATCTTTTTGGTAATTATCACTAATGAATTGCATGGGTTTTCTTATTTCTTCTTTTGGAAAACCATTTATAACAAGTCTGATTGGATTAAGAAGAAACGCAAATAATAAAGGTATAATTAAAAGATAATGATAAGGGAGCCGGTTAAATATATTATAGATTGAATATGCTAATAATAGAATTGTTGCACTGGCATTATATAATATAAGTCTGTCTTTGCATGGATATATATGAAAGATTGATAAGATAAAATTTATTATTAACGGAATAAATAGAGATAACAGAATGTATTGTTTTTTCCAAATGATAATTATCACTCCAATAAAGGATAGAATAATAGCTAGCAAACAAAGTTTTATTTCTAATGGAAAAACAAAAAGACCTGTAAGAAAGTCTTTATACCATATTAAATTATCTGCGGTAATGGGAAATGGGGGAAAAAATTCAAAGCTTGCAAATGCACTTTGCTGAAAGCTCTCATGTGAATGTCCACTAAGAAATAGAAAATAGTTAATGGCAAAACTACCAATCCAGAGGCCAGTTAATAATAAGAATGGAGGAATTTTTTGCCACGCTTTTTCTTTTATAATAAGGAAAAATGTCCATAACCCAATAGCTGTTAATACTATTATGGCTATGTGTGAAAACCATATAATTATTGCTCCTGATAGTCCATATATTGTTGAAGTAATGTATGATTGATTGAACTTTTCTTTCGGTTGAAAAACTAATAAGCAAACGATAAAGACGAAAACATCCAGACTATACTGTTTTACTTCCAGGGAATAATAAATCAGGGATCTGCCAAAAATGAAAAATGTTAAGGCTATTACAGCAATATGTTTATTGGTAAGTTTTTTTGCCAGGAGGTAGAATAATGGAATTGAGGAAATACCTGCAAGAAAGGGGAAAAGACGTAATATGTATTCACTGGTTCCAAAAATATTGGTTAGAAATTTCTCAATTAATAAAAACCCAATTGGAGCTATTTGTAAGGTATCCAGGGGTTTAAGTAGGTCAGTATAATCTCTGTTTATTATGTTAAGACTTAAAGTAGCTTCATCAAGCCAAAGTGCCGGATTCTTAATGTAAAAGAATAGTCTGATTGTAACACCTGTAAAAATTAATGTAATTACAATAAACCGATGAGAAAGAATACCTTTCTTATTCAGAGATTCCAGGAAATACTTATATCTATGCATTGATACTCCTGTTCATAAAATCGATCGAGTTTTAAATACATCAGATTTACTTCATAGATAATGAATAATTGAAAAAGAAATTATGATAAGGGAACAATAAAGGGAGTATTAACCTGCATTTTCTATTTAATACCTCTCAAAAACCTCTTTGATTTTCTTCCTGTTGTGAATAAGTATCAAAATAAGTAATGTTCCAAAGAAGAAGATAGGCATGAATTTTTTACCATAATATAGACCCCCATTATCCCTTCTGGTTGGAATAGAAAAATCACTCAATACGGTAACAATGTCATTGTACAGTTCTATTTCTGAATCGAGATTCTGTTTGCTCTGTGTTAGTGAATGTATATCAGGATAAACCAGTTGTGTTTTCTGTTCCTGGAGAAAGATCATTTGCCCCCCGGTCTGTGGCTGTCTATTCTTTGTCTCCTCAAAATACTTAAATTTCTGCAGACTATCAAGTTGTTCTATATCATAGTTATATCTGGCAAGTAATTCCCTGTCTTGCTTAAGCCGTACTCTGTTTCTGTGCTGAAACAAAGAGTCAGAATTGATATAGGATAATAACCCGTTCTTAAGCGAAGTCAATTCTTGTGATGATTTTATTTGTACCCTTACATCAAACCGGTCCCTCATTATCACATTAATAGAATCATAAACGTCATGTTTATTA
>Ga0307420_1001404_pt1 | contig 10626 bp, 6 predicted proteins | sample SalMarWE160240MG_2_FD_202167 | JGI IMG/M metagenome (GOLD analysis project Ga0307420, IMG submission 202167) | Salt marsh sediment microbial communities from the Plum Island Ecosystem LTER, Massachusetts, United States - WE1602-40 | ecosystem: Environmental > Aquatic > Marine > Intertidal zone >... | reverse complement strand
AGCCTTATCAAAAGAAGTCAATCGAAACTGCCCTCTTCTCCTTTGCATAGAACGAAGCATGCCATTTGCAATGATTCTATCCCCAGGAGCTATCTCCCCTACAAGATCATCTTCAAGATACACACTTATTCTCTCTGGCTGAGCACCACCACGAAGCCCCTCAGGATTTTCCTGGATTTCTATCTTTTGAGAATCTATAAACTCAGACAAATTAGTTAAAAGTTTAAATGAAGAAACCCTTCCACATCCACCTTGATCTTCATAACATTCGGAAGGTTCCTTTAAAATATCCTCTTCTTGCTCTATCCTGATAACTGCACCACATTTCTGACATTGAAATGCGCCAACCTGAAGTTTAGGCCTTACTTCAGTTCCTTTCTTTACTAGACCCTCTACAGCAACGAATGTCCCAAGATGATTTGCACGAATTTTTCTAATAATTATCTTGTTTGTATCAGGAAGATTTACAACTCTAAAATGAAGTTTTAATTTATTTTCAGCAGCAACATCAACATTTTTAAGAGCTTCCTCGGCATTAAATATCGCTTTGTAAGGTTGATTGATAAGCATTTCAGTGAGCTTTGGATCTGCTCTATCTATGTCCCAATAATCAACATATAAACTACGTTTCTCAGGATATTCAATGGCAACAGTCTCAATTCCAGGTTTGTAATTTTCTTCAAAGAATCTTTGCCATGAAGCTACTAAACTCTCATCCTTAAGCAACCGTATCATATGAATTCCCCCGATGATTTTAGAACGTGAAATACAGGTTGGGTTTAATAATTTTAGCGGGTGTAGAAGCCCCGCGAGTGGGTGCACGTTTCATCTATTGACTGCCCATCTGCATTCTCAACCCCGTTAACCCTTTGAGCACCAGCAGTTTGCGGTAAGGCTGCTCACTTCCGTGCCTCACCCGGTTCCCGCAACTAAGATGTACATATGATCCTCCGACCATATGTGGTCATCACCTCTAATCCCGAAGGACAAGGTCTCATCGTCAACAAATGGATCAATAAATGCTCGTTACATCGCCTCTTGGTTTCGACCCCAGCATATCGGCGGTTTCTGGTTACAGGGAACGCCTACCTCCCCAGTCTATTCTACACCTATCGCCATTACTTATCTTACAATGATCTCTGCATAATTTTCAACATATTTCTGAAGAACTGGAAAAACACTAATGCTAATGCTATTGAGAGAAATGCCAAATCACGAGCAATATAAAGCCATGAATATGGATCTGATCCAGGATACAATAAACAATCTTTCATAAGTAAATAGATGAACAACGCTATGATGAAAAATAGGATTATATTGATATAGAACGACCATTTGTACCAAGTTTTCTTACTCATTTGATGAAATGCATTATCTGCCATATCAAACAACTCCTCTTAATTAACAAACAATGCATTGCAGAATAGATATATGAACGTTATGCTCCCAAATAATCAAAGAAAATCGGTTAATTTCGGCTTTTTTACCTTATCGCTCACAAATAAAGAGTTTATAGATTTCTCTACCAGTTTTATCCGTTGGCGTGAATAAGGCGAAATATTGTATTTTTTCGCGACTTCTTTTGAGATTTCCAAGTACTTCTTAACAGATTTTTCATGAACTGTAAGAATAAGTTTCCCACCACACTTTGTACATGTACCTTTGAGAGGGATCCTTCGATATGTAATATTACATATGGGGCAACGAACTGACTGCTTACTAAACGCTCTAAGATTACCCAATATATCCGGTAGAAAGTGTCTTTCTATAACCTTGTATGCAACATCAGCTTCATCCACTGCCCGTATCTTTGCAGCAAGATTTAGCTGAGCATTCATCTTATCCATCATAGTTTTCAATGTTTTATAGGATGACATCTTTGGACCCGCAGATATATCATCTGTGTCATGTGTGAAACCGAACTGTTCATATTGTAATTCAGTACCCAGCCTTGAAGACACCAAATCCATTATAGGTTCCAATTCTTTGGGATTCTCATGTTGCAATGTAGCTTCATAAAAATCAAGAGGATATCTTGCCATGACATCAACGTTGTGAGCTTCCTTATCAACCTCTGACGGATCGATACGAGTTGTAAGAATTAGGGGTAAATCCATCCTTCCACCACGTTTATCAGGAATATATGCATGAGAGAAATTCAAAAGTGCATCCATGAGAAGCATCAAACCATCTTCGTCGCCATCACAATTATTTGATACTATAAAATTGTTTATTGGAAAATTATGCAATTCTTCAACTTCAATATCATAAACATGCTCTGAATTAGATAAAATAGGATTTATTTCTTTTATTTTATCCAGTATAAAATCTCCAAAAAATTTTATTCTTGGTTTTTTTTCTTTAGCAATTGTAGATTTAAGCGCTAATTGCTTTCTTGTTAATGTAAAACCTATCTCATCATAGAATTTTTTTGCAAAACTTGAACGTATTGAAATATAATAAAGATTGAAAAACGGAATTTTACCTTTTTTATCATAAAAAATTTTTGCAATCTCACTTGCTTTTCTGTATTCTTCTTTCATCCTATAAAATATACCAAATCTAATAAGTTGTAAACCAATATCATCTAATAGTTTTTTATTAACAGAAGAACAAGTAACATGCAATCTGTTTTTCTCAACAGATCCATCTCCTGAGAAATACGCTTTTAATAGTTCTCTCATTTTGTTTTTTGGTAAAGCTGTAAGAACCGATGGAATGTGTTTATTTTTAGCATTTGACCCTGTTTTTAATATTTCTTTAAAAAACTTGTAGATAATATGATTACAAATAAAAACACCAGATTTTGTTGCATAATACTTTGTTTTAAAAACATCTTTGATACAGTCTGTAATGTCATCTCTGATTTCTTTTTCAGTACATGCAAAACCTATCTGATAACAACTCTTAATAGTTGATCTAGCATGACCTTCAGATATATAGTAACCTAGTAGTCTCATGAATTTTTTATCAACTTTTATTATCCTTGGAATACTTGTATGATCTCTTTTAACACCTAGAAAACAATTTTTTGGAATGTCTTTTATTTTTTTCTTATTTAGTTCCAAAAGTTTCAAAAGAGTATTTAGAGGGATACTATCTCTATAAATATAATTTGATAATGTTTTTTTATTAATTTTTAATTTTTCAGATGTTTTCTTTAATCCACCTATATCGTTTATACATTTTTTTGAAAAATTTGTAATTCCTCTGATAACAATGTTATCATTTTTATCTTTTGAAAAATCCTTTAGTAAATCAAATTCTTTAAAATCATATTCTGAAAGATCCAGATTATGAGAAATGAAAAAATTATCACCTTTTTTTAATTCAATTATTTTTTTTCTAGTTATTTTTCCATTTGACATAACAAGTACTTTATGATAAGGTGATGCAATAAAATCTCTACCTGTTGATAATTTAATTTGAAATAAATGCCGGGGTGATTTTGCTTTAATAACAGATTTAATTTCTTTAATTTCTGTTAGTCCATTTTTTGGATTCAATGAATAAGTCTTTAAACCATTAACTTTCTTCATTTTTGTCCCAAAATCATCAACAATTCTTTCTTTTGAATTATTGTTCTGATAAAGTTTTTCAAGCGATGAAAGAAATGGATACTCTGAATTCAAAACTAAAATACTAGTGTCAGAATGTAGGCAATTTCTCCTCTTTGCTGCATGATAGAAAGGATGAGCAAAACAGACCTGAGCATCAGTAAAACCTAGTATTCTAGCTAAAGATCCTGCAGAAGTATGAGGTGCCAATCCGACAACAAGATGACCTGTTAAATCTTCCAGTCTTCTAATTTTGAAAAAACGATTCAGTTTATAGAACTTAACTAGAAGATCATCTATAAATTTTGATACATTGACAAAATACTCTGCACAAGACTTCGAAATAATAACATCCTGTACTTTCAACTCACATATTTGATCATCAAATTCCAGAGTATTTCCAAGATAATCCTTTGTATAACCTAATTTTTTTAATTTTTGTATCGAAACGCTGATTTCTTTTGGTTTGAAATGTGTAAGAGGGGCATCAGTCATATCAAAACGTATTGTTCCATCTTTGAATACAGATACATTGTGTTTTGCTCGCAGTATTCCCTTCTCCAAAGGCTCGGGTGTTTTATGTCTTGATATTGTACCTATTACACCCTTGATCGTTTCTGGAAGATTACGTTCTTTTAGGTTACTTTTTGCGATGTTTAGTTCTTCGGATATACTGACTTTTTGAATTTCTATTCTTCCCTCAATGGGATCCGTATGCCCTCCACATGTACAAAATATCCTATAAGTGGTTTTGCCACACTTGGAGCATTTTCTTCGCCCTGCTTCAAACTCTATTGTGCCCTTTTCTGCTGCTGTCCTAAACAAACGTTGATTGCCACCATAGTTTCCCAGTGGAAATAAAACATGTGGTGGAGGCTTCATTTTTCTAGCATCTGCTTTCTCAGGCCTCCCCATACGTGTTCCAATTCGAAACGGCGCTTTTTTCCTAACCTCTATGCCAGCAAGTCCTGAAACCTGTGAAGTAGTATCTTGCCCTTCCTTTACGTTTTCAAGTAACTTAACTCTCTCTGTTTCAACAATGCAACCATCCTCGATATCCAAACCAAGACATCTGATAATGGAATAGGAATGCCTACCCAAGATAAGTTTTTCTTGACTTTGTCTGTGAAGCGCACCAAGTTCTATGAGAATATTTTTTATTTCATCATATCTGGGAAGAACCAGTAACGAATCATCAACTATTTTGCCATACTCCTTCACACGCTTTGAGAGTTTGACTATATCATCAGGTGTTATGTCATGCCAGAATAGATTATAATAAGGATGCAGTGGAACATTATACCTAGTTGAAATTTCAAAAGCATCCAAAAATAATGGTTCTTTTAGATTGACTTCTCTTCCAAAATCTTCATTGATTTTCTTTTGAGTTTTTTCATCATATTCCATAATACAGTGGATATCATATTCCTTTGGCAGACAGTTCAATGACTTCTGTAAATCTTGAATCCACCATTCGTAAACGTATGAAGAGTCAGGAAGCAATGCATTATTCTCAATGAATTCTCCAAAAGGAATAAGAATTTCACCGAGATCAATTATTTTTTTAACATCGTATTTTTCAACATCCTTTACATCATTAACCTGAACTAAATCACCGTTTTGCAACAGTACAATGGGACCTTCAATCTGGCTGCATGGGGTACCTATTGTCCCCTTTCCAGGTCTCTCCGTTTTAATTTGTGTACCAACAGCAATAAAACCATCAAGTATCTTCATTGAAGCGGGGTTGACTGCAGTAGATGCTAAACCACCCGTACGAGCCCTGCCATACCGTAGTCGAAATCCTCCTTTCCTAGATGGATGAGAAAAAACAGGCCTACCCGCAATGACCTCACCTATGTATTTAAGGGACGGAGTAATCTCTGGAATTCCATCAGTTTTCTTATCTTCTCCACCATTACCTTTATTGACAAAAATATCGAGAAAATCCCATCCCTTAAGTTTTAGTTTTTTAACATGCTTTAAGAGTTTAGGCGCCTTAAGACAAAGACCTTCAGCAATTACAAGACATGCACCACCTCTAAGACGGTTTGTCTCAACCCTTGGTAAATCCCGATATCCCGTTACCTCTTCTTTTTCCGTCCCCTCACCAGTTATACAGATTGGGCAACCTTTTGTTATCTTGTCTATCTCATCAACAGAGGGTGTATACTGCAAATGTTGTACCCTCTTATACAAAGGAATCTCTTCTTTGTAACGCTCTATCTCCCCAGATGTTGGCACATATCTTCCTATACCTAACTCCCTTCTAACAACATCAGCAATTAGAACACTCATTGCCTGTCCTGTTCCACCTGCACTTCTGATGGGGCCAGAGAAATAAAGAGCCGCATAATCAGTACCATCCTTGTTTTTCCCCAGTTTTACCTCTGCTATCCCTTCTAGAGGGGCCACTAAAACACCTTCAGTAAGTATAGCGAGTCCCGTTCGTATGGCTTGATCTAAGGCATCTTCAATTTTATTAAATTTGTAGGTTTTTCCATTAACAATTTGTCTAGCAATTTCCAAAGATACGAGTTCTCTGTTGCCTATTTTTTTGGTAATCTCACGAATTTTTGGTGCTATGCCTTTTGGGCCTACAAGCTGTTCTACCCTCACAGCAATGTCAAATGCCTGAGGTATTTCAACTTCAAGTTCTGGGTCAAGACCCTTTTTTCGTGCTTCACCTGCGATGGAATAGCATGATTCAATATCATCTTGAAGTCTACTAAAATACGAACGCATATCTGAGCTAACTGCAATATCTCCAGATAAGTCCCCACCCATAATTTTCCATCTCTAAAATCTAACAATTTACATATGAAAAAAGAGGTTTAAAGGTTTGTGTCTGAGAAACACAAATCAACATAAAGATTAGAATTATTTTCCGCTAAAATCCATCATGGTCACATTTCCAGTTTTAAGATCCGCAATAGGAAGTTTCGCAGGATCCGGAATAAAGTTCAACATCTTCTGATAGGATGTCTGTGACTGCCAACTTGAGGCATTTATCAAAGTAACTCCCCTATATGCCCCAATTGTGGCCAAGTGAACATGACCTGTGACAAATATATCAGGAATCCTGTCTATAACCATGTAATCCAAATGCTCCGGAGCAAGTGGCGTGTATCCACCATAAGCTGGAGAAAGATGATGTTTTTTCAACATAACCTTCATTATTTCTAATGGCTCATTATACTTTAGACACTGTATATTTGTAGCGAAATCAAGCAAGCTTTGCCCGTGATATGATAACACTTCTACACCATGGAGGGAAAAATAACAGGGGTTGCCAACAAAAGTAATATCATTACCGGAAAATAGATCCCGTATCTCTTTCTCAAATGTAGGTTGCGGCTCTGCAGGTCTAACAGCATCATGGTTGCCAGGCTGCAGGACAATAGATATATGATCAGGGATTAATTGTAATTGCTCGGCTAGTGTTTCATACTGCCTGTATACATCAACTATCGAGAGCTCTTTGTCTTGATTGGGATAAATACCTATTCCATCCACAGCATCTCCAGGTATAACCAAATATTTTATTTTACCGGCAACATCTTTTTGTCTGGAATTACCCATCTCACCATTTATCCATCGCAGAAACGCTTGCCATTCTGTTTCCATAAATTGTTTGCTACCAATATGAATATCAGAAAGAAATGCAGCACAAACTGGTACCTCGGATCTATGTCTCTCATTTTGAATACTAATATCTGGAAAAACTATACTTTGAACCACTAGTAAATCGCCATCTTTGCTGAGTTGACATTTCATCCCTAATATCTCATCTAAAATAATTTCACTTGCCATCTGAGTGGCTTCACGATTATCTTTCAAGGCAATAGCTGCTGCTGCACCAGTCTCATCCTCAATCTCTATTAGTTTGTGTCCATTTTTGGTGGTTCTTACATCCTTAATTATACCGACAATTTGTATATCTTTAACACCACTTCTTTTAATCCTATTTATGGGAATGACATTTGCCATTTCTCGTCTCTGACTTCGCAGTATTTTTCTTAAAACACCATACCTATTTAAAAACAATTTTGTAAAATCACTTGTAGTTCCTTCGCAGGTACTTTTACCAGTTATATCCTTAATTATCTCAATCTCAGACTCATAGTCCAAAGATGCTGGTTTCCATCCTTTTACTTTTTTTATTTCTATTAATTGCGGCATTACCTCTTCTTCTATCTTTTCATCTGGCATGGATATCTGATCATCTTTATCAGGATCATCATATTCGAGTTCGTTTTCTTCAAAAGACGTTTCTGGTTGTAACACTCCACCATACATTGTTGAAAGGATTTTCTTTTGCAATTCCTTTTTTTCAAGTGAATCTTCACAAGATTTTGGAATATCCTCAATCTTTGTTTCTTGTTCGATATTTTTTACTTGTTCAATTGTTAGGACAAGAGGATACTCTTTTAGCTTTTTAGTTATAAAAGAGGTGAATTCTTTCGGGTCGTCCTTGGATAAAATATAGTTCAATGTATCCGGTTGGACAAATGTGCCATGCTCAGAGAACGATTTAATTATGGATTTCATTTCCCCTATCCCACAAAAAATACGTACAGTATTTTATCTCAGAATAAGTGTATATCGCAATGGGTTTTTAGAATTATGGTTTAACAGATAATTTAGTTTCAACGAAATTTCCCCAACAAGGCAATATATAAACTTTTCTACGAAATTAGCGTTTTAGAGGTGAAAAATCAAAACATTGTTAAGAGGATTTTACACCATCATGAATGCAAGGAATTTTATCAGCATTTTTCGAAAGAAATATAAAAGAGTGAAAAGTAATTAGATATAGAAAGACAAGGAAACACAACATGATAAGCATAAAAATCTACAAACAGGGAAACGACATCCTAATCGGTGCGTGCGATGAAAAACTCATCGGTAAAAAATTCGTTGACGGTAAATTTCAGATAGATGTTACCAAAGAATTCTATGACGGAGAACGAATAACCACAGAGGTTCTAAAAAAATATTTGGAAAACGCCACCATTGCAAATCTTGTCGGTGAACAAACAGTACAATGTGCCATAAAACTGGGACTTGTGGATCCAGACTGTGTCATGAGGATAAAGGGAATACCACACGCCCAAATGGTGAGAATGCTTTAAACTAGCTATTGTTGTAATTTTTTAATCTTGTCTATCTTGTTGATCATCTCATTATAATGACTTCCCATCCAATAGAATTTATTACATTTCGAGCAAAACCAAAATTTCTCATTGTTTTCAAATATTTTACTTGGAACTTTTCCTTGGACTTTGTTCTTCTCAACTGCATCAAGTACTGTATTACAAAGAGTACATCTTGACAAAATCGATTTTTCATCAATGTTTACATGCTTTAAAGCTTGATTTAATTGCAGGTCGAGGTCTGTAGCTTCTATTGCTATAACATTTAGATTTTTCTTTTTTCCCCTTATAATTAATTCTTTATCTCGTGTAAATATAGTGCGATTTTCACCTTTGGCAATGTTTAGTAAATCTTCATCTGACATCTCTGCATTTGCATAAAAAGTATCAAATCCTAGAATACGAAGCCACTTTGCAAGTGTGCCAAGCATTTGATCGCATAATATTTTCATTGCATCAGTCTGTAATGAACTAAAAGACCATTTCCCAATCTATTCACATCAACTATTCTTAGAGATAATAAATCGTCTTCGTTTTTTATGCCCGATCCATCTGCCACAGTAGGTGTGTTTTTACCTCCGATGATACATGGTCCAATGTAGATGTATAAATCATCTACCAATCTCTTTTTCAAGAATTTCCAGATAACGGTTCCACCACCCTCAACCAACAGTTTCTTTATCCCTTTCTTATAGAGGAGATCTAACATATTCTCTAAATCTACATGTCCTTCATCATCAGCCTTAATCCAAACTACTTCTACATGATCTCTGTCAAACTGCTTCTCATTTCCCTCAGTCGCAACTATCAGTGTTTTTGCCACATCATCTAAGACCAAGGCACCTTCTGGAGTCCTGCATTTACTATCAAGAATCACTCTCAAAGGATGTTTTGGGTTTTTAACATATTTCTCTTTAACTGTAAGCTTTGGATCATCAGAAAGTACAGCACCAATTCCAACAAGAACCGCATCGCACTCATTACGTAGATTGTACACGCGTTTTATATCTTCATCACTAGATAGCCTCAACTGTTTTCTATTGGGAAGTGCAATCTTACCATCTGCAGACATTGCACAATTTATGATTATATATGGCCTATTCATACAATTCTCACTTTGGATAAAGCGGACAATCTTCCTTATTTTCAGGGCAGATGCCTTTACTCTTACACACAGGTCCAGCATTTTTAAAAATAGTTGGAGCCACCTTTTTTACTTCCTGTAACATCTTATTTGCTAGTCGTCTGATTTCCCATTGAGCATGTAGACAACATCGTAGTTCGAAAAAATTCAGTAACGAACGTGCATTCATTGTAACAACAATATTGGTACAAGCTGCATTAGGAAGCACATACCTGCTGTCTTCAGCAGGAATACCCAACTCAAGAAGCTTGTTATATTGTTGCCAAATGCTCTGCATTGTTTCATCAAATGCTTTTTTCATCTTCTTATCCTTAGCTATCTTAGGGGGTGTTACGTAATTTGGTTCATTGAGATTTACATATCGCTGACTCTGCTGAGCATAACTTGCTATACGATGTCTTACCAGCTGATGTGTCAGGGATCTACTTACATCACTTATCGCAAAAGTAAAACTCGTATGCTCAATTACACTTGTATGCCCTAGGTTCATAACATGCTCAAGTATGGATTTCAATTCTTTATCAGGGGTTTTATCCAATTCCTCAGGCTTTGTTTTATCATGTGTAAGTTTTGCAGCCATCGCAGGTATTTTCTCCGGATTAGGAGTAAAGCCCATAAGTTTGACATTCATTAATAACTCCCTTTTCACCGTATGTCCATTTACTTTTATTACATTTGAGGTGCACATGAGCCATTCTTGCATATAATTGTAATATAGCCTCAACAGAAACCATAAGCTTTTAAAAAGCAACAGAATTACCGTCAATAC
>Ga0307420_1001403_pt1 | contig 10635 bp, 8 predicted proteins | sample SalMarWE160240MG_2_FD_202167 | JGI IMG/M metagenome (GOLD analysis project Ga0307420, IMG submission 202167) | Salt marsh sediment microbial communities from the Plum Island Ecosystem LTER, Massachusetts, United States - WE1602-40 | ecosystem: Environmental > Aquatic > Marine > Intertidal zone >... | reverse complement strand
GACCGAGAGCGGGCCTACCCCGCCGAGGGCGGGCCTTTGTGGCCTTCGTCGAGGTCCATGTCCAGCGAGTTGATGAACTCGCGGAAGACCTCCAGCTTCTCGTCCACCTGGGTGTCGGGCTCGACGCCAGCCTTGTCCATCACCGCCTCGGCGGCGAAGATCGGCACGCCGGTCCGGACCGCGAGGGCCAGCGAATCGGAGGGCCGGGCGTCGACCTCGACGGTCCGCCCGTCCACCTCGAGCTCCAGGGTGGCGTGGAACGTCTCGTCGCTCAGGCTGGAGATCACGACCCGGCGCAGCTGCCCGCCCAGGGCTTCGATCGTCGAGGCGAAGAGGTCGTGGGTCAGCGGCCGCTCCGGCGTGACCCCCTGCAGCCGGGTGGCGATGGCGTTCGCCTCCCACGGTCCGATCCAGATCGGCAGATAGCGCTCGCGCCCGGCCTCCTTGAGCAGGACCACGTGCTGGCTGGAGAGCATGTGGACCCGGACGCTTTCGACGGCGACTTCGACCAGCGGGCCATCCATGGGACCGATTATCCCACTCCCCGGCAGGGCCGCGCCTCCCCCGGCAGGCGCGGCGGGCGCAGCGCGACGTCTACTTCGTGGGGCTGGCCGCCGGCGAGGCGCCCGGCGAGGCGCCCGAGGCTCCCGGCGACTCGCTCCCCGATGGCTCCAGCTCCGGGGCGAGGGCAGCGCTCATGAGGTTGCTGCCTTCGATCCAGAACAGGGTCGGGTCGGCTCCACCGGCTCCAACCCGCACGAACATGCCCTTCAAAGCAGCGAAGTAAGGTGACTCGTCGGGTACAACCCACTCCTGGATGTACAGGCCTTTCGACTTGGAGATGGCCACGACCCGGCGGCCCTTGCCATCGTAGGCGTAGACGTTGCCCTGGTCCTTGACCACCGTGTCGGCCGAGAGCTTCGTGTAGAACGGGGGGTCGGGGCGGATGACGGTATCGCCCGGCGGGTCGGCCGTCCAGCCGCGGATGGCCTGGCCCGAGTCGAAGCGCTCGATGACGCCGGCGTCGGTCAGATACACGCTGCCGTCGATGTAGATGTCGTCCACCTGGGCGACCGAGTGGCCCTCGCCTTGCAGATAGGGCAGGCGGGCCTGGCCGTAGTAGCCGGTGCCGTCGGCCGAGGCCTGGTACTTGAGCACCTGGCCGGCCGAGGGCACGACCACGTACAGCGAGTACTGGCCCAGGTTGGCGTTCGTCAGGAACGTCGCGAAGGCTCGCACTCCCGTGCCCCAGGTGCCCGAGTCGTCGACGTTGATCCGGATGAGCGTGCCGCCGCCCGGTGTGGTCGAGCCGGCCGCCGGTCGCCAGCGCCAGAGAGTGTTGGTCTGGTCGAGCATCAGGACGTCGGGACCGCCGACCGCCAGCAACCGGGGCTCGCCGACGACGCCGCCGCCGATCGTCGGCTGGCCTTCGACGGCCACCGGGGTTTTGGCGCGGCTGACTAGATCGACGCGGTAGACCGTCTCGTTGGTCGCGTCGATGACATAGGCCCCACCGTCCGGGCCCAGCACCAGAGCTTCGAGGCGATCGGCCCCAAACGACAGCACGACCTCCGGCTTGATGACGTTGATGTGGTAGTAGCGGTTCAGACCTTCGACGACCTGCGCCCGCAGGTCTTCGAGCGAGGCCGGATCGTAGCCGTTCTCCTCGGCGAGGACCAGGTTGGTGTAAGCGTCCTCCAGGTACGCCACAGCGCGCCGCGGGTCGCTGGTCAGCAGATCCCGGCCCTGGCCCCAGACGGCCAGCACGTCGCTCTGGGCTGCCAGATACGCCGTCTGGGCGCGTTGCTGCTGGTCGACACCCAGTTCGCGCCGCGTGCCGGCCAGGTACCACAGCGATGTGCCGAGCACGGCCAGAACCATGAGCATGCCCACGATGGCGCTCGCGACGCGACGCTGCCGCTCCCTCTGGACAGCGATCGGCGTCACCCGAACGCGCTGGACCGGGCGACGGGGCATGTGCTCGAAGAGCCCCGCCACGCTGTGGCGGAGCATGCCGTCCGCGGTCCGTTGGACCTGTCTGGCAGTGAGCTGGACGACCCCCACGCCTTCGGCGACCGTGTCCGCCAGGGGGATAGGCGACCTCTCCGGCACTCCGGCCAGGGAGTCACTGGGCCAGACGGGCTTCAGGGGCTGGATCTTCTGCGTGGCTGACACCTCGGTCGCCTCCAGGGCCAGCATCCCCTCGCCGCCGCTGACGCCGATGCCGCCGCCGGTGAGCTGGCGGTGGATCTGATCGATCGCCACCTGGGGGTGGAGCCGCAGCACGGCCTCCTGGATGGGCGCCAGGCCGATGCGGCGGGTGGCGTTGGGCGAGATCAGGATGAGGCAGTCGCCGACCACCAGATCGCCACGCCAGATCTCCGGGTCCGCGCCGTCCTCGTTGGGCAGGCCGCTCTCCGGCTTCGGCTCAGGCAGGGTCAGCAGCCGGGCGTCACGCACCAGGTAGGCCTCGGCCGGTCCGACGGTGGCGACGTAGAGCTCGGTGCCCCGGACCACGGCCAGGGCCACCCCGATCGGGCCACCCCGATCGGGCGTGGCGAGCAGGCGCTCGGTTGCCCGCAGCTCGCGGTTCGCGGCCCGCAGGGCCTTCTTGAGGCAGACGGTGATCCCGGCCGACTCGTCGTAGTAGTACTCATGCCGGATCCGCTCCGCGACCATGTTCGTGGCGGAGCGAAGGTCGCCCGGCCCCTCGCCGGTGACAACCAGGTAAAGGTTGCCCTTGGTACGGCTGGTCGCCCCGATGCTGGGCTGGATTACCAGCACCGTATCGGGGGAGTCGGCAGGCCTCTGTGCCTCGGCGACGATGCCGAGGTTCATCTGAAGACGGACGGTCATGAAGTCTTTCGCGGCGAGTTCTACCTGCCCGGCGATCAGCAGACGGCGATTATACGTTCCGAACGACGATTTGAAGCTCGCGCACCGGGGTGCGCATGGCCGACCGAAGGGCTGCCGTCAGTTCCGCAGAGCGCAGCCGCAGCTCCTGGGCGACGATAGGCTGGTCGGCCGAGACCGTCGCCACGCCCCTGCTGAAGGCCGTCAAGCGGCACGAGCCCGCGGCCTGGGGCACGTGCTCGGAGACGAGCAGATCCCAGGCCTGCATGGCCGCCGAGAGCTCCAGCTGCTCCTCTAGGCCGAGCCCGCGAGCGGCGGCGGGCAGCAAGTCGCCCAGGCGCTCAACGCCCGCTGCGCGGTCGCCGCGGTCGCCGGCGGGGCTCCCGGACACGGCGGGCCGGCTCCGGTCCCGGCCGGGAGGCGTCGGTTGGCGTGGGCTCATCGGTCGGCCGCCTCCAGCCGAGCCCCCTCCGGGGCCGCGATCACGTGCCAGCCGCGCGCCCGGCGCCGCAGGTCGAGGTCCAGGTCATCCGGCGCCGTGGTCGTAACCAGGGTCTGCGGGAGATCGGCGATGCGGTGCACCAGATGGCCCCGCCGCAGAGGATCCAGCTCGCTGAAGACGTCGTCCAGGAGGAGCAGCGGCGGCCGCTCGTCCAGGGCGGTGAGGAGATCCAGCTCGGCCAGCTTGAGAGCCAGGATGGCGGTCCGTTGCTGGCCCCGAGAGGCGAACGTGCTCATGTCTCGCCCGCCGAGCATGAAAACGAGGTCGTCGCGGTGGGGACCCACGAGAGTCGTGCCGTTCCAGACCTCCCTCTCGGCCGTTTCCGCCAGCCGTCGCGCCAGGGCGTCACGCGCCGTTTCGCCCCGCCCGGCCGCGGCGTTTGTCACGTACTCGAGGGTCAGCGGCTCCTCTTCGGGGGCGATCTCCCGGTGGGCGGCGGCCAGCGGCGCGGCAAGGAGCTGAAGCAGGCGCAGGCGCGCCTCGACTATCGTCGAACCGGCGTCGAGGAAGGGCCGGTCCCAGTGGGCCAGCTGGCCGCGATCGGCGCCTTCCTCGCGGATCTGACGCAGGAGCGAGTTGCGCTGGGCCAGGGCCCGAGTGTAGGTGGCCAGCGTGGAGGCGTAGGTCCGATCGTGCGGCCCGGTCAGGCCATCGAGCTGGGCCCGCCGCGCGGCTGGAGCGCCTGCCACCAGCAGCATCTCTTCGGGGGCGAAGAGCACGGTCCGGAGGCTGTCTGCCAGCGACGCTGGACGCCGCGACACCCCGTTGACCACCACTCTCTTTCGGGCGCCGCGCTGGAGCGAGACCTCGAGCCTGGTGCCATGGGCCTGCGCGACTTCCGGCGGCTGCCCCTCCCCGGCCTTCTCCGCCACCAGGCCCTCGACTCGAACGAAGTCGGCGCCCCAGCGGATCAGCTCCGCATCGCTGCTGGTGCGATGGGATCGTCCGGTGGCCAGCAGCACGACAGCCTCGATGAGCGTGGTCTTGCCGGCAGCATTGTCGCCCCAGACCAGCTGGGGCCCGGCATCGAGCGACAACTCGAGCCCGGCGTAGGCGCGCAGGTTCGAGAGACTGAGCGAGCGCAGCACCAGCGGTTGTCTCATCGTTCAGCGTCGCCACCCGGGAAGCGGGAAGCGGGAAATTGCCGGCCTACGAGGAGGTCTTTACCGGCATGACGACGTGGGTATAGGTGGCGTCATCCACTGGCCGAAGGACCCCGGGGGAGAGAGGGCCGTTGAGCTCCATCACAAACTGCTCGGCCTGGACGTTCTGCAGTACTTCCACCAAGTAGCGGGCATTGAAGGCGATGGTCGTCCCGTCGCCCTCCACGGTTGCCTCGACGTCACTCCGGTTGTCGCCGACGTCTGCTGCTGCGCTCACAGTCAGACCGGTCTCAGCTTCTTTGCCAACCTCCAGCTTGACGATGTTGGCCGACGAGCTGGCAATGAGGCTGGCGAGTCTGACGGCCTTCAGGAGCTGGTCACGGTCCAGGGTCGCTGTAGTCGTGTGACTCTTGGGCAGTATCTGCTGGTAGTTGGGGAACTGACCGTCGATCAGCCGGCTGACGATGTCGATCCCCTCCAGGTGAAACAACACCTGGTTCCGCGCGTGGGACAGGCTGATCTCCACTGGATCGTCTGTGTCCGAGAGAACTCGCAGCAACTCATTCAATGAACGAGCCGGTACAACGATGCTCGATTCGTCCACAGCATCCAGCATCTCGATTGTCTTGACAGCGATCCGGAAGTTATCAGCCGCCGCCAGTGTCAGAGACTTGCCATCGAAACGCGCCAGGACGCCCTGCAGTATCGGACGTGCCTCATCCGAAGCTGCAGCAAAGGTCACTTCCGTCAAAGCCTGCCGCAGAGCCGCTTGGGCAATGCGTGTCGTCGGTTTCTCCCCTGAGGCCGGTATGGCCGGGAACTCATCGGCATCGATACCTTTGACATGAGTCTCGAACCGTCCGGCCTTGATAGCCAACGTTCCCTGTGTCTGAAGCTCGAGCATCACATGCTCGTTAGCCGGCAAACCCGCGACCAGATCGGTCAGTAACCTGGCTGGCGCGGTCACCGCGCCCTCCGCCTCGATCTTTCCGGCAACCCAGCAGGTCATACCGATCTCGAGATTCGTGGCCGTAAGCTTCAGGCCGGCGTCTTCCGTCCGAAGAAGGACGTTGTTGAGCACCGGCAGAGTGCTTCGCGCCGAGACGGCACGGCTGACGATCTGGAGTCCTCGCGCCAGGTTTTCCTGCGTCACCACGAGCTTCACTTGGCTTCACTCCCCTGCGGTCGTGGAGGATCCACGGAGAAGACGTTCTCTTAGTGGATTGTCTATCTATCTTCTCACTCCGTCATCACCATCATCATGGTGTTGATGAAGTGGAGCCTTCTGCGTGATGACGCTCGCTGAGGTGGTGGACTTCAGGCGTCCGTTGGTGGACAGCCAGCGCCTTTGAGGGGATAGTGGCTCGCTTCCATGTGGGGAGTTCGCTCTCGAGAGGCGAAATGCGCCTTGAGCGAGCTTTCCTGGCGCCTGAGTGAGTGAGGTCCGATGAGTGTATCGGTATCACTTGTCCACATCGGGCCATCGTTATCCACCGTCAGGGGGTAGTTATCCACGGCTTCTGCTCTCGAGTCCGGGGCCGCGAGACCTTCAGAGGCGTCCGCTGAGCATCAGCATGCTCGTTTAGGGGCCGCTGGTATCGTGAGCAGATGAAGCGGCTGTCGGTCGTGCCAGGGGCTGTCGGCGTTGTCTCGCCTTCCTCTGTGCGAATGATGCAGGAGATAGCCGGAGGCACGCTGGCTGCTCTATGCGAGCTGGGGTCCCGCGGTCGGCGAGTAGTCACCTCTGCCGATGAGTCCGAGCTAGCCGCTCTGGTCGCTATCGGTCTCGAGGCCCCGGTCCCTAGCTTGATGAGGCGCGTGAGTGACGTGCCGCGAGTGCTCTGGATCGGCGAGCCGATGCCGCCCTCATCGCCGGGCCGCAACTGGCGTGGGACGAGTCCACGAGCGCGTGTGTTCGAGTCCGGCCGGGCCATGGGTCGCGAGCCGGCAACCCCGGATCAGGTGCGAGATCGCCTCGGCATCCCGCGGCGACCCTAGGGTCTCGCGTTCTGGCGAATTGGGCGCGAGGCTGCGTTCGAGCACCGGAGCGAGCGGCCGCCCGAACCCAACCCTACTCGGCGTAGATGAGTTCGCGGACCGCCGCCAGCTCCCGCCGCAGCTCGTCGTTGACGCCGATCTCGCGGTTGATCTTGTCGCAGGCGTGCAGGACCGTGGAGTGGTCCCGGCCCCCCAGCTCGGAGCCGATGCGCAGCAACGAGACGTCCGTCTCCTCGCGCATCAGGAACATCGCGATCTGGCGTGGGACGACGATCGCCCTGTCGCGTTTCTGCCCCTTGAGGGCCTCGATCTGGACGCCGTAGTAGTCGGACACGGCGCGCGTGATCCGCTCCGGCGTGACCTGGCGCTTCTTGGGGTTGTACAGGACGTTGGAGAGGACGGCCTGGGCCAGCTCGATCGTGATAGGCACGGCCCCCATGCTGGCGTAGGCGACGATGCGGTTGAGGGCGCCCTCCAGCTCGCGGATGTTGCTGACCACCTTGCGGGCGATGAACTCCAGCACGTCCGAGCTGACCGGGACGGCCTGCTCCTCGGCCTTGGCCCGCAGGATCGCGATCCGCGTCTCCAGGTCCGGCGCCGTCAGGTCGGCGATGAGGCCCCACTCGAACCGGCTGCGGAGCCGCTCTTCGAGAGTCAGGATGGCCTTGGGGGGGCGGTCGGACGAGAGGACGATCTGCTTGCCGTCTTCGTGGATCGTGTTGAAGGTGTGGAAGAACTCCTCCTGAGTCCGCTCCTTGTCGGCGATGAACTGGATGTCATCGATCAGGAGGAGGTCGATCCGGCGGTAGCGGGCCCGGAACTCGTCGATCTTGCCCTGCTGGATGCTGGTGATGAACTCGTTGGTGAACTTCTCGCTGGTAGCGTAGACGACGCGCTTGCGGGGGAAGCGGGCTATGACCGCGTTGCCCACGGCGTGCATCAGGTGGGTCTTGCCCAGGCCCACACCGCCGTACAGGAATAGCGGGTTGTAGGCGTGGCCCGGGCGCTCCGCCACCGAGAGGCTGGCCGCGTGAGCCAGGCGGTTGGCCGAGCCAACGATGAAGTTGGCGAAGGTGTAGCGCGGGTTCAGATTCGACGAGGAGCCGTCGGGCGCGCCGACGCGGGTGGGCTCGACTCGCACGGCGGTGGGAGCGGGGCCGGACCCGCCGTGGCTCTTGCCCTGAGCGCCGGCGGCGGACTCCGCGGCCGGCTTGACCACGAACTCGACCTGGACGCTGTAGCCCACGATGCGGGCCAGCGTCTGCGATATCAGCGACCGGTAGCGGTTCTCCAACCAGTCCTTGGCGAAGCCGTTGGGCACCGAGATCCGGAAGCGCGTGTCGTCCACGTCGACGAGCGTGGTGTCGCGCAGCCAGGTCTCGTAGTTGGCCGGGGATAGAGAGACTTGGAGCTCTCCAAGTGCCGCGCGCCAGACTTGCTTTGAGTCCATCGAGGCAGGCCTAGTCCTGATGAAGACCGGTTTTGGTGGTCGGTGTTGGGTCATGGGCCAGCCGCCAACCGCCTTCTTGGGGCTGCCCGACGGCCCTTCACGGTCCCTCCGGGCCGTGGCCCGATGGTTGTCTGGCGCAGCGGGCCGCCGAAGAATAGCACCGGCCCGGCGGCCCCGGCAAGGATTCGGGCCTTCTCGAATCGTATACTCCCCGGGGGTATAGGGGATTCGAGGCCCGAATCGGGGCCCGAGCGCCCTCCGTCGCCCCTGTCACGGGCCTCGGGAAGCCGCCGACGGCGATCGGGCGTCGTTGACAGGCCCACGGGCGCGTTCATATAATCCGCCGGCAGACGCGCTGACGCGCTCGAAGTAGCGCTAGGCGCGTTCGCGTGCCTTACGGGGTATCCTGACCCCGAGGCCGACATGGAGAGATACCCAGCATCCGATGAAGCAGACCTATCAGCCCAAGAAGCGGCATCGCGCCAAGGAACATGGCTTCCGCGCCCGGATGAAGACAACGGGCGGGCGCCGCGTGCTCGCCGCCCGCCGCGCCCGCGGCCGGAAGAAGCTGTCGGCCTGACCGCGGACCGCGGCCACAACCCGCCGCGGCTGGTGATGCTCTCCAGGCCGGAGGACTTCGCCGCACTGCAGGGACACGGAACCGTCAGGTCCAACACCCTGCTGGTGGTGCGGGTCCGCCGGACCGACCTCGAGGAGACCCGTTTCGGGCTCTCAACCGGACGCAAGCTCGGCGGAGCAGTGGTTCGGAACAGAGTCCGCAGGCGGCTTCGTGAGGCGCTAAGGGTGATGGCGCCCTCGTTCCAGCCCGGCTGGGACGTCCTGATCATCGCCCGACCGCCCGTCATCGCCGCAGATCGCGCGGCACTGGCGGGGGCTCTGCACAGCCTTCTCCGCCGGGGAGGCGTTCTCGGAGGGCGGACCGTTACGTGAAAGCGGTCGGCATCGGCCTCATTCGGCTCTACCGCCGTCTGTTCGCCTGGCGCCCATCGGTCTGCCGCTACGAACCGACTTGCTCGGTCTACACGGAGCAAGCGATACAGAAATACGGCCTGCTACGAGGGAGTTGGATGGGAATGCGCCGAATCGCCCGCTGCCACCCGTGTAGCCGCGGTGGCTACGACCCCGTTCGCTAGCATGACTCCGCAGGGGCGCAAGCCCACCTCCACGACTCGACGGCGCTGGTTCGCCCTCGGCCTGGCCCTGTTCCTGGTGGCCCTGGCTGTTGTGGCCTGCGGCACGGCCGCGGCCGCGGATCCCACGGCTTCCGCCGCTCCGTCGGCGGCCGCGTCGCCGGCCCTGAGCCCCACGCCCGGCCCCACTCCGACACCGGCCCCGCTGCAAGCCGCGACCCTCGCCGCCAATCCGATGGATTTCATGTCCTGGGCCTTCACGCCGATGTTCCTGGCGCTGTTCATGCTCCTGGCAGCGCTGTACGTCGTGACCGGGAACGTGGTCGTGTCGATCATCCTGATGACGCTGATCATCCGGTTCGTCACCGTCCGCCAGTCGGCCAAGTCGATCGTCTCTCAGCAGCGCCTGCAGCGTCTGCAACCCGAGCTGCGCCTCCTCAACAAGGAGCTGCAGAAGCGCCACAAGGGCGACCGGCAGGCGGTCTACCAGGCCCAGCAGCAGTTCTACAAGGACCGGGGCGTGAGCCCCACGTCCGGCTGCCTGCCGATGATCATCCAGATGGGGATGCTCATTCCCATGTACACGGTCATCAGAGACGGCCTGACCAACTACGATCCCAGCGCCATGCTGCATGTTTTCGGGCAGAAGGTGGTCCCGCTGACCTGCCCCAACCCGCAGCACATCACCAACGGCGTGGTGGACAAGAGCCAGTCGTGCATCGAGAGCGTCGTCGCCGGCATCAACCTGGGCCAGCCGCAGGTCCTGTTCGACCTGCCGCTGGGCTTCTTCACGATCGGCGTCAGCGCCCTGGCCCTGATCTCGGCGGCTCTGATCTTCGTCCAGAGCCGAATGACGATGCCGCCCCCGGCCGAGAACGATCCTTCGGCCAGCACGACGCGGTCGATGATGATCGTCATGCCGCTCTTCTCGGTGTTCTACGGCGGCATCATCCCCGCCGGCCTGTTTGTGTACTGGATCGTGTCTTCGATCTTCTCGATCTGCCAGCAGTTCCTGTACGTGGGCTACGGCCACTTCTTCCCCCTGTTCGGGTGGACTCCCGCCTTCGCCCGCGACCACACCCCAAGGTTCCCGGTCACCATGCCGCCCGTCGCAGAGGCGGGCAAGTCGCTGGCCGCGAGCCGCCGTCAGCCCGACGAACGTTGGGTCTCGGCGGCGTCGACAGTACGGCCGAATACGCGCCGGCGGGCGGGCCGGCGAGGGAGACGACGCTGACATGACTGCCTTCCGAGATGCCTACCAGGAGTTCACCGGCAAGACCGTCGAGGAGGCCCTCAAGGCCGCCCGGGACGAGTTCGGTGTGGGCCTGGACGGGCTTGACTTCGAGATCCTGACCTCCGGCAGCCGCGGCGTGCTGGGCATGGGGGCCGAGCCGGCACGCGTGCTCGCTGCCCCGCGCTCGGCTCTCGGCGGTGCCGCTCCCAAGATGGAAGCGGCTGCCCACACCCCGCTTCCGCCGGCCCCCGCGCGCGACCGTGAGCACGGACCGAGGCCCGGCCCCGACCGCGAGCGCGGCCCTCGGCAGGGTGGCGCACAGGGCAGAGCCGACCGCGACCGCG
>Ga0307420_1001401_pt1 | contig 10652 bp, 10 predicted proteins | sample SalMarWE160240MG_2_FD_202167 | JGI IMG/M metagenome (GOLD analysis project Ga0307420, IMG submission 202167) | Salt marsh sediment microbial communities from the Plum Island Ecosystem LTER, Massachusetts, United States - WE1602-40 | ecosystem: Environmental > Aquatic > Marine > Intertidal zone >... | reverse complement strand
TAAATTTATAAAAATTATAGATTAAAGGGGGATTTGAGCAACAGGCTGTTAACACTGAACATTTAAAAAAAGGATAATAAAAACGCCTTTCTTCAGGAAAGGCGTTTTTATATGCAATCTCGAGCATTAAATGGGGATCGGTTGATGCACCTTTTTTTTCTACGTGAAGCTTTCTTTCAGCTTTAAACAAAGGGATTCCGGAGGGTTAATGGTGTATGGTTCTTTATGAAGTGTATACGGGTAAGCACGATCACTATTGCCAATAGCACGGGTAAGAAGGCGAGGGCATATCCTGGCATTAATTCGAAAGTCTTTATCTTCCTTTAGAGAATGCTCTCAGATACCATAATATACAGGAATTAAAAGTGAATGGACTGTGGGTAGGAAAAGAGAGAAAATAGGAAATTTAAGCCAGCTTAAAAGTATTTTCCTTGACCTGGTAAGTTTAGGGGAGTATGAAGCATAATCAAAGGGTCTTGCCATTGTTTAACCTCATGTGAAGGTCACTCCTTTGGAAAACCCTTTGTATTGTATCAACGTAACCCCTGTTTCTTGTTTTTTTGAGTAAGCTCGCTTTTTTCAATGCATCTAGCGATAGAGAAAAAGGATTTCCCATAATTCCTTGGTAAAGGAGTGCTATTGAAAGCCCTTTTGATCTACCCTGAATTCCCAGACACATTTTGGAGTTTCAAGCACGCCCTTAAATTTATTCGGAAAAAATCGGCCTACCCTCCTCTCGGCCTATTGACAGTAGAGGCCATGCTACCCAAAGAATTGTCGAAACGCGCAGTAGATTGTAATGTGAAAAAGATCACTGAAAAGGATCTCGCATGGGCTGATTACGCCTTTATCAGCAGGATAGTGGTATGATTATGAGATTCAACCTTAGTCCATCGATTCATACATTCGATGACGTATTTATTTACTCCATTCGGCCTCCAGGTCGAACGACTCACAAGCCGAATGGAGTGAGCCCTTCGGTCTGATACATGTCGACGAGCCTCTCGGCCTAGAGCTCGAGGCCAAAAGGCTCATGTCGAGTCGCTCCTGGTCAAAGACAATTAGAAAGATTATACTCAGTAGAATACGTTATAGTATTTGCGAATCGAAGCATTTAGCTACAGGTACCGTATAGAATTTTGAAAAAAGAAGGAGGTCAGAATGAATATCTATGTGGGCAATTTATCGTACGGTGTAACCGAAGAGGATCTAAAACAGGCCTTTGAGAGCTTTGGGCAGGTCGAAACTGTTAAAATCATTAAGGACAGGTACAGCGGAGAATCAAAGGGATTCGGTTTCGTGGAGATGCCTGCTAAAGGTGAAGCCGAGTCCGCGATAAACGACCTGAACGGCAAAGACATGAAGGGACGGGCTCTTAATGTCAGTGAGGCTCGCCCTCGAACCCAAGATCATCGAGGTTGAGGAAGGCCAAGTGGTGATAGACGAAATGGAAGGCGGCGCTCCTATTGAGCGGCATCAGGATCAAATAGAGTAATACTAGAACCTCCCTGCTCACCAAGATGACTATGACAAGTCCTTTTTTACTTCATGAGCACAAAGGAAGAGGATAGATACATTAAAGGGCCACTGGGGCAACAGACCATTCATGGAGAGAGATCATTATCAGAGGATGGAAACTATAATATCAAATTTGTGAATGTTGCCGGTGACTATCGAAAGAAGCAAGGGTTATTGAGATCTCCTTCAACAGCAAATTGAAGTGAGGTGGCGGTGAAATCAAATACGGAGGTGAGTTGAAATGAAAGAGCTGATTGAATACATTGCAAAGTTACTTGTTGACAATCCGGAAGAAGTGAGTGTAACTGAACTTGAGGGAGAGCAGACTTCTGTGATTGAGCTGAAAGTAGCTAAGGAAGATCTTGGAAAAGTAATTGGCAAGCAAGGAAGAACAGCCAGGGCGATGAGAACTATACTTGGTGCTGCCTCAATGAAGTTGAAAAAGAGATCTGTCCTGGAGATTTTAGAGTAGTGCTTTCAAGGAGACAATTGAGGGTTTGATACATTACAACTATCTCTTGATACCTTCTTTTATCCACATGATCAAGCAGTTTCCGTTTAATGTTAAAAGTGGGACATCCTGCTATGTAGATCAAATTGTCAAGAAGAAAACGGAGTACGAAGCAGATAAAAAGGAAAGACTTGGTGAAGCCGCCGCACAACCCCACCGAATTAAGTACCGGAAACTTAAACGCGATTGATGTTCGGTCGGACCAAGACACGTGGCTGAAAATTAGAAACAAGATACTTGGAATTGGTCCAAAATTAGGCTTAAAAAGACTTTTTTGATAGCAAAGTGAGGGCTTTGAGGTCTTTAGAGAACCTTGATGTTTTCCGGGTTTTTTGATTTTCTTCCGGAAAGTTGAAGGAACCGGAATAATTCGAGTGTCGTGTGAGAAAACCCCGATGGAGCCGGGACTTCCTTGAACATGCCCAACCATCCCACCTCGAGAGAATAAACATAAGACAGTTGAAATACTCGCTCTTTTCAGTTATCTTCTGAGTGCAAAATACAGGTCAACAGAATCGTGAGTGGGGGTTTTGGATGATATGGCTCTTTTGAGTTTACAGGATGTGAGCGTCAGCTTTGGCGGGCAGCCCCTGCTGGAAAAGGTAAACATGCAGGTGAAAAAGGGGGAAAGGGTCTGCCTTCTGGGACGTAACGGCGAGGGCAAGACCACCTTGCTGAGGCTGATAAGCGGAAGGGTGGAGCCTGACAGCGGAGCGATTACTCTTCAGAAGGGGAAACGCGTGGCAGGTCTTCCCCAGGAACTCCCGACCAACCTTACGGGGTCTGTCCACGAGGTGGTGGCAGGCGGGCTTGCCGGGATCGGATCACTGCTGGAGGAGTACCACCAGCTGACAAGACGCCTTGCGCACGGGGCAGATGAGTTCATGCTCAGGAGGATTGGCCTTCTCCAGGAGAGGTTGGAGGGGTCACAGGGGTGGCAGATCCGCCAGCAAGTCGACAAGGTTCTGACACGGCTCTCCCTGGATCCCGATGTCCGGTTTGAGACCCTTTCCGTTGGATTCAGGCGCAGGACTCTCCTTGCAAGGGCCCTTGTCGCGGAACCGGACATACTCCTCCTTGACGAACCCACCAACCATCTGGACATAAACGCTATAGACTGGGTGGAGGAATTCCTGGAGAAGTATATGGGAACCCTCATCTTTGTCACCCACGACAGGGTGTTCCTGCAGAAACTTGCCACACGGATCATTGAGATAGACCGGGGCCAGCTCTTGAACTGGGCTTGCGGGTACAGGGCTTATCTGGAGCGCAAACAGGCGACACTGGATGTGGAAGAGGTGCAGAGGAAACAGTTCAACCGGAGGCTGGCAAAAGAGGAGGAGTGGATCAGGAAAGGGATCAAGGCGAGGCGCACGAGGAATGAGGGGAGGGTGCGCGCCCTCATAAAGATGCGGGAGGCTCAGCAGGCCCAGCGCAGACAGGCAGGCAGTGCCAGGATACAGATCCAGGAGGCGGAATCCACAGGCAAGCTGGTTATCGAAGCTTCGAAGATCAGTCACGGCTACGGCGAAGCAGTCTTTATCAAGGACTTTTCCACAAAAATTATACGGGGGGACAGGATCGGCATTATCGGTCCCAACGGCATTGGCAAGTCTACCCTTCTCAGGATCCTGATCGGGGAGATGGCGCCGGACAGGGGCCGGGTCAGGAAAGGGACCAGACTGGAGGTGGTCTATTTTGACCAGCTCCGTGAGAAGTTGGACGAGGACGTGACGGTTCAGGAAAGTGTGGCCAGCGGCAATGACACGGTCCAGATCAATGGCAGACAGCGCCACGTGATCGGTTACCTGAAGGACTTTTTATTCACGCCAGATCGGGCCAGGAGCCCTGTGCGCATTCTGTCCGGGGGAGAGAGGAGCAGGCTGCTCTTTGCCCGGCTTTTTACTCGGCCTTCCAATATGCTCGTGCTGGACGAGCCCACCAATGACCTTGATATGGAGACCCTCGAGCTTCTTGAGGAGCGGCTGCTGGACTATACCGGCACTATACTTCTCGTGAGCCATGATCGGGCGTTCCTCAACAATGTGGTGACTAGCACCCTTGTGTTTGAGGCCGGCGGCGTGATCACGGAATATGCAGGAGGATATGACGACTGGCTTCGCCAGCGGCCAAGGCCGGCTGACAAAAAAGAGCCCGGCAGGCTGCGCCCGTCCATGAAACGGCGGGAGAAAAATGACCAGCCCCGGAAGCTCACCTTCAAGGAGGGAAAGGAGCTGGAGGCCCTTCCCGGGCGCATCGAAAGATTGGAACAGGAGCAGAAGGGGCTGTACGAGCAGATGGCAATCCCGGAGTTCTACAGGAGCCAGGGAGACAGTATCAGCCGGGCGCAGGCAAGGATCAAAGAGCTAAGGCAGGAGCTGGAAGGGGCCTATGAGAGGTGGGAGGAGCTGGAGAGCATCAGAGAGGCAAATTCCTGAAAGGGAGAATAAAAGGGGTCAGCAAGACGGGGTGTGGGTTGAAGACAACTTATACTTGGCAATTTTGATTTCAATCGAAAAAATTGATGAATTCGAGAAATTAGGGAAAAGGGGGACGTAAAGGGGGGCGTTGATGCAGAAATTGCTTAGCGTTGTTTGAGGCACAAAATGAAGGACTATATCGGCGTTACGGATAATGATTGGGTAATACACCCCGCCAATCCGCCACAAAGACAGCGGATAAAGATAACGGTGGACAAGTCCTCCAGAAGGACGGCGGGTAAACCTTGAGCCAAAATCGGTAAATTTTATCTGAGGTCAGAGTTTGAATATTGGAATTTTCTTCCTATCTAAGATAAGCATGCCCACATTTCAGAAAAACCTCACCTCTTTGCCCATTATTCATGAATTATTGAAATACTAATCAAGATATCACCATCATGTGTTTACCGCTTACAAAATGTCATGATACCTTTCTTCATCAGGCAAAGAAAAAAGCAGTATAGAAGATGATAAGTACGGAGTAAGAAGTTTTTACCTTTCAGATAGTGCATTCTCAACTGAAAGGGTGATCCACATCTTCCTTGAAACCGGAGATATCAGTACAATAGTTAAGGCCCGGCCGAACCTTAAAGATGATCTCTTTTCGTATCCGGACCGTGCCCGGCCTGGCGCCCCTGGGCTTTTTGACGTATCGGGCCCTCGTGCATGAGACTGCCACGATACCACCCTTTCGCGCCTTGCTATGAAAGGCGGCGACAGCGGCTGCACGCTTGAGGGTCTCACGGTCGGGATCTTCATCGGGCCTTGCCCTGAGGATCACGTGGCTTCCGGGCATGGCCCGCACGTGAAACCAATAGTCGTTTGGGTGTGCCGCCTTAAGACTCAAAAAGTCATTGTCCTCATCGGTCTTACCGGCAAGTACTTTCCAGCCTCCGGGAAGCTCATACTCATATATAGTGTGCCGTGCTCTGTCCATGCCCAGGTCCCATGGCAATTCATGCCTTTACGAGCAACCGCATGAAGAACAGTCGCAGCCCTGGCCGCACTCGTCCGGGGCCTGAGTCGGAGTGTTGCTGATGTCTACCAGCTCGATTTCAAAGTGCAACACCTCCCCGGCTAAGGAGTGGTTCATATCCGCAGTCACATTTTCATTATCCACCTGGACAATGTTAGCGGGGATCTCCTGCCCTTCCTCAAATCCCTTTATCACCTTGCCTGCGCCAACCTGTACTTCAAGGGGCTGACGCCCGCTGCTGGTATTAAACACCTCCCCGTTTTGAAGTGTTCCCTTGTAATTCACACTGACAAATTTGCCATTTTCGACTTTTTCCATGAAAGTCTCCTTTGATGTAAATTGTTAACTCATGTAAGTTAGGCATGAAACTGTCTAGGTCAAGTCAGTTCTTTCGGATTTTCTGTGGCTCACGTGCGTTGGGGTCCCATCTTGATTAGTCATAAGGGGAGGGGATCAGCCAGGGGAGGTGGCAAAACGATTACAGCTGACACAACCGGCTGTGAGTCAGAAGGTCAGAAGTGGAGAGATCTGGTAACGTCGCAACCAAATTCCTTGTATCTCGATTGAATATTATTATATGATGTAACCCTATATGCTCGTGAAATATCCTATAACAATTATGAACAATTCGCAGAGAATGCCTTGCTATCACAGAATAAATAACATAAAATCGCTTCCATTGAGGAGGTGAATGGAAATGGGGCTCCGTATAACTACCCTGAGTGAAAATGGGGTCGGCACAATAGGTGCGGGTTTATTGCTCGCTGAATGGGGACTGAGCATTCTGGTAGAAACCGATGAGGTTTCTATCCTTCTTGATGCTGGAAAAAGCATATCAGTAAGCAATAATGCTGATGTTCTTGGGATTGACCTGAGCAAAATCGATAAAATTGTCTTAAGTCACGGTCATTTCGATCATACCGGTGGTTTGCGCCACGTTCTACGCAAGATGAGGAAAGGGGTAGAAATAATAGCTCACCCGGATGTATGGGCAGCTAAGTATAACCGCCGCCAGGGCCAAGCCGATAAATATATCGGCATACCTTTCCAGCGCAATGAGCTGGAAAGCCTCGGAGCTGGCTTTAACCTGACTACAAAAGCGGTAAAAATAACCAATAACATCATGACTACCGGTGAGATTCCCATGGTAACCGATTTTGAGCAGATAGAACCTTACCTGTGGGTAAAGGAGGATGCTGAGTGGCAGCCAGATAAGCTTTTGGATGACCAGGCTTTGATTATAACTACCGAGCTGGGACTCGTTGTGGTTTTAGGGTGCGCTCACCGAGGCATTATTAACACGCTCTACCATGCCCAGCAGCTTACCGGGATAGAACAAATACATACGGTATTGGGTGGTGCCCACCTACTCCATGCCTCTGAGGAGAGACTACGGGAGACGATGGGTGCCTTGAAGGTTCTGGGCGTTCAAAGGCTCGGCCTGTGTCATTGCACCGGATTTCAAGTAATTACTGTTATAGCTCCAGAGTTTGGCGATCGCTTTTTCTTTAATACCACTGGCACGAGCCTTAGTGTACCCTGAGGATTGCTAAGGAACCTTTCAGTTCAAATATCCCCCAAACACGTGAAGAATCAATAAGCACACTGGGGGACATAAAAACATAAGATTTCTGTTGGCCGAAACAGTGCTCTGTCGTCAAGGGCTTTAATTCACTTCGATAAAGAATGAGAAACGTATCATTTTACGGATGTCCCCTAAATCATCTGCGCTGAAACCATAATAGGGGTATACCCCCGGTGGATTTTATTGTTCATTAACAGCGTATGCTGCAGAGGCTAAAATGAGTGAAAAGTATTTTCACATCAAATAACAATGTGAATGTACTGGTAATTTTGGAGACGTTAAGAAAAAAATAAAAAACTCTATAGCTGACAACCCGCCTTGGATTATCAACAAAGAAACTTAAAATAGCCATCTTTCCCGTCCTCGGTTGCACGATCTCTATACCTCCATGAGGGTAACGTTTTATTGTTGAAACCTTAAGCATGAAAGCCTATATTTACCTTGTATCTTTCTCATGCTTGATAACTTTACGTTGAGGTTGATATGTCTTACATGAGACCCCATTTCTCTTATAGAGAGGTGGGGGCTTGTCTTTTAGGGGGAACATTTTTCAATTGTGTGAAGATTGAGGGTCGCACCTCGACTAATGACTGAAAATCAATGCTTTCAGCTAGCCAGGAGAGATCTGGTTGACGTATTAAATAAGGACACTACCAATTTTGGTATTGTATTGACAATTTATTATGTTTCAAAGATAAAGGGTATTCATCCCTTTTTTGAATGACGCTCCTGGAGGGGTGACATGTTTTTCATATAACGGCCTGGCACTCTCTCCGGGACCTTTGAAGGAGATCTATTTCCTCGCAAGGGTTTTGAGGGTGCCGGGGCATAGGCACAAGTTTTCAGAAAGGAGGGCCGTTCCTTGCCAACGGTTGAACCTAACGGACATGACTCAGATAAGAAATTTCAGTATCATCGCTCACATCGATCACGGTAAATCCACCCTGGCCGATCGGCTTATTCAATATACCGGCCTGGTCAGCGAACGGGAATTCCGGAATCAGATCCTGGACACCATGGACCTGGAAAGGGAACGGGGCATAACGATCAAGAGCCAGACCGTGACCCTCCCCTATAACGACATGAGCGGCCAGGAATACGATCTCAACCTGATCGATACGCCGGGGCACGTGGATTTTTCCTACGAGGTCAGCCGTTCTCTGGCCTCCTGTGAAGGGGTGCTGCTTCTGGTGGACGCCTCCCAGGGCGTCCAGGCCCAGACCCTTGCCAATCTTTATATGGCCATGGAGCACGATCTGACCATCATTCCGGTCATCAACAAGATCGACCTCCCTTCCGCGGATGTGGACCGGGTCAAGGATGAGATTGAAAACGAACTGGCTCTGGATTCGGACCAAATCATCCTGTGCTCCGCCAAGGAAGGGACCGGTATTGATGCCGTTTTCGAGGCCATTGTGAACCGGATCCCCCCTCCTGCTGGAAAAGAAGAGAATCCCCTGACCGCCTTGATCTTTGATGCAGGTTATGATCCCTTCCGGGGGGTTATTATCAGCTGCCGGGTCTTTGACGGGACCATGGGCCCAGGGGACATCATTCGTCTGATGTCTAATGGCGCCGCGTACCGGGTGGAGGAGGTAGGATGCTTTCGCCTGAACAGGGTACCCCGTGACAGGCTTTCTGCCGGAGACGTGGGATATGTCATAGCCGGCATAAAGACCGTGAGCGACACACGCGTGGGGGATACGATTACCCTGAACGGCCAGCCTGCACCCACGGCCCTCCCCGGCTTTCAGGAGGCAAAACCGGTCGTCTTTTCTTCCATATACCCCATTGCCTCCGACGACTATCAAGCGCTTGCAGAGGCACTGGAGAAATACAAACTCAATGATGCTGCCCTGACCTATGAAAAAGACTCATCCGCGGCCTTGGGCCAGGGATTTCGATGCGGTTTTCTCGGACTCCTCCATCTGGAGATCGTGCAGCAGAGGCTTGAGCGGGAATATGACCAGTCCTTTATCATGACCGTTCCGAGCGTCCAGTACCGTTTCACCCTGGAGGATGGCCACTCACTTTCGGTAGACAACCCCCAGTATTACCCCGATCCCACGGTCATCAAGGGCTCTGAAGAGCCGTTCATTCAGGCAAGCATCCTGATCCCGGAGCGCTATATGGGGGCGGTCATGAAGCTCTGCCTGGATCGCCGGGGCGAGAATTCCCGATTCACTTATCCTTCACCCGGGCGGATAGAGATCCGCTTCGACATGCCCCTTGCAGAGGTCATCGTGGATTTCTATGACAGGCTTAAGAGCATTACCCAGGGATACGGATCCTTTGACTACGACTTCATCGGTTACCGAGAGAGTGATCTGGTAAAATTGGATATCCTGGTCAACGGCGAAAAGGTCGATGCCCTGTCCATTATCGTCCACAAGGATCGGGCCAGAGAGTGGGGCGTGCGGGCATGCGACCGGCTCAGGGATGAGATTCCCAGGCATCAATTCAAGATCGCCATACAGGGGGCCATCGGCGGGAAGATTATTTCCCGATCTACTGTCTCCCCCTTTCGTAAGGATGTCACGGCCAAGTGCTATGGCGGGGATATCACCCGGAAACGAAAGCTCCTGGAAAAACAGAAAAAAGGAAAAAAACGGATGAAGATTGTCGGTTCGGTTATGATCCCGCAGCAGGCCTTTGTGGCGGTCCTGAAGTCGGAAGAGGAGTGAGATGGACCGGCCGGGCCTGTATGTCCATGTCCCGTTCTGCCGGACAAAATGCCCCTATTGTGATTTCTATTCCGTTCCGTCCCTTTCCCAGGTCCCGGCGTGGCTGGATGCCCTTCAACGGGAAGCACTCATCTACAGGGACCGTTTTGGATCTTTTGACTCCCTCTATCTGGGCGGCGGAACACCTACAATACTAGGATCCAGGGAACTGTCCCGGTTAATGGGGGTCCTTTTTGAGGATTTTTCCTTCTCACAGTACCCGGAGATCACCATTGAGGCAAATCCGGACGATATTACCAAAGAGAAAACGGCCCTGCTTCGGGACCTCGGGTTCAACCGGATCAGTCTCGGGGTCCAGTCCTTGAATGAGAAAGAGTTGCAATTTCTTCAAAGACGACACAGCGCAAAACAGGCCGAAGAGGCCATAGAAGTGATCCGGGCCTCCGGCTATACAAACCTGGGCATCGATCTCATGTACGGATTGCCCGGCCAGAGTGAATCGGTCTGGATGGCCACCCTGAGACGAATCGTAGGGTACAATCCGGCCCACATCTCCTGCTACCAAATGACCATCTCCGAGGGGACGCCCTTTCACAGGATGCTCAGACAAGGACGCATTCAAGCCCCCGGTGAGGAGCGGGAAAGGGCCTTTTTCCTCCTGACGTCCGCCTATCTGGAAGAGAATGGATATGTCCATTACGAGATTTCCAATTTTGCCAGGGAAGAGAGGACCATATCCAGGCACAATATCAAGTATTGGCGTCATGTTCCCTATTTGGGCCTCGGGCCGTCGGCCCACTCTTTTCTCAAGGGAATCCGGTGGTGGAACCTGCGATCCGTTGACGGATACTGCCAGGCCTTTGACTGTGGGAAAAGTCCTGTCGAAGACAGTGAAAGA
>Ga0307420_1001400_pt1 | contig 10653 bp, 15 predicted proteins | sample SalMarWE160240MG_2_FD_202167 | JGI IMG/M metagenome (GOLD analysis project Ga0307420, IMG submission 202167) | Salt marsh sediment microbial communities from the Plum Island Ecosystem LTER, Massachusetts, United States - WE1602-40 | ecosystem: Environmental > Aquatic > Marine > Intertidal zone >... | reverse complement strand
GCCCGCCGGTGGGCAGCCCATCGTTTGCATCCGTTGCCCCGGCCAACGCCATCCGGGCCTCGACCTGGTCCATCGCCCGGTAGTAGTCGGCGGCCATGGTGCCATCGTACAATCGGGCATAGCCCAACGTGGTGTCTATGTGCTTGTGGCCCATGGTCGTTTGCACCGTCAAAATGGGCGCTCCGGCGTTCAAAAGCAGCGTCGCGGCGCTGTGCCTGAGCTGGTGGGGCGTCACGTGCAGGCCGCAGCGCCTGCTGTAGGTGCGCAGGCCGCTGCCAGCAGTAGCTGGAAGCAATAGCTGATGGTCAACGGCAGGTGGCGAAAGGTGAACACGTGATCGGTGGGCGCAGGCCCGCGCACGTCCAGGTAGGCGCGTAGGGCTTCCACCGCGGCCCTGCTCAGGCACACGATGCGGTCTTTGAGACCCTTGGGCTGCTCAATGCGCAGACGGCGGCCCTCCAGATCGAGATCGCAGCGCAGCATGAAGCGGATTTCTTGCGTTCTGAGGCCGCTGTGGAGCATCAGCAGGAACCAGGCACGGTCCATCACGCCCAGACGCCGGGTTCCGGCATGGTCGGAGACAGCGTCGGCCTCGATTTCCGGAGGTGCGACGCACTTTGGAAGTGCGTCGCACCTGACAGCGAGGAGGGAACCTAATGCGTGTAAACAGGCCAGGATTCGTCTCTGGCGGCTTCTACCACATCTACAACCGGGGCGCTCACCGCGAATCGATCTTTCGTGAAGAGGACAACTATCTCTTCGTCCTGCGCAAGGTCAAGCAGTCCGTAGGTCGGGTGACGGCGTCGTAGGCAAGGCCGGTCGGGCACAATCCCTGTTGGTCCACTCCTCACCCGTCACCCGACGCCTTGGCCGGGATGCCCTTGGATTAAAACACCTGAAGTGACCAAGTCGACGAGATGAAATACCGAAAGGCGCGAGCGGAGGGCGAGAATCACGCAAGCGCGAAGGGCGCGAACGGCAACTCCCGCCCATTCGCGTCTTTTGTGCTCTTTCGCGTGCTTTGCGTTCCATTGCTGCGGGCGTGAGGGTGTGGTATACTGAGGGCAGAATTTGACGGACAGTAGGAGGCAATTAGATGACCACGGTGGTCTTTACAGCGGTTCTTCACAGCGAGGATGATCTGTACGTTGCCGAGTGCCCCGAGATTGGAACGGTGAGCCAGGGATATACGATTGAGGAGGCAGTGGCCAACTTGAAGGAGGCCACAGAGCTTTACCTGGAAGAGTTTCCCTTGCCTCAAGTTGGCAGGCCATTGCTGACCACTTTCGAGGTAGCCATGGAAGGTCTCGTGAGTGAAAGGACGTATGCCTAAACTACGCCGAGTCTCGGGCCGGGAGACTGTTCATACTTTGGAGAAGTTGGGCTTTGAACAGATGCGGCAGCGCGGCAGCCACGTTGTGCTCAAGAAGCAAACGCCTGCCGGTGAAGTTGGATGTGTGGTGCCTCTGCATCGCGAGTTGGCAATCGGCACGTTGAGGGGCATTTTGAGGCAGGCCGGAGTGACCCCCGCCGAGTTTATGGAGCAATTGTAGAGCTGCAATCCGGCAGGATACAGCTTGGATACCCTCATGCCAAAGCCAGCCGGTAAACCGAATCCCCAATCGGAACCCGCCTTCCCCGGTGCGCGCATCCTCGTCGTGGACGACGAGGCCGCCATCCGCCGCACGCTGACCCAGCTCTTTACCCGCATGGGGTATCAGGCCGCGCAGGCCGCCTCCGGCCAGGAGGCGCTGGAGCAGATCGGAGCCCAGCGCTTTGACCTGGTGATCCTCGACATCCGCATGCCGGACATGGACGGCACCGAGGTGCTCAAGGCTGCCCAGCCCACGGCGCCGGATACCGTCTTTATCCTGCTCACCGCCCACGGCACGCTCGATTCGGCCATCGTCGCCATCCGCCACGGCGCCTTCGATTACCTGGTCAAGCCCAGCCCCGTGCAAGAGATCGTCCGCGCGGTGGAGGCCGGCCTGGCCGAGCGCCAGCGGCGGTTGAGCCGCGAGGAGCCGGTGGCCCTGCTGGAGCGCGCGCTGACCAGCCTCAAGGTCGCCGCCGAGCGCCAGGAGACGGTCTCCTCGGCCGAGCGCTTCCTGCAGGCCCCCGACCTCACCGTCGATACCCTGCGCCGGCTCGCCGTCGTGCGCGGGCAGCCGGTCGACCTGACGCCGACCGAGTTCGAGATCCTCACCTACATGATGCGCCACCAGGACCGCATTGTCTCCTGCCGCGAGATGGTGGCCCATGTGCATGGCTACGATCTGGACGAGCGGGACGCCCGTCCCCTGCTGCGCGCCCACATTCATCGCCTGCGCCGCAAGCTCGAGCGCACCCCCGAGGCCCCCCGCCTGATCCGCACCGTCCGTGGCAGCGGCTACCTCATCTCCTCGGACAGCCGCACCGGCTAATCAAAAGAAACCCGGTTTTTCCGCTAGAGGGGCTAAATGTGCCTCACAGTAATGCCTGATACCGGCGACGCTTGTCCGTGAGACGTCGAAAAAACCGGGTTTCTAATCTATGCTCTCCGCAACGAAACTGCATCCCTTCTGCAACGTTCTCGAAAGCCAAAACCGGGCCGGCTTGTGTTACACTGAGTCTAGCTTGATCTTCCATCGGCTGTTCAAATAGGAGTAGGGATATGAACGTGCAAACTCAGTCCGTGCAAAAGCGCCCGCCCGCTGCGCTGATCGTCGAGGACGATATGACCTGCGTCTACCTGTGGCAGCGGTATATGAAGAGGAGCGGATTCCGAGCCATAAGCACTCAGGAGGGGAAGGAGGCACTGGACATGGCCCGTCGGGAGCGGCCCGACCTGGTCGTGCTGGACGTCATGCTGCCCGATATAGACGGGTGGGAAGTGCTACAGGCGTTGAAGGCCGACCCCTCTACGAGCGACATCCCGGTGCTGATCTGCTCCGCGCTGCGCGAGGAAAAGCGCGGTATGGCCAGCGGGGCGGACGGCTATCTGCAAAAGCCGATCCTGTACGAGGATTTTCTGGCGGCGCTTTCGCGCATGCACATGGAACCAGAACTCGATGAGCGGTAAGCGCATCCTGGTCGTAGACGACGAACCCCGGGTGGCCTTTTTCCTGAGCAAGGCGCTGGAACACGCCGATCAAGCGTACGACGTCAACGTCGCCCACTCCGGCGAGGAGGCCCTGGAGATCATCAGCCACTCTCCCGTGGACCTGCTCGTCACCGATCTGCGCATGCCGGGCATCAGCGGGCTCGAGCTGATGCGCTGGGTGCAGAGCGCCAGTCCCAGGACGCGCACCATCCTGATCACCGCTTACGGCAACGACGAGGTCGAGACCGAGGCGCATCGTTTGGAGGCGTACCGCTACATCACCAAGCCCTTCAGCCTGGACGCCTTCACCCAGGTGGCCCAGGAGGCCCTGCGCGCCATGGCCGTCAGCCAGCCCGGCCTCGTCGTCCTCTCCGATGAATCCTACGAGGCCATCACCCGCGAGTTGGAGAACCTGTGTCAGGATGTCGGCGCGCAGTGCGTCTTTTTGGCCGACATGCTGGGGCAGCGTATGGTGGAGGTGGGCGTCACCGGGGGTATCGATTCGGCCGCCCTGCTCGCCCTGCTGGCCGGTGGCTTTGCCGCCACCGGCGAGCTGGCCCGCCATTTCGGCGACGGTAAGGCGGCCAACCTCAACTTTCACCAGGGCACGCGCTACGAGATCTATTCGGCCAACGTCGGCGATGATCTGTTCCTGGCCATGCTGTACGAGCGGCGGCTCCAGTCCAGCCGCATCGGCATCGTCTGGCTCTACACGCGGCGGGTCATCGAACGGCTGCTGGCCACGCTCTCGACCACTGGGGCTGCGACGTCGGATCAATCCCTGGGCTCTGACTTTGGCTCCTCGCTGATGGCGGAACTGGACACGATCTTTCCCGATTCCCAACCGCAGCCGGCCTCTGTGCTCCGGGGCCAATCCGTCCCCCGGGAGCAGCCTTTCCCATACAAAGAACCTGACCAGGCACGGAATGTCCGGGCCGAGGTCGAGGAGATGGACCGGCTCTTGTCCGAGACGCTGGGCGTGCCGTCTCTGAACGGTGCCAGCCCGGATGAGGGTGAGAGACTGCTCAGCATGGACGACGCCATCGCCCAGGGGCTCATCCCGTCCGATCTGGGCGACGAACAAGGAGGGATGAGTCGTGGTCGCTAAACGCATCCTGCTGGTGGACGACGAACCCAACGTCGTCAAATCGTGCGCCAGAATGCTGGAACTGGAGGGATTTGCCGTCGAGGGGGTCACCAGCGGCAAGGAAGCCCTCGATTTATACCGGGGCGAGCACTTTGACCTCGTTTTGACTGACCTCAAGATGCCGGACGTGGATGGGCTGGAGGTGCTGACGGCGGTCAGGCGGCTGAACCCCGACGCGGCGGTCGTCATCTTTACCGCTTACGGCACCAAGGAGAGCGTGGTCGAGGCGCTGAGGCTGGGGGCGCGCGAGTTCCTGGAGAAACCACTGGATACCAAGACCCTGATCGCCACGGTGCGCCGCATATTGGATCAGAAGAACGGCGCCACCGTGTGGGGGAACCTGCGCTCCATGAGTCTGGCCAGCATCTTTCAGATTAACTGCACCGAGCGCAACCGGGCTCGCCTGCAGGTCCGGCATGGCGAGCAGGAAGGCAGCGTCTACTTTGCAGATGGCGACATCGTGCACGCCGAGATGGGATCGCAGGTTGCAGAAGAGGCCATCTACGAGATGCTGAGCTGGGAGGAGGGAGATTTCGAGATCGAGATGGACGTCCCCGCGCCCAAGCGCACGGTCACCGCTGGTTGGTCGGGCCTCCTGCTGGAGGGCATGCGTTTGCTGGACGAGCAGACGGCCGGCCTGGAGGAACAGGAGGGAACCGAGACGGCGGTTCAAGCCGCGGAAGAGAAAGGGGCGACAGGTGATATGATCAAACAGCTAGCCCGGACGCTCAAGCAGATCGAGAACATTGTCGGCGTGGTGATCACAGATCGCGACGGCATCGTACTGGCTGACGAACTGGAGAGCGGCAACCCACAAAAAGATGGGGCCATAGCGGTGTTCGTGGGAAACGCGGCCAGCGTGGTCGGCGAATCCCTGGCCCTCGGTTCCTTCAACTGGGGCACGGTGGACGCCGGAAAAGAGACCATGCTCGTGATCGAGCAGCCCGATTACCACGTCGGTCTTTTGCTGGGCGAGCGCGCCTCGCCCGCCATGGTGGCCGAAAGCGTCAAGGGCATCCTGGGGAATGGAGCGTAGCGAGATGGAAACGATTTTGAAGGACATCAACGCCGTCGTGGGGGTGATGGGTTCCTTTGTGTGTGACGGCGAAGGGCAGATCGTGGCCAGGCTGATGCTGAACGTCTTTGACGAGGACCTACTCTCGCCCGTGGGACGGACGATGGCGCAGACCATCGCCGGGTTAAAGATCGCCCAGCGGTGCAAGATCGGCGACATCGACCTGGTCTATGACGAGGGCCGCCTCATTGTCAAGAGCGTGGACGAGGGTTGCTTGTGTATCTTGTGTGTGAAGCGCGTCAACACCCCGTTACTAAATCTGACGTTAAACGTAGCCGCCAAAAAGCTTGAGGAAAAGTTCAAAGAGCCCGAGCCTGCGCCCCCCGTCGTCGAGGCTGAGGCGGAACCGGCTCCGGAGCCCAAGCCAGAGCCAGAGCCGGAGCCCAAGCGGAGGATGACGCTCGCCGAGATGATGGCGTCAAACTTGAGGCGATAGATCGCTTGAGTGGAGAGTGAGGCCAATATGAGAGCAAACTTTGCCCTACCGGTCGACATGGCCGATCAGATCGAACAGATCCTGGTCAGCTTGCACCGTATGGCGGAGGCCGAGTGCGTCATGCTGGCCGACATCAGCGGCCAGTTGATCAGCGTGCACGGAGGTCTGGAAGAGGGCGATCCGGCGCTGGTGGCCGCTCTGGCCGCCGGCGACGTAGCGGCCATGGTTGAGCTGAGCCGACAGATCGGCGAGGAGAGCCCCTCTTGCTCGCTGCTCCACGAAGGGAAGCACAAGAGCATCTACATGCACAACGTGGCCAACGGCTTTGTCCTGCTGGTCGTTTATGGCTCCGGCACGCTCGTCGGTATGGTGCGCCTGTTCGCCGGCCGCGCGGTGGAGAAACTCGAAGCGCTGGCTGTCGAATTCGAGGAACTCGTCGACCAGCCAGGGGCGCCCGCCAGCGTCGATTTCGGCGCCGCTCTGGCCGACGAGTTGGAAAAGGCCTTTGGCGAGTTTTAGCGGATGATATCCGTCCTGTCCGGATAGATCATGTTCATCAACTGGAAACTGCGCGAGATCAACCTAAAGATCGTCTATTACGGCCCGGCGCTCAGCGGCAAGACGACCAATCTGCAGTACATCCACGCCAAGACCAACCCCAACATCCGTGGCGAGATGGTCTCCCTAAAGACGCGGGGAGATCGCACCATCTATTTTGACTTTCTCCAACTGGAGCTGGGCCAGATCGCGGGCCTCAAGCCGCGCTTCAACCTGTACACCGTGCCCGGGCAGGTCTATTACGTCGGCAGCCGCAAGCTGGTGTTACAGGGAGCCGACGGCGTGGTCTTTGTGGCCGACTCGCAGTGGAACCGCATGAAGGCCAACGTCGACATGATCCGCAACATGGAGCACAACCTGCGCGAGATGGGGCACACACAGAACGGGATCCCGCTCGTGTTGCAGTGCAACAAGCGCGATCTGCCGGCCATAGCCCCCGTAAAGTTGATCCGCCACCAGCTCGGATGCAACGGCGCGCCCTGCTTCGAGTCGATGGCCACCCAGGGCGAGGGGGTGTTCGATACCCTGAAGGCGATCATCAACCTGGTGGTCAACCAGGCCCAGCAGCACATCTAGCAGGAGGTTCCCGTGAACGGAGCGCCCGACCGAAGAGAGAACGCCCAGCCGGCCTCGTTGCAAGAGATCCTGCGCCAGATGAACGCGGACGGACGGTTCGAGGTCGTCATCATGGCCTCCCAGGATGGTTTGCTGATTGCCACCGAGCCGGCCGCTTACGACAGCGAGGTCACGGCGGCGACGGTGGCCCTTCTGCGCCGGGTCAGCAGCGACACGCGGGAGCAACTGGGGCTGGCGGCGCTGGACGAGGTGGCCATCCGCAGCAGCGACCGCGCCTGCCTCGTGTGCCGGTACCTCACCGTCGGAGAGCAGGGGCTGATTCTGGTCGCGCTCGTGCCTCCAGACCGCTACTACCGTCGCGTGACCAACCGCGCCATCAGGCAGATCAGAGGGCTGCTATCGTAGCCCGCCGTGTAGAGCAGATGCCATGAGCGACCAGACGATACTCGTCATCGAGGACGACGCCCGAATACAAGAGTTCCTGCGCGACGCTGTGTTGATCCCCTCGGGTTACAGCGTGCTGACCGCGTCCGATGGCGAGGAAGGGCTGAGGCGCGCGTTGCACAACCGGCCAGACGTTATCCTGCTCGACCTGATGCTTCCCCGTCTATCGGGGCTCAACGTGATGCGCTTGCTGCAAAGGCAGGACTGCCACATTCCGACCATCGTGATCACCGCCTACAGTTCCGAGCAAGAGATCCTCAGAGCCTTTCGCCTGGGGGCTAAGGACTTTTTGCAGAAACCCTTCACCGTCGAGGACGTGTGGGCCGCCATCGAAAAAGCCTTGACGGAGGAGCGGCTGCGGCAGGAGCGCGAGGAGTTGACCCAGGCGCTGGCCCAGGCCAACGAGCGGCTGCGACAGCAGGTGCAGAACTGGGCCACGCTCAACGACATCGCCAAGGCCATCAGCTCCACGCTGGAGGAGCAAGAGATCTTTCGGCGCGTCGTGCAGAACGTCACTCGCATTCTACAGGTGGAGGCCTGCTCGCTTCTGCTCGTCGACCAGGAGACGGATGAGCTCGAGTTCACCGTCACGCTGAAGGGAGACGTGGCCCGCTACTCCGTCTTCCGTCTCCAGCCGGGCCAGGGGATTGCCGGATGGGTGGCCGAGCACGGCCAGCCGCTTCTCGTCCCCGACGTGACCCGCGACCCTCGCTTTTACGCCCGCGTGGATCACAGCACCGGTTTCCGGTCCCGTTCGATCCTGTGCGTACCGCTTGAGGCCAGGGGGCGTGTCATTGGCGTGCTGGAGGCCATCAACAAGCGCGGGGAGTCTGAGGATGCCAGGTTCACCGAAGAGGACCTAGAGATGCTGACGGCACTGGCCTCCTGGGTGGCCGTCGCGGTGGAGAACGCGCGCCTGAACCGGGCCACGCGGCAGATGGCCGCCGCCGCGGCGCTCAAACAGACGGTGACCGCGATGGCTCACCACGTCAACAACCGGCTGATGGCCTTCTCGCTTGAGCTGGACGGCCTGGAGAAAGAGGGGGCGGTCGATCAGCAAGCCGTCGGTGCCATCATTGCCTCGGCCCGCAGGTCCATTCAGGAGGTCTCCGCGGTGGTCAAGGCGCTGGACCGGCTGGGGGAAATCCACACGGTACCCTACGTGGGCGCGGCGGAGATGATCGACATAGACGATGCGTTGAGGGAGCAACTAAGGCTTACCGACATCCAGCCGGAGTATGCCAAGCATAGCGTAACACGTGAAGCGTAAAACTTAAATCTCTAGCGAAACAACTGCCTTACGTTTTACTCTTTTCACAGCGCCGGCCCCGCGAGTTTTGCGATCTTGACCCCCACCTCGCGCCAGGTGATCTTGGAGATGCCCAGCTTCTGGCGCAGCTTGTCGGCCCCCATCCCGGCCCGGTGATCGCGTACAGCGCACGTCCAGCGTAGCATGCTGAAAGAGAGGTCATCGGGCAGATCCGTTGCCTCAGCGACGTGCTTCAAGACGTACTCCAGGTTGCGGGCCGTGCAGGGGAAGAGTGCCTCCTGGGGTTCGTACTGGGCGCGGTACTCGGCCAGCACCGCCGGCCACCACACCGGCAGACGCAGCTTGCGCTCCTTGTGCCGCCGGCGCGGGTTGGCGTACCGAATCCACAACACCGGCTGCGTGGGATCGTCAAAGTCAAAGTGATTCATGACAATGTTCATGCACTCGCCCTTTTTGATCCCCGTGTGCAGCAGCAGCGTCACCAGCAGGTGCGGGCGGGTGTCGGGCGTCTCGGCGTGGCGCATCGCCTGCGTCACCCCCAGCATGCGCTCGACCTCGGCATCGGATAGAATCGTGGACAGCGGCGTGATCACCGGCTTGTGAATCACCGCAGCGGCAGGGTCTTTGGGGAGCACCCCCGCCTCGGCCAGCCAGCCAAAGAAGACCTTGAGCGTGGTCACGCGCCGGGCCAACGACTTGGGGTTACACGGCACGCCGCGCTCGTTCATCAACCAGTTCGCAAAGTGATTCAGGTCGTGGGTCGAGATGTCGCCGACGGCGGTCCCTACCCCGATGAATTGGGCCAGGATGTTGAGGTCGGACAGAAAGGCCTTGGCCGTATTCTCGGCAAAGCCCTGATCCTGCATGTAGGCGTCAAAAGCCCCCATTGCCGCGCGCAGCGAGGAACGGGCCGTCACTCCCGGTGGCGCGGCTGCCTGAGGCACATCTTCTTCGGGAGCATTCACATCGGGCAAAGGCAATTGCTCAACCATTGTATCTCTCCTTTCGTGTAGCCGTTCTTATAACCTATTCTACTCCCAACCAGGGGAGCTGTCAAACAGATGTTCTACTCGCAACTTTATCCTTGGCAATGTGTTTTATTGCGTGATAATACCCCACCAGGAGTGTGAAATGAGCCGCATCAAGATCATCCTCAACCCGGTCGCTGGGCGTGGATATGGCGCACGATCCGAACCCGAGATACGCAGATTCCTAGAAGCAGAAGGGGTAGCCTTTGACCTGGTGCTTACACAGGGATTCTGGCACGCGGCAGAGCTGGCCGAACGAGCGGTCAGCGATGGATTTGACCTTATTGTCGCTGCCGGTGGCGATGGCACGGTCCATGAGGTGGTCAATGGCATGATGGCGACGGCCAGGGACGATGCCGGCGGCGACGTTGGCGTCATCGGCACCCTGGGCACCCTCCCCGTGGGCTCCGGCAGCGACTTTGCACACAACGTCGGCGTGCCCTCTGACCTACATGAGGCGTGTCAGAGGCTGATTCACGGACAGACACGCGTCATAGACATAGGCCGCGTCACCGTGGACGACCGACCGGCCAAGTATTTCGGCAATACGATAAACGTCGGCTTTGGCGGCACGGTGACGGTCGAGGCGCGCAAGGTCAAATGGGTGCGGGGGATGGCGCTGTACCTGCCCGTCGTGCTAAAGACGATCTTTTTGGCCCGCTCTCCACGGATGACCGTCAAGTATAATGATCAAGAGGTCACCATGCCTATGCTGATGGTGACCGTGGGCAATGGTGCCCGCGAAGGCGGCGGCTTCTTTTGCACCCCCGATGCCCAGCCCGACGACGGCCTCCTCGACCTGTGCATCGCAGAGGCCGTGGGCAAGCTGACGCAGTTGAGCCTCGTTCCACGCTTTATGGACGGCAGCCACACAGACCACCCCGCCGTCACGATGACGCGCACCAAACACGCTATCATCACCTCCCCGGATAACCTGATCGCCCACGTGGACGGCGAGATGCTGTGCACTGAGGCGCATCGGCTGGAATTCGAGATACTGCCCCAGCGGCTGCGGGTGGTGTGCTAGAGTTGCCCGT
>Ga0307420_1001399_pt1 | contig 10655 bp, 9 predicted proteins | sample SalMarWE160240MG_2_FD_202167 | JGI IMG/M metagenome (GOLD analysis project Ga0307420, IMG submission 202167) | Salt marsh sediment microbial communities from the Plum Island Ecosystem LTER, Massachusetts, United States - WE1602-40 | ecosystem: Environmental > Aquatic > Marine > Intertidal zone >... | reverse complement strand
TGCAAAAGCAACGCTCGGAGTTCATTAGCTTCGAAATACTCGTTGTGCGATTTGTGCTCCCCCAGCAAATCTTCAAGCGTGCCGCCGTCTGCGTATTCCATCAGAATGTAGGGGGGAAATTGAGGATATTGTCGCCCGTCGTGAAAGAAGAAATATCGCACAACATTCTCGTGCTGAATCTCGGTCGCCAACCGGCCCTCATTGATGAAGCTCTGAAGTGTGGTCGTATCAGCGCTGGCTGTGATAATGGTTTTCAAAGCTAGAGATATTCCATTGCTATCCTGTGCTTCATAGACAACACCGAATTGCCCGCTTCCCAATATGCGAATAATAGTGTACTCGTCGTTCTCAGTTTCTCCGAATACAGTGTCACTTGGTCTAAGATCCATATGCACCTCTGTTACAATCGGTTAATGCACATCTAACTGAATTGAGGTTTCTTACTCTCCACCGATCACCACGTCCCGGATGCGGATGTGGGGCGCGCCGGTGCTCACTGGAAGTCCGCCCTGGCCCTTGCCGCAGGAGCCCAGTTCCTCGAACGCCAGGTCGTCGCCCACGGCGTCGATGGACGCCAGCGTGGTGAACAGGTTCCCCGCCAGGATCACGTCGCGCACCATCTCGGCGATTTGCCCGTCGCGAATCATGTGCGCGTAGGCGGAGCTGAAGGAGAAATTCTCCAGCGCCGTCTGCCCGCCAAAGGCGTCGCAGGCGTAGATGCCCAGATCGATGTCGCCGATCATGTCCGCAAAGCTGGTCTCCCCCGCCTCGATGAAGGTGTTGGTCATACGCACGATGGGCGGGTAGCGGTAGCCCGTGGCGCGGGCGTTGCCCGTGACCTCTTCACCCATCTTGGCCGCCGTCTCACGCGAGTGCAGCCGCCCCACCAGCACGCCGTCCTTGACCAACTCGGTGCGCCGGGTGGGGGTGCCCTCGTCGTCGTACCTGTGTGAGCCGCGCATGCCGGGCAGCGAGCCGTCGTCCACGATGGTCAGGATGTCCTGCCCAAAGCGCCGCCCCAGCACCATCATCTCCTGGGCCTGCGGGTTGGCGTAGACGAAATCGGCCTCGGACAGGTGGCCGAACGCCTCGTGGGCGAACGTCCCCGCCAGGCGCGGGTTGCAGACCACGGTGTAGCGCCCGCCCGTGACCCGGGGCGCCGAGAGGAGATCGACCGCGCGCTTGGCCACCGCCTCGGCCAGCCCCTGGTGGCCCACGACGACCTCGTACCCCGCCACCTTCGACACGCCGTCGAACGCCTGCTGCACGTTGCCGTCCTGCCGGGCGACGGCCATCACAAAGACGGTGATGTTGGGGCGCTCTTCCTCGATCAGCGCGCCCTCGGAGTTGGCAAAGGTGATGCGGCGGAAGGTGTCGACGTACGTGGTGCGGGTGTCCACGATGCGCGGGTCGAACGCGAGCAGGATGTCGTTGTACGCCTCCGCCAGCGCCCGCTTCTCCGTCATCGAGACGCCGCGAAAGTCCCGCTCCAACGAGATGGTGATGGCATCCTCGGAGACGGGCGTGGAGGCCAGCTCGACCGGCTCTCCCTGGATGGCGCGGCCACCCTCGCAGGCCTGCTGCACGCGGTGGGGCAGGTCGCTCAGGTCGTTGAAGGTGGCGACGCCCCAGCCGCCGTCCTTGACCAGGCAGCGGACGATACCGCCGCGGTCGATCACGGCGCTGGCGGTCTCCAAATCCTGGCCGCGGTACACGACGCGCGTACTCTCGCGTTCCTCCAGTCGAATCTCGGTATAGTCCGCCTTGCTGGCGCGGAGTGCTGCTTGGATTTTCTCTTTCATAGTAGACTTCCTCTATTGGTTATTGTAGGGCAGGTATGTTACCTGCCGCCCAAGAGGCGGGTATGCTACCCGCCCTACTATTCCTTGGCTTCCAACCGCCAGGTGGCGCTCTGAAAGTCGCCCAGCAGGTAGGGGGCGTTCAGGCCAACCTCCATCAGCTCGTCGCCGCCAAAGGTCTGGCCGGTCTTGACCAGGCTGTAGTCGAGCTTCGGATCGAGCCCCTTCAGGCGCAGCCTGCCCATCGGCGGGTTGGCCTCGGCCAGCACCCGAAAGTAGCTGACAAAGGCAGCGGTCCTGTCCTCCGAGACGAACATCCACGCTGTTTCGTTGCCCTCGAACGGGCTGAGCAGCCGGTAGAAATCTCCAAACTGGACCAAGTGCCGGATCTCTTTGTAGGTGGCTACCTGCTTTTTGACGGTCCTCTTCTCCGGCTCGGTCAGTTTGGTCAGGTCAAGCTCGTAGCCCAGGTTGCCCGCCATGGCGACGTGGTTGCGGATCTCGATCGGCGTGCTACGCTGGTTCTGGTGGTTGGGCACGGCCGAGACGTGAGCACCCATCGTGATCGATGGGTAGACCAGGCTGGTGGCGTACTGAATCTTGAGCCGGGCGATGGCGTCGGTGTTGTCGCTGGTCCAGGTCTGCGGCATATAGTACAGCATCCCCGGATCAAAGCGCCCGCCGCCGCCGGAGCAGCTTTCGAACAGGATGTGGGGGAAGGCGGCCGTGATCTCTTCTAGGATGTGGTACAGGCCCAGCATATAGCGGTGCGCCGTCTCCCGCTGCCGCTCGGGTGGCAGACCCGCCGAACCGATCTCGGTCATGTGCCGGTTCATGTCCCACTTGACGTAGCTGATGGGCGCGCTGGAGATCACGCGCATGAGCATATCCAGGATGGCGTCGCGCACGTCCTGGCGCGATAGATCCAGCGTCAACTGGCTCCGGCTCACCGAGCGGCTGCGGTCGGGGACGCTGATGCACCAGTCGGGATGCGCCCGGTACAGGTCGCTATCGGGCGAGACCATCTCCGGCTCGACCCACAGGCCCAGCTCCAGGCCTAGACTGCGCACGCGGTCGGCCAGTTCTCCCAGGCCGCCCGGGAGCTTGTTCGTATCGACGACCCAGTCGCCCAGCGAACTGGTGTCGTCCTTGCGCTTGCCGAACCAGCCGTCGTCCAGGACGAACAGCTCGATGCCCAGCACGCTGGCAATCTCGGCGATCTTGACCAGGCTATCGGTGGTAAAGTTAAAGTAGGTTGCCTCCCAATTGTTGACCAGGATGGGGCGCTCCTTGTCCCGATGCTCCCCTCGGCACAGCCGAGTGCGGTACAGATGATGGTAGGTGCGCGACATGCCGCCCAATCCCGCGTCGGAGTAGACCATTACCACTTCCGGCGTCTGGAACGACTGCCCCGGCTCCAACAGCCAGGTGAAGTCGAACGGGTTGATGCCCGTCGAGACGCGCGTCGTGGCATACTGGTCGACCTCGGCCTGGGCGACGAAATTGCCGCTATAGACCAGGCTGAAGCCATATACCTCACCGTGGTCCTCGCTGGCACATTCGCGCAGGAGGGCGATGAAGGGATTCTGCTGGTGGCTGCTGGCACCGCGCCGGCTCTCGATCGACTGCATGCCGGGAGCCAATGGCCGGCGCTCGATGTTCCGCTCCCTGGCCCACGCCCCGGAGAGGTGCAAAAGTTCGTAATCGGCATCGTGAAAATCGACGCTCGCGCTCAGGGCGCTGAGGAGTGTGAGCTTCTGATTGCCCTCGTTGACAAAGCGGGCGGAGCGGGTGATGGCGTTGAACGCTTCGTACGCCGTGTAGGAGAGAATGACCTTGAGCCCGGTCAGCGCGTCCACCATCTCGATCTCGAGCGTCTGGGCCTCGTCGTCGCGCTCCGCATAGGTGGCCGGCAGCCCCTCTAGCTTGGGCTTGCCCTTGAGGATGCGGTGCGCGGCGTAGCGCAGGTTGGTGATCGTGGAGCCGTTCTCCAGTTGGACCTGGAAAGCGGGGTGGCGAAAGTCGGTGTTGCCGTACGCCGGGTATTCGCGCGGGAAGGTATCCAGGGAGAACAGGATGTTGACGGGGTCCGGGTTGGGGGCGAACGCCCGGATCAGCGGACTGATTAGGCGGGATAGATTGGCCGGACGTATTCTTTTGCCCCAGTAGAGATGGGCCAGGTAGCCGTCGCCCGCGACATGGCAGCAGTAGCTCGAGTCGCCGGCATCCAGGTGAAAGATTCTTTGCGCTTCGTCGTAGGTGATGCCCATACCGCGCCTCCTGTTGGGGGATACCTTTTAAATTATAAGCGATTGGGGCAAAAGGTAAAGCTAGACCTCCGAGGTTTCTCAAAACCTCGGAGGTCTAGTGGCGGCTCAGTCGAGCATCATCACCTGCACCCGCGCGCCGGCGGGGGCGTGATCCCAATCCTCGGGGATGACGGCCAGCGCGTTGGCCTTGACCATTGAGCTGAGGATGCCGGACCCTTGCTCGCCGGTGAGGTGGGCGCGGATTTCGCCATCGCGCGCCTCGACGCGCACGCGCACGTAATGGCGGCGCTCGTCCTTGTGCGCGATCTCGTCCACCAGCGTGGCCTGCAGGGTGGGGCGTGCCAGGTCGGTTCTCCCTAACATCTTCCACAGCGCCGGGCGGACGAACATCTCGAAAGAGACCATTACCGAGACGGGGTTGCCGGGGAGGCCGAGGATGGGGACGCTTCGCCCCCCCTCATTCCCCCCCGCGAGCGGGGGGGAGGTAATGTGGCCGAACGCCAGCGGCTTGCCCGGCTTCATGCGCACGCGCCAGAAGGCGATCTCGCCCTCGGCGGCCAGGACATCCTTGACCAGGTCGAAATCGCCTACCGAGACGCCGCCGGAGGTGAGGAACAGATCGACGCCCTGCGCCAGCCCGGCGCGAATCTTGGCCGTCAGGTCCGCTACGCTGTCGCGGGCGATGCCCAGCAGCAGCGGCACGCCTCCGTGCGCGAGTACCTGCGCGGCGTTGGAGTAGGAATTGGCGTTGCGGATTTTGCCCGGCGCGAGGGGCTGGTCGATCTCGACCACCTCGTCGCCGGTGGCCAAGATCGCCACGCGCGGGCGGCGGTGTACGAGCACCTGCCTGTGCCCCAGCGTGGCCAGCATGCCGATCTCCTGCGGGCGCAGGTGGGTGGACTTGGGCAGGACGAGCTCGCCCTGGCGCACGTCCTCTCCGGCGGGCCGGATGTAGTTGCCGGGCGGGACCTCGGTGTAAATATCGACCCAGTTTTGGTCAGAGGCCGTATCCTCGACCTTGACCACGGCAACTGCTGAAGCAGTTGCCGCAGCATCGGCCCCGGGCGGCAGCGGCGCACCGGTCATGATGCGCACCGCTGTGCCGGGCGTGACTTTTGCCTGCGGCACGTAGCCCGCGGCGATCTCGCCCACGACATGCAGGCGAATGGGGTGGTCGGGGGATGCCTCGGCGGTGTCGGTGGCCAGAACCGCGTAGCCGTCCATTGAGGAATTGGCGAGGGGTGGGATGTCCTCCCCGGCGCGCACGTCCTCGGCCAGCACGCGGCCCAGCGCGTCGAGGATGTCCACACGCTCCGGTTCCAGGGGCTGGAACACGCTCAGCACGCGTTCGAGGGCATGTTCGACGGTTAGCATGGGTTCTGACATGGTGCTTTTTCCATAGGGCGCAGATGAACGTAGTACTTGGTTTATCTGCGAAAATCTGCGTTCCAAAGAAGGTTGTCCAATGATGGCTTATTCGCTTGTTGCCACCGGCAGGGTGAACCAGAAGGTGCTGCCCTTCTCTGGCTCGCTCTCCGCGCCCATCTCGCCGCCCATCAACTCGACCAGGCGCTTGGCGACGTACAGGTTGTTGCCGCCACCGCGTTGTTCCTGTACTACCGAATCGTCGGCGCGGAAGAACTTTTTAAACAGGCGGGTTTCCTGGTCTTCGAGGCTGATGCCGATGCCGGTGTCGGTGACGGTCAGGCGCACGAATCCGTCCTGCTCTTGGGCCGTCACCGTGATTTTGCCCCCGGCAGGCGTGTAGAGATGGGCGTTTTCGATCAGCGTGCGCACCAATTGGGTGAGCCTGGCCTTGTCCGCGGTGACGTCGGGCAGGGTGGGGAGGTCGAGCGCGAGCGTCTGTTCTTCCTCCTCGATCTTGGGGCCCAGCTTGTCCAGCACCTCGTCGACGCTGTCTTTCAGGCTGATCCGCCCCAGGTTGAGGGGCATACGCTCGTGATCGATCTTGGCCATGTCCGAAAGGTTGTAGGTGAGTGTCTCTAGATAGTACGTGTTGGCGTGGATGATGGAGAGAAATTGGCGCTGCATGTCGGTCAGCGGTCCGACGGCCTCTTTGAGCAGCATGTCGGCATAGCCCCGTAGAGACGTGACCGGCAGGCGCAGGTCGTGGGCCATCCGCGACCCGAAATTGGCCTCTGTCGTCTTGGCTTCCTCGAATGCGTGAGCCTTTTGTACGGCGACGGCGGCCTGACCGGCGAACGCCTCCAGCGACTTGAGATCGGCCTCTGAGAAAGGCTCCTGATCGGGCGATCTGTCCACGTAAAGCGCGCAAATAGTTCCCTCTGGCGACCACAGGGGCAGGACGATGTAGGGGCGCGACGCGGGCGTCTGGCCGGTGTGGGCTTCCGTGGCACATAGGGCCAGATCCAGGGCGGGGTCGTCGATATCCTCTGGCGATAGCACGGCACAGGCGCGTACCGCCGTTCCCTCTTCAGGCTCCCACACGATAAAGCCCCACTCAGCATCCACCAGATCGACGGCAGCCTGGATGACCTGGTTCAGCACCTCCTCCAGGTCCAGGGTCGAGCCGATGGACCGGATGGCCTGGTAGAGCGCGGCCAAGCTCTCGTAGGTCGGTGCAAACTCGCGGATATCCTGTTTCATCGCCATAGTACCTCGTTTTTTTCCTGCACCCGTCGTCGTTGCTGTGGACCTATTCTATCACCTTCGTGCCAATTCGTGAAATTCGTGGCAGGACTATTCACCCGCGATTTCGCTCTTCCAGGCCTCGCCGTCTGCCCATATCTCCTTCTTCCAGATAGGCACGATCTCTTTCAGACGGTCGATGGCGTAGCGCAGCGCATCGAACACCTCGGGCCGGTGGGCTGCGGAGACGGCGATGACGGTGGCAACCTCGCCTATCTCCAGCCGCCCGATGCGGTGGACGATAGCCACCTCGCGGATCGAGGGCCAGTGCTCCTGAACCTCGTCGCCGATCTGCGTGAGCGTGGCCTCGGCCATGTCGGCGTAGGCCTCGTATTCCAGGTGCAGCGTCTCGCGGCCGTCTGTCTCGCCGCGCACCACGCCGACGAAGGTGGCGATGGCTCCCACTGCCGGATCGGCCAAGCGGGCGACAATCTCGTCGGCCGAGATTGTGCCTGGGGTAATCTCGAACTTTTTCACAGGTATGTCTCCGGCTCTTTGCGTTCGCGGCAGTTTGTGCTCACCCACGCCTGGGCCTTTTTGATGCGTGGGTGCTCCGCCACCCTGGCGCCGGTGGGGCAGACTTTGACGCACGCGCAGCACACGATGCATGCCTCAGTATCCGTGATCAATGTTTCGTTCATTGTGATCGCCGCGGTCGGACAGGCGGCGATGCAGGCCGCGCATCGAATGCAAGTGGCCTCCTGGGTGCGGGGAGATACCCCTGGCCATTTATGCCATTCCTTGTAGGGGGAATTGCCAGGCACCTCGAGGGGCGGTATCTCGTCGAGCGTGCCAATATCCTGCATCTTTTCGCGGATCGCTTTCCCGAACTCGGCGGCCTTTACCAAATCCTGCTCGTCGGGCCGTCCGGTGGCGATAGGGAATAGCTCGCTATCGAACGCGTGCTCGCCGATGAACGCCCCGCCGGCGATGGGCCTGAACCCTACTTCTGTGACGAGATCGTTCAACTCCAGGAGGGCGTCTTCGTACTCGCGGTTTCCGTACACGACCACGACGACGGCGAGTGTGTCGCTGCTCCTCAGGCGGCGCAGTCTCCGGACGGCGTCGGGCGGCAGCCGTCCACCATACACGGGAGCGCCTACGAGGGCCAATTCGCCCCGCATTTCCTTGATCTCGCACGTCCTCGATTCTGGCGGCGTCATATCGACGTGTTCGACGGCCTGAGTCTCGATGCCTTGGGCGATGCCTTCCAGTACCTTTTTCGTCGTCCCAGTGGGTGAGAAGTAGACCAGCTTTATTGTGTCGGTGTTCATACGCCCCTTTTTCTTTACCGCAGAGACGCCAAGGCGGGCACGCCCGGACGCTGAGTTTTTTCTATTCCCTAAAGTTCTCTGCGCTCTCTGTGTGCTCTGCGGTGAATCCAAATGTTATCCCCCGCCCACTGGCGGCAGACAGGCCACTTCGTCTCCGTCGTGCAATTCCATCTCCCAGCCCGTGTAGGTTTTGTTCACCGCCACGCTGAGAAAGCGGGTGTAGGCGCGTAGAATGGGATATTCGGTCCGCAGATGCTCGATCAGGTCGGCCACCGTCGCGCCTTTGGGTAACGTCATCTCAAGCTCGCTCTTGCCCAGCGCCTCCCTTGGTGCCGCGAAAAACCTGACCCTAATTTCCATTCTCCAATCCCCACTTTTTCCCCCGCTCTTTTGCACCAACCGGATGCTCCCGATGCGTATTGTCTTTTCCACCGCCTTGGCCATATCGTAGATGGTGAGCGCGGCGACGCTGACGGCGGTGAGCGCCTCCATCTCCACGCCCGTCTTGCCCCGGCAGCGCACCGTGGCCGTGATCTCGATGCGCGCGTTTGCCTCGTCGATCTCGAATTCGACGTCGACCTGGGTCAGTTGCAGTGGGTGGCACAGGGGAATCAGGTCAGGCGTGCGCTTGGCGGCCATGATACCCGCGATCTGCGCCGTGGTCAACACGTCTCCCTTGGGCGCGTCGCCCTCGGCGATCAGGCGCAGCGTTTCCGGCTGCATCCGAACCTCGCCCTTGGCCACGGCCACACGCTCGGTATCCGGCTTCTGTCCCACGTCCACCATCTGCACGCGGCCCGATTCGTCTAGGTGCGTAAGTGTCATTTTACCATTACCCTGTTATAGTAAGCGATTCCCGCCTCGATGTCCTGGCGGCTCACGTCGGGCCAGTAGGCGTCAGCGACGTAGATGCAGGCATGCGCGCTCTGCCACAGCATAAAGTTGCTCATGCGCCGGTCGCCGCCCGTGCGGAACACCAGATCGACATCGGGAAGTCCGGCCGTCCATAGGTGGTCGTTGATCACGGCTTCGGAGATCGCTGCGGACGGCACGTTTTCTGTGATCAATTCGCGGGCAGCGTGCGCCAGCTCGGCCCGTCCGCTGTAGTTGAAGGCCATGTTGAATATCTCGGGGCCATTGTTCTTTGTCAGTTCTACGGCCTCATCGAGTGCCCGGAGGGCCTTGGACGTCAGGCGGTCACGGCTGCCGCTGTGGACGAAGCGCACGCCCCTGGTGTGTAGCTCTTTTACGAACCGCAGCAGGTGTTTTTCGAGCGAGCGCATGATGTAATTGACCTCTGCTTTGGCTCGACCCCAGTTCTCCGTCGACCAGGCGTAGGCCGAGACGACCTGCACGCCGAACTCGTGACAGGCTTCCAGCACGTCGGGGCTGTGCTCGAAACCAGCCTTGTGCCCGGCGCTGCGGGGCATGCCGCGTTGCTGTGCCCAGCGTCCGTTGCCGTCCATGATGAAGGCGATGTGTCTAGGCACAACCATGCCGTTCCTCAATCAATGTGTCAATCTCCAGTCTCCCATCTCCCGTCGTCATCCACCGATCTCCGACATCGCGCGCCCCTTCGGCGCCCGACATTCATCCAGATGATGCCGCAGTGGTTTTTTTTTGATGCCTTGCAGGATCAGCGTCTTGATCTGCTTTTCGTCTGCGCCATTTCGCAGCGGTGTGCGCAGATCGACCTCGTAATCGGAGAGGAGGCAGGGGCGTAGGTGACCATCGGCGGTGAGGCGCAACCGGTTGCATTGATAGCAAAAGTGCTCGCTGATGGGAGTGATAAAGCCGATTGTTCCCTTGGCGCCAGGTAAACGGTAGTAGCGGGCTGGGCCATTTCCCACGCTGATCTTGGCGGGTACCAGCTTTCCCAATGCGGATTCGATCTGTCTCTTGATCTCTTGTGCCGACACACCGCGATTTTGCCAATCGTTGGCGACTGACGCCCCACTTCCCAGGGGCATCAACTCGATGAAGCGTATGTGCCATCCCGGCTCTATTGTCTTGCGAGCAAAGTCCACGGCCTCGTCGTCGTTTATCCCACGCATAAAAACAGTGTTGATCTTGATCGGCTCCAATCCCGTCTCATGTGCGGCTTCCATTCCAGCCAGCACGTCCTCCCATTGTCCGCGGCGGGTGATGCGCTGGAAACGCTCTGGGCGCAGGGTATCGAGGCTGACGTTGACCCGCTGGAGGCCTGCCCGCGCCAGTGCTTGCGCATAGTCGCTGAGGAGAACGCCGTTGGTCGTCATCGCCAGGTCGTCAATGCCGTCTACGCGGGCCAGCATGCGCACCAGATCAACGACGCCGGGGCGCACCAGGGGCTCGCCGCCTGTCAGTCGTACCTTGGTGATGCCCAGTTCGGCGGCCGCCTGCACCACCGTTTCGATCTCCTCGTAGCGCAGGATCTCGTCGTGGGGACGCTTGGGCACGCCCTGCGGCGGCATACAGTAGACGCAGCGCAGGTTGCATCGGTCGGTGACCGAGATGCGCAGGTAGCTTATGGGGCGGTTGTAGGCGTCTAGATGCGGCATAAGAAATCGTCACTACCTTACCGAAAGCTTGGGAATATCTTGCATGGGTCAAACCCTAACGTCTTGCCCATCGGCGATTCGTCGTATCATCTCAAAAATGGA
>Ga0307420_1001396_pt1 | contig 10670 bp, 9 predicted proteins | sample SalMarWE160240MG_2_FD_202167 | JGI IMG/M metagenome (GOLD analysis project Ga0307420, IMG submission 202167) | Salt marsh sediment microbial communities from the Plum Island Ecosystem LTER, Massachusetts, United States - WE1602-40 | ecosystem: Environmental > Aquatic > Marine > Intertidal zone >... | reverse complement strand
CTCTTTTAAAAAAGACCTGTCAAGTTTATAGAAAAAGGAAGGTAAAAGAGGTATAATTGAAGCATTAAGGCCCTGTCGTCTAGAGGCTTAGGACACTAGGTTCTCATCCTAGAAACTCCGGTTCAAATCCGGATGGGGTCACAGTTAACCCATAATATTGACTTTAAGCTTCAATTGTAGTATATTTTTCCATAATTTCAGAAAAACAATTAGAGCATTGTTGTTTCTGTCGCTCATTAATTTCTAAATAGCAAGGCAAAAATAAAATTCAAAAAGGTAAGGTGATTAAAATGTTTTGGGATGTTGAAAAGACAAAAAACTGGAGGTTTGTTATTCTTGGTATAGGGGCGATAGCGCTTTGCATTATCTTAATATTCGCAATTGGCTGGGATGAAACAAAAGCAAATTCCGCTGCCTGTGTGCTTATACTAGTTATTTTAATTATTGGTTCTCTATGTTTATTGATCGGAATTATTTTAATAACAATGGACAGGCAAACTTGGTCAGAAAAAGCTAAAAGGGAATTACATAACCAAATAAAAATTCAAAAGAGAGAAATCGGCAAAATGGAGAAAAATGAAGCAGCAATTGAGGATAAAAAAACTTCATCAAGAGCGAGAAAGAAAAAGCCAAAAACTTAGTCGAATCTTTACAAAAATTAGAAGATGAAATAGATAATGCTTAAGGGAAAAAATAAGTGGGGAAATAATTCTCATTAATACGGATAAATTTTATCCCCACTTATCTCTCCAAATTATTTTTGCTTTGTTTTCCCCAAGAAAGTCGCTTAAAAGGCGGCTTTTTTGATGACTAAAAACTCCCTCAAAAAGTTCGAAATAAGAAAAGTTTAGGTCACCAGATAAAAATTAGCTCTTTTTCTCAAGAAGTTTCTCAAAATTCTCATAAAATTCAAGGCTTGTTTCTGTAATCTTCGAGTTACCATCTAATTTTCTTAATAAAATTTCTATTTCCTTCATGTTATCTCTAAATGACTCTAACTGAGAAATAAAGTCTACAATCTTTCCTATTCCAGGTTGTTTAGAGAAATAATTCTTTAATAGCCTATGCCATTTTTTAACTCCAGCACGACTAACCTTAAAAGAAAATTCTTCCTTACAAAAGCTACTAAGATAATTTTCAGTTTCCTGCCAATCTTTTAATTTTGAATATAATAATTTATCTTCAATCAGCTTAACCATTTGAGATGTAAATTTAGATATCGGCAGAAAAGAATAAAGGTTTTGTTCTCTAACAAATCTTTGCCTAGCTTTATCAACTAAAGAATGAAATTTAAAACCTGCAAAAAAGGAATCTTCTTTCTTAACTTCAGGAAGAGTAAGATCTTCGAAATGAGTCTCGCTTCTTCTAATTTCTCCCAAATACCTTATATCAGGGAAGATTGTCCCTATAAAGAAATCCTTTTTATCTTTACCGGTAAAATACTTGTTAAAAACTTTATCGGCTAGGACGATGTGAGTAATTGGTGCAGCCATGTTTATATCTTATCAAGAAAAATAAAATCCAACCACTCTAAGATATTTAAAAGAAAATTATTTTATATATCATCCATATCAAAAAAATGGCTATAAATAAACCCATTTTTCTTATTGACAAGCTTGAAAAAAAGTCTATAAATAAACATATTGAAAATTAAATAACTGCCGTGAAGAAAAATATTCTTTTATTCTTTACTCAACGACCCTTAATTATAAGTAAGGGTCTTTTTTAATGACCCAAAAGGAGGAGCTAAAAATGGCTAAAAAGAAAAAAAGCAAAAAGAAAAAATGAGGTAAGAGATTAATCTTATCTCATCATTTTCAGAAAGCGGTGCTTTTTTGAGCGCCGTTTTCTTTATCACAGAAACAGCTCCTTATTAAGAAAAATAAGATTTTTTTAGAAGATGGCCAAGAATATCACCAAAAGAAGAACAAAAAGGACAAGCCAACCAGTCGTATAACCAACAATCTTCATGGCCTTTATCGTCTCTTTTCTCTGCCAGAACAAATAGACTGGATAACCTAAGGCAATTAGAGCACAGACTAAAACCGAAGTCGTCAGTAAGACCAATAATAGTACTGGCCCCCAAAAGTTAGTTATCTTCCCAAACCAATGTTCACCTTGCCAAAAAATCAAAGACACCATGCCACAATAAACAGCTAGACCTACCGCCTGAAGGAAAGAGATAAAACACAAAGATTTTTTCTTTTTAGAACGAAATAACTTCATAAGAAGATTATAACACGCTTTTACTTTTTTAAGGCAAGTTTTAAAACTTCATCTACATGAGAGACAAAGACGAATTTGATATCTTTCTTAACCTTAGCAGGAATTTCTTCTAAATCTTTTTTATTATTCTTGGGTAAGATAAGTGTTTTAAGTCCAGCCCGATGAGCGGCAATAATCTTTTCTTTAATTCCGCCAATTTCTAAAACTCTCCCTCTTAAGGTTATTTCTCCGGTCATACCCACTTCTCTTTTAGTTGGGTTTTTGGTAAAAGCAGAGATCAAAGCTACGGCAATAGCAATTCCTGCCGAGGGACCATCTTTAGGAACAGCTCCTTCAGGAACATGAATATGAACATCCAAATCTTTGTAAAAATCCCTTTTAAGACCTAGTTTCTGCCAACGGCTTCTGACATAAGAAAAAGCTGCTTTGGCTGATTCCTGCATTACTTTACCTAATTTACCCGTTAAAAGAAGATTACCTTTCCCAGGCATGAGAAGTGTCTCGATAAAGATAATTTCTCCTCCAGCTTGAGTATAAGCAAGACCAGTGGCGATACCAACTTCATCTTTCTTTTCCGCCAAGGTTTCTGAATATTTTCTTGGTCCTAAATATTGAGTAATATCAACCTTAATAACGGTTCTTTTAATTCTTTTACCTTCTGCTTTTTTTCTGGCTAGTTTTCGAGCAATAGTCGCCAGTGATCTTTCTAATTCTCTTACCCCTGCCTCCCTGGTATAGCGACCAATAACTTCCAAGATAGCCGCATCGGCAATCTTGATTGATTTTGACTTCAAACCATGAGCCACTAGTTGTTTATTCCACAAAAACTTCTTGGCAATCTGGAATTTCTCATCTTCGGTATAACCCGGAAAATGAATAATTTCCATCCTGTCTTTAAGAGCAGGCGGAGTGGTATCTAAAATATTCCCAGTAGTAATAAACATCACCTTTGATAAATCAAAGGGAACTTCTAAATAATGATCAGAAAACTCTGAATTCTGTTCTGGATCTAAAGCTTCAAGCAAAGCAGCAGAAGGGTCACCCCTAAAGTCAGCGCCGACTTTGTCAATCTCATCAAGCATAAAGACAGGATTATTACTCCCAGAATTTTTAATTCCCTGAATAATTCTTCCCGGCATGGCGCCGACATAAGTTCTTCGATGACCACGGATTTCCGCTTCATCACGAATACCGCCTAAACTAATTCTGATAAACTTTCTTCCTAGTGATCGGGCAATCGATTTACCAATTGAAGTCTTACCAACACCTGGAGGGCCAATAAAACAGAGAATTGTTGGTCCGGTTACTTCCTTTAGTTTTTTACTTTTTCTTTTTAAAAGACTTTTTTCAGATTGTTCTTTCAATTTCATAACCGCCAAATATTCAATAATTCTCTCTTTAATCTTCTCTAAGCCATGATGATCTTCATCTAAAATCTTGGCCGCCTTGGTGATAGAGGTTTTATTAGGAGTACTTATAGACCAAGGCATCTCTAAAAGGACATCGAGGTAAGTACGTATATAACTGAATTCTGGGTGAGCGGGATTTAAAGCTGACAACCTTTTAACTTCTTTTCTTGCCTTTTGCGCAATTTCCTTAGGCATCTTGGCTTTCTTAATCTTTTCTTCCAACTGTTTAATTTCATTGTCTTCGCCACCTAATTCACCTAATTCTTCTTCAATCGCTTTTTTCTTTTCTCTTAAAACTGTTTCTTTCATTGTCTTGTCAAAACGACCTTGGGTTTTACTATCAATCTCTCTTTCCAGTCTTAAAACTTTTATCTCTCCAGTTAAGAGCTTCAAGACTTGTTTTAAACGATCTCTAACTGATCGTGTTTCTAAAACTTTTTGTTTTTCAGCCGTTGGAAGATTTAAGGTATAGGCGATTTGATCGGCTAATTGATTGGGAGAGCTTCCCATCAACTTGGGAATGATCAGAAAATCAACTGGTTTTCCTAAATTAACCAATTTTTGGAAATTATCGATAACTCCCTTGGTTAGTAATTTAATATCAGGTGAATCCTCAATAACTTCAGAAAGTTCATTAATTTTGGCCACCAAAAATGGCTTTTGAGCTTCAATAGAATCTAATTTAATACGACTAATTCCTTTAACCCAAGCATTCATCTCGGTTTTATTAGCATAAATTAATCTTTCGATTCGAGCGAGAATACCGACTTGATAAAGATCTTCTTTCCCAGGATTTGTAGTACTAGCTTTCTTCTGAGTTATAAAAGCAACTATCTGATCAGTCTTGTAAGCAGCTTCAGTAGCGGCAATAGAGCGAGGACGACCAATATTTAAAACCGTCTCCACATGAGGAAAAATAACCCCTTCTCTAATAGGGACTAAGGGAACAATCTTTTGTCTGTTGCTTCCAATAATTACAGGCATAAATAAAAGAAAAACAAACTTATTTTTAGCAGTCTAGCATAATATTTGCTAATTGTCAATCGTGGATAACAACTCTCGTCCCTGGATTATCCTTCGAAGAATAGGCTACCCAACCGCCTTGACTTACCAGCGGAGATGTCCAATAAAATAATTTCTCGGCATCAGGAATCGATAAATTAACACAGCCATGACTCATTGGATTACCAAAGTTATTATGCCAGTAAGCCCCATGAAGACCATAACCCCGATAGAAATATTGAACATAAGGGACATTGGGCAGGTAATAATAGGTATTGTTTTCTTTCTTACCTCCCTCCATCTTGGTATATTTAAGTTTCACCCAAATCCTAAACTCCCCTTTTGGTGTTGGTGACCATTTACCTCCAGAAATCAAAAACTCATAATCAATATTGTTTCCGTTATGGGCATATAGTTTTTGATCAGAAAGATCAATTTCAATCCAACGTTGATCACTGATGGTCCCTAAAACGGCTTCATCAGCAGTAGATAAGATATCTAACGAAGGCGCTAGCTCTGCTAATCTGTAATTAACTACTTCATTATTAAAAATAGCTAACTCTTCATTATAAGAATATCTTCCATCAGCTGAAGCCAGGGGCGGGCCACAACCGCAAGATTCTTTATCAACAATATCCCGGGCAGAAAAATATAAGACGAAGACAGATAAAAAGAGAGCTAATAAAATTAAAAACCTAAATGATTTCATTAAAGATAGTTTACTACAAAAGTTTCCTTGTTTCTAGCTTCAAAAAATGATAAAATCAAGCCGACATTAACAATGCGGGATCTGCTAATGGTAGGCAACCTGGCTCTGAACCAGGCAATCTTGGTTCGAATCCAAGTCCCGCAGCCAAGATAGGCAGGTTATCAACCCTGCCCTCATGATTCAGCCCTTAAAAACTCCTCAATTTTTGAATTATCAGCTTTCGGTGCAGGGGCTGGAGTTTGAAAGATTTGAAACCATCGGCGAGTTTATCGAGACCATTCATCGAACTAGCCGCTACTACAACTACCAAAGAATTCACACCAAGCTCAAGATGGCCCCAACCGAATTCAAAAGCCAATATCTAGCCAAAAACGCTTAGACAAATTGTGCAACAAAAGGAGTACTTGACATTTTTGTAATTGCGTTAATATAATTGTTAGTATAAAAGTCAAGAGAATATTGATAAACTTTTATAAAATGGTTTAAAGTTTAAAAAGAGGAAGGCAAGATAAGTGAAAAATCTGCCCCAAAATGAAAGAGCGAAGGCTCTGCATTACATCGAAGCCCTGGCAAGTGTGGCTAGGGAACCGTTTCTGATTCTCGATAAAAACCTTCGGATTCTCATTGCCAACGCTAGCTTTTACCAGGCCTTTCGGACCACCAAAAAAGAAACCGAAAGGAGATTTGTTTATCATTTGGGCAACAAGCAGTGGAATATTCCCAAATTAAAAAAACTGCTTGAGGAAATTTTACCCAAAAGGAAGGTGATGAAGGATTTTGAGGTTGATCATCGATTTCCGAAAATCGGCCAAAAAACCTTCTTTCTTAACGCCCGTCAGATTGATCAGGTCCAACTGATTATCCTGGCTTTTGAGGACGTGACGGCCAGAAGAAAAGGGGAGAAAGAATCGACGATTTACACCAAGGGATTGGAAGACAAAGTGGCCGCCCGAACCAAAAAACTAAGCGAGCGGATCAAAGACCTGGAAGAGCTGACCCAGGTGATGGTCGGCCGGGAATTGAAAATGTCCGAGTTAAAAAAGGAAATTGCCCGAATCAAGAAGCTCAAAAAACTGAACCACAACAATAATCATTTGCATTAGCTAACCGATGCCCAAACCGCCCAAGGCTGAGAAAACTCCCCCGGATAAACCGGTAAAAAGGCGCCACTTCCAACAGGAAGATATCAAAAAGGCCCTGATGAACGTAATGGCGGACTTGAAAGAATCAAGCGCCAGAAGCGAGGCAATTTTAGCCAGTATCGCCGACGGGGTGATCGTCATTGGCCGAAACGGGATCATCATCTTGATGAACCGCTCGGCGGAAAAGCTTCTCGGATGGACCAACCGCAAATCAATCGGCAAAAAATGGTTTCAAATTCTAAAACGGGAAGATGAGAAGGGAAACCCTATCCTACCGGAAAAAGGGGCCATTAAAAAGGCCCTGACCGGAGGGGTGACCACTCTCCCGTCCCCGACCGATAGTCACCTTTACGTTCGCAAAAACGGAACCAAGTTTCCGGTTTCAAGAACGGTTTCGCCAATCATGATCGACAAGAAAGTCGTCGGCGCCGTCCTTGTTTTTCACGACGTCACGAAAGACAAAGAGCTTGATCGTTTGAAAGACGAGTTTATAGATGTTGCCGCCCATGATTTACGCACCCCAGCCACAGTCATTCGCGGTTTTATCTCCCGAGTGTTGGATGGCGATGCTGGCAAGATTTCGACTAAGGCCAATGGTTTGTTAAAAGAAGCCTACAAGGGAAATATACGCCTGATTGACCTGATCGATGATTTCTTGGTTGTTTCCAGATTTGAACGAGGGAAAATTAAATTCTTCCTGAAGACCAACGACCTGGCCGGAATCATTGAGGAGGCCGTCAGGAATCTTTCAGGCCTAGCCAAATCAAAGGATTTAACCCTGAATTATAAAAAGACTGCCCTACCGGCAGTTTTAATTGACAAAGAGAGAACCTTTCAGATTCTTAACAATCTGATCGGTAACGCGATTAAGTTTACGGAAAAAGGAGGAATCAAGATTTGGCATCAGAAAGAAAAAGAGAAGGTCATCACCCATATCACCGACACCGGCTCTGGCGTCCCCCTAAGCGAGCAAAGTAACATCTTTCAGAAATACTCAAAAGGAAAGACCGGTCGAAACAGGAGCGGCTTAGGGCTGGGTCTTTACATCAGCCAGCTTTGCCTTAAGGGTATGGGGGGTAAAATCTGGGTCAAAAGCGAGGAAGGTAAAGGCTCAACCTTTTCCTTTTCTTTACCGGTTGCAAAAGGGGGAAAATTAAATTAAGATAAAAAAAATGGCAAAAATACTAATTGTTGACGACGATAAGCTGATGGTGAAGATGTACCAGGGGAAATTTGAGGACGACGGTTTTGAAGTCGCCGTGGCTGTCGACGGTCAGGCAGGCTTTGACACTGCTCTGGAGTTCAAGCCGGATCTGATCCTTCTGGACATCATGATGCCCAAGGTTGACGGTTTAGAGATGTTAAAAAAACTGAAAAACAACGAGGCGGCCAAAAATATCCCGGTGATCTTGTTGACGAACGTCGGCGGTAGCGACGAAGACGTCGAGCGAGGACTGAGTTTAGGGGCTGTCGCTTACATGGTCAAGGCCCATTACGATGCCAAAGACGTGGTCAAAAAAGTCAAAGAAATCCTGGGCGGATATGTCCACGAACTGCCCAAAGTGAAAGTGACGATTAAAGATAAAGGCAATCACAAAAATATCGAAGCGAAAGCTTTAAAAGAGGCTCAAGAAGCCAAAAAAGAACTTCAAAAAGCCCAAGAAAAATTTAAGAAAGCTTCAAAAAAAGCTGGCACGAGTTAATTGAGCTAGGCTTTAATATTTTCCTTGATATGGCGGGAAACATAATAAGCTGGGAAAACCGAAAGGACAATTAAAACAGCACTAGCTGCAAAGGTAAGCTGCCTTGATTTTTGGGCGGTTTCGAGAAGTTCTTTCTTCGGTTTGCCCACGAATAACATACCGAGATTCTCACTTTCAGCATTTCTAAGAGGGGCGTAAGCCGTATAAAAAGGCTGGTTGAGAATCGTGGTTGAGCCGGTGTAAATTTCGCCTTTCTCAATTACGGTTGATAAAATCTTTTCATTAGTTTCTTTTGATCCTACAAATCGAGATTTACCGTCAGGGGCAATAAAGGTGGTCGCCGCTCGTGTGTCCTGACTATAGACTGAGGTATCAAGTCCGGTAGATGCCTTGATGCCGTCAACAAAGGCATTATCGACACTAAAACCGGTAATGATTACGCCGGTGTTGTTGACAAAACTGTCCGCTGCCTGGATTTGTATTTCCGGAACAACAGCCCCTTGTTCTACCTCGACCGTCACCGATGGTTGACCGGCAATGGCGGATTTAAAAAGGTAGTTTTCCAATAAGCTGTCGCCAATTCTTTCGTAGTCTTCGGCTCGGGCCACCACTTCACCGCTGGCACTGGCCACCATCAGAAAGTTCGTTTTTTGGGTAAGCATTAATTCAGAGGTTAATTCAAATAATTTCTCGTCCTCGTTTTGCATAAAGGCACTCTGAACCGCAGCGTCCTTGGCCACAGCCCGAGCGTCTGCCAGCGCTTCCATCTCAAGCCTTTTCAAGGCGTACTGCATCACGCCCACATCTGTCTTCAACTGTGCCAAGGTATCAATTTCCAAGTTTCTCAAAAGCAAGAAGGTAAATGACGCTGTCGTGACCATAAAGATTAAAAGACAAGAAGAAATGATGGTGATAAAAAGCTGAAAGTTCACCTTAAAGCGTAAATAGCCCCATGTCCAAAGTCCCAAGACAACAAATCCCGTCAATTCCAAAAGATGCGAAGCACTCCAAAAAAGGCCGTATTCAGCCAAAAGTTTTGACCAGAGCACAATTGTCGTTCCAGAGACAAAAGAAGCAATATCAATCAATTCTGCGAAAGCTAAAAAGAAAAAGGCTAAGGCAACGGGCCTGATTTGTTTATCTTTGCCTTCAGTTGATTTTCGAAGGTAAAGTAAGGCAACTAAAAGGAAAAGGACGGCCGAAAGGGGAACCAGCGAATCTGCAAGCAGGCCAAAAGGCAAAAGTACCATGGCTTTTTTGTAACTTGGGTACAAAATTAGCTCAACCGCCAGGCTGCCAACTATCAGCGAAAGAGCAAAAATCTTAACCATTTGCATCCAAAAGTTTAAACCAGGAATGATCAGAGTACTGGCGTAGACAATGGTCACCACCGCTAAAAGAAAAAATCCAAAGCTTCTGACTAAGTCACTTTTAATGTTTTTGGCCACTTTCCAGGCATCAAAATAAAGCCAGCCGGTCATAAAAAAGACAAAAGCACCGAAAATATTAAGACCGAAATGAAAGTTAGCAAAAATTAGTTGTGACAACATAATTTTATTTTAATCTAACAGCTTGAGCTTCTCAAGCAACTCTTCTTGATTAAGAACGCCAATGAACGTTTCATAGACTGCTCCTTTAGAATCAATAAAAACGTGCTGGGGCAAAGTCGAAATTTGATAATCCGCAGTGGTAACCCCTTTTTTATCGATAACTGCGTCAAAATCGTAATAACCGCGCTTCATGAAAGTTTCCACTTCTCCGGGCGAGTCTTGTAAAAAAATAGCCAATGCCGCTTGCTTTTCGTTTAACAATGGGCGTATCTCGTTCAGAATAAGAGCTTGTTCAGTTGAAGATGAGGCCCAAATGGAAAGAAAAGTTAACATCAAAGACCGGCCTTGATAATCAGACGATTTGATGATTTTGCCTTCAGGGTTGAGAAGTGAGAAGGCCGGCAAATCTGCCCCTTTTTTAAGCCCAAATTCCGAAGGCAAGCTCGTTGGCGATTCTCTCCAAAGTTCGTTTTTACTAAGGGTTTGGGTCAAATACGGCAGGGGGATGACCAAATTAAGTTCTCCTAAAATCGGAAGTTTAAGAACAATTTTTGGCTTTGGCAAGAGCGGGAAACTAGCTGACAAAGTCGCCGTTTTGGCAAGATCAAAAATTTCACTCTGCATTGTCCGAAAGTTTGAAGCTTTTACCTCTAAATAGTAACGGCCGGGTGGAGCGATAAAATTATAAGCGCCGTCTTCGTTAGTTTGCTGGGGATTTTTTTGCCCAAAAGACGAGCCATCCCAGAGAACCCATGATTGACTGGTCACTTCAAACAAATAGAGGCTGACTTGGGCGTTTTTTAACGGCGATTGGTCTTCTGCGCTAACCACTCTCCCTGATTTTTCGACCAGAAAATGGCCCAGCTCTCTTTCGGTGGTATTGCCGGCGCCGTCCACCGCCATGATTTTGGCGGACTTTTCCCCTTATT
>Ga0307420_1001395_pt1 | contig 10674 bp, 6 predicted proteins | sample SalMarWE160240MG_2_FD_202167 | JGI IMG/M metagenome (GOLD analysis project Ga0307420, IMG submission 202167) | Salt marsh sediment microbial communities from the Plum Island Ecosystem LTER, Massachusetts, United States - WE1602-40 | ecosystem: Environmental > Aquatic > Marine > Intertidal zone >... | reverse complement strand
ACAAGGACATCAGTCATCTTATCAACTGTCCCCTCGATTGTAAAAGCCGGTATTAAATCAAGGCAGGTATGCCCCGCAGCTACGATTTCAAGATCTTTTTCATTTGTCATTTCAATCTCCTTGTGTATAAATTTTGTAAAATAATATAAAATAACTTCCTGATGTCAAGTCCAACAATCTGTTAAACATTTTAAATTTACTCTCTAATTTTGGCCTATTTTTACAACGGCATCAAAGGCCGGCTTCGGATTACACTCGCGGTCAAACAACATGGGATATTCAGTCCTACCCCTTATCGGTAAATAACTACGCCAGGATTGTTTGTCATGAACAGCCCAGAAGGTTATCCGGTCAATTTTATCTCTGTGTCTTCTAAAAAACGAAAACAGTTCCGCATAACGGTCCGCCTGTTCCTTCAAAACGGAATCCGGAATTCCTTCAGTATATGGATTGTATTTCTTCTGTGTTTCGGGATCGAAAGATGATAAATCTCTCGCAGGAGTATCACAGGGATAAAAAGGAAGAACTCCCACATCCAATTCCGTAATCATAATCTTCACTCCTAATTTTCCTAAGGCTAGAACGTACTCTTCAATTTCACGTATATCCGGATTTCTGAGAAACCAGTGCCCCTGTATACCTACGCCATCTACACGAACACTCTTTGATTGCAAATCTTCTATCAGCTTAATTATACCCTCACATTTAGGTTTTTTATAATAATCATAATCGTTATAATAAAGCTCCGCATTCGGATCGGCCTCACGCGCATATTCGAATGCTTTCTGTACGTAATCTTCACCTATAATTTCATACCACTTGCATTTTCTAAAAGAACCATCTTCAACGATTGCTTCGTTTACAACATCCCATCCATGGATTTTGCCTCTGTAACGTCCCATCACGGAAAATATATGTTCCTTCATTCGGGCAAGCAGTGATTCCCTGTCCAATGAATTGCCCGATTCATCCTCAAAAATCCAATCAGGCGTTTGATAGAACCATACGAGAGTGTGCCCGACTACGAACATATTATTCTTCTCACCAAATGCCGCATATTTATCTGCCGGTTCAAAGTTGTATCTGTCTAATTCCGGATGTATTTCTTCCCATTTCAGAATATTCTCTGCTACAATGCTGTTAAAGTGTTTCTCTACAAGGGCTATACCATCCAGGTCGTTACCTTCAATCTGGTCCAGACTTAATGCAGCACCAATATAAAAATCATCTTTAAAGATATCTTTTAGGGCAATATTCTTGTAATCGTCCATCTCATACTCTTCGATTTATTTTTCATATACGATAAAATCAAACCAATCAAAATCAGCAGGAGTAGTGCTCTTTTCTCCGTTACCTGTCGCGTACATACCAAGATATACTCCTGTAAAGAGATAGCCTACAACCTCTTCAAAAGTCAGGTACTTTGTCTCTACTTTACCCATACTCTTTGGTGATTCATCATTCATTTGATAGAAGAGTTCATATGACAAGGGTTTGGCTTCAATCGACAGAATGACTTCACCCTCACCGATTTCTTCATACCGAACGGGCTCAACGAGTTTACCTTTAACCATATTCATAAAAAACACACGGCGTTTTCCATCTTTAAGAGTAATTCCTATCTCCGCGCGATTTACCTCATTACCTCGAATAACCAAACCTGCTTCTTCACCTTCATTCTTAGGATTGAAATCAAGTTTTGCTACCGCCCTACACTCCATCGCAGTTTGACGACGACCAAGGAAAGAAGGCGAATCCTGATCCCCCATAGTTACTGCCGAGCCCTTCAGCCGCAAGAAACCCTGACGCTCAGTCAGAGAATAATTCTCCATGTAAGGATTTCTAATATAATTCCAACAGAGAGCAAGATTGGAGTCATCAAAATCATCCCTCTCGGGATCTTCTTTGAATTCATATTTACGTAATCTTGGTGCCGACATTGTTTCCTCTATCGGATTATTTTCATTCACAACAGGCCAGCCGTTTTTATCCCACTTAACAGGAGCAAGAAACATCTCTCTACCAAGATGGTTATAATTGCCACCTTTGGGGCGGATTCCTAGAAATACGACCCACCAACCATCGGGAGTTTCGACCAAATCTCCGTGCCCGAGAGCTCGGAATTGATTTCCGTCCAAATGCTTGTGTGTTAAAATAGGGTTATTCGGATTGGATTCGAAAGGTCCCCACGGAGATGAGCTTCGAGCTATAGTAATCATATGCCCATAGCTTGTACCACCCTCTGAAATCATAAGATAATACTTACCGTTTATCTTATAAAGATGCGGCCCTTCCGCCCATATTCCACCGGTACCACCCCATATCTTTTTTAACTCACCTTCGAGTTTACCTTCCTTAAGGTTTAGTGTCCTCTGAGCAATGTAGCCGTCACCGCCACCCTCATGCCTGGTGTAATAAACCTTGCCATCATCATCGAAAAACAGAGAAGGGTCCATACCTTGTACATCGATCCAGACAGGTTCAGACCAGGGGCCAGCAGGATCCTTTGCCGTCACATAAAAATTACCTCCACCATCCACATTTGTAGTAATCATATAGAATAATTCATCATGGTAGCGGATAGTCGGAGCATAGATGCCTCCGGAATACCTCATCTTTTTAAGAGGTAATTGACTCTCACGTGTCAGGCAGAAACCTATTTGACGCCAGTGCACCAGGTCTTTACTATGAAAAACCGGCACACCAGGAAAATATTCAAACGTGCTGTGAACAGTATAATAATCGTCACCAACACGGCAGATACTTGGATCCGGAAAACCACCCGGAATGACAGGATTGGTATATGTTTCATTGTACTCAACCGAACAATTCGTCAAAAGAAACATAAACAAAAATGATATAATTACATTTAATGCAACAAACTTGCTCATTTATTTAACCTCCTTGCAATTGAGAATAAAAACGTCTCTCACAAATCTACGAAAGCGAAACGCTCTCCCAATAACTTTTATTTGTTCTTTTTATCAACTTCAATCAACGCATCAAAAGCTGGTTTTGGTTTACACTGCCAACAGAGCAACTAGTCCTCTTTTTTAGTCGGCGAAAATTTAACCGATGATTGTTTATCATAATTATCTTTCTATACTTCTTAATCACACAACCACCGTTTGTTTTTTTCAATACTATTGATACTGTTTACGCCTCTCGATTAGCTCTTTTTCCATTTCGAGTTCCGTGCTCTTACCTATTTCATAGAAGAAAAGAATCCCTACACCGATGTAGAACAAAATAGCAGGATAAACACTCATCATATAACGAATACCTTTTAATGTTGCAGCTGTCTGTTCTACATTCGCAACGTAACCATAAAAACTAAGAAGCTTTCCTGCAATCGCTCCCCCGATGCTAAGACCGAATTTAAGAGCGAACAAAATACCGGCAAAGGTCATAGCTGTAGCTCTGCGGTGAGTTTTCCACTCGGTAAAATCGGCAACATCTGCTACCATAGCCCAGAGCAAAGGAACAGTTACACCATAGGTGAACTGAACAAGAAGATTAAAGAAAAACTGCCAGAAAACCTGTTCCGGCTTTAAAAACACGTACGTTAATGTAGAACTCGCCGCCAAAAAGAGACACACTCGAAAAACATCCTTTTTCCCAAACCTGACAGCTAGAAGTTTTGAGAAAAGAATACCTATTAACGAAGCAACAACTCCGGTAACGCTGTAAAAAGTAAATCCAACTTTTACAACATCAGAATCCGGACTCTTAGCAAGGCCAAAGTTCTGCAGGAAACTCTGAAGACTCTCAAGATTTACAAAGTATTTAGTATAATATAATCCGATACTTCCTTTCAATGACCAATAAATGAATACAAAAAGAGTCATAATAAACAAAATAACCCATGGACGGTTCCTAATAAGGTCAGCAAGATCCCGTTTTACTGAAGTCTTTTGACCGGGCTCGGGTCTTATTCTTTCTTTCGTTGTAAAAAAGGTTATCATTAAAAGCACAATAACCATGGAAGAGAAAAACACCATGGTAAGCATAAAACCTTTCGCGTCGTTACCACCTCCGAGTTTCCCCACAAGAGGCAGCGTCAATCCCTGTACTATAAGCATTGCAGCATTCGCACAGATAAAGCGTATTTGATTGAGACCTACCCTCTCCACAGAATCCGGAGTCATTACACCCATTAAAGAGGAATAAGGAACGTTGCCGGCAGTATAGGACATCATCAGTAAATTATAAGTTACATAAGCCCACACAATTTTACCGACCATACTTAAGTCCACACTCGTAAAACACAATACACCGGATATAGCAAAGGGAAAAGCGGCGAAAAAGATCCACGGGCGGAATTTTCCCCAGCGGCTTTCAGTCCGATCCGCCAGGGCAGCCATCAATGGATCATTGACCGCGTCCCAAACACGTGAAACCAAAAACATAGTTCCGACAACCGCGGCAGATATCCCAAACACATCGGTATAGAAGTACAGCATAAAAACGAGATACATCTGAAAATAGAAGTTAAAAGCACTGTCACCGACACCGAATCCTATTTTTTCCTTTATAGACAATTTCGCTGCTACAGAATTATTCATATATTACTCCTTTTTACGCCTGGCATTCAATTTTTCCTCAATTTCTACCATTTTCTCATTCGTCAGAGGATAGTAGAACATTATAGCCGCGCCGATAAGGGCGGGAATAGCAGCGTAAACACTTATCGATAACCTTATACCCAAAAGTGATGTTGCTGTCTGCTGCACATTTGGCACATAACCATATGCTGCCAGGATCCAGGCTAATATCGAGGCACCAAGGGCTACACCAAGTTTAAGAGCGAATAGCGAAGCGGACATTATAAGACCTGTCGCCCGTCTTCCGGTTTCAAGCTCCGAATAATCGGCTGTATCTGCGTACATAGCCCACTGCAGAACCGACACCGGACCCAACGCGAAAGATACAAGAAAATGAAAAGCAAACATGAGAATGATATCACTTGGGCCTAAAAAGAAGAAAAGTGCTGAGAATATACCGCTGGCACCTAAAAATCCGGCATAAGTGTATTTTCTTCCTAAAACCTTGCTGAAGTAGCTCGCTAAAAGTGATCCGAGAATCTGAAAAACCGATCCCGCCATAAAGAAAACGGACACCATACCTTGATAAGAAAAACTATGCAACTTGCCTAACAGCATTACTTCCTGATTCTGTACAAAATAGGTAAAATAGTACATGATACAGCTTGTTCTAATCAGAATATGAGTAAGCTGAAATACAGTAGCACCGCCAATCATCAACCAGGGTTTATTTTTACCTAAATCTTTTAAATCTTCCTTGAGTTGGCTTTTTTGTCCTTTAGGCGGCTGAACTCTTTCTTTAGTAGTTTTAAAGGTAATGAAAAAAAGAACAACTGCTAAAGAAGAAAGCACCATCATCGCCCGTTGCCAGCCAAGTGCGTCATTCCCCGCTCCGAATTTTTGAACCATACGAAGAGCAGAAAACTGAACTATAAGCCCCCCTATAAATGCAGCTACAAAACGAAACTGAGAGATAATAGTTCTTACTCTAGCGTTGGAAGTAATAACACCCATTAAAGCCGAGTAAGGTACATTCACAATTGTATAAAGCATCATTAATAATGTATATGTAATATACGCATAAATCAGTTTACCACCCGGACTAAGATTAGGTGTGGTAAAAGTCAAAATTCCAACTATACCGAACGGGATTGCAAACCAGATAATATAAGGACGAAATTTGCCCCAGCGTGTCTTAGTACGGTCGGCAATAAGACCCATCATCGGATCGTTAACGGCATCCCATATCTTGGTTACAAGAAACATAGTTCCAACAGCCTTAGCTGAAATACCAAAAACATCCGTATAAAAGATCGTTATAAACAGAATAAACGTTTGAAAAAATAAATTCGACGCGGTATCACCTACGGCATAACCAATCCTTTCAGTTATAGGTACATTCTGTGTATCAGAATTCATATATAACTCCTTTCAATCTAACAAAAGTTTAAATCTTTATTAAGAGTAACTATTTCCCCCTAATAATACCAGGTATTTTTCCCTCAAACCGCAGATCGACTTCTCCTAAAACGAAAATCCGGCAGAGACTCTATTTATCATATCATATAGTTCGTGCTGGCTATATGCATAATCGATTTTAACGCCTGCCAAACTTATACCAATTCCAGCGTTTAAACCCTCCGCGTAATAGTTGAATTTATATCCAGCCCGTAAGAAAAGCATATTCTTATAAGATAATTCTCCGCCCACATTATACTGTTCATCCCAATCGCGAGGATGCAATCCTTCCATTCCAACGTTAAAAGCATAATCAGGATACTCTCCAAAAAGATCAAGAATATCCATACCTACTCCAAGAGCAAAAGTCAAAGGCAATTCAAAACCAATTCGTTCATAAGTTACACGGGGAGAGAAATTTCTAACCGACATACCGAAAGCGAAACTTTTAAAACCGGGATAAAAAAGAAGACCGAAGTCGTAAGACAGAGTTGAAATCTCGTTTTCTCTGGTTACAACTGAAGAATCCCCCTCCTCCGAAATGGCCCAAAAATCATTCGATCCCAGATGTTGAGCAACATACTTAACCTGTCCTCCAATCGTAAACTTATCCGTGAACTCTCTGGCATAAGCAATGCCCACGCAAAATGCCATCACATCTAATAAACCAGTATTCTCGAAACCAGCTCCGCCTTCAATAACTCTAGTTCCATAAATATCACCATAATCAGGATATATAACACTAAATCCAAAATTTCCCCATACCCCGACATTATACACACCAGCCAGATAAAGATATTCAATATCGGATATCCACTGCGTAGCTCCAACAGATAAATCGAAATTAGCATCTATTTCTCCGATACCGGAAGGGTTATAAAAGAGAGCGGTAGCATCCTGTCCTATTACAGTAAAAGCTTCACCCATTCCGGAAGCCCTCGCCCCCGCGGCAACATCTAAAAATCCACAGCCTGTCTGGGCAACCTTGCTAGCCGCACTAGCACCTATCGAAAGAACAAATATTAATAGAGATATTAAAACAATAAATTTCTTCATCTTTCCTCCCCCTTATCTAACTATTACGAACTTGAGAGAAACGCTTTCGCCTGTTTCCTTCTCTTCAATATGCGCTATATAAATACCGCTCACCGGTCGCTGGTCGGAATCCGTCATCAAATATCTCTGCCCATCAGTCCACGGAGCGATTCCGGATTCGGTATCATGGTCTATCACCGTAACCAAATTCCCGGATTCAGTCAAAATCGTTATTGTACATGGTCCGGGTAAATTAACAAAACTGATTTTATTTCCTTCACCCTCGCCATATCTTCCTACTGCATCATTACTAATATTTAAAGGATTTGGAACGACTCTTACGGAATCAAGATTAGGTGCCGACGCCGATGTCAATCTTGCCGGCTGAGTTGTTATCGTTAAAAACATTCCGCTCTCAACTCCCTGGTTGCTAACGGCTGTCAACGCATAATAATAATCAGCACCCGGGGTAATACCTATAGTATCCGCATGTAATCTTTCATCCGGACCAACAGAATCGAGAAATGACCAATCGCCGAGAATTATATCTCCTGCTTTCTCAAACATATATGCACCTGCTGCTCTGTAGATTTTAAAACCAGCAAGATCCGAAGGAACACCATTCAAATAATCCCATTTTAATTCTATCATATTCGATTTCGAGGTAACCTCAAAATATGTAGGAGGAGCTGGCGAAGCGGGTATATCATAATTTTGATTAAAGTTTCTCTGCGCGTTCATTCCGTTGTTAAAAAGAGAATCTTTGCCGGTCGCGACCATTAAATCCTTAGCTATATCATTAAGTGAAGGCGTAGGATCTATACCCGGATCTGTATCATAATAAATATCGAATATTGGATCTCTCCTGCTCAATTCATCTACCATCTGAACTGAATCCATCTCTGATAACCAGCCGTAAGAAGTTGCATTCCCATTATCCCAAGCATCTCCCAGGAGGTATGAAGTCTTCCGGCTTATGGCTCCGCCTACATAAGCATATACATACCTCAGAGTATCCCCGAATTCCATCTGGTAAGGTCCTATAGAAAAATGACCCTGCTGCTCAAATCTGCGATAGTCGGAGCTTTCAGGAATATCTGTCATATAAATCCATCCTCTGGACGGGTCCAACTCTCCCCATCTATCAAGAGGCTGTTCATAATGGGTCTTCGCGCCGCTGGCAGTAGTATCGTAAACATTATAAACACTATCCATATAATAAGCATCTTCAAAATTAGGACTTGTTGAGTCAAGACCAAATACTCCCATCACCATGTTTTCATAAGCCTCTACGTAACCCGAGCTGTCCATTCCGGGAAAATCCCATATAATAAAGCTGGGATTCCCCAGCATACTTGTATGCATTGACGGCTGAGCGGGATCGTTACTCAGAGGAGTATTTGGAAACTGCTGGACAGCAGTACTTTTAGGGGCAAATAAAACCGACGTGCCACCAAAACGGGCTCCGTCCAAGAGAGTCCTCGCTGTGCCGGGCTTTTTACCATAACTATCATAACCCGCACCTTTTGCTCTAAGCGGAGTAACATAATCAATCCGAAGGGAATCATCATCCTCTGGATAGGAAAGTGTCGTATCCTGGTCTTCTGTTGTTCCCGCCCAGGTAACCATTACTTTATTATCCCCAGTACCGTTTATCATAGCCTCGGTAACTCTGGCAATATAAACGTCCTCTAATATCTGCCCGTCAAGCTCGACCGAATCATCCCTATCTACATTCCCCGTATTTACAAATGTCCAATCCCATATAATGTAATCATCATGTCCGGGCTGACTCCAGGCTAACACTCTCTGTTTGACATCCAAACCCATCGATAGCCTGACGTTAGATTCAACCATTACATCGGCAGTTCCCCATATTTTTTCGGGCGCCACCTCGTCTCCGGACATTGGAAACGGAGCTTCCAAATGCATTCCATCCACAATTATCTGCGGAAGAGGATATCTCATATACCTGCGTATATAATAACCCTCTTCATCCGGAACAGCAAATTGATAATTTATATTGCCTCGTTTACGAACGGCGTGTCCGGTAATATGAGCATCCCAGGTATACCCGGTGGTATCTGTCCAGTTCCGAGCCCCAAAAAGCAATCCGGCACCCTTAAGAAGCCCTCCCGGCCATTCGAAATCATCGTAGACGATGTCATCCCAGGTAACATAACTGCCTCTAAAGTAATAAACATTACCACAATTCCTAACATCTTCACTCATACAACCATGATCATATACATAGGCTTGCAGTTTTCCCACATCAATGGTTTTAAAAAGCTGGGCGTGAGCAGTATTCACTAAAAATAAAGTTAGCAGTAATATTAATAATTTCTTTTGTCTCATTTTCAATAACCTCCTTTTCCTCGTACTAAAAAGAGAACCTTATTCCAAACTGCATGTATCTCGGGTTGAGGTACCAAAGGTATTCTCTATCCGGATTATCTATATATGGTTTTTCTTCACTTCGTAAATCTCCGATGCGATCCGGTTTTTCTCCTTCCGCCGGACCGTTTCTATACGGATCGTTTAACCAGACCCCTTCATTAAATGTCTCAAGATGCAGCGAACGTATATAATCGTTTCGGTCGAAGCCGTCACTGAAGCCCTGAGTAGATAAAGTTCCCCAATTAAAAACATTGTGCACATCAAAGAACAAACTAATCGGAGCCCCACCAACCACAAAACTTTTTCTTAGACTTATATCCACATTACGTTCGTCCTGCCACCGGATATTGTTTCGCAATTCATTTCTCATCTCTTCTGTATTATCGCCCATATACGTGTCATACCAGCCTGCTCTCCAGCTGTACAGAAATGAAAGTTCATAACCTCCTAAAAACATTCCCCAATCCTGAGGCGATTTTAATGTAACCTGAGTTCTAAAAACTGGTCGAGGAATAGGATTATCCTCTTCAGGCATTACTCTACCTTCAGTTTGATTTCTTACTAGGTTCTGATAGTAAGCATCTCTTCCGATTTGTCCAGAAGTTGTTACTCTGTAATCGTAATTCATCCAAAAAGTAAAAAACCTTCCTTGAGCTTTTCTGAACTCAAATTCAAAACCCCTTGTATCACCATACCCGCTATTTTCAACCGTTATATAATCAACATCCTCGTAATAATCAGTGTAAGTAACATTAGCATATTCATTATCGGTATCCTTATAATAACCGGAAACCCTTGCCAGGTAAGCATTAGCTATACTGCTCTCGAAACCCACCTCATAAGAAATTGTCCTCTCCATATTTAAAGACGGATTGCCTATGAAAATAATCGGACTTCTATAATCGCCCCAGATAATTTTATACCTGTTTTCACTAGGCGGAAGAGAGTAAAAATGTCCGTAATTGAAGAACAACTTACTCCTCTCCAATATAGGAAATGAAATCCCGAGACGGGGACTCAACTTAAAGGCCGCACTTGCATCCTCCACAGGCATCTGAGTCAACAATGAATCTTTCATGTAAGCGGAATAAAACAACGAATATCTATCCTCACTCGTTGGCCACTCGGTATTTGGATCCGAGTAATCGAACCTCAAACCAAAATTGGCAAACATTCCTTCGAATTCAATCTTGTCCTGAATATAGCCACCTGCAAGAATCGGTAATGCATCGTAGTTGGT